>JAABUN010001405.1_pt1 | contig 53164 bp, 44 predicted proteins | sample 5559311 | NCBI WGS metagenome assembly JAABUN01 (sample SAMN10711877, study PRJNA513370) | rock metagenome | isolation source: Antarctica rocks | place: Antarctica: Victoria Land, Siegfried Peak sud
AAAAAATGAAACGCACTGCTATGGATAACGATTATATGATTCAAGTTCTCAGTTGTTGTTTCATTGACAACATATTAGATTCTTCCGATTCCTTGTGTCAAGCTTAATTGAGATGCTCTTACCCTGATATTAAATTCTTACAACTTTAATCAAAAAATATAAATCGGAACAAATACGGTATTTTGCTATTCAAAAATGAATCAGCTTAAAAACTTCTGTATTTACACGTATTGCCCAATAGTATAAATATTTGCTAGAAAACTAAGGTGACAACTGACGAAAGTAGGCACAGCTAACCAATATTAGTCGCAAGTTATTAATTAAATATAAAAATAGGGAGATATTTATAATTAGCCAAAACTTTGGAAAAACCACACAATTAGCAAAACTTAAAATTTAGTTGCAGATATTTTCAATTAAAAGTTTAGGAATCAATTTATGAATAATGTTAGGCGCGATGTTTCTTCAACTCAAGAGCAAGTTTTAGACCTTTCCTTACTAGCGGCGGGAGAAAAAGAACAGCTATTAAAAGTATGGAACAATACAAAAACTAATTATCCCCAAGACCAATGTATTCATCAACTATTTGAGGAACAAGTTAAAAGAACTCCCGATAAAATAGCTGTGAGTTTTGAAAATAAGCAACTAACTTACCAAGAACTAAATAAACGAGCGAACAAAGTTGCGCGTTATTTGCAAAAAGCAAAGGTTTTGCCCGAAGTTATGGTAGGTATTTGCTTAGAGCGAAGTCTTGACTTAATTGTGGGATTGCTAGGGATTCTCAAAGCTGGGGGTGCTTACGTGCCATTAGATCCAGCCTATCCTTACGATCGCTTGGCGTATATATTGCAAGACTTGCAGCTTCCGGTAGTATTAACAGAGCTTGGTTGCTTAGAGCGACTACCACAGCATCAGGCACACATTGTACTAATAGACGCAGAAGAAAGTGCGATCGCGCTCCATAGCGATGAAAATCTAGAAAGTACCGTTACTTCGGTAAACTTAGCTTACACTATCTACAATTCGGGTAGGGGTAAACCTAAAGGCGTACAAATTAGCCATCAAGCAGTAGTCAATTTCCTGTCTTCCATGCGTTGCGAACCAGGAATGAACGAACAAGATGTCATGTTGGCTGTGACGACAATGAGTTTTAATATTGCCAGCTTAGAAATTTACTTACCGCTCATCGTAGGAGCAGAAATTGCCTTAGTTAGTCGCGAAGTTGCCGCAAATCCGATTGAGCTTGCCCAAAGCCTAGCCGCAGGCGTTACAGTTATGCAGGCAATTCCGAGTATTTGGCGCAGTTTGTTAGCCTCTGGTTGGAATGGCAACAAACAACTAAAAGTCTTGTGTGGTGGCGAAGCATTGCCCAAAGGATTAGCTCATCAGCTATTAGAAAAGGTAGGCTCAGTGTGGAATATGTACGGCGCTGTTGAAACTACAAGCTGGTCTACTATTTGTCAAATAGAGCTTAGTAACACACCAATTTCTATAGGTAGACCGATTGCTAATACTCAAATATATTTGCTAGATCCTATGCTACGGCGCAAGAGCGACCCTATTACACCCGTACCAGTGGGAGTAATGGGTGAAATGTGGATTGGTGGCGCAAGTTTGGCTCGTGGCTACTTTAATCGCCCCCAAATGTCAGACTATTTTGTGCCTAATCCTTTTAGCGATGAACCCAATTCTTACCTTTACAAAACTAGAGATTTGGCTCGTTATCTCCCCGATGGGAAGATTGAATTTATTGGGCGTATGGATAATCAAGCAAAAATTCGCGGTTTTAGGATAGAAGTAGAGGATATTGAAGCAACTCTTGGTCAACATCCAGCCATTAAAGAAACAGTAGTTGTTGCTCGTGAAAATTTAGCTGATGGAGACAAATATCTAGCTGCTTATTTGGTTTTGGATTCGCAATTTTTTCAGCAATCTCAAAATAAAATTGGTACAGAGCAGCCTATCAGACATAGCAACATTTTGACACTTCCAGCTTATGCCCCAACGGCTGTTCAACTTTGGCATAATTACGGGAATAATCCTGAAGAAAAACAAACTGTAAATAAGTTGATAGGACAGCTACAAGCTTTACTTAAAGAGGAGCTACCTGCCCACGCCATCCCATCGGTTTTTGTCGTCCTAGAAGCTCTCCCAGTGACTTCTAATGGCAAAGTTGATCGCCGAGCGTTACCAGAACCAAATCAATTTAGCTCGACTTTAAGCGAAGAATTTGTTGCTCCGATCGCTCCCATTGACGTAAAGTAGTAAAGATTTTGGTATAGAGACGTTACAGTGTAATGTCTCTACACAGGTTTTGCTTGCCTAGGGCGATCGCCTAATAAATTCAATCAAATAACGATGCTCGATTGTAATTGGCTTTTGCCACCAAAGTTATCAGCTAACAAAAATGAAGTTCACATCTGGCGCTCTACTCTCGATTTGCCTAGAGAAAAGGTAGAGATATTAGCTCAAACTTTGTCTACTGACGAGTGCTTGAGGGCGGCGCGGTTTCATTTTGAGCAAGATAAACAGAGATTTATTGTGGCGCGTGGCTTGCTAAGAACGATTCTTAGTAACTATTTGGGTATACCCGCCCCTTGCTTAGAGTTTAATTATGGGCATTATGGCAAGCCAGCAATTAAAGATACCCAATTGCGGTTTAATTTGTCTCACTCTCAAAGTTTAGCTTTGTACGCCATAACGAGCGATCGCGAACTGGGTATAGATTTAGAATTTATCCGCCCGATGAATGACGCACAGCAAATTGCCAAGCGTTACTTTTCTCGTCGCGAACAGGCAATTTTTCAAGCTTTATCACCCGATCAAAAACTTGAGGGGTTTTTTCACCACTGGACTCGTAAGGAAGCGTATTTAAAGGCTGTAGGCGATGGGTTGGCGGCTTGTAACGATGATTTTGACCAAAAGGTAGCAACGGAAGAATCAACAGACAATCGTTGGTTTCTGCGATCGTTCGCTCCTGCGCCCAATTACTTAGCGACTGTAGCTGTGGAAGGCAATGGTTGGGATATTGTTTATTTGGAAATATAAATTTTGCTGTAGAGACGTTGCAATGCAACGTCTCTACTTTTGTAATATTGCAACGTCTCTACTTTTGTAATTACGTTTATTAAAACCATCCTTCTTGTTCCAAGGTTTCGATTAACTGCAAGCCGCGCGGATCGCCTACGCCCAATAATGAAGCTTTGGCATCTTCTCTTACTCCCGAGTCTTTGTCTTCAGCAAAAGCTTGAATTAAAGCATCGATGGCTGTGGCGTAAACAACATTAGAAGGCAATTCGCGGCACAATTGTCCGATCGCCCACGCGCAATTGCTCCTTACGGCAGCGACAGGATCTGTAACTAAGGCTTCAATTAATGGTGGGATTGCACCGACAACCCCTTCGTAACTTACTCCAGCCATCTGCGCCAAAGAACTCGCCGCCCATAACCGCACCGCAGAAATATCGGTTTTTAAAGCCTCTGCTAGAGGTACTAAGGAACGGCGATCGCGGCAGTTTCCTAGGGCCCACACGATACCTTTACGGACGTAACCATTCCAATCACTATTTAACTGCTCAATAAGCGGTTCTACAGCATTAGAGTCGGGGTTGCGCCCAATTGCATAAGCTGCACTTACTCGGACTAAAGGGCAAGTATCAGATAAAAGGTGAATAAGATGAGGGGTAGCGCGTCTGTCTTCTAGTTCGCAAAAAGCCCGTGCTGCTAACATCCTTTGCTGGGTTTGCGGATCTTCTAGCAGTGCTAACATTGCGTCAGGATTTGGTTTATACGCCTCAACTTCAGCCGTTAGCGGTTCAAGGTGATCTAGGGGACTTTCTAATTCTTCCCCTTCAAGTAAGCTAATTAAATCTTCGTCGTCATACATAACTATTCAAGCTACCACAACCTTTAGCTGTTAGCTTTGTTTAGTATATCTATTTCAATGGTTTTACCATCGATAGCGATTGAGTTTGATAGCCTAAACGATTGTAAAGATTTAAGGCGCTGCTGTTGGCTTGAAATACTTGTAGAGTGACTTCGCCTAGTCCTTTATCAATTGCCCAAGTTTCGACTAAACCGATCAAAGCTGTAGCTATGCCTCTACGGCGGTGTTCTGGGGCGACATAGAGTAGAAAAATATGAGCAATGCGATCGCCTGTTATTTGGTCTATCGCGTTTCCTGCCCAGAGACAAGCTACCGGAGAATTGCTATCATTTACCCACCATAAAGGCGTTTCTCTAGATAAATACTGCTCTACAGTCAGGGCTAAATGAGAAAAATCTTGTTTTGGGGCTAGTTCTTGATAAGTTTTTTGCATAAACTTTACTAGCAATGCTCTATCTCTGCTCGATCCAGCCCAAACTTTGTAACCTTGTATTACCACACTTAATTAATCGTCATGCGAAACTGAGCAGACAGCGCCAAATCGTCTGGGATGCCTTTTACCAACATTGATAAGCCTGGAGGTAGTTGTAATTCTGCTTTTTGGGGTGAACTAATTTCTTCAATTGGCGCAGGAGCCGCCATATCGTTAGGTAGAAATATCCGGGCGCTAACTGCTACAAGCGCCACAAAAAACACAAACACGATCGCAAAGGGAAGCACGTATTGACGAAAGATAGCCATGTTGGTAGCCGTAGAAAGCAAAAAATATGAGAACTCAGCTAAAGAATTGTTAAGCTCTCTTTTATCTTACAACTTATTGTTAATAATCATCATTTAATCCTGGTTTTGCCATAGCAATCGGCGGCGAATTCCAAGGCGCAATAAAAGGTAGAAGTAGCAATCCTGGCAAAGCGGCTACAATCGAAAGCAAGAAAAATGTTGACCAACCTGTCATAACGGCTATTTTTCCGGCGGGGGCTGAGATGATGTCACGACTAATAGCAACTAAGCTTGAGAATAAGGCAAATTGGGTCGTTGTGAAGCTGTGGTTGCAGAGACTCATCAAATAAGCAACGGTAACGACGGTAATTAAACCCGCACACAAATTCTCGATATTGATTGCTAAGACGAGCAGAGAATAATTTTTTCCGGCGATCGCCAAAGCGTAATAACCTAAGTTACTCAGTAATTGGAGAATCCCAAAAATCCACAAGGCGCGATTCATGCCAATTTTCGTTAAAATAGCGCCTCCTGCTAACACCCCTACTGTTGTGGCAAAAAAGCCCATTCCGCCTTGGATTGCGCCAATTTCAGTTTTTGAAAAGTTGATCTCCTGTAGAAATAAATTTGCCGTAATTCCGACCAAAGAGTCGCCCAGTTTGTAGAGCAAGATAAAAGCTAAAATCAAACTTGCTTGCATTACTCCAAAACGCCCGAAAAACTCTTGAAAAGGTAAAACTACCGCGTCTTGTAATGATTGTGGTGGGCGACTTTCGGCGACGTTATTTAACCGCTTCGGTAATACAAAAGCTGCAACTATCCAAAAAACGAGTAGACCTGCGATCAGTAGAGATAATGTAGGTAAAGAGATAAAGCCTGTAATTAATCCGCCGACTAAGCCTGCGAGGAGTAAAGCAAATAATAAAAGAAAAATTCCATCTTTAGCGGATATGGGTGCAGTATGTTGTTCGCCTAGCACGGGTTCTGAGGGAGCAAATAAAGTCGCAATTATGCCAACTCCCATAAAAGCCGCCATGAATAAATAAACGGCATTCCAAGAAATATAATCGGCTAAAACTAAAGCCAAAAAGCCAGTTACAAGCAGCGCCATCCGGTAGCCTAGCACCCAAACCGATGCACCTGCGCCAGCTTCAAGGGGCGATAAAACATCTGTCCTATAGGCATCGCCAGCAATATCTTGAGTCGCACTTAAAAATGTAATGATTAGGGCGATAATTGCGAGTATTTGTAACGATTGGAGGTTTTGGGAGGGTTGTTGTAATGCCATCGCTGCGATCGCAAGTACCAAACCGATTTGAGTTAATATGAGCCAACTGCGTCGCCCTCCGAGAAAGGGTGGTACAAAGCGGTCTAACAACGGCGACCATAAAAACTTGAGCGAGTAGGGAACGCCAACTAAACTAAATAGGGTAATTGTTCCTAAGTCAATCTTCGCGTCTTGCATCCATAGTTGCAGAGTTTTGCTGGTGAGAAATAAGGGTAAACCAGAGGAAAAGCCCAAAAATAGCAAAATTGCCATTTTGCGGCTTTGAAAAACTTGTAAAAAATTGCGCGTTGGATTCACTTGCGAAAAACCCCTGACTGAGCATAACTTTAGGCTGAAGTCATGATGCCACAGTGGGGGTTAATTGGAATGATGCGCTCGGGGAGATCCCCCCTAACCCCCCTTAAAAAGAGGGGAAAATATTTTAGAAAATCAAAATTATTGTAGAGACGTTGCATTGCTATTGTAGAGACGTTGCATTGCAACGTCTCTACATAAAAATTCCTACGTTTAATGGGCAACGCTGACTTTTGCAAACCTCTTTTTCATTAAGATGCGGTATCTTGGGGCTTATCGGGGGATTTAGCAGCAAGAGCAGCTTGTTGTTCGTCGGCTTTTCTTTGCCGCTTTTTGCGCTCGGCGGCTAACATATCTTCCATAACAATTAAAGCTTGGTTCATTTTTTCGACGTTACCACGATACACCTCTAAGTCTTTGTTGAGTTTGTCTTCGGGTAAGTGCAGGCTGCTGGAAATTTGCTTGAAAGCTTCTACACGCTTAATTTCATCTTTAACTAATTCTGGATCGGATAATTCTAGTAAACTAAATACACCGATCGCAAATAAACGACTGTATTTGAATTTGGGATTATTGGCAATTTCTTTGATTTGCTCTTGCAAGTCGCTATAGCCATCTACAGGCTTTTCACCACTCAACCATGCAATCAAGTCTTGAGATGATAAACCTTTAGCAAAATTTCCTAATCGTTCGGCATCTTGACGATGTTTATCAGGATCGGTATTTATAGCTTGGCACAAAGCTTGAAAAATTAATTCTTTATCCCGTTCTGGTTGATAGCCTTGCATAAAGCGCTCGTAGGCGGTGACAAAACCTAGCGCATATATGGAGTTGTAGCTAAAATCAGCGTTGACAGAGAGCAAGTGCGTTTCTACCATTAATTCCTCAACCACGCGGCGATAAATAGTGTTTATCGGGCGAGTGTGAGTAGAGTAGAATGATCTTTTGGTATCGGAAACAGTACGAACAGTGTTCACAGGCTGAGAATTAACGGGAGACGTATTAACTATTGTCTCGCTTAAAGGCGACTTTGCCAAGTCAGGAAGTTTTGCTTAAGGTATCAAATACTTATTCAATTCTTGGGCTAATGCTTGAACGTTGGGGTTTTTGAGCATGGTTAAATGATTGCCAGGAAGGGAATGCAGTACAACAGAACTTGTTAGTTGACTCCAGCCTAAAGTTGTATCGGTGGTGGTTAGGGGTTCGTTGCTTTTAAATAATGCGATCGCATTTGGGTAACTTTGAGGTAAATAATTTAATGTAGCTTGACTATTTGCCCAAAAAATCCTCACTATCCGCTCAATTGTTAATTCGTCCAGCATTCGCAACCTGGTTTCTTGAGGGAAAAGATGAGTAACTTTAGCGTTTTCTAGTAATGAATTCCACCAGTGCGGAGAGAAAATTTGCTCGAAAGTGGTGGGAATACTTGCAGCATCGCAAATTAACTCCCAGTAATCTAGCAAGTAAGGATAAATAGATTGGGGTACGGTAGCGAACAGAAATTTTAAACTATCCCAAAAGGACGGCTGATTGTTGGGTATAGGTGCAAGAGTATCGAAAATTGCCAGTAAACTTACTTTTTCGCCTACTTGGTGCAATTGTCGCGCCATTTCAAAAGCAACTAAACCGCCGAAAGACCAGCCACCTAGTTGATACGCGCCTTTTGGTTGAACTTGACGCAATGCTTTAATGTAATAAGCTGCCATTTCTTCAATGCTGGTTAATGGTGGCTGCAAACCATCTAAACCGCAAGGTTGTAAGGCGTAAAATGGTTGGTCTTTGCCTAAATGGGTTGCTAATTCGTAATAAGGTAAAACAACGCCGAAAATCGGATGAATGCAGAAGAATGGGGTTTTAGCGCCTTGAGGTTGAAGCGGTACTAAAGGCGACCAAGTGTAGTTTTTTTCAATATTGGGCGCGAACTGTTCGACAGTTGGCGCACTAAAAAGCGCCGATAAAGATAAGTTTTGCTTGAAATGCTGGTTTATTTGCTCTAATAACGTAACTGCTAGTAAGGAATCTCCCCCTAGTTCAAAAAAGCTATCTTGTATTCCGACTCGTTCAAGTTTAAGAGTTTGCGCCCAAAATGTTGTTAAGGTCGATTCTGTTGCATTACGAGGCGCTACAGAAGATTGGTTTGTAGTGGTATTTGAACTTTTTAGGGCATTTCGGTCTATTTTACCGTTGGGCGTTAAAGGTAGCGATGACAGGACAATAAAAGCTGAGGGGATGGAATAATCAGGTAATTTTGCTTTGAGAAAGTCCCGCAGTTGAGTAGGGGAAAGAGTTAAGTTTGGCTGGAAGACTATATAAGCTATCAATTGTTTACTATCAGCATTTTCTTTCGCAACTACTACGGTGGCTTGAATTGCTGGATGTTGGGATAGGATGCTTTCAATTTCTCCTAACTCAATTCGGTAGCTACGAATTTTTACTTGTTCGTCCTGGCGACCTAAAAATTCTAAATTTCCATTGGGTAGGTAGCGGACTAAATCGCCAGTTTTATAAAATTTTGGCAATGAGACGTTGCTAATTGGATATAGGAATTGTGGTAATGAGACGTTGCACTGCAACGTCTCTACAAAGGGGTTAGGAATAAACCTTTTAGCTGTTAATTCGGGACGATTAAGATAGCCTCGCGCTACTCCTAGTCCACCTATGTATAATTCGCCGGGAATGCCTATAGGGACAGGTTGATAATTGTTGTCGAGAATGTAAACTTGAGTGTTAGCGATCGCACTTCCGATTGAAATACTATCCCCAATCTCGGCAATAGTAGACCAAATAGTTGTTTCTGTTAGTCCGTAAGCATTAAATAAACGTCTCCCTTTTGCCCATATAATCACGTCTCCCGTACAAGCTTCCCCCGCTAAAATTAGGGTTTGCAATGCTGGTAATTGTTCCGGTACGAGGGTTTTTAGCACCGCCGGAGGCAAAGTAGCATGAGTAATGGAGTGTTGACGCAAATAAGCAGTTAAGGATGCTCCTAGGCGCGATTTCTCTGGGCTTAGGTAAAGCGTTGCGCCGTTAGCTAATGCCATAACTATTTCAAAAATAGACGCATCAAAGCTAATTGAGGCAAATTGTAAGATCCGATGCTCTGGTTTTAGGTCAAAAATCTGTCTTTGTGCGTGGATTATATTAGTTAGTCCCCGATGTTCGATTAAAACACCTTTGGGTTGTCCGGTTGAACCAGAAGTATAGATTGCATAAGCTATATTTGCTGCTTTTACAGGGCTTGTCGGATTATATTTGTGTTGACTTGCGATCGCCTTATCATCAATAAAAACTAATTTATGCTCCCAACCCTGGGTAAACAACGATTTTTGAGTTAATAAAATAGTGATTTGCGAATCTTCTAACATGAAACGCGATCGCGCGCTAGGATAACTTGGATCGATTGGTAAATAAGCACCCCCAGCTTTGAGTATTCCTAAAATTGCGACGATAATTAAAGGTGACTTTTCTAAATAAATACCGACAAGTACATCGGGTACAACTCCCAGGCTTTGTAAGTGATGGGCGAGTTGGTTGCTTTGCTCGTTTAACTGCTGGTAAGTTATTTGATTGTTACCGTCTACTAGAGCGATCGCATTGGGATTATTATTTACTTGTTCCTCAAATATCTGATGTATGCACTTATGGGGATAATTTTGTTGGGTATTATTCCAGTCACTAAGTAACTGTTGGCGTTCGGTGGCTGTCAAAATGGGCAATTGTGCTAGAGTTTGCTGGGGATTATTGATAATTCCTTCCAGCAGAGTTTGCAAATGTCCCGCCATGCGGAGAATTGTAGAGCGATCGCATAAATCGGTACTATAAATTATCTGCGCTTCTAATCCGGCGGAACTTTGCCAAAAATTCAACTCTAAATCTAATTTACTTGTGCCATTTTCAATCTCAAAGGGATTGAGGGTAAGTCTAGGTAATTCTAAGGCTGTAATTGGCGTATTTTGGAGAGATACCGCTACTTGAAATAAGGGATGTTTGCTTAAATCTCGCTCCTCTTGGAGTTCTTGTACTAACTTCTCAAAGGGTAAATCTTGATGGGCGTAGGCTTCTAAGGTTATTTGTTTCACCTTTGCTAACAATTGCCCAAAGGTAAGATTGCTAGACAAATTAACTCGCATGACTAAAGTATTGACAAAAAAGCCAATCAATGGTTCTAATTCGGCGCGATTGCGGTTAGCGATCGGAGATCCGACAACAATATCTTCTTGTCCTGTATAGCGATATAACAGCGTTTGAAAGGCGGCTAAGACCGTCATAAACAGTGTTACACCTGCTTGCTGATTGAAGGTTGCTAAAGAGTCGCTTAGGCTGGGTGGAAGGGCTAAAAAATTGTAAGTTGAGCCTTTATAGCTTTGAATAGGATTACGAGGGCGATCATACGGCAAATTTAAAGTTGGTAAATCAGCAAGTTGCGTCTTCCAGTAAGGTAGTTGCGATGCGATTATTTTTGGTAACTCTTGTTTTTGCCAGTGGGCGAAATCAGCATATTGGATGGGTAAATCTGGTAATAACGAAGTATTTGTCCAAAAAGCAGCATATAGAGCGGTAATTTCTTTAATTAGTACGCCAATTGACCAACCATCAGCAACAATGTGATGCAGACTTAGCAGCAAAATAGAGTCGCTAGAATCTAGTTGAAATATTGTGACTCTTAGCAGCAAGTCTGTACTAAGGTTGAAGGGAAGCTCGGAAAATGCGATCGCTTGTTTTCTTGCAGTAGTTTCTCGCTCACTTACAGGTAAATGTTGCAAGTCTACAACTTTCAGCCTTATCTTTACACTCCCCGCAATTACTTGATTTAGTTGTCCATCCTCCATTTCAAAGGTTGTCCGTAAAACCTCATGACGGCGGATTATTTCGTTAAAGGTTTGCTGTAGCGCTGTTAGATTTAAGTTCCCAGTTAAACGAATCGCCGCAGATACGTTGTAAAAGGGATTATTGGGCGCTAAAAGGCTTAGAAACCAAAGTCTTTGTTGGGCGAAAGCAGCCGGAAAAACAAAAACTTCATCGGTAGAAATGGAGTGAGTCTGCAAGAATTATCTCCCTAAGTTTTCAGGATTTTTGAGAGAGGATCGCAAGCGGCGATGAGCATCGCGAGAAAGCGGTATAATCCCTATGTCTGCGCCTTTTTGGTGACTATTTTGCAAGGCTTCAATAGCTAAAGCAAGGGGCGCTATTTGGGGAGTTTCAAAGACTTTTTGCAGAGGCAATTCTACGCTGAAAGTATCGCGGATGCGGGAAGTTAGTTGAGTAGCTAGTAAGGAATGTCCCCCTAGTTGAAAGAAATTATCGTGGATACTAACATTTTTTAGTCCTAGCAATTCTGCCCAAATATTTGCTAGTTTTTGTTCAGTGGGTGATGTTGGTGCGATCACATTTCCGCCCCAATTTGGCGTAGGAAGGGCGCGGCGATTGACTTTACCGTTAGTTGTAAGGGGGATATTTTCTAACACCACTAAAGCAGCAGGAATCATATAATCGGGTAGATGCTGCTGGAGATATTGTTGTAGCTGGGGGATGAGATGACGAGCTAGTTGTGCTTGTAAAGGATTATTAGCATCGGTTTTTGCTGTGTGTCTTTCTCTTGCAACCTCTTGATTAGAAGTCGCGTTTTGACTAAGGCTTTGAAAAATCACATCATAGCAACCTGTAGCATCGGTATTTATCCAACTTACTTCGACGGTGTAAGATAGCGGAGTTGATTTATACCAATCTTCCGGCTCAATTCCTGATGTTTCTAATAAGCTTGATTCTGTACCAGTTAGCCATTGAGCGGTTTTGACGGCGGCGATTACACGAGCATTTGGTACTTTTGTTATTTGTAACATTGCTGGCTGATTTTCGAGCAAGTATTGATTTACTTTAGAAATGGTTAACTTGCCAAATTCCCAATCAAGCTGATAATCAGGAGTTTGGGTTTTTTGAGACTCAATATGCAAGATGGCGTTGTAGCGAAATTGAGTTAATTCATTGCGATCGCCTGCGTTAGAGCGCTCCCTTGCATCGCATTCCCGTGTAAGCTGTACTTGGACGTGGCTAATTCTTTTAAATCGCTGTTTCAATCCAGGAAAGAAAGCCGGATCGATTACTAATTCTGTTTCTTGAAATAGTGCTGCTTGCAACTGTTGCTGTAACTGTTTTTGAGACGAATCCCCCTCCGAACGATGTAGTTGCACGGCTGCATGAAAAGCTGATAATAGTTGCAAGTTTCGCACATCACCAATAAATATAAATCCTCCCGGTGCAACGGTTTCAATTGCTTGCTCTAGCACTTGCAACAAGTAATCTAAGCTAGGAAAGTATTGGACTACAGAATTAAGAATCACACAGTCAAAATTTGCAGTTATCCCGGTAAAATCTGTTGCTACTTGTTGCAGCAATTTAACTTGCGGTAAGGATTGCACTAAAGGCTGTAAATATTGAATAGATGCAGAGGAAAAGTCTGTTGCTAAGTATTCGGTGCAATGAGGCGCAATTTGAAACAGTAATAAACCAGTACCGCAACCAATTTCTAATACTCGCTGTGGTTGCAAGGCGAGAATTTGCTCAACGCGGCTATTTACCCATGTCTGCATTTGCTCGGTGGGAATGGGAAGCCCTGTATAACTGCTATTCCAGCCGATAACATTAAAGGTAGATTCGCTTGCTGGTTGGCTATAGGTGCGATTGTAAAGATTTTCCCATTGTTTTACTTGCTCAAGTTGCAACTGCTGCTCTAAGGTTTGTTGAGGGATAATGTAGGCAATTAAACGATCGCTCTTAGCAATTGCGATCGCATCTTTTACAAGCGAATGCTGTTTTAATACTGTTTCAATCTCGCCCAATTCTATCCGAAAGCCACGAATTTTTACTTGCTCGTCAATCCTCCCCACAAATTCCAAATTTCCATCATGGCGATAACGAGCTAAATCCCCAGTTTTGTACAAGCGATGGGAATTTTGTTGTAGAGACGTTGTATGCGTCTCTACAAATGGATTAATGATAAACCTTTGCGCTGTTAATTCGGGACTATGTAAATAACCCCGCGCTACGCCATCTCCAGCAATGTAAACCTCACCAACTACGCCAATTGGGACGGGAAGAAGGCGATCGCTTAACAAATAAATCTGCGTATTCGCCACTGGGCGACCGATAGAGGGCTTTCCGTCTGAAACCATTAATGGTCGTCCCACTGTAGCCCAAACCGTTGCTTCTGTTGGGCCGTAGGCGTTGAATAGACGGCGATTTTTAGCCCATTGTTGGACAATTTCCGTTGTACAAACTTCACCACCAGCAATAACAGTTTGCAATGTTGGTAATTCGGACGCGGGTAAAACTGCTAAAACTGCTGGAGAAATAATCGTTGTATTGATCGCGTTTGTTTGTAAAAATTCTACTAAATCCCTTCCTGGTAACTGGGCTTTTTTGGGGGGAATGTAGAGACTTGCACCCACTCCAAAAGCAAGCAGCATCTCAAAAATGGAAGCATCGAAGCATAGAGAGCTAAATTGTAAAATCCGGTTATGCGATCGCAATCCAAAAGCTTTTATCTGTGCTGCAACTACATTACATAGTCCGCGATGCTCAATTAAAACACCTTTTGGCTTCCCTGTCGAGCCAGATGTATAAATAATGTAAGCAAGATTATCTAGATTTACGCTACTGGTGGGGTTTTCGGCGCTGTAGGTATTGATATTCTCATCTGTATCTAAGCAAATTAGTTTGATGTCTGCAAATAAAGATGTTAAAGATTGCTGAGTTACAACTACTTTTACTTGTGTATCCGCAAGCATAAACTCTCGACGGCTTTGAGGATAATTTGGATCGATTGGTACATATGCGCCACCCGCTTTAAAAATCCCTAGTATTCCTACAACCATTTCTAGCGACTTCTCAACGCAAATCCCGACTAAACTTTCTGGCTTAATCTCTAATTCTTGTAAGTAATGCGCTAATTGATTAGCCTTATGATTCAATTGCTGATAGGTTAGTGTTTGATTATCGAAGACTAGAGCGACTTCATTTGGTGATTTCTCAGCTTGCGATTCAAACAGTTGATGAAATAATTTATCTGGGTAAGTACAGCTAGTTTGATTCCACTCTGTTACTAACTGATAGCTTTCGGTATCGCTTAATAAAGGTAAATCTGCGATCGCAATATCAGGATTTGCCACAATTGCTGTAAGTAGCGTTTGAAAATGAGCTAAAAACTGAGAGATTGTACTTTTATCGAATAAATCGGTATTGTAAGCCAAAAAACCGCTAATTCCTTCGGCTTTTTCTGACCACAACCCGCTCAAACCAAAACCTTGCTCCCACAAATGCAACTCCAAATCGAATCTTGTAGTAGTTACCTCAAACTGCAAGGGATTTAATGTTATTCCTGGTAATTCCAAGGCTTGCATCGGGGCATTTTGGAGGGCGAAAACCACCTGAAATAAAGGGTTTCGGCTCAAATCGCGATCTGGGTGCAATTCTTCTACTAGCTTTTCAAAAGGTAAGTCTTGGCGATCGTAAGCCTCTATTGTCGTTTCCCGCACTCGTCCTAGCAATTCCCTAAAGGTAGGATTACCTGCTAAATCTGTCCGTAAGACTAAACTATTGACAAAAAAGCCAATCAAAGGTTCTAATTCTGCTCGGTTGCGATTTGCGATCGGAGATCCGATGACAATATCTTCTTGTCCTGTATAGCGACTCAGCAATACTTGAAAAGCTGCAAGCATTGTCATGAATAAGGTTGCGCCTGTTTGCTTGCTTAAAGTTTCTAACCCCGCGCTCAAAGTTGGAGATAGAGAGAGTTTTTGCGTCGCACCTTTATAGGTTTGTACCCCTTTTCGCGGATTTGTAGGCAAATTTAGCATCAGAAGGTCAGCAAGTTGCGCTTTCCAGTAAGATAATTGACTTTCTAACACTTCTCCTTGCAAATACTTTCTTTGCCAAAATGCGAAGTCTGCGTATTGAATAGCTAAGGGTGGTAAAGGTTGATTTGTATAAAGTAGTCCAATTTCTCGAATTAATACCCCCAGCGACCAACCATCAGCAACGATATGATGCAAATTGAGCAGTAAAACATATTCGTTTGGATCTAACTGTAATAACTTAACGCGCAACAACAACTCTTTAGCAAGATTAAATGGACGTTGTGCGTCTTGTGTAGCAATGTTTTGGGCGGCGGATTGTCTTTCTGTGGCGGGTAAATGCTGCAAATCTACTATAGGCAAAGGTACATCAATTTGAGGAGATGCGATCGCCTTTGGCGCTACGCTCCGCGCAATCGCTATTGGTTGTCCGTTAACTTCAACAAAGTTGGTACGCAAAGCTTCATGACGTTGGACAATGGTATTAAAGGCTTGTTTTAAAGCTAAATAATCAAGCTTTCCAGTAAGACGCAGAGCGGCGGGTATATTGTAGAAAGGATTATTGGGAATTAACTTGTCTAAAAACCACAGCCTTTGTTGAGCAAAAGATAAGGAAGTACGATTAGTTTGAGTTACAAGGGGAGGTGCTGGACGGAGTAAAGCGATTAATTCTGACTTGTAGTTGATGATATGCGATCGCAATTCCTCCGTCAAAACTCCTTGAGGAGCGTTACATTGCAGGCTTTCTCCTTCTACAAATACCTGAATATCTAAACGCCGTAAATCCGCCAATAATTCAATAGCCGTCAAAACTTTACCTCCTCACGGATTTTAGAAGTAACATTTTTACTACTGGTTATATACTCCGCTAGTCCTGCAATAGTTGGAGTCTCAAACACCCTCTTTAGCGGTACTTGTACGCCAAAACTCTCGCGGATTCTCGAAACTAGCTGTGTTGCAAGTAAAGAATGTCCCCCTAATTCAAAAAAGTTATCGCTAATCCCTAGTTGGACTCCTAATAATCCATTCCATAGCTGTACTAATTCGGCTTCAACGGAATTACGCGGAGTTTTGTCAGAGATATTTTGCGTAAAATCCGGTGTAGGAAGGGCTAGACGGTCTACTTTACCATTGAGTGTTAGAGGTAATCCTTCTAAAAACACAAAAACTGCCGGAATGGAATAGTTTGGTAACTTTACTTGCAAAAACTCTTTCAATTCTGAGCTTTTTAGCTGTACAGAAGCAACGATATAAGCAACTAAATTCTCCTCTTTAACTACAACTATACTTTCGCGTACTTTAGGATGCTGATTTAACACTGTTTCAACCTCCCCTAACTCAATCCGAAAACCCCGCAACTTAACTAAATCGTCTTTGCGCCCAATAAATTCTAAATTGCCATCGGGTAAATAACGGGCAAAATCGCCAGTTTTGTACAAACGCTGCAATGTCGCACAATGTAGAGACGTTGCAGCGTTTGTCTCTACATATGGATTGGCAATAAATTGTTTAGCTGTCAATTCAGGACGATTAAAATAACCGTGCGCTAAACCATCGCCGCCAATGTATATTTCTCCTGTAACTCCCACAGGGACAGGGTTTAAGTAATTGTCTAATAGATATATTTGCGTATTTGCGATCGCCTTTCCAATCGGTATAGTCTTTACTTCTGCTACATTTTCCACTTCGTACCAAGTAGTAAAAGTAGTATTTTCTGTGGGCCCATATACGTGCAACAAGTGCTGAGGCTTGCTTTCAACCACTGCTTGCACCGATTTCACATCCACCATTTCGCCGCCAAATAGTAGATATTTTAGACAATGAAAAGCTGACGGAATTTCTCGCGCTATTTGGTTAAATAAAGCAGTAGTGAGAAATAAGATATCAATCTCTTGCTGTTGGAGTGTTTGGGCAAAATCTTGAGGAGAAAGCAAGGTTTCTCTATCGATTCCGACTAACTGCGCTCCGTTTAAAAGTGCGCCCCAAATCTCAAAAGTTGCCGCATCAAAGGAAATATTGGCACATTGAGCAACTTTATAGCTCCTTTTCCAGGTGATGTAATTAGAATTAATTAATCTATTTACCGCTTGATGAGTTACCGCGACACCTTTAGGAATTCCGGTAGATCCAGAAGTATAAACTATATAAGCTAGAGTTTCGGCGGTTGATTGATTGGGGAAATTTTCATTGCTTTGACTTGCTACTTTTTGCCAATCTCTTTCTAAACAAAGGATTTCAGCGCTAAAAAAAAGGGGAACAAAGCTTTGTTGTGTAACGATTACAGCTACTTTTGTATCTTCCACCATAAACCGCAATCGCTCTTGTGGATAGGTTGGATCTAATGGTACATAAGCAGCCCCAGCTTTAAGAATACCTAATAAAACTGCGATCGCAATCGGCGTTTGTTCCATACAAATCCCCACCAAGGAATCTTTACTCACACCAAGTTTTTGCAAATAACGAGCCAGTTGATTGCTACCGTTATTTAATTGCTGGTAAGTAACTTGATGATTTTTATAGTTAAGAGCGATCGCATTAGGATTACTATTTACTTGGTTTTCAAATAACTGTTGAATAGAAAGATGCTTTTGATAATCGTGCTGGGTTTGATTCCACTGGTACAAAATTCGCTCTTTTTCAGCAACGCTTAATAAAGGCAAATCGGCTAACTTGGTATCAATACTCTCAACAGCGCCAGTCAATAGAGTTTGGAAGTGCTGAAGTAATAATGCGATCGCATCCTTTGCAAACAAAGCAGTATTGTAAACTACAACCCCCCGTAATCCGGCTGATTGCTGCCATTTACCCCCCCACAAGCTTCTAAAATCTTCGCCGCACTCCCATAAATAAAACTCCAAATCAAACCTAGCCGTTGTCGTCTCAATTTCTTTAAAAGGCGAAAGCGTCAAACCCGGCAACTCTAATTGCTCTATAGGGGCATTTTGCAGCGCAAACACGACCTGAAACAAGGGATTTTGATTCAAACTTCGTTCAGGGTGCAACTGCTCTACCAGCTTTTCAAAAGGCAAGTCTTGATGAGCATAAGCATCTACCGCAACTTGTTTAACTCTGGATAATAACTCTTTAAAACTAGGATTATTTGATAAATCGGTGCGAATAACTAAACTATTGGCAAAAAAACCGATCGCATCTTCCAATTCTCGGCGATTGCGGTTAGCAATGGGAGATCCTACAGCAATATCTGTTTGTCCAGTATAACGACACAACAAAGCCTGAAAAGCTGCAAGCAAAGTCATATATAGCGTTACACCTTCTTGCTGACTTAGGAGGGCGATTTTTTGCACTAAATCTTGGGGTAATTCTAATAACTCCGTTGCACCCTTGTAACTATTTTGCAAAGGACGATGGGGAGCAATTTCAAGTAAAGGCAGATTTTTTAACTGTGATTTCCAGTAAGTTAACTGTTTTTCTAACACATCTCCTTGCAAATATTCTCGTTGCCAATAGGCAAAATCTGCGTACTGAATAGTGACTTCTTCAAGGGGTGAAGGTTTACCCGCACAAAAAGCAGTGTAGATTAATCCCAATTCTCGAATTAGTAAAGCGCTCGACCATTCATCAAAAATTATGTGGTGTAATGCAAAAGCTAATATATATTCTGTTGCGGATTGTTGCCATAACCTTACCCTTAACAGCGCTCCGTACTCCAGGTTAAAAGGTTGCTGACCAAATAAGGCGATTTCTTGCTGTGCGGCGGTTTCTCTTTCCTTGATAGGCAAAGGTTGTAAATCAATTAATGGTATAGATATTTTTAACTCAGGTAAAATAAGCTGCACGGGTTTTCCGTCTACAGTGTCAAAATTAGTGCGTAATACTTCATGACGGCGGATAATTTCATTAAAGCTTGATTCAAGGACGGTGACGTTGAGTAAACCCGTGAGGCGTAACACATTCACCACGTTGTAACATGAAGAATTGGGAAATAGGCGATCAAGAAACCACAGCCGTTGTTGTCCAAACGATGCAGGAAAAACAAAAACTTCTTCGTCAGAAATATTGCACCGATCCGATCGCGCTAAAGTCATTAGTTAGTTTACTTGCGTCTTAGCTAACTCTTTTTAACGGAGTGGCAACAAAAATAGCTCTACATTTAGATAGATTAACAATGATTTCTCCTGACTTAAAAACCCTTGCTGACTATATGACTGGTGAATTTGACAACCAAGAGCAAGCATTAGCCGATCCTGCTTGGTACGTCCACTTGAAGCTTTGGCAAGTACCAGTACAATTATTTACCGAAGATAGTATTACTTTTTTTGCCGAACAAGCCAATATCGTCTCATTAAATCGTCCTTACCGCCCTCGCTTAATCCGACTGCAACAAAAGCAAGAGATCACAGTACAGTATTATATGCCCAAAAAGCCCTCGGCGGTAAATGGTGCGACAACAAATCGAGATTTGCTCAACACTTTGACTCTAGAAGACTTTGAGCTACTACCAGGTTGTTTATTAGATGTAAAAGTTAAGGGCAAAGTTTTTACAGCGTCTTTACCTCAAGGTGCTAAATGCTGCTTCAATTATGCCGGGGAAACCAAACAAGTATCTTTAGGATTTGAAGCGCGTCAAGATGAATTTTTAAGTTACGACAAAGGTATCGATAGCGAAACAGGTAAAGCTTTATGGGGAGCAATTTTAGGGCCGTTTCGCTTCCAAAAACGTTAATATTAGGTGCTTTTAAGATGCAAGCGGTTTTATGTGGCTACTACGGTAAGGGAAATGGCGGCGATGAGGCGTTACTAGCAACGCTGTTGCAAATGTTGCCAAATAATGTAACTCCTTTGGTACTTTCGGGAAATCCTGAAGCTACAACAAATCGCTATAGAGTAAAATCATGCGATCGCAATTCCTTACCCCAAGTTATCCAAGCCTTGCGCCAATCAGAGGTATTTATCTGGGGTGGTGGTAGTTTAATGCAAGACGCAACCAGCGCCGTTAGTCCTTTTTACTACGGGGGACTCATGACTTTAGCGCAGCTAATGGGACTCAAAACTATTGCTTGGGCGCAAGGTATTGGGCCATTAAAGCGTCCTTTAACGAGGTTTTTGGCACGGCGGACTTTTAGTAATTGCAGCGCTGTGAGCGTCCGCGATCGCGCTTCTGCGGAATTATTAACTAATTGGCAAGTATCTTGTACTTTGGCTCCAGATCCAGTGTGGGCGCTTGAATCGATTGCTGTACCTGGATTATGGAGCTTACCCGCGCCGCGAGTTGCTGTGACATTGCGATCGCATCCTCTATTAACTCCGACTCGTCTAACTACCTTTACCCGCGCCTTAGTGGACTTTCAAACAGCTACCCAGACTTGTATATTGCTCGTACCATTTCAGCAAACTCAAGACTTAGCGATCGCTCAAGCAATTCAACCACAGTTACCAGGAAAGAGCGAAATATTTAGTTTAGAAGATCCCAAAGCTCTAAAAGGTTTATTTCGCGGCGTAGAAATGGCGATCGGTATGCGCTTACATAGCTTAATTATGGCTGCAAGTGAAGGTTGCCGATGTTTTGCGCTAAGTTACGATCCCAAAGTTAGCCAATTGATGAGCGACTTGGATATGCCAGGATGGGAGTTAGATCAAATGCCAGAAGATGCGAATGTTATTAGCAAGAGGTGGATAGAGCATTTTGTCAATGGGGAGGCGACTTCTCTCGAACAAATTGAATCATTGATAGATAGAGCAAAGCTACATCAAGAGTTATTAAAAGCAGCAATTATCTAAATTAGTATATTTGTCAGACAAATTAATTACTATTACAAGTCAACTAGGAGTAAATAATTGTTTAAATTATATTTAAACGCCTATAATTTGGCTTCTAAATTAGCTAAAAGTTAGCTTTTATGTTTAGGAAAATGGCGGAGCAAGTACCCAAACACAAATATATTTATTAAAAATACAGTTAATTTAAGTAGCGTAATGCTTTTAGTTAACTCAAATATTTCTGGTGGAATACTAACCCCCACTAAAACTAGGACTAATACTGTCGCCCAAGCTTGCCTGTACCATAGACCAATAGCTTCAACTGCCGTTACAGCCGCATAGACTCCTAAGGCAATACCGCTAAACTGTAAAGTTTTTTGTTTAGCATTAATAATCTTTTCTAGCAACCATTCAATAATCTGTATTTTGCCCTCCAAAATGTAAGATTCAGAAAATCCTACAAGAGACTGATGGAAATTAAGAGCTAACAGTAAAACTATAGCTGTAGCAGCAAGCAGCAAAGCCACAAATCCTTTATAAATAACAATTGCAATTAAACCAGGCGATCGCTTATTTTTCACTTAACTACTTGTGTTTCCTAAGCTAGTTTGTTATTGCTTGTAAACATTATAAATTAGGATTGCTATAGTGTTGAATTATCCTAAGAATTGTTCTCTTTTAAAACTGAACATGGAGCGAATTATCATAGCTGCCCCATATTCAATCTTCTTTGACTAGCAATTACAAGATACTAATCCAATTTAGGATCATTTTTATTAAGACCTAGCTAGGCGATCGCTCTTCTTTGCTTTAAAGTTGCGAACAGTACACAGACTACAAGTATTGATAAAAGGACTATAGATGAGCCGATAGTACCATAACCGAGACCGCCTTTGGCGTGGGATTTTGTCAGAACATCCCCCATTGTTGCCCCAAAAGGTCGGGTAAGAACAAAAGCAATCCAAAATAACACGATCCCAGAAAGTTGGGTATAGTAATGGGCTACCAGTAACAAGGCAAGTAAACCAGCAATTAGTAATGCTCCTCCTGCAAACCCTAGTCCTGAAGTATCGGCTAAAAAATCGCCCAAGGCAGTGCCTAAAGTATTTGAAAATAAAATTGCAGTCCAATAGAACATCTCAACTTTAGGCGTTTTGATGTCCTTAACAGAAAGAGAGCCAACATTGAATTGCCAAAACGCCAAAACTGCTAAGAGAATCGTAACTAAAATCGTAGACCCTACAGCATAACCGAGACCTAAAGTGCGATCCATATAATCTGACATTGTTGTCCCTGCGGTGCTGGTTGCAAGGATGACAGTCCAGTAAAGTAATGGGTTATAGCTTTTTGCTTTCAATTGAATCAGAAGACTGACTATAAACATCCCTATTAATATAGTAGAACTAACGGCGTAGCCTACTTTCAACGTCATTGATAAAAGGTCTCCTGCCGTCTCTCCTAAAGTAGTTGCACAGATTTTCATCACCCAGAAAAATGCAGTTATTTTTGGAACTTTACTCATTATTACTTCTGCTTGCTGCGGGGCTATCGTCATCTTGCTGTTCTCCAAAGTTGTGATTTGAGACTATCAAGGGAAAGTTAAGAACTTGGAAAGATTTAGCGAATTTTGTAATTGCCAAAAAGTTCCCGGCTTTTTAATTAGATTTGAAGATGATTTAATTAACTCATGTATAAAAAGTCAAAAATATAAAAAATATTTAAATAAAAAAAGTTTGATTAGAAAAAAGTAAAAAGCGACTGGTGATGAAGAGTGCCAATCTACAATTAGAACTTAAATCCTAGTAGATTCCAGTAGGATAAAAATAGAATGAAGCCCCAGTCAACTAATACAATTGGTAAGCAATGTAGCTTGTTTATAATTGAAAACCTTTTATCCCGCCAAGCTACTGCTATAAAAATAGATAAAATAACTGTTAACCCAGAGGTCACAATTGGAACATAAAGTAGAAAGACTATGGTTGAAGGCAACCTGTAAGCAAACTCGTATAAATTACTTGATAAGACAATAAACAGCACACCAATTAAAAAAGATAGATTAAGAACACTAATTATTACAGGTAAGATAGAGCCAAGCCTGAGCGCTAAAGACTGAATCTTGCGTTTTGGGCGTAGTGAGTGCCAGAGATACTTGTGCCTAAAGTCAATAGAGTAGCCCCTCAACCAACTTGCAATAGAGTAGATAAAAGTTAGTATACACAATGCAAATAAGCTAAATTGAACAGTATTAGTTTCGTACCAAGCTAATTTTTCAAAAGCATCTGCGCCAATAAACATACGCACTATTTGCCCTCGATCATCTTCATCAAAAGCAACATAGTTACCGCTAGATAATTGAAACAATAACGGCTCAATTTCTACCAATGTATTTTGGTTTTGAGTTAAAGTTTGATTTTTCTTAGTTGCGGCTTGCGGTTTTGATATAGCAGTTTCTAGGATCGAACCTACCTTTTTTAAAGCGCGTCGAGGAGAGCGATCGCTTCTATAGCTGCTCGGCTCTAAAGCCAAAATGCCTTCGCCTTTAGCTTTGATTTGCAATTCTGGTGTAGATGTTGGCGCTTGTAGCAACACTGGGGCTAACTTTTCAATTGTAGAGTGAGGATAGCGAATATAGCGATAACTGCCCGCAAAATAATTAGCCCGCTTCTGAAAGTCTAACTTTGGTTGGGGAGATTTTGGCGATCGCACTGGATAATAGCGATCAAGAAATTGGCTAATAAGTTGTTCGCGCAACTCGTCTTGTTCATTGTTGTACGCAACAAATAACCCAATTTGCTGTTCTGGTAGTAAAAATAATAAACTAGCAAATCCCGGATCTGTGCCGCCGTGTTCAATTGCCCGGAGATTATTTTGGAATCGCTCGGAAAAGCCGTAAGCCCAACCTGGTAAACGCGGATGATGAGTAAAATGTAATGCGTGCATTTGCCGTGCCGTACTTTCTTCGAGAATTTTTACCTGCCCGTAGCGACCATTAGCGAGGTGAGCGATCGCAAAATGAGATATATCACTAGCCGTAGCTTTGAGTGCGCCCGCCGGAGCGTCATTTATGTAGTAAGACGGCAAAGGTTGATAGCTACCTTGTTTGTACTTGTACCCGACTGCAAGATTGGCAGCTAATTGAGGTGGTAGGGGCTGGGAAAAGCTGCTTTGATACATATTCAAGGGTTGCAAAATATGCTCGTCAATATATTGAGCAAAAGGAACATTGCCAAGCTTTTCTACCAAATAACCTAATAGGGCGATGCCGTAGTTGGAATAGCTAATAACTTTCCCTGGCGGCATGAAACGGGCAGGCATTTGTTGCGCCAAGTAATCTTTTAATGGTAAGAGGTCGGATACTTTTCGGGCAGCTATACCAATAAACTTTTCATCAAAACCTGCCGTGTGAGTCAGTAGATTATCAAAAGTTACTGAAGCCGGATAATTTTCTTGGAGTTGAAAACTTGCCAGGTACTGATTTACGTCATCATGCAAGTTGATTTTACCTTGCTCGGCTAGTTGCATCACTGCTGTAGTGGCGAACAGTTTAGAAACTGAAGCAAGACGAAACAAAGTTTTATCAGGATCGACAGGTACTTTCTTCTCTAAGTTAGCGTAACCGTAACCTTTGCTAAAAAAGCTTTTGCCATCTTTGACGACAGAAATCGCCACACCCGGAATATGTAATTCTGCCATCTTTTGGGCAAAAAACTTGTCTAAAAATGCTTCTAGTTCTTGCGGCTGCGTTAGTCCTGGTTGAGTAATTGTAGGCACTACTTGGCTTGGTTCAATTGGCAAACTTTGAGCTAAACAAGGTTGAGTAAACCAAAGTAAGAATAATCCAGCTAAACCTAATACAACACCTCTCTGCCAAAATACTTTTGCCTTGGAGGAATTATCTAGCAAATTTGTTCTCATTAACCTTAACTACTGCGTCGGCTAACTTCTTGCCGCACAGCCTTCACCGTCGCTTCTACATGGCGGCGAAATAAGCTATAAAACATACTTTTGGAGGTTCTAGACTTGGGTTGAGCTTGCATTTTGTGAGTTAGCAGTACCTGAGTAGTAGGAGTACCAGGATTAGAGACAGGCTGGATGTTCCAGCTACCTTGCAATTGCTTGAGCTTGCCTTTTACCATTTGAAATTGGAGACTGCTTTGAGGTGTTTCCGTTATGGCTAGGCGGGTATATTCAGTAACGTTAACTAGAGGAGCAACGTGGAAGCGATTAACTTCCTCGAAAATGTGTTTGTTGCCATTGGACTCTATAACAGCACTAGCAGTAACATTAGGCATGAAGTGAGAATAATTGTTGTAATCAGTAATAACTGCCCAGGCTTGAGAGGGAGTAGCATTAAGCAAAATCCGGGCAGTGTAGTTACCATTTTCGCCGCTTACTACAGGTTTACCTTGGCGCAGAGATACCCGTTCTTGTGCAGATAAATTATCTAGGGGGTTTTTGAGCAGAGTTACTTGAGCTAAAGCAGGCAAGCTCGTTCCTGAAATTATTAAAGGTAAGCATAGAGATAGAAGCGATCGCTTCTGTAAAAACTTAGACATAAAAATTAACCTATTTCTAAAGACAGTTTGTAATAACAAAAGGAAAATAGCGATCGCGCTCGTAACTGTTCTCGGAGGGCGAGTAACGGATATACGTAATAGCGAACAAAATTACGTGTTGCAACCATAAATGAAAATAGTTAAGAACTTGGAAAGATTACTCTTAACTAACAAAAAATTACTTTGCCTATCTTAAAATCTCAATTCTTTTATTTAACTAAGTTTTAGTCTGTCCAATAAAAAATCCTAGCTAAAAGCTAGGACTACAAAAAGGTTTAGGGCGTAATGTCTTGCATCTACAAGTAAACTTTCTGCCGATATATGCTAGAAAGCCTACTTCTCAAAAAAGCAAGCTTTCGTAGGTAATTATTTATACCTAATAGGAAGCTTGGTAGGTTAAGACGTTACCTACAGGTAACTTTAGATGATAAATGTCAAGAACTTGGAAAGATTTACTTATTTTGCCGAGAACATTATAGTGCAAGAAAAAATATTTATCACAAATTATTACAAAAAATGCGTAGTCACTTAGACTATATTATGTCTAAAAAGTATAATCTGCAAACTTTTAGAGTAGCTTATCCGCTCATCAAGCAATCTTTCCAAGTTCTTAACTTTTGCGATCTATAAAAGAATAGAAGTCTGTAAACGCCAGACGAGAGTCCGGCTGAGGATTAATAATTAGTCTAAACAAATTAAATAGGCAAATATCATGACAAAAATGTTAAACAGAGTTCCAGAAGTTACAGGTACTTTCTGGATTATTAAAGTTTTGGCGACTACGGTAGGTGAAACAGCAGCAGATTATTTGTCAACAACCCTGAATCTTGGTTTAAGTGGTACATCCTATATTATGAGTGGCGTGTTAGCGATCGCACTTTTTAACCAGTTTAGGCTGAAACATTATATCCCAGCGAGTTACTGGATTGTAGTTGTTTTGATGAGTATAACGGGTACGCTAATTACAGATAGATTAATAGACGATTTTGGAATTAGTTTAATTACAACTACCATAGCTTTTAGTATTATTTTGGTGGCAATTTTTGCGACTTGGTACTTCAATGAAAAAACCTTAGCGATGCACTCCATCAATACAGTTAAAAGAGAGCTTTTCTATTGGGCGGCTATTTTATTTACATTTGCATTAGGTACGGCAACCGGAGACCTTATAGCAGAGAAGCTACAACTAGGTTACGCACTTTCAACACTGGTATTTGGCTTTTTAATTGCGATCGTAGCAATTAGTTATTATTACTTCCGAATGAATGCAATCTTAGCATTTTGGATAGCATACATCTTGACTCGTCCCCTGGGAGCATCTGCGGGCGATTTATTATCACAACCATTAGCAAATGGTGGCTTTGGTTGGGGTACGGTGGGAACAAGTATGCTTTTTCTCTCTGTAATCCTAAGCTTGGTTATTTACATAAGCTTGAGCCGTCGGAGGTTTGCCTAACTGCCAATTAAATGAAAAAAGTTTTAAGATCCCTGATAAGTAATAATGACATATATTCGCTTACCATTACTATTTAGCCAAAATAGTAATGGTAAAAATTGCACATATTGAACTCTATGAGAATCTTAATCATTGAAGATGATGATCGCATTGCCAAACCGTTAGCAGAAGATTTAAAACACCAACATCATGTTGTTGAGATAGCACGGGATGGTATGGAAGGTTGGCAATATGCTCAAGCAGATAATTACGATTTAATTTTGTTAGATTTGATGCTGCCCAAATTAGACGGAATTACTTTATGTCAGCGCTTGCGATCTGCTAAATGCCAAACTCCAATTTTGATGTTAACTGCGCGAGATACAACCAATGACAAAATAATTGGACTTGATGCGGGGGCGGATGATTATTTAGTTAAACCCTTTGAATTAGAAGAATTAGCCGCACGAATTAGAGCTTTATCAAGAAGAAGTTTAGAAACTCATCAACCAGTTTTAATTTATGGAGATTTACAACTAGATCCAGGTAAATGCAAAGTAACCTACCAAGATAAAGTTCTGTCATTAACTCCTAAAGAATATATGCTACTGGAGTATTTTTTAAGAAATCCAACACAGGTTTTAACTCGTCCGGCATTAATGAACAAACTCTGGGAATTTGACAACTCCTCTAGTGAAGAAACAATTAAAACTCATATTACAAACTTAAGAAAAAAACTAAGATTAGCCGGAAGTTTGACTGAAATTATTGAAACAGTTTATGGGATTGGTTATCGTCTTAACTCCTGATAATATAAGCTGTTCTAACAGTACAAAGATATAGCTTTAATTGAGAAATTAAAGAGTAGATTAAATAATTATAGTATGTTTCAGCAGATACAGAAACGTTTGCTTTGGTCTTATTTATTAGTTCTGGCATCAATATTAATAACATTTGCGATCGCAGTCCGAATTGTTTTTGCTCGTAGCTTGCATAACCAATTAATTGATAAATTGACAGCTTTAGGACAAGGAGCAGCGACTAATGCAGAATTTGAAAACAATCGCATCAAAATTGAAAGTGATTTTCCGATCCAAACACTAATAGCTAGAGAGCAAGGATTGCAATGGTTTGACTTACAAGGGCGTTTGATTAGTCAACAAGGAAAGTTTCTAATTAATCTACCCTTTTCTAAAAGTAAAGTTGCCCAACTCCAAGCTGGAAAAACGCGCATTCAAGCCGTTACTTTACCAATAATTAATAGCGATGAAGGCTATGCAATTGGCTATGTAAGAGTAAGTCAATCTTTAGAAGAATTAGATGAAACTATAAATAAATTAGATTGGGGCTTAAGTGGCGGTATTTTTGTAGCTTTAGCTTTTAGTGGTGTTGGTGGAATTTGGCTAACTCGTCAAGCAATGCAACCAATTGAGCAGAGTTTTCAAAGATTAAAACAGTTTACGGCGGATGCTTCTCACGAACTTCGCAGTCCTTTAATGGCAGTCAAAAGTAATGCCGCAGTAGCATTAAAATACCCTGAAGGAATGCGAGAAACTGATAGGGAAAAGTTTGCAGCAATTGCTAGTGCAACAAATCAAATGACTCAACTTACCGAAGACTTATTATTTTTAGCGCGTAACGATCGCATTCCTAGTCAAAAATGGGAAAAAATTGACTTAACAGCAATTTTAGAGAACTTAGTGCAGTTATATAAACCCAGTGCGATCGCTAAACAAATTCATCTGCAAGCCCAAATTGCCAAGAATATACATTTAGTAGGCGATGCTGTTCAATTAAGGCGATTATTTACTAATTTAATTGAAAATGCCCTCAACTATACGCTAACTGGGGGTGTAGTAGAAATTAAAACTAACAAAAATACTACTTACGCAGATATCAAATTCCAAGATACAGGTGTAGGAATTGCCCCAGAAAATATTGAAAAGGTTTTTGAACGGTTTTGGCGGGCTGATAGTTCTCGTTCTAATCATTATGGGGGTTCTGGGTTGGGACTAGCGATCGCAGGTGCGATCGCCCAAAATCACGGCGGATCTATCTCTGTGACTAGCACAATAGGTAAAGGTAGTTGTTTTACAGTTCGTTTACCAATGGCTTAAGATTGTTGGTTTTTTGCCAACGTTACTTAGCGCCATCATTCATTTCACCGCGCTCTCTTCCCTCGGTTTGAGGAACTTGGATGCTACTTTTGACACGAGAAGCGCCATCTTTTTCATCGTTTTGGTTGTCATTTTCAGCGTAGAGAACTTTCCCATTACCAGCATCTACCGTGACTTCTTTTTGTCCAATCACAACGGAGTAAACTAAGTTGCCATCTTCATCTTCTAGCTTTACCTTAGTAGCTTTACCACCTTCAGCAGCTTCTGCTGCTTGCTGGGCTTGCAAGGAGGTAATTTTAGCCAAAGGTTGAAGTTTAGCTTGTTCTTGCTGTTCCTCTACATCATCGTTGACTTCTCCATCACCATCACTAGCTTCAGCCATTGTCGAAGATTGAGCGTATTTGAGATTTTTTTGTGTTTCTGTAGCATCATTAGCTTCGCCATCACCATCACTAGCTTCAGCAACTAATTTATTACTATGAGGTTGACGCATTACAGCAACCGCAGATTGAGGACTTTGTGCATATACCGTGCGAATTAGCCCACTAAAACCTATAGTTCCGAGTAAAGCTGCGGCGATCGCAATTGTTTTTGAGGTTTTCATCGTGAAATCTTGTAATCTAGGTTGACTATTTCACTGTAGAAAATGAAAGTCAAGAACTTAGAAAGATGTAAGTGAGTTACAAAAATTTTTTAGTAGTTAGCGCATCTATTCACAAATTGTCTATCTTTCCGACTTCTTGACCTTTAGTAAGTACATTAAAACTACTTAGTTTAGATAAAAAATCGCTTATTAGGTTTACTTAGCAATAACAAAAAGGTTTTTTGTTATTTGAGACAAAAATATCAATATCCCAATTAACATATTATTAAAATATTATCTATATTTTTAATAATTATGATTACTAAGATTTTAAATTATAATAGTCTGGTTATACAAGTTTATTATGCTACGTAAATTATCATTTATATGGTTTCATCATGTTTATCCTCAATTAGCCTCTCTAATTGCCACTATCGGTATAGTTGGGCTAAGTGCTTGCTTACTAATAATATTTATTTTAAGTAAACTATTTTCAGAAGTTCTAGAGAGAGAAGCTTTTTCTTTTGACACCAATTTTTTGTTGTGGATACATCAATTTGCTAATCCAAATCTGGATGCTGTCATGTTAGCAATAACTTGGTTAGGCAATCCTAGTTTTGTAATTATAGTTGTAATTGTTAGCTTTTTTGTACTTTGGTTGCGAGGCGATCGCCAAGAAGCAAAAATATTTTTGATAGCTTGTTTAGGCGCAGCAATTTTAAATACAGGATTAAAACTATTTTTTACTAAACAACGCCCTCAGCTTTGGAAAGGTTTAATTACGGAAACATCTTTTAGTTTTCCGAGCGGTCATGCTTTAGGTTCTTTAGTTTTGTATGGATTAATTGCTTACTTTTTGGCAACTAAGTATCCTAAATATTCTCAGCTTATTTATAGTCTGACAATAATTTTAATTGGAGCAATTGGTTTGAGTCGGCTATATTTAGGAGTGCATTGGTTTACGGACGTAATTGCAGGTTATGGGGTAGGATTTTTGTGGTTAATAATATGTATTTCTATGTTGAAATTACAAAAAATGCACCAGCCTTCAATTAGATAAATTTAGCTAACAATACCCGACCACTGAACTAATTTTAGTTTGTCGCGGCGGTAAGAGAAGAAATGCTCTGGTTGTTGATAGGTGCAATGAGGAGAAACTGCTACTTGTTCAGGACTTATACCCAAGTTTTCTAACTGCAAAGCAATCACTCGTCGCACATCTAGCCGCACTCGTCCGGGATGAGAATCGGGTAATATTGGTGGATTAGGTAGCTGCTGCAACGTTTCTATAATTGCTTCAGAATCACCAGAAACAATACTAGCTCCTACTTCCGCCGCTACTTGATCGGATACTTGGTAAACTGTGCCAGAAATCGCTGGGCCTAAAGCAAATCTTAAATTATCTAGCTTGCTACCCTGGGATTGTAACTTGGCGATCGCACTAAGGACAATTTTCGCCGCCGTCCCCCGCCAGCCAGCATGAATGGCTGCAACGTTTCCGGTACTAGAATCAGCAATAAGTACGGGCGTACAGTCGGCGCTGGCTACCCATACTGCTTGTCCTGGAAGTTCTGTAATTAAACCATCAGCTTCAGCTAAGGTAGCGTGAATTTCACTAGGACTAAGCACAACGTTACCGTGAACTTGTTTGACCCTGTAAGCCTCTGCTTGATCGTGCAGCATCAAAGTAATTTCGGCGGGAGTGCGGGGGGAAAATTGCTGCGTAAAAAAGCCGTGTTTCCAAGGCTCCAAAAGGCTGCAAGTCAAGTATGGTAGTTCTTCGCAGGTGCGCCAGTTCCAAGTAACGTGCATTGTCATAGGTGATAATAAGTGTTGATTTATAGTAACTTGAGTAGCAAATCTTGAGCTTAGAAAGACAAAAGTTAGAGGCATTAACCGCCCAAAATCTGACACTGCATATTTATGAAACTCTCCCCTCTACAAATAAAACTTTATGGGAGCTAATTAAGGAAGGAATAAAGCCAGGAAGTGTCGTAATTGCCGCCCAGCAAACCGCCGGACGCGGACAACGAGGGCATCAGTGGGATTCTGCCATTGGGGGATTATACTTGTCTTACGCCCTTGCACCCAATATCCCAGTTTCACAAAGTCAATTAACTTTACGCACGGCTTGGGGAATTGCTAGCGCTCTAAAAACTCTGGGCATTCCCGTACAATTAAAATGGCTTAACGATTTAGTGATAGATCGGCGCAAACTCGGCGGTATTCTTACAGAAACAAAGGTTAACCAAGGTATTATTACTCAAGCGGTTGTTGGTGTAGGGATTAATTGGACTAACCCCGTACCCGAAACAGGTATCAATTTAAGCTCGTTTACAAACACAATTCCCTGCTTAGAAATGCTCGCTGCTGTTACTATTCAAGGGATAGAAAGGGGAATAAACGAACCAGTCGCAAATTTAATCCCAGCCTATGAACAATTATTGATAAATATGGGGCAATCGGTAACAGTAGGCGATCGCACTGGGGTAATTATCGGCATTACTAATACTTGTGTTTTGCGCTTGCGTCTAGAAGATAATTCGGAAATACATCTCAAGCCTGGTAGCCTTAGTTTGGGATATGACTAAGCCCTAATTTAAAACTTGTAGTCAGCAATCAAAATCAGAGGCGATCGCGCTGCATGAGTTTTTTCTCATGCAAGTTTCATCAACGACTTACAAAAAACGGCGAATTTAGGCGAACTTGCGGCGAAGTATTTAGGTACATATATTGATGAAACTGTAAAGCTACGCGCAGACTTGATTTTATCTGCTACCGCTAATTTCAAGCCTGACTCGGTAACTTGTATACAAATATACAAAAAACTTTATTGAACTTTAAATACGTGCGATCGCATTTATGAGAAACTAAAATTGTCTTACTGCTTGAGACATTCTTGATGGTCTAGACAAAACTATCCAGAAGTGGCAAAAACATAGTTGCTACAGCAATCACTATATTTATTTGAATGCCAGTTTTAAGCAACTGCTCGTAGGTCATAGCATTCGTTTCTGTAACCTGCCTATATATCTTTGCTTTATCCATGTTTTGTTTTATACAGGAGTACAAATATGGACAAACCTACGGATTCTAATAAAACACTTACAGATGAGCAATTTGATATTCTGAAAAATGCAATTCTTGAGCGCAAATATTCTTGGGCTTGTCTATTACTACTTAAGTTTGTAGGCGAAAAGCCTTCAGATTACATCCCGTCTCGAACCTACTATCGTATAGTACAAGAAAATTATAGTAATAAAGAATAAAGTAAATTTGAAACAACAACTACCAATATGAACATTAGTTATTAAGCGAAGATAGTCTAGGATTGAGCCTTTACAAAAGTTAATAATTCTGTAGATAATGAGGGAAAGCCTTGTTCTCTACTCCCACGTCGTGAAATCTGTTCTGTAAGAAGCTTAATATATAGTTATGAATTTACTGTAACTTAAAATTAAGAGTTTACCGTAATCTTTCAAGCACTCTTAAACTACAAATCCGTTAGTAACCTTGCCTTTCGGAGAATAAACGTAAGTACTGTTTCTTCTCTGGAAATAATGTCTGCTGTGACATCTATTCCTGGCTGGATAAAATATTGGCGATCGCTCTTGACAAGATAGCGTTTTTCTGGCTCAATCGTCACCTCGTAATATGGGGTAGCTGCACCAACTCCGCTAATTTGAGGTGTTATGGCATCGGGTGCGATCGCTCTTACAGCACCTTTAAGTGTGCCGTAATCAGGATAAGGATAGGTAGCAAAGCGCAGTTGAACTTTACCCTCTACACAATCTGAAACTTTTTTTTGTTTGCAGACTTTAACCTTGGCAATATCTTGACCTACCACACGAGCTTTCACAACCAAAGAAGCGTTACTCGGAGCAATTTGGGCAATAGATTCTCCAAGGCGCACTACCTGACCTCGGTTTCGCAGATCCAGTTTAAAGATAGTGCCAGAGTCTGGAGTCCGAATCACTGTCCTACTGAGTTCGATCGCAATTTGTTCTAGCTCTCGGCGATCGCGGTTAAGTTGATTTTGAATTTCAACTTGGCTCTGAATTAGGTTTGCTTCTTCTTTGTTTAATGTGGCTAGGGTTGCTAAACCTCTAGCCCTTTCTTGGGCAATTTGCTCCGTTGCGATTACAACTGGTGCGACACTAGGGTTAAGAGCGGCTCTAGCACCTCTCAGCGTCGATTGGGCTACTTTGAAGGCTTGTTCTTTCTCCTTAACTTGCAATACAGCAATCGCACCTGTGTTAGCCAATTGCTGATATCGCTTCATCTCCTCCTTGGCTAACTCTAAGGAGGCTTCGGCTGCTTGCACTTCACTTGCAGTAGTAGTTTGCAGATCTTTATAGCTCCGTTGATTGCGGCTAAGGTCAGCTTGGGCAGAAGCAATACTGCGGGTCATTAAGTTAGACTCCGCCGCGCGCTGCGTATCAAGCGCAGTCAGTTGGGACTTAATTTGAGCCTGCTGTAACTTGCTCAAGCTAATGTTTCCTAGCAGTTGGTTCCTTTGAGTTCGGAGGCGAGAATTATCGATAATAGCGATCGCATCTCCCCCGTTGACGACTTGATTTTCTCTCACCAAGATGCTTTCGATGCTTCCTTCTGTTGCTGCCTGGACGATTCTCAGTTCTCCGGTAGGTCTGACGGTACCCTCCGCTTTAACTGTGACGTTGTACTTAATCACGAAGGCGAGTGTGATAGCCGCGCTAACTGTTCCCACGAGAATTAGCCCAGTTAGCGTAGACCAAAGACCAATGGGTGGGAGAAATTCGTCGCTCTCAACTGGGCGGAGCAAGTCTGGATTGCTGTCACTAATCATAATTACTGAATCTATAACTAATTTTTTATCTTAATAATGAATGATTGCATCTATTATAAAGTATTGTAAATGCACGTAATTGATAGTAAAACTAAACAGTGTAAAAGTATTTAAAGTCTAACCAATTCATTCTAAATCATTAAAACATACTTAAGAAAAGTGGCTCTCCCCTTAAGAAAAGTGGCTCTACCGTTTAAGTTCACCCCTGAGATATGTTTATAAGTAGTAAAAAATCTAAATAATGCTGCCAAATTGGCAAGACAGGCATTCTTTATAATTGATATCTTTTAGACAAGAAATCACTTGCAAATAAAAAAGTATTTTCAGGTGACTCTTAGTAAGAAATAACACTACTTTAAATAGTAGGTGTTATGCGATTAACAAAACAGGAGGAAAACAATGTCTCTTTTTACTGAACTAACTTCAAACGAACAAGCCAGCCTAACTGGTGGTACTTATTCTAAATACTACGCCCGCGACTACTACTACAGTAAATCCTTTAACAAGGTCACAGGCGGCGCTGGCGGCGATGCAGAGGGTGGAGTCCTAATAGGTGATTCCAAGGTGGTTGTGATTGGTAGTCATATATCTGCTGATACCACAGGCGGCGCTGGCGGCGCTGCTTCCATATCCTAGTAGTCATTATTAGAGCTTAATAGCTTCTCTGTTATCAGTTCTAACCGATGAGTTTGGCGCATTAGTTATGTGACCCTAAGTAGTTTAACTGGCTGTACAGTTAGACATTCAAGAATCAACTGCCCTGATCAATATTAAGGTAAGTTATTCTCAGGGTTGTACTAATGTGCCAATACTCCTAGTTTCTGAATCTATATTATATGACTTTGCGCTGGATGTAGTGTTATGCAATTAACAAAATAGGAAGAAAACAATGTCTCTTTTTACTGAACTAACTTTAAACGAACAAGCCAGCCTAGCTGGTGGTGATAAAGGTTCTTCTAAACCCTACGACCCAAAAAAAGTCAAAACTATCAAATCCTTTAACACTGTCATAGGCGGCGCTGGCGGCGATGCAACTGGTGGAATCTTCATAAAAAATTCCACTGTGACTTTGACTGATAGTACTGTATTTGCTGATACCATAGGCGGTGCTGGCGGCGCTGCTTCCATAGCCTAGTAGTCGTTATTAGAGCTTAGTAGCTTCTCTGTTATTAATTCTAGCCGATGAGCTTGGCGCATTAGCACGTGACTCTAAGTAGTTTAACTGGCTGTACAGTTAGACATTCAAGAATTAACTGCCCCGATCAATATCAAGGTAAGTTATTCTCAGCCCCGATCAATATCAAGGTAAGTTATTCTCAAGGTTATGCTAATGTGCCAATACTCCTAGTTTCTGATAGTACTGTATTTGCTGATACCATAGGCGGTGCTGGCGGCGCTGCTTCCATAGCCTAGTAGTCGTTATTAGAGCTTAGTAGCTTCTCTGTTATTAATTCTAGCCGATGAGCTTGGCGCATTAGCACGTGACTCTAAGTAGTTTAACTGGCTGTACAGTTAGACATTCAAGAATTAACTGCCCCGATCAATATCAAGGTAAGTTATTCTCAGCCCCGATCAATATCAAGGTAAGTTATTCTCAAGGTTATGCTAATGTGCCAATACTCCTAGTTTCTGAATCTACATTAGGCGACTTTGCGCTGGATGTAAAGAAATTAGTTAAGTAGGGAGCAAAGTCTTACTTCTCTACTTTGATAACTGGGAGATAACGATGCCAAAAGCTTTCATTGAAACAAATGGAGTTTAAAGATGAAAAACAGTACAACTTTTTTTACTGAACTATCTCTTCTCGAACAAGCAAGTCTATCAGGCGGTGTCTGCGTAACAACAGTTGATGGTGCTGGGGGTAATGCTATTATTAATGGTAGTAGTGGTAGAACTGTTAATGGCGAACCTGGTAAAACTGTTATTAGCGAAGACAGCATAGTTTTCAACTCTAGCAAACTTAGTAAAGATGACAGAAAACTCATTAATCGACTACGCAAATTAGGAGAGCTATTTGACGACTAACCTTTCCCGATAATCAGTGTTTTTAGTAGATAAATATTTAAGTACGCCTTTGCAAATGAGCAGGAAGAAAAGCCTGCTCATTTGCAATTTTTGTTCTTGTAATTTAGGGTACTTTAGTGTAAGTTTAAATGAAATACCAGGTTGTTCGACAACATAGTGAAGAAGACTGCGGGGCTGCTTGTCTAGCTACCGTTGCCAAATACTATGAGCGCACTTTTTCGCTCAATCGCACCCGTGAAGCGGTAGGTACTGGGAGACTGGGAACAACATTGTTGGGTATGAGACAGGGAGCAGAAGCTCTTGGTTTCAATGCTCGAGCAGTCAAAGCATCAAATAAAATTTTAGATCAAATCAAAGAAGCGCCCCTGCCAGCGATTATTCATTGGAAGGGTCAGCACTGGGTTGTTTTGTACGGACGACGGGGTAACAAATATGTGATTGCCGACCCAGCTACCGATATTCGTTATCTCTCTAGACAGGAGTTGATGGAGGGGTGGACAAATTGGGTAATGCTTTTACTCCAGCCAGACTCGGTTCGCTTTAATGCCCAAACTGAAGATAAAGTTGGCGGTTTTGGGCGATTTTTCAGCCGGATAAAACCACATCAATTTTTGATCTTTCAGGCTTTACTCTGCGCCCAAGTCGTCGGTCTGCTCTCTTTAGCTTACCCCTTCTTAATTCAAATCCTCACGGATGATGTGCTTGTTCGAGGCGATACAAGACTTCTTGCAGCAGTGGCGCTTACTGTTGTAGTGATGAAGCTTATTAGCAGTGGTCTTGCCCTAGTTCAATCTAATCTTGTTGCTCATTTTGCTCAACGGCTGGAGTTGGGACTTGTACTGGAATTTGGACGACAAATCTTGCGCTTGCCTTTAACATACTATGAAGCCCGTCGCAGTGGGGAAATCATTAGCCGACTGCAAGATATTCAAGAGATTAATCAGTTAGTCTTGCAAGTGGTCGTGGGATTACCGACCCAGTTTTTTATTGGCGTGGTTGCTCTTGGTTTTATGCTTTTCTACAGTTGGAAACTAACTGTAGTGGCCGTCTTCATTGCTATGTTAATGACTGTCTCTACGATTATTTTTCTGCCTACACTCCAGCAAAAAGTACGGAGTGTATTAATTTTAGACGCGGAGAATCAAGGCGTTTTAGTTGAAAGCTTTAAGGGCGCACTCACACTTAAAACTACTACCGCCGCTCCCCAATTTTGGGAAGAATTACAGAGCCGATTTGGTCGTTTAGCAAACCTAACATTCCGCACGGTTCAAATTGGAATTTTTAACAACACATTCTCTGGATTAGTTTCCGGTATCGGCGGCATTACTCTGCTTTGGTTCGGTAGCACGCTGGTTATTACTAAGGAATTAAGTATTGGTCAACTACTTGCTTTTAACGCCATGAATGGTAATTTTTTGGGATTAATTGGTACTGTAATTGGATTAGTAGATGAATTTACCCGTGCCAAAACGGCAACCCAGCGACTGACAGAAATCATTGATGCCACACCTGAAAATCAAGGCGATATCAAAAAGCCTTTTGCAGAAATTTCCAGCAATGCAGATATCACTTGCACAAACCTAAACTTTCATTATGCTGGCAGAGTTGATTTACTAGAAGATTTTTCCCTCAAACTTCATGGTGGTCAAGTAATTGCCCTCATTGGTACATCGGGCTGTGGTAAAAGTAGCCTAGCTAAAGTAATTGCGGGTTTATATCCAATCCAGTCAGGAAATATTCGCATTGGCATATATAATCTACAAGACCTCTCCTTAGATAGCCTCCGAAAACAGGTTGTTCTCGTTCCTCAAGAACCTCACTTTTGGAGTCGCTCGATTCTTGACAATTTCCGCTTAGGTTCTCCCGAAGCCTCATTTGAGCAGATTGTCAGAGCTTGTCAGATCGCCGATGCTGACGACTTTATCAGTAGATTACCAGACAAATATCAAACCGTTTTAGGAGAATTTGGTGCGAATATTTCTGGAGGGCAACGCCAGAGACTAGCGATCGCCAGAGCAATAGTTAGTAATCCGCCAATTCTAATTTTGGATGAATCAACGGCTGGACTCGATCCAGTTAGCGAAATGCAAGTCTTAGATAAGCTCCTATTTGATCGCCAAGGCAAAACCACAATTTTGATCAGCCACCGCCCTAGAGTTATCAATCGAGCAGATTGGATTGTACTGCTGGATCAGGGCAAGTTGAAGCTCCAAGGTTCTTTAGAAGACTTGCATTCTGAAGCTGGAGATCACTTAGACTTCCTGACACCTTAAAAGGCTTGCTTGAGCCAAAATTTGGTAGTGCTACACAAGTAATTTGCGGCTTTACTACTTTTTCGTCGATTCTTCAACAAATTGTCGCCTAAAATGGTTGTTTGCCATTATGAATTTGTCTATTCTTGCAGTTACCTAGAGGTGCAATTGGCGATCGCACTGGGGTAATTATCGGCATTACTAATACTTGTGCTTTGCGCTTACAAATAGAAGATGGTTCAGAAATACACCTTAAGCCAGGTAGTATTAGTCTTGGCTATAGATAATTCATTGAAGTTTACAAAAGAAAATATTAAAATTACGAGAGCTTAGTAATTAAGCAATACTTTAGGGGGAAAATGAATCAGCACAATGATCACCGCAAGCCTGTACGCCAAAAGTCGCTAATAATTAAAAGCCTTAGTTGGATCGGCGTTTTTAGCATTTTTAGCTGCAATCAAGTATTTGCTCAAACTGAGAGCGCCTCCGATAATCTTGTCCCCTTACCCACCTCAGAAGTTGCGCCGCAACCATCGTCAGATAGATTGCAAAGATTGCAACGTAGGTTAGTTAAACCCGAAGCTAAAGTTATCCGCCAACAAGCCGCGCCGCAGCCTAGAGTATCTACCTATGTAGCACCATCGCGTAAAACTGCTGTTCAAAAAACTCAAGACTATAACGGCGCATTTATCGATCCGACAGATTACAGTACAGGCGCTACCCGCACTTACGAAGCCCCTAGTAAAGTTATTTTTTCCCAGCGTCCCAGCCGTAAATCTCAGCCTCAGACCATAATTACAGCTAGAGGTAATTCCCTTCGGGTATCTACTCCTCAAAAACCTCAACCAAACGCCAGTTGGGTAAGCAATAGTCGCGCCGTAGCTACTACAGCAATACTTCCCGTCGAAGCGAATACAACAAGTAGAATCCGCTATACAAACTCTAGGCGATCGCCTATAAACTCAACAAATGTATTGCGATCGCCTATAAATAGACAAAAGGCTTTTAAAAATGTCGTAACCTTACCCAAAATACCTGTTAGTAGCTTCTACAACCGCACAATTAGACCTACAGGAATGCTGGGTAACGATAATACAAATTTGATGTTTCCGCTTCCAATACCTGCAAGCATTACATCGTTGTTTGGCTGGCGGATTCATCCTATTACCGGAGATCGTCGCTTTCATGCGGGTACAGACTTGGGTGCAGCTATGGGTACGCCCGTTATTGCCGCTTATAGTGGTAATGTAGCGGTAGCTGACCTCATGGGCGGTTATGGTTTAGCGGTGGTTTTAGATCATCAAAAGTTTGGTCAACAAACCCTTTACGCTCACTTATCAGAAATATTTGTGCAACCTGGTCAAGTGGTAGAGCAAGGTACAGTAATCGGGCGTGTAGGTAGTACGGGCAATTCTACGGGCGCTCACCTACATTTTGAAGTTAGACAGCTAACCAATCAAGGATGGGTGGCTACAGACCCTGGAGTGCAGTTACAGAGTGCTTTTGCTCAATTAGTAGAGTCTTTGCGCGTTGCTAATTCTAATGCTCAGAGCAAGGGCTAAAAATAGAACTTTTCTCCTAAAAGTTTTAAGAATTTGCAATCTTTGGCTTGCGACCATATACATAAAAGGTAGTAACATCATTCCAGATTCCTTGCTCAGTTTGTAGTGCTGCTAATTCTGTTTCAAATTCAGCTTTAGCTTGTACTAGCTGCTCCGATGAAAGTTGTGATAAAGGTGGTGGATACTGTCCAGGTGCGGGATGAGAACTTCCCGCCCACATTCCTTTAGCTTTGTCTAAACTAATATAACTTCCCCCTTGCTCAACTTTGATATCAATTGCCTCAAATCCTGCTTGTTGAAGCAAGTTTTGGCATTTTTTTACTGTCCCTGTTGGTTGACTCATTAAAAATTCAATTCCATACTTTTGAGCAACTTTTTGGGTAATTACTCCACCGATAAAGGCGGTATCAGCAAAAGCATGGATTCCTAAAATTCCACCAGGTTTAAGACAGTTATGCCAAAGACGTAGCGCCGCAATTAAATCGGACATCCAGATAAACGCAGATGAACAAAAAATTCGGTCAAAACTATTATTTGCAAAATCAAGTTTTTCACCATCTGCAAGCTGAAATTCAATATTGTTGAGATTTAATTTTTCAGCATTATGTCTTGCTTGTTCCAGCATTCCAGAAGAAATATCTATACCAATTACTCTACCTTCAGCGCCAACTAACTGAGCAGAGTAATTCGCAACATGACCTGTTCCTGTTGCAATGTCTAAAATATACTGACCTGAACTAACTTGTCCATACTCAACAAGGCGATGAGCAATCTGCAAATGCCAATTGCTATCGTCATAAGTTGAGCTTCTAGCAGTATATAAATCTGATATTTCTTGCTTATATATTTCTAAGTCAAGTTGTATTTTCATTTCTAAACCTAAAACCAACACAAAATTAGCAAGCAAATAGTTACATTGTTATGCAAAAAATTAGTGTTGTCTACTTTGAAGCAGGGAGTTTTTAGAGCGAAACACTAGATAAATATAGTTTTTGCCTTCTGCCAAAAGGAAGTTGCGATCGCACCAAGCTGAGAAAATATAGTACGAACTGTAAATTACTGTTGCGAAAATCTCAAAAACCTTCAAAAATTGTCTAAAACACAATTAGAGCCTTAATCTAAAAAATTTAAGACAGTCCTGGAGAAAATATTTATGGATAAATTACGCAAGTATCGTTTAGCCTGCACCCTAACCTTTGGTGATATCTACGGTCAAATTATTGTTTGGCTAATTACCATTACCCTTAGTTTGGCTTCAGCTATGGCGCTCATGGGAGCAAGAAGACCTTACTATGCCTTGGCTACCGTGGGACTAATTGTATTGCTATCTTTGCCATTTTTGCTGTTTGCCTTCGTCACGACATTGTTTAACCACATTGAATTAATTTCCGTAGATGCTCAAACCCAGTATGAGCCGATGCCTGGTAATGTAGCAAATCAGCGCCCCGTAGAAGCAACAAGTTAAGTAACAAAAGATAAAGTTTAAAAAAATCCTTGCCTTGTGGTGGGGATTTTTTATTGAGTCAAAATATAAAGAACAACTATTTGTTTTACTTATGCTAGAACACGACGTAATTATTATTGGTGGTGGATTGGCTGGATGCCGTGCAGCCGTTGAAATTGCCCGTACAGACCCTAAGTTAAATATTGCGGTTGTTGCCAAAACTCACCCCATTCGCTCCCACTCGGTAGCCGCTCAAGGGGGAATTGCCGCAACTTTAAAAAACGTCGATGCTGCTGATAGTTGGGAAGCTCACGCTTTTGATACGGTGAAAGGCTCTGACTATTTAGCCGATCAAGATGCGGTAGAAATTCTTACCCGCGAAGCGCCAGAAGTTGTCATCGATTTAGAACACATGGGGGTAATGTTTTCCCGCCTGGATGATGGACGCATCGCGCAAAGGGCTTTTGGCGGACATTCCCACAACCGCACCTGCTACGCCGCCGATAAAACGGGTCACGCTATCTTGCATGAATTAGTTAGCAACTTGAGACGCTACGGCGTACATATTTATGATGAATGGTATGTAATGCGGCTGATTGTGGAGGATGAGGAAGCCAAAGGCGTTGTGATGTACCGCATTTTAGACGGTCATATTGAAGTAGTCCGCGCCAAAGCTGTAATGTTTGCCACTGGCGGCTATGGACGGGCTTACAACACTACTTCAAATGACTACGCTTCGACGGGTGACGGGCTGGCTATGACGGCTCAAGCAGGTTTACCTTTAGAAGACATGGAATTTGTGCAATTTCATCCTACGGGGCTTTATCCGGTGGGTGTACTAATTTCGGAAGCTGTGCGGGGGGAGGGTGCGTACTTAATTAATGCTTTAGGCGATCGCTTTATGAATACCTATGCCCCTAGTCGTATGGAACTTGCACCCCGCGATATTACCTCGCGGGCGATCGCTCGTGAAATTGCTGCTCGGCGCGGTATTAACTCTGATGGTAGCGAAGGAGGTAAGTTTGTGTATCTCGATTTGCGCCACATGGGGGAAGAAAAAATTATGAGTCGGATTCCCTTTTGTTGGGAAGAAGCCCATAGATTAGTCGGAATTGATGCCGTACATCAACCTATTCCAGTACGCCCGACAATTCATTATTCTATGGGTGGGATTCCTGTAAATACTGATGGCAAAGTTCGCAGTAGTGGAGATGGATTTATTGATCGCTTTTTTGCGGCGGGAGAATCGGCTTGTGTATCTGTACACGGCGCTAATAGACTGGGGAGTAATTCGTTATTGGAATGTGTGGTTTATGGGCGGAGGACGGGATTTGCGATCACCGAATTTGTCCAAAATCGCAAATTACCCATTGTAGATGAGCAGCGTTATGTTCAAGGGGCGACTAAGCAAATGCAGCAACTAATCGCCCAAGAAGGAAAGTATCGGATTGCTCAAGTTCGCCAAGCTTTTCAAGATTGCATGACTGAGCATTGCGGAGTTTTTCGGACAGAGGAAGTAATGCGCTCTGGTTTGCAACAGTTGCACCAAATTCAACAGCAATACCAAGATATATATTTAGATGACAAGGGAAACTGTTGGAACTCCGAACTTGTGGAAGCTTTGGAATTGCAAAGTTTATTAGTAGTGGGGGAGATAATTTTAACTTCGGCTTTGAGTCGCACCGAAAGCCGGGGCGCTCATTGTCGTGAAGATTACACCGAGCGAGACGATGAGAATTTTCTTAAGCATACGATGGCTTACTACTCCCCCGCAGGCATTGATATTCAATACCGCCCTGTAACGATTACAATGTTTGAGCCAAAAGAGCGCAAGTATTAGTAGACACGTTGCACCTATATTCGATTGTTAATGTAGAGACGTTCCAGTGGAACGTCTTGCTTGTATTCTGAGTTCCACTGGAACGTCTTGCTTGTATTCTGAGCAAGGACAAATGTATAATTTGTACTAATGAAGGGGAGTAGCTACTGGTAATATTTGCCAGTCCATCAGAATCAACATACTGGCAATAATCCCGCCTGGTTCTGATGACAAGTTAGGAATTAGTAACTAATTTCAGCAATTTGGCAGCGAGACTTTCACCTAGTTCACAGCAACTGTGGGCTTGGTGGAGTGCGACGATGTGCATCTTTATCAAGCTCAAAAAAGTAACTTTTGAGGAGCAAGGGTAGGGTGCTAACTGCTTTTAGTAAAGGTTTATCGTTAATTACCGTTTCTGAGTTAGGAGATAAAACCTTTTTTATCGCCGTAATTTTGGCGATGCGTCACTCCCGCAAAATCGTATTTACTGGAGTACTCGCCGCTTTAGTCGCCATGACGATAATTTCGGTACTGGTAGGACAAGTTGCTTCTTTGTTTCCTGCAAAATACGTCCATTACGGCGAAATTATTTTATTTATTGGTTTTGGTATTAAGCTAATATACGCCGCAAGTCAAATGCCTCAAGATTCTTGCGATGTAGAAGTAGTCAAAGAAGCAACGGAAGTCGTAGAAAAAGCTGAGTTTAAATTGTCTAAAAAACAAGTAGCTACGGCAATTTATATAGAACCCTTCGTGTTAACTTTTATCGCCGAATGGGGCGATCGCACTCAAATAGCTACTATCGCCCTTTCTGCTGCTAATAACCCCGTAGGCGTGACTATTGGCGCAATTATCGGTCATGGAATTTGTACGGCGTTAGCTGTTATGGGTGGGCGGATGCTGGCGGGGCGAATTTCTGAACGTACTCTTACTTTTGCTGGAGGCGGCTTATTTTTACTATTTGGTGTCCTAAGTTTGTTAGAAAAAATGTAAGACAGGTGTAAAAGTACGTTCTAAATAATTAGGGCGTGGTAGTCGGTGATGGTGCAATCGCAGGGGCTGGGGTAGGCGTGGTAGTCGGTGATGGTGCGATCGCAGGAGTAGGACTTGCGATCGCTAATTGCTGAATTTGCGCTTTGTACTCAGGAGGGGCGAGATTAGCGGCTGTTTCAAACAGAGGTTTTGCCTGGTCATTTTTGCCTTGCTCTTTCAAAACGCTGGCTTTGGCAAGTACGGGGCGAAAATCTTTGCTATCTAAACCAGTTGCGCGATCATAGAGTGAAATCGCCTCATCGTAACGTTTTTGCACTGCTAAGACGCTACCTTTAGCCAAAAAAGGACGGATATCTTGAGCATTTGTGGCGATCGCGCGATCGTAGGTAGCGATCGCTTCGTCGTAACGTTTTTGGTTGGCGTAAACTTCCCCTAAAAGCAACTGTACAGTAATTGTATCTGCGCTTCCAGTTGCTTTAGTCACAGTATCTTGCAAAAAGCTAATGGCCTCATCGGGGCGCTGTTGCTGCAATAAAGTTAGCACTAATCCTTGTAAAGCTAAGTTATCGCTGGGGTTTGTTTTTAAGATTGAACGATAAGCATTTTGACCGCCTTCAATATCTCCTGTTCTTACTTTAGCTTCGGCAAGGAGCAGCGTATATTGGGTTTGAGTGGGGTTTAAGGCTGCCAATTTTTCAATAGATGGGATTGCTCCTTTAACATCCCCTAATTTAATTTTAGCATCGACCAATCCTTGTAAAGCTGTGTTGTTTTCGGGTTCGCGCTGCAAAACCAACTCAAAACCCCTTACTTGGTCTGTTAATTGCGTTTTTTGGGCGGTAAGACTTTGCCCAGAGGGTAAAGGTGATGCTGTAGGGGGCTGACTTTGCTCAATGGTACTTGTCAATAGTGGAAGCATAGAACCTCCCACTAAAGCAATAGCTGCCACCACTAATATGATATTTATTAACCAGCGATTGCTCTTTTTAGACACAAAACTGCCTTGCACTTTTTATAGTATTATCCTTGACCAAAATAGAATCATTTGCCCCTAATACGCAAAGGAGCAAAGCTTTTCTCCATAAAACTTTGCATTTGATGTAAAGAAGATTTTGGAGTGCGATCGCCCTTGTAGCTGTGCTATGCTTCCCTCACTATGCTCGGCAACGCCGGAGCTTGAACTACGCCCCATACTAGCAATAGTTGCTTGAAACCAGTATAACTAAGGCAAAATTGTCTTTATGTTATAGTCGCACTGTAAAAGCTAAGGTAAATAAGGATTAGTTTATTTCTTTAACTTGTGCCGATTTCTGGAAAAGGTGTAATATCCCGATCTCAAGTCCTAAAAAGGATAGTCTCCGCCGCAAGGAGCTTTTATGAATTCCTCTCTCAATTCGTCCGAATCAAATTCTGCTTCAAACTCACAGCAAACAAATGATCGGGCAATAGAAGCCCAAAATCTGTCTGATGCTGCTTTAATTGAGGACTCGCTTAATTGGCAACGCCTGCAACCAATTCCACCTCCTAGCGAACCAATGCAGTATCGAGCTATTGGCTTGGTACGTGGTCGTTATATTGCTAGCGAAGATCAGTTTACGCAAGGTACGCTGCTAACTGAGGATGAAACCCCAGTAAGTGCAGTTTTACTAGGGCGAATTATTAGTTTGCTCAAAAATCATATAGATTTAGCTCAAGAACATTTATGGGTAGTTTATCCCCGCACCGGGCAAAAAGAGGACAATCTACACCTGCAAATTGTGGGAGTATGGGAGCCAGAAAAATTAACCCAACAGCCGATACAAAGTCCAGAGCAGGTAATAGAGGTAGTTGATGACTATTTTTCAGTGCGCGGTGAAGTAATTTTTCAATCTACCGCCGAGGGGCATTTCGTTGTCAAAATTAGGCAAGCTTCCCGCACACCAGTAGATAAACCTAAGTATTTTAAGCTCAAAATTCTTGGTGATTTGGAAACTAAAGCTGTAGGACAGTTTTGGGATTTGCAAGTAGAAAGGAAAGCCGAAACTTTGGTATTAGGTAAAGGAGAAGTAATTGCAACTTTGCCCCCAACCAAACCAAAGTTAAAAAAGCAGTCTTACAACGCTCCAAGTAGCGGCACTAAACGCACTTTTGCTCCGCCGCAACCTGTGAGAAAAACTAGCGTAGCACCGCCGATTAAACAGCCAGGGCGATCGCCTACGCCGAAGCCAATTAAGCGCCAAAATCCCCCCTTGTAGAGACGTAGCAGTGCTACGTCTCTACAAAAATTCCTAAAATTCTGTCCAACGATCTTGAGGCAAAAAGGCGCGATCGCTTGTAATGGGCGCTACGGGATCTGTGAGTGTAAATTGTCCTGCTTCAATCCATTGCTTCAATTCTTGGGCGACTTGTCGTGATAGATACATACTGGCTAGGGGAGCGGTACGCACGGCTTTACCGTCAATAGTAATTTGCCCAGATTTTAATTGAGCGTAACTTACTAGCCCAAAAGTCGGACGGACGCGCCGGGGAATAGAAAAGTCCACAATTGGCGCTACCAAATCTTTGTCTTGCACCGCACAATGAGCTATTACTTCCTCGTTGAGTACAGGTAAAGGTATTCCTACTCCCAGCATTAAAGAAGGGCCATAACTTTTAAAATAACAGCCACGTACCCAACGATTGCTCATTTGTTTGGCATCGCCGATTAAAGCTAAGGTAGCCGCCGGGCCGATGGGGGTGCGATTGGGGAGGCGTTTTTGTAAGGGGAAATGCTGCGTACCTTCCCAAGCAACGTAACCAACACCGCCGCCTAAAAAGATTTTTGTGCCAATGCCAATTAGTTGTAAGTCTGGATCGTTGAGTAATGGGGAAATTGCGCCGGGATTAGAGTAGACGGCATTATTTAAACGCGGTTGCAATGGGCCTAAGTAAGTAAATAACGGGCGATCGCCACCGTTAACACCGACGATAAAATTTTGGTATAAATTGCGCGGATTAAATAAGTAAAACTGGTTAATAGTTTCGCGGGTGATAGTAGTTTCAAAAGAGGCGCGGGGATAACAATCGGTCACTTGTCCCAAAGCTTTGACCTGTACAGGTAAACCAGCAATCAAGTCAGCGATTACATGACCGCCACCACGATCGCGCATTTCTTCCCCGTCCATTGCTTCCATGGGCTGAGTTGCACCCAAATACAAGTCCACGGCTCCAAAACCAGAGTAAACAGGGACATTATCCATCCAGCAACGCCGAATTTTAATTGGGGGGTCAGTATGTCCCAAATTAATAATTGCGCCGGAAGACTCCATCGGCTCAAAAGTGCCTGTGGTAATTACATCTACTTCTTTAGCCACTTGAGCGATGCTTGAATTAGCGACTCGTGCTTTTAATTCTTCTACCGTCCATACCACCGCAGATTTACGGCTAATTTTGTCATTAATTTCGGCGATCGTTCTCATCAAGTTTTATCTTCGTTGCCTTTTTCAGGTGGTGGGGTGGTTTTAAAGGCGACGATTGTTTGTTGTACCTGGGTTTGCGGGGGGGTTTCTAGAGTTTCTACATTGCTAGGACTTGTTTGGAGTTGGCTATCTTCCTCGTCATTTTTGCCCCATTTATCTAATACATCGGTAATTAATACTTCTTGAATCCATACTTGAGCAACTACTGTTAAAGGCAGTGCCAATACTAAACCCAAAAAGCCGAAGAAAGTTGCAAAAAACACTTGAGAGAGCAACGTAACGGCGGGTAAGAGCGATACTTGTTGCGCCATGACAACAGGAGTCAAAAAATTGGTTTCTAGCTGCTGGATACCTACATACAGCCCTAAAACGGCTAAAGATTTCCAAGGCGCGTCAAGGAGGGCGATCGCCATAGGTGGAATTACACTCAAAACTGGCCCCACATTGGGGATAAAAGTTAAAATTCCGGCTAATGCTGCTTGAGCCAAGGGTAAAGGAATGCCCAAAATAAATAGACCAATCCCACTTAAGGAGGCGATCACAAACATATTAAACAAAATCCCGATTAACCAGCCGCGCAAAGCTTTTTCGCAACGATCCAAAATTGTATTGACTCGTCGGCGATAGAAAGAGGGGAATAGGCAAATAAAGGCTTTACGGTACGGTTGCGGATCGCTAATGAACATTAAAGTCAAAATTAGCACTAGCAGAAAATCGACCACAAACCCAAAGGAGCTAGAAAAGAAGGTAAAAAATCTTTGAAAAAGCTGGTTTGCTAAGGGTTGAATTTGTCTAACTAATCCATCAACATCGGGCAAATAAGGGGTAAGTTGTGGAGGGACGTATTTCTCAAGTTGAGCAGCCCAAAATTCTGACCTGGCTAATCCTTTAGGAAATAACTCTGCTAGTTGTTGAAATTGCCCGCTAAAAGCTGGCACAATCAACCAAAAAAAGCCCGCTAATATAGTTAGCAAAATTCCTACAGATAGGAGAATTGCCAAACCGCGCGATATACCTAGTTTCTGCAACTGCCTTGCTAGTCTGTTTAACGCTGTAGCTATAACGATCGCCGTAAATACCAATAACAGCAGTTGACGAATCTGCCACAGTACATACAAAGAAATAAGTAAGACAATTAAACCGATCCATTGACCGATATTCACTCTGCTGCAACTCCTATCAAAAAATTATATTTAATATATCAATGCAGCTAGATTAGCGGATTATGGCTTTTTGTCCTAGATTCCCCAGAGGTTAGTTAACTTTTTACTGATTTTATATTTGCGTAACGGAATAAAAAAGTAACCGTCATGACAATTGTGGGCAACAATACCGCGATTAGGGCATTAGTTGCAGTAGGTGCAATAGATATAGGCACAAATTTAATCGCCACCGACAGCGCGGCGGAAACAATTAGCAGTTTGACAATGAATATTGCTTGACTTTTCATCGCATATCGTAGCCAAACAAATTGGGGTCAACTTCTCCTAACTGTAAATCGGCTAAACCATACTCTTGCCAACGTCTTTCTACCATAGCAGCGACATCAGGATCGGATTCTAAAGCCGCACCCCAATCATGGTCGGTTTCTGGTGGGATTTTAGTTGTAGCATCAATCCCCATGCGTCCACCTAAACCAATTTTTTCGCTGGCAAAATCCAGAGTATCAAAGGGTGTATTCGGGAGAATAAATACATCGCGAGTAGGGTCTACTTTAGAACTAATCGCCCAAACAACTTGACGCGGATCGCGGATATTAATATCTTTATCTACCACAATGACAAACTTAGTGTAGGTAAATTGCGGCAGCGCGCTCCAAAAAGCTAAAGCCGCCCGACGCGCTTGACCGGGGTAGGCTTTATCAATAGAAATAATTGCCGCTTTGTAGCTAAGAGCTTCCATTGGCAAGAAAAAATCAACAATTTCTGATACTTGCTGGCGCAGTATAGGCGTGTAAATGCGGTTAAGCGCGATCGCCATCATTGCTTCTTCTTTGGGCGGACGACCGCTAAAAGTAGTCAAATAAACTGGGTTTTGGCGATGGGTCATGCAATGAAAACGCACTAGGGGCGAATCTTCCACGCCGCCGTAGTAACCCATATGATCGCCAAAGGGGCCATCGGGCATTACTTCCCCTGGGGTAATTGTCCCTTCTAAGACAAATTCCGAATCGGCTGGCACTTCTAAGTCTACGGTTTTACATTTTGCCAAATTTACACCCGAACCGCCGTACAGCCCTGCAAATAGCCACTCGGAGAGGTCTACAGGAATGGGGGTAGCGGCGGCCAGAATGATCATTGGATCGACACCAAGAGCGATCGCAATTTCTAATTTTTTCCCTCTTTCTGAAGCTTTGCGTAAATGTCTCGCACCTCCCCGTACAGATAACCAGTGAACGGTCATTGTGTTGCGAGATTGCAGTTGCAGGCGATAAACTCCTACATTGGGCGTACCAGTTTCGCAATCTTTGGTAATTACCAAACCCAAAGTGATAATTTTTCCCGCATCGCCTACATAAGGACGAATTAGGGGTAATTGGGTCAAATCTACATCATCGCCTTGAATTACTACTTGCTGACAGGCGGGGAAAAAGTCGCGCCCCGGCTTGGCTTTAAAGACATCAAACAACAACTTGCCAAATTCCACCGCCTGTCCGATTTTCTTTGGTGGTTTGGGTTGTTGGAGCATTCCTAGCCTTTTGCCTAAGTCTTCCAATTCCTCTGGCTTCTGCATATTCATTGACCAGCAAATCCGCTCTAATGTCCCCATCAAGTTGATGGCTACCGGGAAAGCTGCACCTTTGACGTTTTCAAATAATAGCCCTGGGCCGCCTTGAGTCAGCATTCGGTTAGAAATTTCGGCAATTTCTAGCTCTGGATCGACTAGGGCGCTAATGCGCTTTAACTGTCCTCTTTCCTCTAACTGCTTAATAAATCCCCGTAAATCTCTTGCCATTTTTTCTAGTACAAACTTTAAAATAATGTATAGCTGTATTTTTTATTATCAGTGCCTAATCCTAGAGTTTGAAGGAGTTTTGCGCCTAGGAAGACAAATAAGCTTAAATAAAACTTTACCTTTTTAATTTATCGTAATAATTAACTTGGATTCGCAAATAGCCCTAAAAACTTGGTTAATAGGTTAGTTGTTTTTAAATTATGTCTAGAGTATATGATTTGTTTGTAACAGGCGGCCCGGTGATGTACCCTCTATTGGGTTTATCTATCGCTACTTTTGCTTGTGCTTTTGAGCGCGGCTGGTTTTGGTTTCAATTAACTAGCCAAGAAGATCGGGTTGTGCGTGATGTTTTAAAAGCTGCTCCCCAGGATTTAAGTACCGCCGCACACATTGCTAAACAATTTCAAAGTTTGGCAATTGGCAGATTTTTATTAGCACCGCTCAATCTCAATCAACCTAGTCCTGAAACTTTCCATTTAGCAATGGAAGCCGCCGCCGATAAGGAGTTTGTGCAGATGCGAAAAGGCGATAAGCTGCTAGAAACGGTAATTGCGATCGCACCATTATTAGGTTTGTTAGGTACGGTAACAGGTTTAATTGCTACCTTTGGCAGTTTAAAAATCGGTGGTGGGGGAAGTAATGCGGATGTAACTAAAGCGGCGGCGGGAATTGGTGAAGCACTGACAACTACGGCGGCGGGGATGCTTGTAGCAATAATTGCTTTGTTTTTTTTCCGCATTTTCATCAGTTTGCAGTCGCAGCAAATAGATTATTTTTCTAGAGTAGGTAGCGATTTAGAATTAATCTACCGTCAAGTATGGTACGAACCTTCCCAATCCACCTATAAGTTACAGAAGTCGCCAGCGCCAGATATTAATTAATATGCCCTTAAAGTCTAGATTCCGAGCTTCTACGTCTCAAATGCCAGAAATAAATCTAGTTCCAATGATAGATGTGTTAATGACGATTTTAACATTTTTCATTATCATTTCGATGACATTGACGGCGCAACAGCAATCGGTAAATATCGATTTACCTAGTACCAATGCAGGCGCAAATACTGTTCAAACCCCCGATCCTTTGGTTATAGGATTAACTAATCAAGGACAAATTGCGATCGCAAATAATCCTGTTACTGAGGCGCAACTAAGTCAACAGATGCAAGTCTATTTGCAAACAAACCCTAATGGGGCGGTGGTTTTGCAAGCTGATAAAAAATTGCCTTACGAGCAAGTAGTACAAGTATTAGGCAAAATGCGGGATGTTGGAGGCGATCGCGTTTCTTTGGCGATCGATGCTAATTAATTAGGGTATGCTGGGTAATATCTGGAGAAGCAACCTTTGTTGAAGGTATTTGAGCTTTATGTATATTTATAATTAGCGCTTAGAGCGAACATTTGATTTGCTGGCATTTTCCTCAAAGCTAATTATGTTTAAATACGCTGGATTATCCATCAATTGTTGCGCTACTAAAAATCCTGCTATTGTCCAAGTTTGTAGCGTCCTAGCTTCCCTTTAGCTAAAAAACGAAAGAGAATTTTAGGTCATGGAACCCTTAATCAGAACTTTTTTAGTATTTCAGCTTACAAGCTGACTTTATATTCAAGTCACTCCCTAGCTAGATGGAAGTTGAATTGTACCGATGATTTAGTTAGGAAGACAAATCAACTATCAAAGATTTAGTCCTCAACTTTTATGTATGAGTAGACTTGATTATTTATAGATTACCGATAGTGGCTTTGTTTGCCTGGTTGCAATACCGTCCAGGATTAGAGGAGAAAAGTACGCAAAGTCATTTTACCTATTTCACGCGATCGCGTTTCTTTAGCCATTGACCCTAATTAATTAAGGTATGCTGCTCCAAGCTACAACTATTGTGCTTTGGCGATCGCTTGTTGGTACTAAATTGAGGTAGGTAACAAAATTCCCTTGCTTGACTTCATAGACCATTCCTCCACCGTATTTCTTTTGAGGATTAATCTCAAAATTACTTATTTTTAAAGTAGGAGCAAATACTGTATTAAATACTTGTTCTGGTAGTTGATTGGGAATTAAACGAATAGTGCCAATGGTGTTTGATTTTTGCTCCATTTCAAGAAATCCATCTTTATCTGCACCAAATTTAGTATAAAATAAGCCAGGCTCGGATAAATAAAGCTCTGGTTGGTCGATAGTTTCAAATTCTATTTTGTTCAGAATACTAATAAAGGCTTCTTCTGGACTAGCTTTTGCTACATCATTTATATTTTCTGGATTAAGGATCTCTGAGGCTAAAACCTTAGTGGTGCAGAAAAGTCTTGAACAGGAGATATACCGGGAGTATCACTGAGACAGAGGTGACACAGAGGGGTACGGCATGGGATGCTCAAGTTTCCAAACAAAAAGTCAAACCATGTCCATACC
>JAABUN010001406.1_pt1 | contig 53153 bp, 51 predicted proteins | sample 5559311 | NCBI WGS metagenome assembly JAABUN01 (sample SAMN10711877, study PRJNA513370) | rock metagenome | isolation source: Antarctica rocks | place: Antarctica: Victoria Land, Siegfried Peak sud
CGGCGACCACGTTGGTGGCGTCGAGCCGCCCGCCGAGCCCGACCTCGAGCACCGTCGCGTCGGCGGGCACCTCGCTGAACAGCAGGAACGCGGCCGCCGTGGTTGCCTCGAAGAAGGACGGGGACAGGCCGTCCGCCCGGTCGAGCACGCGGGCCAGCGCGTCGGCGAGCGTGTCGTCCTCGACGAGCCGCCCGGCAAGCCGGATGCGCTCGTTGAAGCGGACCAGATGCGGGCTCGTGTACACATGCGCGCGCCGCCCGTCCGCCTCCAGCGCCGCGCGCAGCACGGCGGCCGTCGAGCCCTTTCCGTTGGTGCCCGCGATGTGGAACACGGGCGGGAGCCGATCCTGCGGCCGGCCGAGGCGGTCGAGCAGCGTTGCGATCCGCTCCAGCCCGAGAGTGTCGCCGCCGGTCCCCAGCGCCCACAATCGGTCGAGTTGGTGCTGGACGGCGGGGGAGGAGGAGGTGGCGTGGTCGGGCATGAAGAAACGAAGAAGCCCTCTCCCCTTAGGGGAGAGGGAGAGCTGCGCTGCAGCGAGGGAGAGGGGCACTCACGCGACCAGCATCGCACCCGGTCGCCATATCGTTCCCGTCTCCCAACCCTCTCCCCTGAAGGGGAGAGGACTTTATCGCACCGTCCCTCACGCCGCCTCACTCTCGCACAGATACCCGATGATCATCGCCAGGCGCTCGCGCAAGCCGTGGCGGTGGATAACCATGTCGATCATGCCGTGATCCAACAGATACTCGGCCCGCTGGAAGCCCTCCGGGAGCGTCTCGCCAATGGTGTCCTGGATCACGCGCTGGCCGGCGAACGCGATCAGCGCGTTCGGCTCGGCCATCTGCACGTCGCCCAGCATGGCGTAACTCGCGGTCACACCGCCGGTGGTCGGGTCGGTCAGCACCACGATGTAGGGCAGGCTGGCGTCGTGCAGCTCGGCGATCGCGGCGGTCGTGCGCGGCATCTGCATCAGCGACAAGGTGCCCTCCTGCATCCGTGCCCCGCCGGACGCGGTGCAGATGACGTAGGGACAGCGCGCCTTCACCGCGTGGCGCACGCCCTCGACGAACGCCGCGCCCAAGGCCGTGCCCATCGACCCGCCCATGAAGGCGAAGTCCTGGACGCCGACCACCGCCTTGTGCCCGCGAATCAGCCCTTGAGCGTTGAGCAGTGCGTCGACCTCCCCAGTGGCGGCGCGCGCAGCCTTGAGGCGCTCGGTGTAGCGCTTGGTGTCGCGGAATTTGAGCGGATCGTCGGGCGTGCGCGGGCTGGCGAGAGTCGACCAGCTGCCCTCGTCGAACAGCTGGCGAAAGCGCACGGCCGGCCCGATCCGCTTGTGGTCGTCGCACTTGGGGCAGACGAAGCTGTTCTCCTCCAACTCGCGGCGGAAGATCATCTGGCCGCACTTGCCGCATTTCTCCCACAGCGCGTCCGGCGTCTCGCGCTTGGGCAGGAACGGGATGACGTTGCGAACCGAGTTGATCCAGCTCATGCGCGAGCCTCCTTGAGGGCATGGGCCAGTGCGGCGACGGCATGGCGCAGCGGTTCGGCGGCCGCAGCGCCATGCTCGGCGACGAGGTCCACCAGCGCGGAGCCGACGACGACTCCGTCCGCAAAGGCACCAACGGCGGCCGCCTGTTCGGGTGTGCGGATGCCGAAGCCGACGGCGACGGGCAGGTCGGTGACCGCCTTCAACCGCTCGACGGCCGCGCGGGTGTCGGCGGTGGTGGCCTGCTGGCTGCCGGTGATGCCGGCGACCGAGACGTAATAGAGGAACCCCTGCGCCCCCTCCAGCACCATCGACAGGCGGGCCGCGTCGGTGGTCGGCGTGGCGAGGCGCACCGGTGCCACGCCGTGGGCGCGCAGCGTGGAGGACAGCTTGTCGTCCTCCTCCGGCGGCAGGTCGACGCAGATCACCCCGGCCACGCCCGCGTCGGCGCAGCCCCGAGCGAACCACTCGGGGCCGCGCCGCACCATCGGGTTGGCGTAGCCCATCAGCACGAGCGGCACGGTCGGGTGCCGACGCGTGAATTCGGCCGCGATGGCGAGGATGTCGGCCGTCGTGGTACCGGCGGCCAGCGAGCGCAGGTTGGCCGCCTGGATCGCCGGCCCGTCGGCCATCGGATCGGTGAACGGCATGCCGAGCTCGACCACATCCGCCCCGCCGGCGACGAGCGCGTCGAGAAGGGCGGGGGTGGCGGTGACGGAGGGGTCACCGGCCGTCAAGAAGGTGACCAGCGCGGGGTGGGGTTTGGTGAAGGCCTCAGTAAGTTTCGATCTCATGGGCCGTCCAAGCCGTTCGGCAACTTCGCTGCACACCAAGGGCGATAGGAAATGGTAATTTGCGAAGAGGCGTAGCCATCTTCACCATCGTGGATCAGTAAACCGTAGCCGTCGCCAGCTTGGGAAAAGTGAAGGAGGGCGTCTGGACATTCTCTACGATCAGGATGCTGATTGCACTGGGTTTCGTCATTGCGTCGCATCATCTTGCAACAGTGTCCTGCTCTCACAACCCAGCCCCCAGCGCCTCGGCCACCGTGAAGATGTCCTTGTCCCCGCGTCCGCACAGGTTCGCCAGCACCACCGCCTCGCGCGACATGTCTCGTGCGCGCTCCACCACGGCGGCGATCGCGTGGGCCGGCTCCAGCGCCGGGATGATGCCCTCCGTGCGGCACAGCAGCTGAAAGGCGTCGAGCGCCTGGACGTCCGTGACCGCCGTGTACTCGACCCGGCCGATGTCCTTGAGCCAGGCGTGCTCCGGCCCGATGCCGGGGTAGTCGAGCCCGGCGGAGATCGAGTGCGCCTCCGTGATCTGGCCGTCGTCGTCCTGCAACAGGTAGGTGCGGTTGCCGTGCAGCACGCCGGGCGAGCCGCCGGTCAGCGACGCCGCGTGCTTGGCGTGCAGCCCCTCGCCGGCCGCCTCGACCCCCAGCATGGCGACTGCGTCGTCCTCCAGGAACGGGTGGAACAGCCCGATGGCGTTTGAGCCCCCGCCAATCGCGGCGACCAGCAGGTCGGGCAGGCGGCCGATGCGGTCGAGCATCTGCTCGCGCGCCTCTCGCCCGATCACGCTCTGGAAGTCGCGGACCAGCGCCGGGTAGGGGTGGGGGCCGGCGGCCGTGCCGATCAGGTAGAACGTGTCGTGGACGTTGGCGACCCAGTCGCGCATCGCCTCGTTCATCGCGTCCTTGAGCGTGCGCGCGCCCGACTCTACACCGATGACCTGCGCGCCTAGCAGCTTCATGCGGAACACGTTGGGCCGTTGGCGCTCCATGTCGCGCGCGCCCATGTAGATGACACACGGCAGGCCGAAGCGTGCGGCGACGGTGGCGGTGGCGACGCCGTGCTGGCCGGCGCCGGTCTCCGCGATGATCCGCGTCCGGCCCATGCGGCGCGCGAGCAGGATCTGGCCGACGCAGTTGTTGATCTTGTGCGCGCCGGTGTGGTTGAGCTCGTCGCGCTTGAACCACACCTGCGCGCCCATACCATTGGCTGAGGACTCGCGGATGAAGTCGGTCAGCCGCTCGGCGAAATAGAGCGGCGAGGGGCGGCCGACATAATGGGCGAGCAGGTCGTCCAGCTCCGCCTGAAACGCGGGGTCCTCGCGCGCCGCGATCCACGCGGCCTCCAGCTCCAGTATCAGCGGCATCAGCGTCTCGGCGACATAGCGGCCGCCGTATCCGCCGAAATGCCCGCGCGCGTCGGGGCCGGAGGAGAAGCTGTTCTTGGGAGCGACGTTCATGGTCGGCAGGCTGTAAGGAAGGCGGCCACCTTGTCCACATCCTTGACGCTTGGGGCGCTCTCGACGCCCGAGGACACGTCCACGAAGTCCGCGCCGGTGGCGGCGATGGCGTGGGCGACATTCTGAGGCGTGAGGCCGCCGGACAGGATCCAGGGGTGAGTGGGCGCGGCCTCACTGAGCAACGACCAGTCGAAAGACCGCCCGGTGCCGCCGGGCACCTCCAGCACATCCGTCGGCGCATCGAACAGGATGCGGTCGGCGTGGGGCGCGAAGGTGGCGGCGGTGGCGAGGTCGTGGATCGACGAGCAGGGCAGCCCGACCCACAGCCCGCCCGCCCAGCGGCGGCGGATCGCGGCGGCGCGCTCGACCGTGATCTGGTGAAGCTGGAGCGTGTTAAGCCCGATCGGCTCCAGAGCGTCGAGCAGCGCGTCGTCCGGGTCGACCAGCACCGCGACCGCCTTCACAGCGTCGGGCAACCGCCGACGCAGCTCAGCCAATCGGTCAAGCGGCAGGTGACGGGCGCTGCGGGGGTAGTGGACAAAGCCGGCATGGCTCGCCCCGCCGGCCACTGCCGCCTCCAGCGTCGCGGGCGTGGACAACCCGCAGATCTTCGCGCGCACGCTCATTCGGGCAGCCGCCAGGCGATCGGCAGGCCCAGGTCCACTCGAGCGAGCCTCCCGCCGGCACTTCGGCCGGGCCGGAAGGTGCTACGCTTGAAACCCGCGCAGCTGGCCGTGTCCAGTGACGCGGAGCCGCTGCTCCGTCGAACGGCGCAACGCTCCACCGTCCCGTCCGTGCCGATGGTCAGGCGAACGGTCGTCGTGCCCTCTTCGCCGGCCCGGATCGCGGCGGGCGGGTAGTCGTCCGCGCCAAGCCCGGAGGTCAGCAGCCGGGGGGGCTCGGTCACCTGCACGAGCGGCGGCGCGGCGGCGATCGACCCGGCCGGCGGGTGGCGGACGAACGCCCCCGCGCCGATCATCACGGCCAGGAAGAGGAGCGGGCCGATCAGGCTCGACGTGGTGCGGCGTCGTACGCGGCGAGGAGCTCCAGCCGTCACGTCCTCAGGAACGGGCGGATCGGGCCGGCACGCCGCGCACAGCATCGCCCCGTCCGCGCTCGGCTCAACCGGATGCCACTGTCCGCAGCCGGTGCAGTGCGCCGAGCGGCTCATCGGCCGGCCAGCGACTCCGCGATGGTGCGCGCAGCGGCGGCGGGGTCGGGGGCCGCCGATATCGGGCGGCCGACGACCAGTACGGTCGCGCCATCCGCGATCGCGCGGGCCGGCGAGACCGTGCGTTTCTGGTCGCCGACTTCGCCTCCATCGGGCCGCAGGCCGGGCACGACCAGCGCTCCGTCCGGCCAGTCGGCGCGCCGGGCCGCCACCTCTGCGCCGGAGCACACGATGCCGTCCAGGCCGGCGCGCCGCGCCAGTGCGGCGAGCCGGGCAACGTGCTCGCCCGCTTCACCGTCCACGCCGGTCGCGAGCAGATCGTCGGCGTCGAGCGAGGTCAGCATCGTCACGGCCACCACCTTCGTTCCCGTCGCAGCGGCCGCCTTCGCCGCCGCCAACATCGCCTCGCCACCGCCGGCGTGGACGGTCAGCAGCGCCGGCGACAGGGGTTCCAGCGCCGCCACGGCCTTGCCGACCGTGTTCGGAATGTCGTGCAGCTTCAGGTCCAAGAACACCGGCAGGCCCATATCGGCCACCCGCCGCACCCCGTCCGGGCCGTGCGCGCCGAACAGCTCAAGCCCGACCTTGAAGCCGCCCACGAACGCCCGCGTCTCTCTGGCGAGGCGCAGCGCCAGCGTCAGGTCGGCCGTGTCGAGAGCGACGAAGAGCGCGTTCGCCACCGTCCCTCAGCCGCGCGTGACGTCGCGCTCGTGGCCTATCACACGGCCGTCGGCGTCCAGGATCGGGCGATCTGCGAACACCGGCTCGCTCCGGGTCACCACGCGCTCCGGCGCGGCGTGCTCATGGGTCAGCGCCTCCTCGGCGCGCCCCCGGGCCTCGCGCTCGTCGGCCAGCTTGCGCTCGGTGGCGTCCACCTTGCGCCGCCAGCTCCACACGCTGGCGCGGTGCGGCAGCCAGACGAGGAACACGCCGACGAGGAACGCGCCGATCACCAGCAGCGGCAGCAGGATGTTGACCGTCAGATTGGACGGCAGAGCGACATCGACCCAGGTGTTCACATTGTACACCGCGAACACGGCCAACACGACCGCGACAAGCACCCAGAACAGGGTCTTCAGAAACTGCATGAACCGTCTCCCACTCGTTGAACCGTCCGGTTAGCCGTCCGCTCCGCCTTGCGCCAGCGATGCGACACGTGCGCGAAGCTCTGCGATCAAGTCGCCCATGTGAAGCAGCGCCGCGCTCTCCTCGTCCAGGATGGCGGCGAACAGCCGCGCCTTCAGCGTCCGGACGGTTGCGGCAGGCGGCCGCTGGTCGGGCGTCAGCGTGGAGACCACGATGTCGACCATCCGCTCGGCCCCGTGCAGGCGGCCCCACAGATAGTCGTTCTCGCGATAGCGCCGCGAGAAGAACGCCCCGAAGTGATTGAACTCCACCCCCTTCAGGGTCGCAGCCGTGCCGCCGCCCAGGCTCTGCGCGTCCTCTGGCGAGACCCGGTCGACCTTGATCTCGTCGAACTCGGCCAGCCCCTCGCCCTGCACGAGCGGCAGGGTGGCGATGTCGAGCACCACGAAGCCCAGCCAGTCGCGCAACAACACCCGGCGCGGACCCTCCGCCAGCTTGGCGAGCGCGTCCGCCAGCCGCCGGTTCGTCTCCTCGTCGAACGCCGCAAGGTCGCGGGCCGCCGTCGCCAGCTCGATCAGCCTCTGCGCGCCGACACCGGCGCCCACCGCGTCGGCCAGCGTCGCCCTCGCATCCGGCATCCGGGCGAGCGCGTCGAGCGCCACCAGCCGGTCGTAGATCAGCCGGCGCACCGGGCTCAGCGCGTCGGCCCCGTCGGCCTGCTGGGCGAGGTCGGCCACCGAGTGGGCAAGGTGGCGGAGGCGTCGGGTTCGCAGCCCGACGTCGAGCGCGTCCAGGGCCGCCTCCGCCGCCGCCTCGCCCTCGTGGAGATCTCGCCAGAGGCGCGCCGTCCAGTCGGACGCGAGCGTCTCGTCGCCTGCCGCCGCAGCGAGCGTGGCCCCCAGCTGCTCGCACATCTGGCTCAGCCGCAGCTCGCGATAGGTGACGAGCGCCACGCCGACCGACGCGCCGGCGCGCTGGGCGACCGTGCGGCTCCACTTGGTCAGCCGATCGCCGGTGGGCCGGTTGAGGAACAGGGTGCGGCCGATGGCGCTGTCGACCTGCGCCTCGACCTGCGGCGACAGCGCGTCGACGATCCGCCGCAGCCGCCGGACCCGCGCCGAGCGCCCCGCGATCGCCTCCAGATCATCGCGGATCGGCTGCTCGCGCGGGATCGCGGACAGCGCGGCGAACACCGTGCCGAAGAAGCCGGGCGTCCCGCCATTTTTACCGCCGCCGAACGCCTTGTGACCGGGCGCGGGGTCGAGATAGACGAAGCGGCGGTCGACCGGTCGCTTGGCCGGTCGGCTGCCGAGTGCTGCGAGCGCGGGGCCGAAGGGTGCGTTGGTCAGCACCGAGCCGTCGATCAGCAAGGCCTCTTCCACCGTGCCGTCGGCGCTGCGCCCGGGAAACAGTCGCGCCAGATCGGCCGCGCGGTCGGGCCACTCCGTCCCGCGCGCGGCGAGCACCCGGTCCATCTCGGCCACGCCCATCGGCGGAAAGGCACCGGGAAAGCTCGCTGAGGCGCGGCCTGCGAAGGCCAGCGCTTGAGCCGAGGCGATCGGCCCGGCGCGGTCGCCGCGAAAGCCGAACACCAGCCGGTGCTCGCGCTCGATCACCACCGGCGGGCTGTTGAGCCGCAGCCGCTGTGGGCGGCCGCCCAGATCGGTGGCGGTGACGAACAGGTCGAGCGGCTGGCCGTCCGGCAGCAGCGGCGGCCCCGCCGGCCCGTCGGCCATCGCGCCGAGCGCGTCCAGGATCAGGTTGGTGAACGTGTCGCCACCGAACGGCGGGGCGAACCAGCGGGCGCGCACGAACTTCGACAGCTTGGCGCTGACCTCGTCGCGCGCCTCCTCGCTCACCGTCTCGTCAATGGTGGACCCCCGCCGCGCGATCGCCCAGGCGATCGGCTCCGCCCATAGCTTGGTGAAGCGGCGCACCGGCCGCGCGTCGGGTGCCAGCAGCGTCTCTACGTCAGCACCCTCGAGCCACAGCCGGGTGAGCGGGGCGAGCGACTGGCCCGTCGCGATCGCCTGGGCGAGGAAGACGCCGTTCAGCCCGCCCGCGCTGGCGCCAGCCACGATGTCGTTGAGCACGCGCAGCCGCACGCCCGCGCGGCCCTCGATCTCACTCAGCAGGTCGCAATAGGCCGCCTCCACCGCGTCGGCCGGCGGGCTGCGGTCGGCCGCACTTCGGCTGGCGCGCACCAGCGTCCAGACCTCGCGCGTGATGCCGTGCATATAGACGGCCAGACTCACCCCGCCGTAACAGATCAGCGCCAGCCGGAGTTCGCGTGTGACCATCATTTGGGCGCGTGCCACGGGAAACGACGCCTTGTCGAGAACGTCGTTCCCCCATTGTTCCGCGTGGAACACTTCGCTAGAAACCGGCGATGGCCAAGCCGAAGCGAACCTATGTCTGCCAGAATTGCGGCACCACCAGCCCGCGCTGGGCCGGGCAGTGCGGCGATTGTGGCGAGTGGAACACGATGGTTGAGGAGGCGCCCGCCACCGCCTTTGCCCAGGGCCACGACCTGTCGGGCGGGGGCCGGCGGCTGTCGCTCGACCGGCTCGACCGCGCGACTTCGCTGCCTGAGCGGCGCGGGTCGGGCATCGGCGAATTGGACCGGGCGCTCGGCGGCGGCTTCGTCAAGGGCTCGGCAATCCTGATCGGGGGTGACCCGGGGATCGGCAAGTCCACGCTGTTGTTGCAGGCAGCGGCGTGCGTGGCGGCCGCCGAGGGGCCGGGCTCGGTCGCCTACCTCTCGGGCGAGGAGGCGGCCGACCAGATCCGCCTGCGCGCGGCCCGGCTCGGCCTAGCCGACGCGCCGGTGGCGCTCGGAGCTGCCACCTCGGTGCGCGACATCCTGACGACGCTGGGCGAGGCGCGCGGGCTTCGCCTGCTCGTCATCGACTCGATCCAGACGATGCACTCCGACCTGATCGACAGCGCGCCGGGCACCGTCAGCCAGGTGCGCGCTTCGGCGCACGAGCTGATCCGCTTTGCCAAGGAGCGCGACGTGGCGCTGGTGCTGGTCGGTCATGTCACGAAGGACGGATCGATCGCCGGCCCGCGCGTGCTCGAGCACATGGTCGACACCGTGCTCCAGTTCGAGGGCGAGCGCACGCATCAGTACCGCATCCTGCGCACGGTCAAGAACCGCTTCGGCGGCACCGACGAGATCGGCGTGTTTGCGATGGAGGCGGGCGGGCTGACGGAGGTGGCGAACCCGTCCAGCCTGTTCCTCACCGACCGCGCCGACGACGTGACGGGCGCGGCCGTGTTCCCGGCGATGGAGGGCACGCGGCCGGTGCTCGTCGAAATTCAAGCGCTGACTGTCCGGGTCGCAAGCGGGGCCACGCCTCGCCGCTCGGTGGTCGGCTGGGACGGCGCGCGGCTGTCGATGCTGCTGGCGGTGCTGGAGGCGCGCTGCGGGGTGCAGTTTTCGGGCTCGGAGGTCTATCTGAACGTGGCCGGCGGCTATCGCATCAACGACCCGGCGGCCGATCTGGCGGTGGCCGCCGCGCTCCTGTCCGCCCACGCCGAACGCCCGCTGCCCGCCGCGCGCGTGCTGTTCGGTGAGGTCGCGCTGTCGGGCGAGGTCCGGCCGGTGGCGCATTCGGGGCTGAGATTGCGCGAGGCGGCCAAGCTGGGCTTCACCTCGGCGGTCGGGCCGGTGCTGACCGCCGGCGGCCCGGAGCCGGCGCACACCGCGCTGACCTATGGCGGCTACCGCTCGCTCAGGGAGTTCACGGACGCCGTGCTGGCGCGCGACTGACGCCACCATTTGCGAGCGAGGTGCGGCAGCAGCAGCCGGAGCGGCATCCGCAGCAGGTGACCGCGCACGGCGAAGGCGAGCCGGGTAAGCGGACGGCGCGGCCGGCCCCAGCCGTCGCGCGCGAGCAGCCGCCGCTCGAACAGCCGATCCGAGGCGCGGGCCCGCCCGGTGACCGCGACGGGTGCCGACGTTCCGAACAGCCGACCGCTGAGCCGCAGCGAGCGCTCCACCGCGCCGCTCAGCCCATGCCGGGCCGCCTCGGTCCTCAAGTCATCCCACAGGTCGGCGCTCGCGACCTCCTCAGCCAAACATTTGATATCCCAAAGGTTTCGCAAGCCACCCTCCAGCTCGCCGTCAGCCAGCAGATGCGCGGCGGCGTGGATCAGGCGGTCGCTCACCGCCGGCACCAGCAGCGCCGTGCCCGGCACGCCGACGGCGCGCGCCAGCAGCCGCTCCGGGTCGGGGGAGGGGTGAGCGGTGAGTGGCAGCAGGGTGTGGTGCACGTCCACCATCTGCCCGCGCTCCGCGTGAATAAGCGGCGGCAGCTCGTGCATCCAACGGCGGTAATAGCCGTCGTCATACGGGTCGGACTTTGCCCACACCCACCCCGCCGCCAACAGCGCCGCCTCGACGTCCGGCAGCGCGGCGTGAGGCACTAGAATGTCGACATCGCCGACAAAGCGCCCCTCGGCCGCGCTCGACCCGGCGAAGCAGTGTGCCGCGCCTTTCAGGAGCAGGATCGGGATGACGAGGTGCCGCGTCGCCGCCTCGATCCGGTCGACCTCCCACCGCATCGACGCCCGCGACTTGGCCGCCCGGCGAGCCGCCTCGGCCAGCACGGTGTGGACCTCAATCGACTTTCTGACACCCGTCAACAGGGTGTCCAGCAAGGCGTCGATCCGCTCGGCCCGCGCCAGGGTCAGCACGCCCTGCCACTCGTCCGTGCTCAAGCCGTCCGCTTGCCCAGGCTCCGCCATCACCGCGCAGAGCGTTAGGCCTGCCCGTTTCATGTTCATGCGACCTCCGCCAGCAGCCGCTCGACCTCTGCGACGCTGCTGGCGCCATCCGGGTAGTCGAGGGCGATCGCCGGCACCTCTCGCACCAGTCTCAAAAAGACCTCAAATCCCGATCGGCCGAGCGCCACGTAGTTGGTCGACGCCTGGGTCAGCCGCACGAACACCTCGTCTGCCCCAACGGGTCGCGTCGCCAGTGGCTGCCCATAGCTCGGGAACAGGAGGAGGGCCGGGCGGGCGGGCTCATCCATCCGCGCGAGCGACGCCGCCGGCGGGCGGAGGTGGCGCACGGTGCCCTTCGGCGTGTCGTGGAGAGCCGGCCCCCACCGATCGGCGGCGGCGCTCGCCAGCGCGGAGACCGCCCGTTCCTTGAGGCTGATCGGGCGGGGGAAGGGGAGCAGGTCGCCGCTCGCCGGATCGATCAGGGCGAACTCGTCCGCACCGAACCGCCAGCCGCGCTCCGCCAGCAGCGCGGCGAGCGTCGACTTGCCCGACCCGCTGTGCCCGGTCATGATCACGGCCAGCCCGTCCCGCTCCACCCAGGAGGCGTGGAGGAGCAGGTGGCGACGGTCGCCGAGCGCGACCTGAAGGTTCATGCCCATCTCGACCGCCAGCAGGCCGTGTGCGAGCGCGAGCGGCTGCGCCTCGGCCAGTGTCTCATCACCGGCGATGCGGATGGACGGCCGGATCCAGCGTCGCCACGGCCGATCGACCTCCAGGCGCACGGTGTGGTCCACGACGCCCGCAGGTTGGGGATAGCCAGCGTACAGCGGATGCATCGATTCGATCGGACCCGCCCAGTCGCTTCCGACCCGAAAGGAGATCGGCCCCACTCGGACGGCGTGCGAGTGCCTCACCCCTCCACCACCAGGCCGGCGTCGAACAGGTCGAGCAGGCCGGCGGCGACCTCCTCCGCCGCCAGGCCGTACCGGCTCGCCAGCTCGGCCAATTCAAGCGGGCCGTCGCGCAAGGCGTCGAGTACACGGCTCGTGAAGCGAGTGAGAAGGTGGCTTTCGCCGGAGCCTTCGTGGAACTGCGCCATCAGCTCGCCGAGCGGCACGGGCGGGCTGACGAGCAACGGATGCCGTCGCCACAGAATGGGCGGCGTCACGGCACCCTCACGCCCAGCGTCAGCGGCGCGGGTTCTGGAGCGAGGCGAAGCAGGTGAAGCCGCTGTTGCCCTGTTGAAGCCGGCGAATGTAGTTCAGATAGGAGTCGGACTGGTCTCTCGTGCTGCCGGGCAGCGATTGGCCGCCGCGAAGCGCCTTGCGCCCGTCCTCGCCCCGAAAGACACGCGGCGGGGCCGCTCCGGGCGTGTCGGCCCTCACCGGTCGCCCGTCAGCGTCGACGGCTGAGTTGATCGGGATCTCGCAGGTCAACACCGATGCCGCCGTCCGCGCAAGCGCCGGTCGGATCGTGATGACGCTCGCCGCGGCCACGACGCCGCTGACGCGCAACAGCTCGCGTCGGGATGACGAGCGCAGGGGCAACGGATCGGACACTATGACGTGTCTGCCGCAGAAACCCTTGCAAAAGCAACAACGGCAGCCGGCGCGGGAAGCCGCACGCGGCCGGTTGTGCCGCTTTGGACCACCCGGTTCGTGCGCCCGTCACATTCCTACGCTACCTCACGCTGATGCGCCGGGCCCGCCTCCTTATCCTCCTCCTGCCGATCGCCTGCGGCATCGCGGTGATGAGCGATGGAGCGAGCGTCGCGACCGTCCTCTTGATCGTCGTCAGCCTTGTGGCGGCGGCCTTGGCACTCGGCGGCGACCGAGCCGGTGCCCCGCCGTCGCCGCCGCTCGTTGCGAGCGCGCGCGCGCCCGACGACGAGTCCGCGTTTGCCGATTCCATCGCCGACCCGCTCCTCGTGCTGCAGGGCCAGCGCATCGTTCAGGCGAACCGTGCCGCGCTCAAAGCCTTCGGCACCCATGTTTTGCACGAGGACGTCCGGGTGGCGCTTCGTCATCCTGCTCTCCTGGAACTGCTCGCCACCGCCGAGGCGTCGCGCGCGGCGCAGTCGATCATGATCACTGGGCTGGGCGGAGCAGGGCTGTGGTGGGAGGCGCGCACGGCGTCAGCCTCCGACGGCCGCATCGTCCTGCATCTGGTGAATCGCACGGCCGCGCGTGCGGCCGACCGCACCCGAACCGACTTCGTGGCCAACGCGAGCCACGAGCTGCGCACGCCGCTCGCCAGCATTCTGGGCTTCGTCGAGCAGCTGGAGGGCGAGGCGGGCGAGATGCCGGACGTGCGCGCGAAGTTTCTGCGCGTCATCGACCGTGAGGCTCGCCGCATGCAGCAGTTGACCGAAGATTTGTTGTCGATCTCTCGCATCGAGTCGGAACGGCATGCGCCGCCGCGCTCCTCTTTGTCGCTCGCCACCCTGGCGCGAGTCGCCGTGGACGAGGCGCGAGGCCGTAGTCTTGCCGAGGGCCGGACCCTCAACCTGATGCTGGGCCGCGACGTGCCCATGGTCGCCGGCGACGAAGGGCAGCTCCGCCAGCTTCTGGCCAACCTGATCGACAACGCGCTGCAATACGGCCGATCCGCCACGCCCGTGAACGTGGCGGTGGACCGGCGCGGCGCGCTCGTCGAGCTGAGGGTCGTCGACGAGGGGGATGGTGTCGCATCCGAACACCTGCCTCGTCTTACCGAACGCTTCTATCGAGTCGATGCGGGTCGCTCGCGACGCGTGGGTGGCACCGGGCTCGGTCTGTCGATCGCCAAGCACATCGTGGAGCGGCATCGTGGATCGCTGCGAATTCAGAGCGTGGAGGGGCGCGGCACCACCGTCACGGTGCGCCTGCCGGAGTTCGCGGAGAGTTGAGTCCTCCGGTGTCACACGGTTGCAATGTGCCATCCGCATGGGCTTGAGGAGCTGAGGCGACGCCTCGTCCGAACCGGAAGCCCGACCATGCGCGCACTCTCGACGATCGTTCTGGCCAGCTTTGCGCTTGCCTCCTGCGGGGGCGGCGGATCGGCGGGATCGCGCGGCGTCGTCGCGTCGGGGTCATCGACGGTTTATCCGTTCGCCCAGGTGGCCGCCGAGCAGTTCACGCAGCGCTACCCGGACATGCCGGCACCGACCGTTGAATCGATCGGCACGGGTGCCGGTATCGCGCAATTCTGCAACGGCGTGGGGGAGGGGTTTCCCGATGTCGCCAACGCGTCGCGCCGGATGAAGGCCGGCGAGTTCGAGGCCTGCACGAAGAATGGCGTCACGGACGTGAGCGAGATTCAGATCGGCATTGACGGGATCGCGATCGGCGAGAGCGCCAAGGGGCCGCAAATCCGGCTGACATCCAAGCAGATTTACGAGGCGCTGGCCGCCGAGCCTTACGGCAAGCCGCAGACGAGCAAGACCTGGAAGGACGTCGACCCGTCGCTGCCGAACGAGCGCATCTCGATCTACGGTCCGCCGTCGACTTCGGGCACGCGCGAGGCCTTTGTCGAGCTCATCATGGTCCCGGGCTGCGAGAGCGAGCCGGCGATGAAGGCGCTCAAGGACAGCGACAAAGTCCGGCACAAGGCGATCTGCGAGCATCTGCGCGAGGACGGCGCCTATGTGGACGCCGGCGAGAACGACAATCTCATCGTACAGAAGCTGGAGGCGAACCCGGACACGCTCGGCATCTTCGGCTACAGCTATCTCGAGGCGAACCCGACGCGGCTGCGCGGCGTGCCGGTGAACGGCGTGGAGCCGACATACGCGTCGATCGCCAGCTTCGACTATCCAGGCGCGCGGCCACTGTTCCTCTATGTGAAGAAGGCGCACGTCGGCGTCATTCCGGGCTTGCGCGAGTATCTCGATCTCTTCCCGACACTCTGGAGCAAGGGGGGCAAGCTGACCGCCGCGGGGATGATCGCCTCGCCGGACGACGTGCAGGGCAAGGCGGCGGCGACCGTCACGTCGCTGCCTGCGCTGGACCCGCGCTCCCTGTAACGACCGAGGCCATCGGCGCGCCATGACCTTGTCGACCATCCTGCTGGCTCTCCTTGGGCTGACCGCGATTGGTTGGTTCACGGGTCGGGCGCGCGCGTCCGCGTTTGCGCCGTATAGAGGAGCGGCGGGCGCGGCCATGCGACCCCATAGCTTGCCGGCCTACCACGGCTGGCACATGGCGGCCTTCGTGCTCCTTCCGGCGCTCGTGTTCCTGGGCATCTGGAGTGCCGTTCAGCCATCGCTTGTGACTGAACGGGCGCTTCAGGTCTCCGAAGCGAGCGCGCTTCCGGCGACCGGGTTCGCCCGGCAGGTCGCGATCGATCAGGCCAATGCTCTGGCGAGAAATCCAGGCGCGCGGGTGTTCAGTCCGGCGGCCCGCGAGCTCGCCCCGGCCTTCGCCGAGGCGCGCTCGCATTACCATTGGATCGGGCTGGCGGTGACCCTGCTCCTCGCCTTCGCCGGCGGGGCCTTCGCGTGGACCCGGCTGCGGCCCGACTTTCGTGCGCGCACGCGGATCGAGCGGCTGGTCATGGCGGTGCTGCTGTTCGCGTCGCTGATCGCCATCTTGACGACGGTGGGCATTGTCGCATCGCTGCTGTTCGAGTCGCTGCGCTTCTTCGCCCGCGTCAATCCGATCGATTTTCTCTTCGGCACACACTGGTCGCCACAGAGCATCGATGCGTCCGATCCGGGCCGCTCGCTTGGCTCGGTGCCGCTGTTCTGGGGGACGATCTTCATCGGCGCGATCATCGCCATGCTGGTGGCGATCCCGCTCGGCCTGATGAGCGCGGTGTATCTTACCCAGTACGCGCCGGCCCGCGCGCGCCGGTGGTTGAAGCCGATGCTGGAGGTGCTCGCGGGTGTCCCGACGGTCGTCTATGGCTACTTCGCCGCGCTGACGGTGGCCCCGGTCCTTCGCGACCTGGCCGCCGGCATCGGCATTCAGGATGCGAGCTCCGAGAGCGCGCTGGCGGCGGGGCTCGTGATGGGGGTGATGATCATCCCGTTCGTATCCTCAATGGCCGACGACTCGATCGCGGCCGTGCCGGCATCGATGCGCGACGGCTCGCTCGCCATGGGGGCCACTCCGTCGGAGACGATCAAGCGGGTGCTGATCCCGGCGGCACTGCCCGGTGTGGTCGGCGGCGTGCTGCTCGCCGTCAGCCGCGCGATCGGGGAAACGATGATCGTGGTCATGGCGGCGGGGCTGGCGGCCAACCTAACGGCCAACCCGTTCGCCAGCGTCACGACGGTGACAACCCAGATCGTGCAATTATTGACCGGCGACCAGGAGTTCGACAGTCCTAAGACGCTGGCCGCGTTCGCCCTCGGGCTCGCGCTCTTCGTGGTCACCCTGCTGCTTAACATCGTGGCGCTTCAGGTCGTCAAGCGGTACCGTGAAGCGTATGACTGAGGCGGTCTCGTCGACGACCGACTGGACTGGTCCAGCCATGGCGCGACGGATCGAGCGCCGCTACGCGTCCGAGCGGCGGTTCCGCTTGATGGGCTTGGGCGCGGTCCTGCTGTCCATGGGTTTCCTCGTCTTTCTGCTGGTGACGATGATCGGCAACGGCGCGCTCGGCTTTACGCGAACGGAAGTGACGGTCCCGATCGATTTCGCCGCCTCCGACGTGTTCCTCTCACCCGAGCAGCTGAACGGCTCCACAGCGGCGCGTGCGCTCGCCGCCGTGGATCTGGAGGGGGCAGTGGCCGCGGCGGCGCGGGCAACCTATGGCGGTGCCGCCGACACACTCCTGTCGCCGAATGCCTGGACGATCGTGCGCGATCGGCTGCTCGCCGAGCCGGAGTTGCTCACCGGACGGCACGATTACCACCTGCCTGCTGCGCCTGCGCTCGATGCAGCCGCGAAGGGCGGAACAGAGGACCCGGCGCTCCAGACAACCCTCGCTGATTTGCAAGGCAAGGGGCTGCTGACCACCGGCTTCAACAAGTCGTTCTTCACCGAGGCCGCGGGCACCGATCCGGCGACTGTGGGCATCTGGGGCGCGCTGGCGGGCTCGCTGCTCACCATGGCCATTACGCTGGTGATCGCGGTGCCGATCGGCATCTTGGCAGCAGTCTATCTTGAGGAGTTCGCACCGCGGACGCGCTGGACCGACCTGATCGAAGTGTCGATCAACAACCTCGCGGCGATTCCGTCCATCATCTTCGGACTGCTCGGGCTCGCAGTCTTTCTCGCCTTCTTCGGTCTGCCTCGGGCGGCGCCGATCGTCGCCGGCCTGACGCTCGCGCTGATGACGATGCCGGTGATCGTCATCGCGGCCCGCAACGCGATCAAGACCGTGCCGCCGTCGATCCGCGATGCGGCGCTTGGCGTGGGGGCGAGCCCGTTGCAGGTCGTGTTCCACCACGTCGTGCCGCTGGCGCTGCCGGGCATCCTGACCGGCGCGATCATTGGCATGTCGCGTGCGCTCGGAGAGACCGCGCCGCTCCTCCTCATCGGCATGCGCGCCTTCATCGCCGAAGCACCCTCGGGCGTTTCGGATAAGGCAACTGTGCTCCCCGTCCAGATCTTCCTGTGGTCCGACGAGGTCAGCCGCGGCTTCGTGGAGAAGACCTCCGCCGCCATCATCGTCCTTCTGGTCGTGCTCCTATCGATGAACGCGGTTGCCATCTGGCTGCGCAACCGCTTTGAGACACGATGGTGAACGTGCTCAACGCGCCCGACCGTCCCCCCCATGCACACGCCTGCGACGGGCTGACGACGAAGATGTCGGCCGAGGACGTGAACGTCTGGTATGGAGACAAGCACGCCATCAAGGGGGTTTCGATCGGCATCCCCCTCGAGGAGGTGACCGCCTTCATCGGTCCGTCCGGCTGCGGCAAGTCGACGTTTCTGCGGTGCTTCAACCGCATGAACGACACGATTGCGGCCGCGCGTGTGACCGGGGCGATCGAGCTGGACGGGCGGGACATTCACTCGAAGTCGATGGACGTGGTGCAGCTGCGTGCGCGCGTCGGCATGGTCTTCCAGAAGCCCAATCCGTTCCCCAAGTCGATCTACGAGAACGTGGCCTATGGTCCGCGCATTCACGGGCTTGCGGCCGGCAAGCCCGACATGGATGTGATCGTCGAACGCTCTCTTGCTCGCGCGGGGTTGTGGAACGAGGTCAAGGATCGCCTGACTGACAGCGGCACGGCGCTCTCCGGTGGCCAGCAGCAGCGCCTCTGCATTGCCCGCGCGATCGCGGTAGACCCGGAGGTAATCCTGATGGATGAGCCCTGTTCCGCGCTCGACCCGATCGCGACGGCCCGCATCGAGGAGCTGATCCATGAGCTGCGCGGGCGCTATGCCATGGTGATTGTCACCCACAATATGCAGCAAGCGGCTCGCGTCTCGCAACGCACTGCCTTCTTCCATCTTGGCGAAATCGTTGAATATGGCGACACGTCGGAAATCTTTACCCGGCCGACACAGCCTCGGACCAAGGATTATATCACAGGGCGGTACGGCTAGATGAACGATGTCATGCAGGCGGGCGGCGAGCACACTGTCAAGGCGTTCGACGACGACATCGCCTTGCTGCGCGCGCTGATCGCGCAGATGGGTGGGCGCGCCGAGGAAGCGATCACCCATGCGATGACGGCGCTGGTCGAGCGCAACGAGGAGTTGGCGCGCCGGGTGGTGGAGAACGATAAGGCGATCGACGTCATGGAAGCGGACGTCGAGCGCCTCGTCGTGCGCATCATCGCCCTGAGGGCGCCCATGGCCGACGACCTGCGTGAGGTGGTGGCTGGCCTGAAGATCGCCGCAGTGATTGAGCGCATCGGCGACTACGCCAAGAACATCGCCAAGCGGGTCGGCAAGATCGAGGGGCGGCGCACCATCGAACCGCTGTCGATCCTTCCCGCCATGGCGGAAAAGGCCAACGCGATGGTATCCGACGTGTTGACCGCCTTTGCCGCGCGCGACGCGGAGGCCGCGATCCAAGTGTGTGCCGATGACGAGGTGGTAGACGACTTCTACAACTCCATCTTTCGCGCGCTCGTCACCCACATGATGGAGGACCCGAAGTCGATCGGCGACGCAGCCCATCTTCTCTTCGTCGCGAAGAACCTGGAGCGGGTCGGCGACCACGCGACCAATGTCGCCGAGATGGTCTATTTCACGGCCACCGGACACTACATGGCCGACCGGAACAGCGGAGAGGCGAGGTAGGGCGTGGGCGCTCGCCTGCTGCTGGTCGAGGATGACGAGGCGCTCGCCGAACTCGTCACATATATATTGGAGCGCGAGGGGTTCGACGTCGTCCGGACACCCGACGGGGACGAGGCCCTCTTGCAGGTGGCCGAGGAGGCACCCGACATCGTGCTTCTCGACTGGATGATCGAGGGGCTGTCGGGCATCGAGGTGTGCCGCCAGCTGCGCCGCAAGCCGCAGACAGCCGGCATTCCCATCATCATGCTGACCGCTCGCGGCGATGAGGCCGATCGATTGCGCGGTTTCGAGACGGGAGCCGATGACTATGTCAGCAAGCCGTTCTCGTCTAAGGAACTGGTTGCGCGGGTTCACGCGGTGCTTCGCCGGATGCGGCCCGCGCTGGTCGGTGAGACTTTGTCGGTTGGCGACATCGAAATGGACACCGTCACCTTTCGCGTGCGCCGCGATGGTGAGCCCGTGCCGATCGGCCCGACCGAATACCGGTTGCTCCGTCACCTGATGCAGCACCCGGAACGGGTGTTCTCGCGCGAGCAGTTGCTCGACGCCGTTTGGGGGGTGGAGTCTGAGGTCGAGTTGCGCACCGTTGACGTCCACGTCCGACGTCTGCGCAAGGTGCTGAACGCCAACGGGCAGCCGGACCTGATCCGCACCGTCCGCTCGGCCGGCTACGCCTTGAACGTCAACCCGGAGGAGTGACGTTGTCGGCGGTCCCGGCCGCGACTATGACGTCTCCTCGACCGAGGGAGACGGTGTTGGCCAGCGAAGCAGAGACGGTGGACGGCGACCGGATCGTCATCAAGAAGTACGCCAATCGCCGTCTCTACGACACGCGCGCCTCGTCTTACATAACTCTCGACCATCTCGCCGCTATGGTGCGCTCCGGTCAGGAGTTTGTCGTGCGCGACGCGCGGTCGGGCGAGGATATCACGCGGAGTGTCCTGACGCAGATCATCGTCGAGGAGGAGAGCCGGGGCGACAGCCTGCTGCCCATCAGCTTCCTTCGGCAACTGATCGCGATGTACGGCGACAAGATGCAGGGCGCACTTCCCTCCTATCTCGATGCCTCCATGGACAGTTTCCGCGCCAACGGTGAGCGGCTGCGCGAGGCGATGGAGAGCGCACTGGTGGCAAACCCATTCGCGGAGATGGCGCGCCGCAACATGGAGTTGTTCGCCGCCGTGATGCCCCAGTCGGTGCCGAACCGCGACGCGGAGGTGGAGGCACTCAAGCGGGAACTCGCAGCGCTGCGCAAGCAGGTTGAACGGCTGAGCTGAGGCCTAAAGGCAGGCTTCGAGCAACGCCTGGTCGAGGCCGAATGCACGCGCCTTCTCCAGCGAATAGGGGCGCAGGCCCATCGAGCGGTACTCGCCGATGATCTTGCCGTCCTTGTCCTCGTCCAGATACTCGAACTTGAAGAGCTCCTGGGTGACGATCACGTCGCCCTCCATTCCGATCACCTCGGTCACATTCGTCGTTCGGCGCGATCCGTCGCGCAGACGCTTGACCTGGATGATCAGGTCCACCGAGTCGGCGATCTGACGCGACACCGCTTCCTTCGGGATCTTGATGTCGCCCATCAGCACCATGTTCTCCATGCGTCCTAGGCACTCGCGCGGCGAGTTCGAGTGAAGGGTGCACATGGATCCGTCATGGCCCGTGTTCATGGCGGCGAGCAGGTCGAAGCACTCCGACCCACGAATCTCGCCCAAAATGATACGATCGGGGCGCATGCGCAGCGCGTTTTTCACGAGGTCTCGAATGGTGATTTCGCCCTTGCCTTCCAGGTTCGCGGGCCGCGTCTCCAGCGGCAACCAGTGAGGCTGCTGGAGCCGGAGTTCGGCCGCGTCCTCGATCGTCAGCACGCGCTCGCCGGGGTCGATCATGCGCGAGAGCGCGTTCAACATGGTCGTCTTGCCCGAGCCAGTGCCGCCCGAAATGACGATATTGAAGCGACAAGCGCCCGCCACCTTAAGCGCGGTCGCCATCTTCTCCGACATCGATCCGAACTTTTGCATCATGTCGACCGTGATCGGCTTTTCGGAAAACTTGCGGATCGAGATCGCCGTCCCTTTGAGCGACAAAGGCGGCACGATGACGTTGACGCGACTGCCGTCCTTCAGGCGGGCGTCGGCCAGCGGCGTGGTCTGATCGACGCGGCGTCCGACGGAGTTGCAGATTCGCTGAGCGATCTGAAGCAGATGGGCCTCGTCACGGAACTGAATCCCGGACAAGGTCAGCTTCCCCTTCTTCTCGATGAAGGTCTGATCCGGGCCGTTGACCATGATGTCCGACACGTCGCTGTCGGCGAGCAGCTCCTCAAGCGGACCCAGACCCAGCAACTCGTCGACCAACACCTTTTCGAGCGCGAACTGTTCGCGCCGGTTCAAGGTAATCTTGAGCTCGGCCAAGACCTCGCTGATGATCGGGCGGAACTCTTCGGCCAACTCGTCCTTCGAGAGCGACGCCGCGGCTTCGGGATCGACGCGCTCGAGCAGGCGCGGGAGAACCTGCTCCTTTATCTTGTGAACGGACGCCTCGAACCCCTCCTTCGGCGCGCTCGCCTCGATGGCGGTGTCGATGCGGTCCTGAAGCCGCGACATCGCGTCGCCACCCAGCGGCTCACCGGGGTCGAAGTCGTCCAGCGCGTCGAGCGGCGGAAATTGGTCGCCGCCCTCGGGAGAGCTCTTGGCACCAGACCCGCCACCCTGCATCGGCCGCGCGACACCAAAGGCCGGTCGCGCCGTGCCGCCGGGTCGTTTGCCAAAGGCGCTCATCCAACTTTCTCCTGCCTCCGCACCGACTGCGGGTTCTCACGTCCGATCAGCGGGGTAGATCAGAAAGGTGAAGAGGCTCTTAAGTCTTTGCAGCAACAGTCGCGGCCGGGCAGGAGGGTCGGTGTGCGCTGCCCACCACCCAATCCATGACGACGGCGCCCACGCGCGGCGGGCTGCTGCTCGCCGGCTGCGGCTTCGCGCTCCTCTCCGTGGGCGACGGCATCATGAAATCGATGGCGGGCGAGTGGCCGGGCACGGCGATCACCACCCTCCGGTTCGCCTTTGGTGCCCTGCTGCTCGGCGGACTCGTGGCGTGGCGGGAGGGCAGGGCGGGCTTTCGCGCACGTCGGCTTGCGCTCCACGCCGCTCGTGGCGCGGCGCTGGCGGTGGCGAGCCTCAGCTTCTACCTCGCCGTGTTCGTCATGCCGCTGGCGACCGCTACCTCGATCCAGTTCCTGAGCCCCATGCTGACCGGCGTGGTCGCCGCCATCCTGCTGCGCGAGAGGGTCAGCCGGGACGGTCTCATCGCCATCGCGGCGGCCTTCGCCGGCGTGATCGTCGTCCTGCGACCGGACAGCGGCACGCTTGGCGCGAGCGCGCTGCTCCCGCTGGCGGCGGCGTGTGGGCTGGCGACGCTGATCGTGCTCAACCGCATGGCGGCGGGCACCGCGAGCGTGCTGGGCAGCCAGTTCCTGCTCGCCGCCTTCTGCACGCCGGTGCTGTTGGTGGTCACGGTCATCGGCCATCTGAGCGGGCTGGAGTCGCTCGCGGTCGGTTCCGTTCCTCCGGCGGTCATTGCCCGTGCCGCCGTCATCGCGGTCACCGCGAGCCTCGGCCACACGCTCATCTTCTCCGCCACCGTGCGAGCGGGCGCGGTGGAGATCGCGCCGATGGTCTATGTGCAGTTGCTGGTGGCGATCATGCTGGGTGTGCTGTTCTACGACAACCGGCCGGATCGCTGGACCCTGACGGGCGCCGCCATTGTGATCGGAGCAGGCCTGTTCCTCTGGCGGCGTCAGCGCCGGCGAAATCTGGGCAGCACGCCCGGGGGTGCCTGACGGATCAGTCGGAGGCGGTTGCGATCCGGTCCGCCAAGACAGTCAGCCCGCTCTCGCTCACTTGAGCCAGGCCGCCCTCGATGTGCAGTCGCTCGGGTGCCGCGCCGTCGGAGCGATAGATCGAAAGGTCGCCGTCGCGGATGGTGGACAGCAGCGGCGCGTGGCCCTCCAGCACGCCGAAATCGCCCTCCGCGCCGGGCACGACGACCATGTGGACGGACTCCTCGCGTTCAAGCCGGGCGGGGGTGACGAGCTGAAAGTTGAGCATGGTGTCGAGTCTATCCGAACGGAGTGAACAGGAGAAGGGCGAGCGCGCCGCCGATGGCGTAGCCCAACTTTGACCAGGATGTCGGCCCACAGTCCGCGCCAGATCGCCGTCTGCCAGCCGATCAGGTCCATGAACAGGATGCCGACGCTGCCGACCGCCCACGGCCAACGCGCCCAATCCTCGCCAAGCAGCAGGCCGACGATGCCCGCGAGGAACGCCGCCACAAACGGGGCCGCGACGAGATACTGAAACACCGGCCGGGTGTTCTGCCGAAACTGGTCGTGGGCGAGCCGCTCGAACCCGCTGGAGAAATCTCGCCACGGAGTCACCCGTGCCCAATGGATTTGGAACGCGCTGATGAGGAGAAACAGGGCGAGGGAGGCCTGAGCGAGGTGGACGATCAATTCAGCCCGAATCAAATGCACTCGTTCTGACCCACCCGTCGGCCTTCCTGGCCCTGCTCACCGCCAGCCGTTGAAAGCAACTAGGCCTCCGCCGCCATTTTCTGAGCTTTTTCGACCGCCTCGTCGATGCCGCCGACCATGTAGAAGGCCGCTTCGGGGAGGTGGTCGTACTCGCCGTCCACGACCGCCTTGAACGAGCGGACAGTATCCTCGATCGCCACGAACTTGCCGGAAATGCCGGTGAAGACCTCGGCGACGTGGAACGGCTGGGAGAGGAACTTCTGGATCTTGCGCGCGCGCGCGACCGTCAGCTTGTCCTCCTCCGACAGCTCATCCATGCCCAAAATCGCGATGATGTCCTGCAGCGACTTGTACTTCTGCAAGGTCTCCTGAACCGCGCGCGCGGTGTCGTAATGCTCCTGTCCCACGATGCGCGGCTCCAGCACGCGGCTGGTGGAGTCGAGTGGGTCGACGGCCGGGTAGATGCCCAGCTCGCTGATCGCGCGGTTGAGGTTGGTGGTCGCGTCCAAATGGGCGAAGGAGGTGGCGGGCGCGGGGTCGGTCAGGTCGTCGGCGGGCACGTAGATCGCCTGAACGGACGTGATCGAGCCCTTGTTGGTCGACGTGATCCGCTCCTGCAACGCGCCCATGTCGGTCGCCAGCGTCGGCTGATAGCCCACGGCGGACGGAATGCGACCGAGCAGCGCCGACACCTCGGACCCCGCCTGCGTGAAGCGGAAGATGTTGTCGACGAAGAACAGCACGTCCTGCCCTTCCTCGTCGCGGAAATACTCCGCGATGGTGAGGCCGGACAGGGCGACGCGCAGACGGGCACCGGGAGGCTCGTTCATCTGACCATAGACCAGCGCCACCTTCGACCCCTCGGAGATCGCGTTGCCGTCCGCGTCCTTGGCGATTACGCCCGCGTCCAGGAACTCATAGTAAAGATCGTTTCCTTCGCGCGTACGCTCGCCCACGCCGGCGAAGACCGACACGCCGCCGTGCCCTTTGGCGATGTTGTTGATCAGCTCCTGGATCAGCACGGTCTTGCCCACGCCGGCCCCGCCGAACAGCCCGATCTTGCCGCCGCGCGCATAGGGGGCGAGCAGGTCGATGACCTTGATGCCGGTGACGAGAATGGCGCTCTCGGTCGACTGGTCCTCGAACAGCGGCGCGTCGGCGTGAATTGGCGCGGTGCGCGTGTTGCCGATGGGGCCGCGCTCGTCGATCGGTTCTCCGATGACGTTCATGATCCGGCCGAGCGTTTCCGGTCCGACGGGCACGCGGATCTGCGAGCCGGTGTCGGTGACCTCCTGCCCGCGCGTCAGCCCCTCCGTCGAGTCCATCGCGATGCAGCGCACGGTGTTCTCACCCAGATGCTGGGCGACCTCCATGACGAGGCGGTTGCCGTTGTTGTCCGTCTCCAAGGCGGAGAGGATCGCGGGCAGATTGTCGTCGAACTTCACATCCACGACCGCGCCGATGATCTGCGCGATGCGACCGACGGTGTTGGAGGTGGCGGGGCGTTCGGGGGCGCTGGTGGCCATAATTATGTTCCGTTCTCAAGTTTCTTTAATTCGGCGTTGTGCATCAGATTAAGATCTAATGCATCGCGTCCAATGGCACCTACATCCTCGATGAGTGATTGCTCAGTTATTAATCTGGATGGAACGTGATGACTTACACGAGAAACGACAATTCCGTCCGTCGTAACAATGGCCGTACTCCGATGGCTTTGCAAGTTGAACCTATTAGCGAAATCAGTTGTCACTGCCAAACTGTCGGCGAAGCCAATCCAAATAATTGTGCGCGTAACATCCGTGTGCCCATGACCCCTGATCATCGGCTGAACAATCAGAGTGGCTTCGTACTCAGTAGAAGCAGCACCGTCAGAAACTTGGATAACTATGTTAAAACGGCCTGGAGCATCATCAACGATTTCAACTGAGTTGAGTTTCCAACCCTGATCCGTGATGAATTCGGCGATGTCGTTACGAGAAAGCCTACCGTTCTTCGTACTTGGCGGCGCCGGGTCACTGCCGCGTTTGACCAGGTTCAAAGCGCCTCCGCCCCCGAAATAATCTCCACCAGCTCCGTCGTGATCGCTGCCTGGCGGCTGCGGTTGTACTTGATGGTCAGACTGTCGATCAGGTCGCCGGCGTTGCGGGTGGCGTTGTCCATCGCGGTCATCGACGCGCCCTGCTCGGACGCGGCGTTCTCGAGCAAGCCCTTGAACACCTGAATGGTCACGTTGCGCGGCAGCAGGTCGGCGAGGATCGCCTCTTCGTCCGGCTCATACTCGACGACCGAGCCACTGGCATCGGCGGGCACCTCCGGCTGAGGCACGGGGATGATCTGCTGACCGGTCGCGTCCTGGACAAGCGCGGAGCGGAACTTGGAGAAGAACAGATGGGCGACGTCGAACTCGCCCGCCGCGAACCGCGCCATGACCTCGTCGGCGATCTCGCGCGCGTTGTCGTAGCTGAGGTTGCGATAGGCGGTGGTGTCGTACTCGCTGACGATCTGCCCCGGAAATATCCGGTTGATGACCGGCCGCCCCTTGCGCCCGACCAGCAGGAAACGGACCGTCCGGCCCGCCGCTTCGAGCTCACGCGCCTTGTCGCGTGCGGCCTTGACGATGTTGGAATTGAACGCGCCGGCGAGGCCGCGGTCGGAGTTCAGCACGACCAGCAGGTGCGTGTCGTCGCGGCCCGTGCCCGCCATCAGGCGCGGAGCCGTGTCGCTGCCGCCGACCTTTGCCGCCAGCTCGGCCACGACAGCCTCGATGCGTTCCGAGAAAGGCCGCGCCGCTTCGGCCGCCGCCTGAGCACGGCGCAGCTTGGCGGCGGCCACCATCTGCTTGGCCTTGGTGATCTTCTGCGTCGACTTCACCGAGCCGATGCGGAGTTTGAGTTCCTTGAGGGAGGCCATTAGAGCGCTGCCGAACTCGGAAGAGAGCTGCTGATCGCAAACGACAACCCAAAGAAAATCAGGGCGGCGACGTACGCTATGCTGGTCCAAGTGCGAGCATGGCGAAGATTATGGTCGCGGTCGCCGTGACTCGCTGAAGCTGCGAGAAGTTCAATCTCCTTGCCCTTTAAAGCCAAGTAGACGCAGGCGATCCAGACGATCAGTTGCAGCATACTCTATCCCTTACCCGAACCGCTTGCCGAACGCCTCGAGCGCGCTCTTCAGGCCGGACTTCGCCTCGTCGCCCAGGTCTTTCGTCTCACGAATCTTCGTTAGCACGTCGGCGTGCTCGGAGCGCAGATAGGCCAGCATCTCGCCCTCGTAGGTGGTCACCTGGTCGGTCGGCACGCTGTCGAGATAGCCGTTGGTGCCCGCGAAGATCGACGCCGTCTGCTCCTCGAACGGCATCGGCTTGAACTGCGGCTGCTTGAGCAACTGGGTCAGGCGCGCACCGCGATTGAGCAGCTTCTGGGTCGACGCGTCGAGGTCGGAGCCGAACTGCGCGAACGCCTCCATCTCGCGATATTGCGCCAGCTCCAGCTTGATCGAGCCCGACACCTTCTTCATCGCCTTCGTCTGCGCCGCCGACCCCACGCGGCTCACCGACAGGCCGACATTGATGGCCGGGCGGATGCCCTGGTAGAACAGGTTCGTCTCCAGAAAGATCTGGCCATCGGTGATCGAGATCACGTTGGTCGGGATGTAGGCCGACACGTCGCCCGCCTGGGTCTCGATGATCGGCAGCGCGGTCAGCGATCCGGCACCCTCGACCTCGGACATCTTGGCGGCGCGCTCCAGCAGGCGCGAGTGGAGATAGAAGACGTCGCCCGGATAGGCTTCACGGCCCGGCGGGCGGCGCAGCAGCAGCGACATCTGGCGATAGGCGACGGCCTGCTTCGACAGATCGTCATAGACGATGACCGCGTGCATTCCCCGGTCGCGAAAGAACTCGCCCATCGTGCAGCCCGTGTAGGGGGCGAGATACTGGAGCGGCGCGGGCTCCGACGCGGTGGCGGCGACGACGATGGAATACTCCATCGCGCCATTCTCCTCCAGCTGGCGCACGATCTGCGCCACGGTCGATCGCTTCTGCCCGATGGCGACGTAGATGCAGTAGAGCTTGGCCTTCTCGTCCGTGCCGGCGTGGCCCGCGCGCTGGTTGATGAAGGCGTCGATCGCGACCGCCGACTTGCCGGTCTGGCGGTCGCCGATGATCAGCTCGCGCTGACCACGGCCGACCGGCACCAGCGCGTCGATCGCCTTCAGACCCGTCTGCATCGGCTCGTGCACCGACTGGCGCGGGATGATGCCCGGTGCCTTCACCTCGACGCGCGACCGCTCGACATCGACCAGCGGCCCCTTGCCGTCGATCGGATTGCCCAGGCCGTCGACCACTCGGCCGAGCAGGCCCATGCCAACGGGCACGTCCACGATCGTGCCGGTGCGCTTGACCGTGTCGCCTTCCTTGATCGTCGAGTCCGACCCGAAGATGACCGCGCCGACATTGTCCGCCTCCAGGTTCAAGGCCATGCCCTGAATGCCGCCGGGGAACTCGATCATCTCGCCGGCCTGCACCTGGTCGAGCCCGTGGATGCGCGCGATGCCGTCGCCGACGGAGAGCACCTGACCCACCTCCGACACGATGGCCTGTTCGCCGAAGTTGGCGATCTGGTCCTTGATGACGGCCGAGATTTCGGCGGCGCGAATGTCCATGAGTTAGCCTTTCATCGCCTGGGCGAGCGTGTTCAAACGGGTGCGGATCGAGCTGTCGATCAGTTGCGAGCCAAGCCGGACGACCAGACCGCCCAGCAGGGAGGGGTCGACATGGGTCTCGACCGAGACCTCGCGGCCCACCCGCTCGCGCAGGGCACGGGCGAGTGCGGCGAGCTGGTCGTCGTCGAGTGCGTGCGCGCTCGTCACCTCCGCCGTCACCTCGCCCCGATGGGCGGCGGTCATCGCCGCGAAGGCGCGCAGGATCGACAGGAGCTGCGGCAGTCGGCGGTTCTGCGCCAGCACACCCAGGAAGCGGGTGGTCAGGGAGGAGACCTGAAGATGGCTGGCGACGGCCGTCAGCGCGCGCCCCGTCTCCTCGCGCCCGAACAGCGGGTTGCCGAGCAGATTGCGCAGGTCGGGCGAGGCGGCGATCGCCTGGCGCAGGCTGCGCGTGTCGTCCTCGACCTGCGCGATCGCCTTCGCGTCCTCGGCCAACTCGAAGAGCGCGGTCGCATAACGGCGCGAGAGCGCGTCCGCGATGCCAGCACCGGCCTGTGTGGCCCAACCCCGCTCGTCGGGCTTGGTGATGCCGATCGGCTCCACGATGCGTGCTCCCTTATCCGACGTGAGTGCCGGACGTGCCGCCAAGACCCGCGGCACTCGGGCGCGCGGACGAATTCGGCGAGGTCCGATGTCGCCCCGGCCGTTAGCAGCGGTTTCCGCCTGCCGCAAGGCGGTCGAAGAGCCCGCGCGCCTGGTCCTGGGACGAGAAGTTGCCGCCCTCTGAAAGTCCGTTCTTCTGAGCACAAGCGGGCGGGTGCGCGCTCCGTCGGACTCTGGCATAGCACCAACTTGATGAACGATGCTGCGCCTGAATCCGCCACCGCCCGGGACCGGGCCGACGATCGGCTGGGCATGACGCCGTCGGTCTGGCGAGCGGGCGGCAAAGGTGCCGTTCTTCGCTGGACGGTGGTGCCGACCGATTTGGGCGAGCTGCTAGTCGCCGCGACTGAGCGCGGCGTGTGTCGCATGGCGTTTGGCACTGGTGAGGCGGAGCTGCGCGGGCGGTTTCCGGCGGCGGAGATCGTGCGCGACGCTGCCGCTTTGGCGGCGCTCGCCTCGGCGGTGGTCGCCGCCGTGGAGCGTCCCGGACGACCTCACGATCTACCGCTCGACGTGGCCGGCACCGCCTTCCAGCAGGCGGTCTGGCGAGAGCTCGCGCGCGTCCCGCCCGGTGAGACGGTCTCCTACGCCGCGCTGGCGGTCCGCGCGGGCAAGCCCGGTGCGGCGCGCGCGGCGGGCACGGCGTGCGGCGCGAACCCGATCGCAGTGCTGGTCCCCTGCCATCGAGCGGTCCGAGCGGACGGCTCGATGGGCGGGTACGCCTGGGGACTGGATCGCAAGGCGGAGCTGCTGGCGCGGGAGCGTGGTCAGACGAAGCTGTAGGGGTCGATGTCGACCGCCACCCGGACGCGTGCCGGCCAGTCGACGGCGCTCAGCCAGTCCTTGATCGCCGTCTGCACGTCCAAGGCCCGGCGGGCGTGGACCAGCAGGCGCTGGCGGTGGCGGCCTCGCAGCAAGGAAAGTGGGGCGGGCGCGGGGCCGAACACGCTCATGCCGTCCACCCGGGGAGCCGCCGCGCCGATCCCGCGAGCGGTGGCGATCGCGTCGCTCTCGTCCTCCGCCGACACGATGATCGCGGCCAACCGTCCGAATGGCGGCGCGAGGGCGGATCGGCGCGCCTCCGTCTCAGCCGCGTAGAAGCCGTCCCGGTCGCCCGCCACCAGGGCGGCGATCACCGGCGCGTCCGGGTGGTGGGTCTGGATAAAGACCCGGCCGGGCAGTGCGGCTCTCCCCGCTCGCCCCGCCACCTGGGCGATCTGCTGATAGGTGCGCTCCGCCGCGCGCAGGTCGCCGCCCTCCAGCCCCAGATCGGCGTCCACCACGCCCACCAGCGTCAACAGCGGAAAGTGGTAGCCCTTCGTGACGAGCTGCGTGCCGACCACTAGGTCGATGTCGTGCGCTTCCATCCGGTGCACGAACTCGGCCGCGCGGGCAGGGGAGGAGAGGGTGTCGGACGTCGCCAGCGCGATCCGCGCGTCGGGGAACAAGGCCGCCGCCTCGTCGGCGATGCGCTCCACTCCGGGTCCGCAGGCGACGAGCGTGTCGGCGGTCTTGCACTCCGGGCAGAGCTCCGGCGGGGCCTCGACATGGCCGCAATGATGGCAGGCGAGCCGGCGCATCAGCCGGTGCTCCACCAGCCAGGCCGAGCAGTTGGGGCACTTGAACCGGTGGCCGCAGGTCCGGCACAGCGTCAGCGGCGCGTAGCCTCGGCGGTTGAGGAACAGCAGCGCCTGTTCGCGGCGGCCGAGCGCGTCGGCCAGCGCGGCCACCAACGGCGGCGACAGCCAGCGGCCGCGCTCCGGCGGATGGCGCAGCAGGTCGATCGCCTCGATCTCTGGCATCGTCGCGCCGGCGTGGCGGCGGGGGAGCGTGAGCTCGGTATAGCGGCCGAGCTCGACCTGGCTGATCGTCTCGATCGCGGGCGTGGCGGAAGCGAGCACGACGGGCGCGCCTTCCAACAGCCCGCGCATCACCGCGACATCGCGCGCGTGATAGCGCACGCCGTCCTCCTGCTTGAACGAGGACTCGTGCGCCTCGTCCACGACGATCAGGCCGAGCTTCGGGAAGGGCAGGAACAGGGCCGAGCGCGCGCCGACCACCACGCGGGCCTCGCCGTCGGCCACCTGCCGCCAGGCGCGGCGGCGCTGGGAGGAGCGCAGCGAGGAGTGCCAGGCGACGGGGGCCACGCCGAACCGTGCGGCGAAGCGATCGAGGAACGGCTGGGTGAGCGCGATCTCGGGCAGCAGGATGAGCGCCTGGGCACCGGCACCGACGGCGGCCCCGACACCCTCGAGATACACCTCCGTCTTGCCGGACCCGGTGACGCCGTCGAGCAGGATGGGCTCGAACATCCGGCGTTCGACCGAGCTCTGGATGGCGCTGGCCGCCGCCTGCTGATCGGGCGACAGATCGGGCGGGGCGTATGCCGGGTCGGGGCGCGGGAACGGCCGGTCGAGCGCGATCTCCACCGTCTCCAGAGCGCCCGCCTTGACCAGCCCACGGATGACCGCGTCCGACACGCCGCCGACCAGGGCGAGTTCGCGCACGAGGCCCTGGCGTTGGGCGATCCGGTCGAGGGCCTGTTCGCGCTGGGGCGTCATGCGGACGGGTCGCTCGCCGGTCGCGCGGACCTCCGTCAACGTCATCTCCCCGCCCAGCGCGGAGCCGCTGGCGAGCACCATGCGCAGCACCGCCGCCGGCGAGGCGAGGTAGTAGGCGGCCGTCCACTCGACCAGCCGCCGGGTCGCGGCGGGCACGGGCGGCACGGCCACGCGGCCGAGCACGGCACGCAGGCGGTTGTCGCCCACCCCGTCGCGCTCATCGACCAGCCGCTCGGCCTCCCACACCACCCCCGTCAGTTCGCGCGGACCCAGCGGCACGGTCACGACGTCGCCCGGCTCCAGCCGCAGCTCGTCCGGCGCGCGGTAGTCAAGGGCCCCGAGCGCGGCGTTCAGCGTCAGCACGCGGATGCGGGAGGAGGCGAGCGACATGGGCCGCTCACCATATCGGGTGAGCGACGGCGGAGGAAAGGCTCAGAAGCTGGTGGCGATCGCCAGGTTCAGCACGTGCCGGGTCAGGTCGGACCCTCTGCGCACCCTGACGATCTCCGCAAGATAGCCGGGCTCGATCGACAGATTGTGATTGAGCTTGAACTGCAACCCGGCCGCCAGGCGACTGGCGGAATAGCCGGCGTTGTCACGCCCGTCCGTCTCCGCCAGCTCGAAGAACGCCTCCTCCGACAGCCGCAGCTTGGGCAAATCCGGCCCGAGCGGCAGCGAGAAGCGGACCAGCTGGCGCAGCCGGTAGGAGGTGTCGCGGCCGTCGGGACGCAGACGGAACTCCATGCGCGTGCGGCTCGACAGCTCCCCGCCCAGAACCTTGCCGATCGTCCAGTCCACCTGAGGGAAGGGCGTGTTCTCGAACGAGTTCGGCCGCCCCCTCGGGCTGTTCTCCGAGCGGACATAGCCGAGGCCGATGCGCAGGCCGTCCGTCACCTCGGTCGTCACCACACCGCGCAGCTGCAGCTGCCGGACGCCGTCGAATCCGTCCTCACTCCGAACCACCACCTCGGCGTTCAGTCGGAAGCGGTCGGTGAGGTCGGTGGTCGTGGAGACGGTCGTCCAAACCTCCCGCACCGAGTTCCTCGCCGCCGTGGGCTGCGTTATCGTGGTCTGGGCCAAGGCTGGCGTGGCCACGCAGGTGAGGGGCGCGAGCAAGCAAAAGCGGCGCAGGGCGGGCAGGACGACTCTCCGGACAGTGACGCCGAGGCGGTATGACAGTTGTGTGACAACCATGCGACGGTTGTGCGACGCTGATGTTCTGTCGCACGCGGTTCAGTTTCGCTGCGGTAAGTTCGCGTGCGACACAAACAGGAGCTGAGTGCATGGACCATCCAATCGACCGTCGCCGCCTGCTCGGCGGATTAGGGCTGACCGCCGTCGCGCTTGGTCTTCCGGGCTGCGCCGGGATCGGCGGCCCTCTCAGCCTTGAGGAGGCGGTGCGCCGGCTGCTGATGCGGTCGGCCGACAGCGCCTTCGCCCTGCTGCTTCAGCCCGGCGGCTATTTCGATTCGGAGGTCGCGCGAATCACCTTGCCGGATCAGCTCGGCGGGCCGGGTGTCGGCGCGCTGGCCAGCGCGGTGCTGCGCTCCGGCCCGGTCCGGGGCGAGCTGCTGCGAGTCGCCAACGACGCGGCCTATGAGGGTGCTCAGCGAGCGGCACCGATCGTCACTGACACGATCCGCTCGCTGTCGGTGGCCGACGCGAGCGCGGTCATCCGGGGCGGTCCGACGGCGGCGACCGATCTGCTCCAGGCGCGGCTGGGCACCGGCCTGATCGAGGCGATGCTGCCGGAGATCGGCGGTGCCCTCAGCGTGCTGAACGACGGCGGTGTCTCTTCCGCGTTGCGCGGTCTGACCGGCTTCGACTTCGCCGCGTTCCGCAACGACATTGGGCGCAAGGCGGCGGCCGGCATCTACGCGCTGATGGGGCAGGAGGAGGCGCGCATCCGCCGCAACCCAGGCTCGACGCGCGATCCGGTGCTGCTCGGGGTGTTCGGCCTGCGTTGAGCAGGAGGATTGGCGGCCCGGGCGGCGTTCGCTAAGGCTTGCCCATGAAGTTCTTTGCCGACACCGCCGACACGGCCGCGATCGCCGAGCTGGCCGAACAGGGGCTCCTGGACGGGGTCACGACGAACCCGTCGCTGATCCACAAGGCGGGGCGCGACTTCGTCGAGGTCGTGGCCGAGATCTGTGCGCTGGTCGTAGGACCGGTGTCGGCCGAGGTCGTGGCGCTCGACCATGATGGCATGATGCGCGAGGCCGACCACCTGCGTCGGGTGGCCGATAATGTGTGCATCAAGGTGCCGATGACCCACGCCGGCCTGAAGACCTGCCGCGCCCTCACGCGAGACGGCACGATGGTCAACGTGACGCTGTGCTTCTCCGCCAATCAGGCGCTGTTGGCGGCCAAGGCGGGCGCGACGTTTGTGTCGCCGTTCGTCGGCCGGCACGACGATGTCGGCTTCGACGGCATGGCGTTGGTGAGCGACATTCGGCTGATCTACGACAATTACGACTTCGCAACCGAGATCCTGGTCGCCTCGGTCCGCCACCCGATCCATGTGCTGGAGGCGGCCAGGATCGGTGCCGACGTCATGACCGCCCCACCCAACGTGATCGAGGCGCTTGTCCGCCATCCGCTGACCGACGCCGGCCTCGCCACCTTCGCCAAGGATTGGGAGGCGACCGGTCAGCGGATCGGCTGATCGGCAGGAGCCGGCGGCCCGGCTGCCGGACGAGTTCGCCACCCACCTGCGCCGCGACCGCCGCCGGTCGGAACACACGATCCGCGCCTATCGCCAGACGGCCGAACGCCTGTTGGCCGCGCTCGGTCTGGAGGAGGCCTATCGCGAGGCGGTCGCGCGGATCGACCGGGCGGCGCTGCGGTCGTTCCTGAGCGAGCGACGGTTGGGCGGACTCGGCGCGGCCAGCGCGGCGCGCGAGCTGTCGGCGATCAAGGCGTTCCTCAAATGGGCCGGCGGCCCCGGCCATGTGCCGCCCGCCATCAAGGCACCCAAGGTCGGGCGCGGCGTGCCTCGTCCGATCGCGCCCGCCGAGGCGGTGGCGCTCGCCGACCGGGTGCGCTCCAGCTCGGCGGGTGGCTGGACGGGCGCGCGCGATTGGGCCGTGCTGCTGCTGCTCTATGGAGCGGGGCTGCGGATTGGCGAGGCGCTGGCGCTCACCGGCGGGGTGCGGCCGATCGGCGAGACGCTGCGGGTGACTGGCAAGGGCGACAAGACGCGGGTCGTGCCGGTGCTGGCTACCGTGGTGGACGCGATCGAAACCTACACGGCGCTCTGCCCCTGGCCGCTCGACTCGGATGGTCCGCTGTTTCGCGGACGGCGCGGCGGCGCGTTGGAGCCGGGGCAGGTGCGCGCCGCCGTTCGCCACGCGCGCCGGGTGTTGGGCCTGCCGGAGCGGACCACACCGCACGCGCTGCGCCACAGCTTCGCCACCCATCTGCTCGGGCGCGGCGCTGATCTGCGGTCGCTGCAGGAGCTGCTGGGCCACGCCTCGCTGTCGTCGACCCAGATCTACACCGCCGTCGACACCGCCCATCTGCTCGACGTCCACCGCGCCGCTCATCCCCGCGGCTAATCAGTCCTGCGGCGTCCAGGTGACGACCCGATAGACATAGCCGACCACGATCGCCGCGCCGATCGCGAGGGCGACCGGCCCGGTGTATTCGGCCAGATCGCCGAACCGGGTGCCGAGCGTGTAACCGGCCCACACCAGCACGCCGTTCCAGATCAGCGAACCGCCGGCGGTGTAGATCAGAAACCGAGTCCGGCTCATGCGGGTCATGCCGGCGGGCAGCGAGATCATCGTGCGGAAGAACGGCATGAACCGCGCGGCGAACACCACCGGCCCGCCATGCTTGTGAAAGAACGCGACCACGCGCTCGACCTCGGTCCAATTGAGCGTCAGCCAGCGCCCCCAGCGCACCACGAACGGCCGCAGCCGCTCGTGCCCAATGCCGCGCCCGACCGCGTACCAGGCATAGTTGCCGACGACCGAGCCGATCGTGCCGGCGATCAGCAGCAGGGTAAGGTCGAAGTCGCCGCGCGCCACCCCCATCCCGCCCAGCCCCATGATGACCTCCGACGGGATCGGCGGGATGATGTTTTCGAGCGCCATCAAAAAGGCAATGCCCCAATAGCCGCCCGCCGCGATCAGGTTCAGGATCCAGTCGGTCACATCCGGCCGAGCGCACGGAGCCGTGCCTCGGTGGCGCGGTGGATGCGGGTCGGCGTGTCGGTGCCGTTGAAGCGGTCGATCGCCACGATGCCAGTGGGCGAGGTGACGTTGATCTCGGTCAGCCACTCGCCGCCGATCACGTCGATGCCCACGAACAGCAGCCCGCGCGCCTTGAGCTCGGGGGCGAGCGCGGCGCAGATGTCCTCCTCGCGCTCGGTCAGCGTCGCGGCCTCCGCCGAGCCGCCGACCGCCAGGTTCGACCGGATCTCACCTTTGCCCGGCAAGCGGTTTATCGCGCCCGTGACTTCGCCATCCACCAGCACGATCCGCTTGTCGCCGCCGGCCACCGACGGCAGAAACGCCTGCACCATGTGGCCCTCGACATAGGCGGCGTTGAACACCTCGATCAGCGCCGACAGGTTGGCGGCGTCGGAGCGCACGCGAAAAATCGCCTTGCCGCCATTACCGTGCAGCGGCTTGAGGACGATGTCGCCATGCTCGGCCAGAAAGGCGCGGGCCTCGTCCAGAGACCGGGTGATCATGGTCGGCGGCATGAAGCGCGCGTAGTCGAGCACCCAGACCTTTTCCGGCGCGTTGCGCACGGCGGCCGGGTCGTTCAGCACCAGCGTCTCGCCGGCGATCCGCTCCAGCAGGTGAGTGGCGGTGATGTAGCCGAGGTCGAACGGCGGGTCCTGCCGCATCCAGACCACGTCGGCGTCACGGGCGAGGTCGACGCGCACCGCCTCCCCCAGCGACACCGCCTCGCCCTCGATGACCAGCCGTCGGGCGCGCGCGACCAGCCGCTCGCCCACCCAGGTCAGGTCGTCGGGGCCGAAGCTCAGCTGCCCGTAGTCAAGCCGCGCACCCGACCGGATCAGCGCCACCGTGGAGTCGCCGGCCGGGTTGAGGCGGTCGAGCGGGTCCATTTGATAGGCGATGGTCAGGGTCATGGCCCGCGCTGTAGGAGCGGCGCGGCGCTCTGTCACGACCGGCCCTCAGCCGATCCAGGCGTTCTCAATGTGGCGAACCGACGAGCCGGGCGCGATCAGCAGCACGTCGATTCGCCCGTCCTGCCCGGCCGCGACCCACTCGTCCCACACCAGCCCGGCGGCGGCCGCGACTCGGGCCAGGCGCGGCTCGTCGATGGCGTCGGCCAGATCGGCGGCGTGCGCCCGCGTTTTGACCTCGACGAACGCGACCAGCCCGCCGCGCCGCGCGATCAGGTCGATCTCGCCGACCTTGGTGCGCACGCGCCGCGCCAGCACGGTCCAACCGCGCTCTTGCAGCCACTCGGCGGCCAAGTCCTCGCCCACGCGACCCCGCCGTTCCGCGCGCTTACGGGCGAGAGTCATCACCCGCTCTTGAGCGCCACCGCGCGGGCGTAGAGCGCGCGCCGGTCGGCCCCCGTCCGCTCCGCCAGGGTCGACGCCGCCTCGCTGGCGCGCATCGTGGTGAGCAGGCTCGCCAGTTCGTCGTCCAGCGCCTCGGGCGGCGGCGGTTCGGCGGCCAGCGGCGGGCCGACGACCACGACTACCTCGCCCTTGGGCGATGTGTCGGCGTAGCGCTCAGCCAGTTCTCCGAGCGAGCCGGTCACGCACTCCTCATGCCGCTTGGTCATCTCGCGCGCCACCGCCGCCTCGCGCGTGGTCCCGAGCGCTTGAGCCATTGCCGCCAGGCTGGCGGCAAGCCGGGGTCCGGTCTCGTAGAAGACGAGCGTGGCGGGGATGGCGGCGACCGCGTCCAGCGCCTTGGTTCGCGCGCCCGCCTTGGCCGGCAGGAAGCCGTCGAACAGCACCCGGGCGGTGGGCAGGCCCGCGAGCGTGAGCGCGGCGACGAGCGCGCTCGGCCCCGGCACGGTGACCACGCGGTGCCCGGCAGCGCGCGCGGCGCGCACGAGCTTGAAGCCGGGGTCGGCGATCAGGGGCGTGCCGGCGTCGCTCACCAGCGCCACCGCCCCATCGCTCAAGCGCGCGAGGATCGAGTCGCGCTCGGCCTCTCCCGAATGGTCGTGGTAGCGCACGAAGCGGGCGCGCACGCCGATGTGCCGGGTCAGCTTGGCGGTCACCCGGCTGTCCTCGCACGCGACCCAGTCGGCGCGCGCCAGCACGTCGGCCGCGCGCGCCGTCAGATCGCCCAAGTTGCCGATCGGGGTCGCCACGATGTAGAGGCCCGGCGGCAAGGGTTCGGGAGGGGATTGGGTGATGGCCGCCACAGTGACGTCAATCGCGCAACGGGGCAGGAGGGGCAAGCGGCCCCGGCCGGGGAGCTGGCACGCGCTGCTCGCGCTCACCGCCGCCGTCACCCTGTCCGGCTGTCAGACACTGCTGCCGCGCGGCGAGCCGCAAGCGCCGCGCTCGGTCCCCGACGCGCGACCCGCACCCCGGCCGGTGCCGCCCGTGCAGCCGCAGGCGAATGTTCTGCCGCAGGACAGGCAGCGTCATCGTGTGGCCCTGTTGGTGCCGACCACCGGAGCGGACGCCGCGATCGGTCAGTCGATCGCCGACGCCGCCAACATGGCGGTGCTCGACACCGGCGGCGACACCATTCGGGTCACGATCTACGACACCGGACCGGGCGCTCGCGCGGCCGCCGAGCGCGCGCTGATCGACGGGGCCGAGCTGATCCTGGGCCCGCTGCTCAGCGACAATGTGCGCGAGGTCGCGCCGCTCGCCGACGCGCGCAAGGTGCCGATCGTGGCGTTCACCAACGACGTCGAGACCGCCGCGCCGGGCGTCTTCGTGATGGGCTTCACGCCCACTCAGTCCGTCGGCCGCGTCATCTCCTACGCCGCCACACAAGGCGCGAAGCGTTTCGCCATTCTCGCTCCGCAAGGCACCTATGGCGACCGCTCCACGAGCTCATTCGTGGCGGCCGTGCGCGACGCGGGTGGGCGGATCGTCTCGACCCAACGCTACTCCGCCAGCCAGCCGTCGGTGAACGCGGCGGCGCGCGCGCTCGTGGCTGCCGGAGCGGTGGACGCGGTGATGATCGCCGACAGCGGGCGCAGCGCGGTGGCGATCGTGCCGGCGCTCAAGAAGGCTGGTGTTGGCTCGCCGATGATCCTGGGCACGGAGCTGTGGAACACGGAACGCTCGCTGCGCTCCAACCCCGACTTCGACGGCGCGTTGTTCGCGAGCGTCAGCGACACATTGTACGAGCAACTGGCGACCAAATACCGCGATCGCTACGCGCGCGCGCCCTATCGCCTGTCGAGCCTCGGCTATGACGCGGTGCTCCTGGCGACCAAGATCGCGCGCGACTGGAAGCCCGACTCGCGCTTTCCGCTGAACGAGCTGCTGGACACTGGCGGCTTCGCCGGTATCGACGGCGCATTCCGTTTCGCGCAAGGGCCGGTCGCGGAGCGCGCGCTCGAGGTGAAGCGGCTGGGCGGCGGCGCGGAGCGGGTGGTCGACCCCGCGCCGACCCGCTTTTAGGTTAACAGCGCGGCGGTTACCGCGTTCAGCACGGGTCGCGCGGCGGGAGTCACTCGCAAGACCTTGCCGCGCTGTTCGACAAAGCCCTGGCGGCTCAGACGGTCGACGGCCGAGCGATTGATCCGGCTGGAGAGCGGCACGCCGTCGACCATCCGGTCGAGTGCCACGCCGTCGCTGAGCCGCAGTGCGGTCAACAGCACCTCCGTCGCGCGCTCCGCCAGGCCGAGGCGGCGGCTGTCGCGCACGCCGTGGCCGTTGCGCGCCAGCGCTGACAGGTAGTTCTCCGGCTTGCGGTGGCGCTCGGTCGCGACGGCGCCGCGCCGGCCGTGCGCGCCCGGTCCGATGCCGAGATAGTCGCCGCCGCGCCAGGTCGCGACGTTGTGGCGGCTCTCCGCTCCTGGGCGAGCGTGATTGGAGATTTCGTAGGCCGGCCGGCCGGCCTCGGTCGTCAGGGCTTGGGTGATGTCCCACAGCTCCACCGCCGTGTCCTCGTCCGACTCGATCAGCCGGCCGGTCCGCGCCTCGGTGGCAAAGCGCGTGCCCGGCTCGATCGTGAGCTGGTAGAGTGACAGATGCTCGGTCCCGAATGACAGGGCTTGGGTCAGCTCACAGGCCCAGGCGTCGCCGGTCTGGCCTGGACGAGCGTAGATCAGGTCGAAGCTCACCCGGCCGAACCGCCGCTGCGCTAGGCCGAGCGCCGCCAGACCCTCGCGGGTGTCGTGCGCCCGGCCAAGCATCGCGAGCGCCGTGTCATCAAGTGCCTGCAGGCCGAGCGACACGCGGTTGACACCGGCGGCCGCCAGCTCGCCGAAGCGCGCCACCTCGACCGACGAGGGGTTAGCCTCCAGGGTGATCTCGAGGTCGGCGGCCGGCGTGAAGGCGGTGGTCGCCGCCTCGATTATGGCGGCGACCGTCGCGGGCTGCATCAGCGAGGGCGTGCCGCCGCCGAAGAAGATGGAGCCGAGCGGGCGCGGCCCCACCAGCTCGCGCTCATAAGCGAAGTCGGCGAGGAGGGCGGCGCGCCAGGCGGCCTGATCGACCTCGGCGCGGACGTGCGCGTTGAAGTCACAATAGGGGCAGCGGCTGACGCAGAACGGCCAGTGGACGTAGAGGGCGAGGGGGTCTTGCGCATCAGGTGATCGATCACGACAATTCGTTCGCCCTGAGCTTGTCAAAGGGCCGTCCTTCTGGGCTCCTTCCGCATCAGAAAAGAAGCGCGGGGCTTCGACAAGCTCAGCCCGAACGGGAGAGGTGGAGCTGGTGGTCACGCCCCGCGTCAGAACGCGTCACGCACCAGCTGGCGAAAGGCGCGCGCACGGTGGTTGTCGGCCTGCTTCTCCGCAAAGCTCAATTCGCCATACGTGCGCGTCTCGCCCACCGCCAAGAACATCGGGTCATACCCAAAGCCGTTCTCCCCGCGCGGCGGCCAGACCAGCGTGCCGTCGACCCGTCCCTCCCAGCTCTCCGTGTGCCCGTCGGGCCAGGCGAGGGTGAGCGCACACGCGAAATGGGCGGAGCGGTCCACATGGTCGCCCCGAAGCGTCAAAACGTGGTGTAACCTCTTCATCGCAAAGCAGAAGTCTCGCAACCCGACGGGTGCGAAAAGCGCTGCAGAATTGACAGCTTGGTAAACTTCGGGCACGAAATCGGCCTCGGCCCAGCGCGCCGAATGGATGCCGGGCTGGTCGCCCAACGCCTCGGCCACGATGCCGCTGTCGTCGGCCAGCGCGGGCAGGCCAGACAGATCGGCGGCCGCCAGTGCCTTCAACTCAGCGTTGGCGATGAAGCTGGTGCCGGTCTCCTGGGGCTCCGGCAGGTCGAGCTCGGCGGCGGACACGGCGTCAATGCCGCAAGGCGCGAGCAGCTCGCGGATCTCGCGCACCTTGCCCTCATTGTGGCTGGCGATGACCAGCCGGCCGGGCTGGAGTTTCCGCACCGCTTGGAGACCGGGCATCAAGAGGCTCACGCGAGCGCGCGCCGCTGAGCGTCGGCGATCGTGGTGCAGCCGATCCGCGCCAGGCGCAGCAGCCGCAGCAGCACCTCCTCCTCGAACGCCTCTCCCTCGGCGGTCGCCTGAACCTCGACCAGCCGGCCGTCCGCCAGCAGCACGAAGTTGGCGTCCGTGTCCGCCGCCGAGTCCTCGAGATAGTCAAGATCGAGCACCGGCGAGCCGTCGTGCACCCCGCACGATACGGCGGTCACCTGGTGGGTGAGCGGGTCAGCGGTCAGCTTGCCCGCGTCCATCAGCCCGTTCACCGCGAGCTTAAGCGCCACCCACGCCCCGCTGATCGCCGCCGTGCGCGTGCCGCCGTCCGCCTGCAGCACATCGCAGTCGAGCGTCACCTGCCGCTCGCCCAGCAGGCTCAGGTCAGTGGTCGCGCGCAGCGAGCGCCCGATCAGCCGCTGGATCTCCTGCGTGCGTCCCGACTGCTTGCCGCGCGCCGCTTCCCGATTGCCGCGCGTGTGGGTGGCGCGCGGCAGCATCCCGTATTCGGCCGTCACCCACCCCTGACCCTTGCCGCGCAACCAGGGCGGCAGCCGCTCCTCCACCGAGGCCGTCACCAGCACTCGCGTGTCGCCGAACGACGCGAGCACCGAACCCTCCGCATGACGGGTGAAGTTCGTCTCGAACGTGACACGGCGCATCTGATCGGGCGCGCGGCCGGAGGGTCGCATCGGGGTCTCCTGTGGGTGAGGGCAGGGCTGTAGAGGAGGGGGCTTCTGCCTTCTAGCCCTCTCCCCTTCAGGGGAGAGGGTTGGGAGCGGGGAGCGATATGGCGACCGGGTGCGAGGCCGGCCACATCGTTCCCCTCTCCTCGCCGCCTGCGCGGCTCTCCCTCTCTCCTGAAGGCCAGACGGCCGGGGCTCCGCCCACCCGTGACTCCCGTACCCACCCTCCCTATCTCGCACCTCGAACCGAGGAGCCGTCCACATGACCACCGCCACCCACTCCACCCGCGTGCTGATCCTTGGCTCCGGGCCCGGCGGGCTGACGGCGGCGATCTACGCCGCGCGCGCCGGGCACGCGCCCATCCTGGTGCAGGGCATGGCGCCGGGCGGTCAGCTGACAACCACGACGGACGTGGAGAACTACCCAGGCTTTCGTAACGTCATTCAGGGCCCGTGGTTGATGGAGGAGATGTCGGCCCAGGCCGAGGCGGTCGGCACCCAGCTGATGTACGACCACATCGCGCGCGTCGACCTGAGCGAGCGGCCGTTCCGCCTCTATGGCGACTCGGGCACGGTGTATGTCTGCGACACGCTGATCGTCGCCACCGGCGCGCAGGCGCGCTGGCTCGGGCTGGACAGCGAAGAGGCGTTGAAGGGGAAGGGCGTGTCGGCGTGCGCGACGTGCGACGGCTTCTTCTATCGCGGCAAGAAGGTGGTCGTGATCGGCGGCGGCAACACCGCGGTGGAGGAAGCGCTCTACCTCACCAACCACTCTCACGATGTGACCCTGATCCACCGCCGCGACTCGCTCCGCGCCGAGAAGATCCTGCAGGACCGGCTCTTCGCCAACGACAAGATCAGCGCGCTCTGGAACAAGCGGGTCGAGCGCTTCGTGGCGGGCGGCGAGCCAGAGGGGCTGGTTGGCGTCGACCTGGTGGACACGGTGACGGGCGAGGCGAGCCATGTCGCGGCTGACGGCGGTTTCGTCGCCATCGGCCACTCGCCCGCGACCGAGCTGTTCGCCGGTCAGCTCGAGCTGGAGGAGGGCTATATCCGCGTCGAGCCGGGCACGACCAAGACCAGCGTCGCGGGCGTGTTCGCGTGCGGCGACGTCATGGATCGGCATTATCGCCAGGCGGTGACGGCGGCTGGCACCGGCTGCATGGCCGCGCTCGACGCCGAGGCGTTCCTGGAGGAACAGGATTACCTCGCCAACGTGGCGCGCCACGCGATGGCACAGGCGGCCGAGTAGGCCTCAGCCGGATCCGAAGGCGAGAACCGTGTCGACCAGCAGCCGGCGATCGGCCTCGTCCGCGAAGCTGTGCGAGCGGCTGGCGTAGCGGCGCACATCGAAGTGCCGGGTGGCGGACTTGAGCGGCTGGCGGGAGCAGGCCTCGGCGAAGCCGATGGCCGTCGAGTCGCCCTCGGCGAGCAGCACGGTCACCGGCACGCGAACGCTCTCGGCCGCGGCGGCCACTCGCTCGGTCAAGCCGGTCAGCGCGGGGCGCTTGGAGGCCGCCGAGAGCCCCGCCGACAGTTTGCGCAGGTTCACGCCGCCCGAGATCAGCCGCCACCATTCGCGCGGCGAGGCGAGCTTGGCGAGATAGCGGCTGCGGATGACGGCGGGTGGCGGGAGAGCGTCGTCGCCGTCCGCCGTACGATCGTCGAGCCAGACATTGGTGAGCACGAGCGCGCCAATCGCGAGCTCTCCGCCCGACGCCTCGCCCCGCAGGCTCTCCTCGGCCAGCAGGAGCGCACTGGCTGCGTCACAATTGCCGACCAGCACGACTCGCTCCACTCGAGCACAGGCCGAGTGGAGCGCGCGCACGGCATCGGCGATGACCGGTGCCGACGCCTCGAACCCCGGATCGACGCCCATTGAGTCGCCCACGCCCGGGCGGTCGAAGCGCAGCACGCACGCGCCCCGCTCGGCCAGCGTGGCGGCGATCTGTGCCATGCCGCCATGTGCCCCACAGGCGAGCTCCGACCCGCCGGACACGATGACGACGCCGAGCGGCCCGCCGCCGTCATCAACGCTCGCCGCACAGGCGGCGCCGGCGCTGTTAAAGGTCAGCCAGCGTCGCACGCTTGCCTCCAGTCGATCACGGCCGTCGCCAACCCGGCCGCCATGGCGTCGTCGCGCCCAGGCTCAGCCCGCCGCCAGAGCCGGGTGCCGGCGATCGTCACATCGCTTGAGCCCGGGTCGTCCGCCAGCCCGATGGTCCAAGCCCACGTCACGGGCTCAGCGGCCGCGAGGGGCTGGCTGAGCTGCGGGGCCATGCTGAAGCCGGCCAGCGACTCGACCCCATTGGCCACGCGGCGCTCCAGCTTCGCCATGGTGCCCGCCGTCCCGGCCTCCCGGTCGCTCGCCATCCGCGCGCGCAACAGGTCGCGCAGCAGGCGGGTGCCCGGAGTCGGGGCGAAATGAAGGCGCGGTCGCTCACCCGCCGACAGCAGCGCGCCGCCTCGAATGGCGAGCACGGCGTCCGTGTCGAGGTCATCGGCCGCATGAGCCGCAAAGGCGCACCACTCCGACCAGTCGACCTCCGGCAAGGAGCATGTGCTCTCGAGCGTGCCGGGCAGGTCGGGCAGCACGCAGCGATAAGTGCCCGCCAGCCGGCGCAGCGTCTCGATGGTGAAGGCGCGGGTCCGGTTGGCCTCGGCGAACAGCGCCGGCAGCACTAGCAGCCCCGGCCCGTCGCCCACCTCCAGCACTCTCTCGGTGGCACCACGCCAGGCGAGCGCCCGGTAGCGGCCGAACTCCCTCACCCGCCGGTCTTGCTCCGCGCAAAAGAGAGGAGCGCGCCGTAGGTCTCAAGCATCTCGCCATCGACCTCATCGTCGTCGATCACGATGTCGAGGCGATCCTCAAGCTCGGTCAGCAGGTTGGCGACGGCCATCGAATCGAGTTCCGGGATCGCGCCGAACAGCGGCGACTCCTCGTGCAGGCTCGACGCGAGTCCCTCGTCCAGGCCGATGGCGTCGATGAGCACGGAGCGCAGGACGGCGTCCACGCGGTCGGAGGAGCGGGCGAGGTCGGTCATGGGGTCTATCCGGTAACGTCCGCGCCCGCCGACGACAACCGGCGCGCGACAAGTCGCGCCGCCGCGTCGCGCGCAAGCAGGAGGGCACCGACGGGCGCACGCGGGTCGGAGAGGGTGACGCGCATCAGCGGCCGCCGCTCGCTCATCCACTCCCGCTTGTAGCCGTCGTCGCCGGTGCCGTAGTCGATCAGCGCCACCCGGTCCTCCTCGATGGCGGCCCGGAACATGGCCGCGCCGAGCACGGTGCCGGGCGAGAGCGCGCGCGCGTCCTCGCGATAAGCGAGCTTGTGGATCGTGGCCGTGTCGCCGTCGATCGTCCAGAACTGCGCGGCCACCGGCCGGTTGCCGTGGTGCGCGAAACCGAGGCGCAGTCGGTCTTGGCGCGCCGCCGCCCCCATCCAGTCGCGCAAGAACGGGAGCGAGCCCTCCTCCCCCTTCCAGCTGCCGGCGAACACCGCGACATAGTCGGCCCACAAGGCAGGATCGAGAGTGCGGTGGCGGGTGACGGAGAGGTCATTGCGCTTCGACTTGCGCCGGATCGTCGACCGCAGCGTGCCCGGACGGCTGGCGAAATACTCGTCCCAGCCGTCGCCCGACACCCGGTGAACCCAATTGCCCGTCGCCTCCTCCACCCGCACGATCCAGCCGGCCCGCCGAAAGCCGTCGGCGAGCAGGCGCGCCGACCCGTCCCACTCCGGCACCGGCGAGAGCACGATGCGACCGAGGCCCTCTCGCCGTGCCGCCGAGGCGAGAGCGACCATCGTTCTCACCCTCTTGAAGGATGGGAGCGCGAAGATCGGGCGGAAGGCCAGCGTGTACCAGCTGGCGAGCGCGCGGGCCTGGCCGACACCGTCGCGCGTGAGCGGCAGCCAAGCCTGGTCGTCCGCGCTCAGCACGAGCGGTCGATCGGCCCGGCGCGACAGCCGCACCGTGCGCTCCAGCCACTCGGCGGTGTCGTAAGGGCTCGCCTGCGCCGACGCCTGGAGCGCCGATCCGGCCGCGTCGCGCCAGCTGGCAAGGTCGTGGTAAGAGGTGCGCGCTAGGTCGTTGGCGGCGCGATGCCGCGCAAACCAAGGCAGTGAGGCGACCGGATCAACGTGCAACTCGAACTCCCTCCAGCGACACCGCTCGACCACCTTGCCTCGCGATTGGTGAAGGATCGGTTGGCGCTCGCCGGCCGGGGATACGCGTTGACGGGCGCTGAGGTCGAGGCTGCGGTGGGCTCGCTGGCCCGCCGTCTGCTCGACGCCGGGTTGAGGGAGGGCGACCGGGTGGCCTGGTGGCTGCTCAAGACCAAGGCGGCGTGCCTCCTGCCGCTCGCCGCCGCGCGCGCGGGCCTGATCGGTGTGCCGGTCAATCCGCTTCTGAAGCGCGCCCAGGTGGCGCACATCCTCGCGGACAGCGGAGCGCGGCTGCTGATCGGCGACTCGGCCCGCCTGGCGACGCTCGAAGGCGACGACCAGGGCGCGGCGTCGCTTCTGGAGGAGGGGGCGATCGAGGACGCCGCCGATCCACTGCCGCCGTCCAATCGTGACGCCGACGAGGTCACTCAGATCCTCTACACCTCCGGCTCGACCGGACGGCCCAAGGGAGTGGTGCTGACTCACCGCAACCTGATGCTGGCGGCCGAGTCGGTCCGGTATTTCGTGGGGTTGACGGAAGAGGACCGCGCGCTGTGCGTGTTGCCGCTGTCGTTCGACTACGGACAGAACGGCCTGTTCAGCGCCTGGCTGGCGGGCGGATCGGCGGTGGCGCTAGACTATCTGCTGCCCGGCGACGTGGTGAAGGCGGTCGCCCGGCATGAGGCCACCGTGCTCGCCGGTGTGCCGCCGCTGTGGTCGCAGCTGGTGCGCGCCGAGTGGTCGGATGGCGCGGGTGCCACGCTGCGTGCGCTGACCAACTCGGGGGGCGCGCTGCCGCTGTCGGTGATCCGCAGCTTGCGCGAGCGGTTCCCGGACGCCGACCTGCACCTGATGTACGGCCTCACCGAGGCGTTCCGCGCCACCAGCCTTGACCCAACACTGGTCGACGAACACCCGACGAGCGTCGGCACCGCGATTCCCTTTGCCGAGGTCACGGTCGTGCGCCCCGATGGATCGGAGTGCGATGCGGGCGAACCCGGCGAGCTGGTCCAGACCGGCCCGCTGGTGGCGCAGGGCTATTGGCGCGATACGGTCAGGACGGCCGAACGCTACCGGCCCGCGCCGCCCGCCGCCACGCTGGGCGGCACCGCGGTGTGGTCGGGCGACACGATGGTGCGCGACGACGCCGGCCGTTTGGCCTTCGTCGCGCGCACCGACTCGATGATCAAGGTGTCGGGCACGCGAGTCAGCCCGACGGAGGTCGAGGAGGCGGCGCTGGCCAGCGGGGAGGTGATCGACGTCGTCGCCTTCGGCGTGCCCGACGTGGGCAAGGGCGCGGTCGTGCGGCTGGTCGCGAGCGGGGAAGGGGAGGGCTGGCCCGACCGGGTGATGCGCCACCTGAAGCGCGAGACGCCCGCCTATATGTGGCCCGACCGAATCGTGGCGCTCGTCGAGCTGCCGCGCTCGCCCAACGGCAAGCTCGACCGCTCGGCGCTGGTGCGGGAGCACGGGGCATGAAGCCGATGGGCGCGGTGCCGGCGCACTGGCAAGTGTTGGACGGTCGGCTCACCGTCGCAGGCCGCACGGCCGAGGACTGGGCGGACGAGATCGGAACGCCTTGCTTCCTCTATTCGGCGCACGCGCTGGACGACCGCGTGGCCGAGTTGCGCCCCGCCATGCCGGACGGGCTTCGCCTTCACTACGCGATGAAGGCCAACCCGCATCCCGACGTGCTCCGACATCTGCGGCCCCTCCTCGACGGCCTCGACATCGCCTCAGGTGGCGAGCTGGCGGGCGCACTTGCGGCAGGCTTCTCGGGCGAGGACATCTCGTTCGCGGGACCAGGCAAACGCTTGGCCGAGATTGAGGCGGGCCTGCGCGCCGGCGTCACCTTCAACGCCGAGTCGGTGAGCGAGGTCGAGCGCATCCTCGCCGCCGCCGCGACACTCGGGCTGACCCCGCGCGTGGCTCTCCGCGTCAATCCGGCCTTCGAGACGCGCGGGTCGGGCCTGCACATGGGCGGGCGTGCGAGCCCCTTCGGCATGGATGAGGACGACGTGCCCCGCGCGCTCGCCCTGCTGAGCGAGGGCGAGTGGCAGGGGTACCACATCTATGCCGGCAGCCAGGCCCTGAGCGCCGAGGCGGTGATCGCCACACAGGCCGCGACGATCAACCTCATGGTCGAGTTGACGGAGCGCACCGGACGGCAACCACGCCACGTCAATCTGGGGGGCGGCTTCGGCATCCCCTATTTTCCCAAGGAGCAGCCCCTCGACATCCGAGCGGTGGGCGAGGCGCTGGCCACCACCCTCGCGGGACCCGCCGCCGCGACGCTCGCCGATACGGTGTTCTCCATCGAGCTCGGCCGGTGGCTGGTCGGAGAGGCCGGCGTGTATCTCACCCGGGTCGTCGAGAAAAAGGTGAGTCGAGGGGAAACCTTTCTGGTGACCGACGGAGGGCTGCACCATCAACTTGCCGCCAGCGGCAACTTCGGCACCGTCGTTCGGCGCAACTATCCGCTGGCACTCGCCCGGCGGGTCGACGCCCCGGAGAACGAGCGCGAGGAGGTGACGGTAGTCGGCTGCCTCTGCACCCCGCTCGACAAGTTCGGCGACCGCGTCGGTCTGCCGCGCGCCGAAGTCGGCGACGTGGTGGCGGTGTTCATGGCAGGGGCCTATGGTGCCACTGCCAGTCCTGCGGCCTTCCTGGGCCACGGACCGGCGCCTGAGCGGGTGGTGTGACGTCGAGGCTGCGCGATCGCCAGCCCTAACGCTATCTTTACCTCGCGACGGGCAGGGATGAATCAACCCCCCGGCCGTTCGCCGGGACGACGAGCGAGGTGGACACGATGGCAACTCAGACACGCAAGACCCTGCTGGGAGGCAACGCGGTGGCACTGGCGCTCCTGTCGGGATGCGCGGGATCGGTCAACGCGCCTCAGCTGCCGGCCGCCTCGTTCGTGCAGAGCGACGAGCGGCCGGGTGAGGACTACGTCATCGGCCCGCTCGACCAGCTCACGATCTTCGTGTGGCGCAATCCGGAGCTCGGCGCGAAGGTGCAGGTGCGGCCCGACGGGCGCATCACCACGCCGCTGATCACCGACATGGCGGCCGTCGGCAAGACGCCCACCCAGCTCGCCGACGACGTCACCAAGGTGCTGGCCGAATACATCACCGACCCGCGCGTGTCCGTGATCGTGGACGAGTTCGCCGGCACCTACTCGCAGCAGGTGCGGATCGTCGGGGCGACCGAAAAGCCGGCTTCCGTGCCCTTTCGCGCCAACATGACGCTGCTCGACGCCATGATCGCGGTGGGCGGCCTGAACGAGTTCGCGGCAGGCAATCGCGCGCGGCTGGTGCGCTATGATCGCGCCACCGATCGGCAGACCGAATATCGGCTGCGGATCAACGACCTGCTGAAGGACGGCGACGCCGCCGCGAACGTGCGGCTCGCTCCGGGCGATGTCATCATCATCCCCGAGAGCATGTTCTGAGCGGCCGGCGGGAGAGCGAACGGTGAACGGCCTTTTCAACGAGCTGCGGTTGGCGCTTCACGCAATCTGGGTGAGGCGCTGGCTGGCGCTCGCGGTCGCCTGGGCGATCTGCTTGGCCGGTTGGCTGGCGGTCAGCTCGGTGCACAACCGCTATGTCAGCCAGGCGCGCGTGCTCGTGCAGGTCCAGACGCTGTTGACCGGCAAGATCGGCATCGATCGCGGCGAGGTGCAGCGCGCGTTGGACAATGTGCGCCAGACGCTGACCTCGAGCGAGAATCTGCAGACGGTGGTCAAGAACACCTCGCTTCAGACGACCGTGAACAGCGACGCCGATCTGGCGGCGCGGGTGGCCGATCTGCAAAAGGCGATCACCATTGAGGAGAAGGCCGACGGCCTGTTCGAAATTTCGGCCCGCACTGGCTTTACCGGTCTGAATGACGCCCAGAACGCCGAGCTCGCGCCCAACGTGGTCTCCTCGCTGATCGACCTGTTCGTGTCGCAGAACGCCGCGGGGAGCCGGGGCGAGACGCAGACGACGCTCGACTTCTTCGATCGCCAGATTTCCGAGAAGCGCATCGACCTCGACAACGCCGAGGGTCAGCGCGCCGCGTTTGAACAGCGCAACGCAGGCATGGTCGGCGGCGACAACTCGGTTGCCAGCCAGCTGGCCCAGCTTCGCCAGGAGCAGGCGAGCGTCGAGAGCGACCTGGCCGGCGCACGGTCGTCGCTGGCCGCCGCCGAGGGCCAGTTGGCCGCGACACCGGCCACGACCTCGACCCCGATCGCCGGCGCGGTCGGCCCGGCGCGTGCGCGGCTCTCGGCCCTGGAGGGGCAGCTGTCCGATATGCGCGGGCGCGGCTGGACCAACAGCCACCCGGACGTGGCCGCCGTGCTCTCGCAGTTGCCTGACGCCCGCGCCTCGGCGCGTGGCGAGGGGACCGGCGGGTCCTCGATGACCCAGGCCAACCCGGTCTATGCGTCCATCCGCGCCTCGCAGGCTGAACGGCAGGCGTCGGTCGCGGCTCTCCAGGCGCGCAAGGGACAGATCGACCGCCAGTTCGCCGCACTGTCCGGTCGCATGGGCGGCGAGCCAGCCGCGCAGGCAGCCTATGAGAAGCTCACTCGAGACACGGAGACTCTGAAGGCCGGCTATGACGATCTTGTGCAGAAGCGCGAGGAGGTGCGTCTGCGCGGCCAGGTCGAGACCTCGACCAAGTCGGTCCAGTTTACCGTCACCGACCCGCCCGGCCGCCCGACCGCGCCGAGCGCGCCCAACCGGCCGCTGCTGCTCTTCGGTGTCCTCGTTCTCGGGTTGGCCGCCGGTGCGGCCGCGGCCTGGGTCAAGAGCCAGCTGTCGACCACCTTCCCGACCGCGACCCGGCTTGAGCGGGCGAGCGGCGTCAGCGTCGTCGGTGCTGTGGGCGAGGTTTTGACTGGTGCCCTGCGCGAGCAACGCCGGCGACAGATGATGATGTTTGCCGGGGCACTTGGTGGGCTTGGCGCATTGTTCGCGATGCTGCTCGTGATCGACTTTACCATGCTCAGCACAGCGGCCTGAGGAGCCCGGACCATGCACACTCTCCCAAGTCTCCCCGCTCGCCGCTCGGCATCCGGCACCTCGCTTATCGAGGAGGCCGCGCAGGTCTTCGAGTTCAAGCCGAGGCCGCTCGCCAGCCGCCCTGAGCTGGTCGCCGTGCTGGCACCTGCCCCGGTCGTGGAAGAGACAGCTCCGACACTGGACGCCGCAACGCCCCAGCGACCGGTCGCACCTCATCGGTCCGGCACAATCGACGGCGATGTGCTCACGCGAGCCGGCATGATCAACCCGTCCCAGCCGACGACGCTGCTGGCCGAGGAGTTCCGCGCGATCAAGCGCCCGATCCTGCTCGACGCCTTTGGCGCGCGCGGGCATGAGCCGGTGGAGCGTGGCCGGATGGTGCTCGTCGGGTCGGCGCGACCGGGCGACGGCAAAACGTTTTGCGCGCTGAACCTGGCGCTCTCGCTCGCGGGCGAAAAGGACACGGCCGTGCTGCTCGTCGACGCCGATTTCGCCAAGCCCAGCATCCCGACCGCACTCGGCCTGACCGCCAGCGAGGGCCTGCTAGACGCCTTGCGCGACACCGGGTCGGACGTCGAGGGCTTCGTGGTCGACACGGACCTGGCTGGCCTGTCGGTGCTGCCGGCTGGCACGCCGGGGCGCGACGACACGGAGCTGTTGACCTCGCACCGCGCGGAGGAGGTGATCGAGGCTCTCCTGCTCGCCGATCCCAAGCGCCTGATCGTCTTCGACACCTCGCCCATCCTGGCGGCCACGCCGGCGGCCGTGCTCGCACGGCACGTCGGCCAAGTGCTGTTCATCGTGCGCGCCGATCGCACGACGGAGACCGACGTGAGCGAGGCCATCGCCGCCTTTGGCGGCGACGCGAAGATGCACCTGATGCTCAACGCCGTCAGCTTCGCGCCCGGCGGCCGCCGCTTCGGCAGCTATTATGGACAGGGAGAGACCACATGACCGCGCGTTTCGCCCGCGCCATTGCGTTCGCCGGCCCCCTCGTCGTCGTTGCTCAACCCGCGGCCGCCCAGTCCGTCCGCCTGGAGCCGTACATCGAGGTCGAGCAGGTGCTCCTGGTTCCGCTCAGCGGCAATTCGGGTCGCGTCTCCACCGCCACGGGCGTCGCCGCCGGTGCCGCCGCCAGCGTGCAGACCACGCGTACGCAGTTGACCGCCGATGTCCGCTACGAGCACTTCTTCGGGTGGGGCAACAACGCGGCCGATGGCGACGTGCTGAGCGGCATCGCGCGCGGTCGCACGATGCTGGTGCCCAACCTGCTGTCGCTGGACGCCGGCGCGCTCGCCAGTCGGTCGACGGCCGGCGGGCTGGGCGCGGCGCTTGGCGGCAACCGCTTCGGGTCGGGCACGAAGGTGTACGCCGGCTACATTGGTCCCGAACTCGCGACCAAGGTCGACGGCGTCGGCCTGACCGCAGGCTACCGCTTCGGCTACAGCCGGGTGGAGAGCGGTGGCGGCTTCAACGCGCTGACCGGGGCACCCTTCGGCCTCGCTCAGGATGCGACCAGCCATCAGCTCTACGCCTCGGCCTCGGCTCAGCCCGGCCGGTTGCCGTTCGGCTGGACGCTGAGTGGATCGTACGAGCGCGAGGACTCCGATCCGCTCGATCAGCGGTTCCAGGTGGGCACGGTGCGCGCCGACCTCACTTATCCGATCTCCCGCACGCTCGCGATCGTGGGCGGGGTCGGATACGAGAGTATCAGGGTCAGCCGACGAGCCGCCGTCGTGGACGCGAACGGGCTGCCCGTGCTCGACTCCAACGGTCGACTGCAGAGCGACACGTCGCGCCCGCGTCTGCTCGCCTACGATATCGACGGCCTGATCTACGACGGCGGCCTCTTGTGGCGGCCCACCCCGCGCACGAGCGTCGAGGGGCGGGTCGGCCATCGCTATGGCGGCACGACCTTCACCGGCGCCGCCACCTGGCAGTTCAGCCGGTCAGGCGGGTTGTCGGTCGTCGTGTTCGACGAGCGCGACACGTTCGGCCGTTCGCTGACGCGCGGCCTGTCGCGCCTGCCCACCAACTTCAACGTCGCGCGCGGCGCGTTCCAGAACGACCTGCTCGGCTGCGTCTATGGCGCGGCCGGCACGGGAGCCTGCATCGACCCGCTGTCGAGTGCGTTCGCCGCCACGTCTTTCCGCTCGCGGGGCGTCAACGCCCTGGTCAGCCTGTCGCGCGGCGTCACGAGCTATGGCGCGGGGGGCGGCTACACTCGCCGTGACTTCGGCGCTCCCAATTTGGGGGCCGGTGCGCTGATCATCGGTACGCGCGATCAGACCGCCTATCTAAACGCCTTCTACTCGACCCGGCTCAGTCCGCGTCAGTCATTCGGCTTCGACGTCACGAGCAGTTGGTACGATCCCGATCGGCCGATCG
>JAABUN010001407.1_pt1 | contig 53148 bp, 52 predicted proteins | sample 5559311 | NCBI WGS metagenome assembly JAABUN01 (sample SAMN10711877, study PRJNA513370) | rock metagenome | isolation source: Antarctica rocks | place: Antarctica: Victoria Land, Siegfried Peak sud
CCGGAACGGACCCCACGATCCTGGCCCCGACAGCGCCCGAAAACCAGCCCCGCACGCAGACGAGCCGCTACCGAATCTTCGCGAACCACGGCGAGCCCTCGAGAGGGCTCTACGGTGCTGACCTGCGGTTTCTCGGTGCGCCCGAAGGGATTCGAACCCCTAACCTCTTGATCCGTAGTCAAGTGCTCTATCCGTTGAGCTACGGGCGCGTGCCGTCCTGGGGACGACCCGGGAGAGCATACCGGCCCCCGGACCGGCCTGACGTCTCTGCGAGGCTGTCCGCGTGACGGGCGTACGCAGGTGAGCCCTCTCGAGGTCATCGTCCTGTCCGTCGCCGGCCTCGCGGCCGGGAGCCTCAACGCGGTCGCCGGGGGCGGTTCGTTGGTCAGCTTCCCGGCGATGCTCGCGGTCGGGCTCCCGCCGCTCACGGCCAACGTCACCAACAGCGTGGCGGTGTGGCCGGGCTACGTCGGCACCACGTGGGGCTACCGCCGCGAGGTGTCCACTCAGCGCCGCAGGCTGCTGGCCCTGGCCCCGGCCGCCATCACCGGAGCCGGGCTCGGCTGCGTCCTCCTGCTCGTCACGTCACCGGAGGCGTTCGAGCGGGTCGTGCCGTTCCTCGTGATCCTCGGATCGCTGCTGCTGGCCGTGCAGGGCCGGATCACCGACCGGGTACGCACGTGGCGCGGCGCCGGCCACGGGGCCCGCTCCCCGCAGCTCCACGTCCTGATCCTGGTCGCCGCCGTCTACGGCACCTACTTCGGTGGTGGGCTCGGGGTGGTGCTGCTTGCCTGCCTCGGCCTGTTCCTCGCCGACGACCTTCAGCGGATCAACGGGCTGAAGTCTGCGCTGTCGCTCGTCATCAACGCCGTCTCGCTCGTGGTCTTCGCGCTGTTCGGACCGGTCGACTGGGTCGTCGTCGCCATCGTCGCGCCGGCGGCGCTGGTCGGCGGCTACCTCGGCGCCCGGCTGGCCCGTCGGCTCGACCCCGACCGGCTCCGCACGATCGTGGTCGTCTTCGGCTTGGTCGTCGGCGTAGCCCTGCTGTTCTGAGCCTGCACCCCGGCACAGGGGGTAGGGCCGAGCCGTCACCCCCGAGCTGCACCCTGCGTCGACCCCTGGCGCACGGCCCGACCCGGCCGACGACCAGCTCGTCGGTCGACGTGACCTGCGTGTCTGGCCCACCGCCGCGGGTCGGCTCATGGCAGCCGCCGCCCGCCGGATCGCGGCGCTCACCGGATCGAACCTGCTGCTGGTCGGCACCCTGGTGCTCGGAGGCCTGCTGCTGATGGCGATGACCGCGGCGACGGCCGAGCTCTACGAGTCGGTCGTCGAGCAGGACGGCGCGGCGGCCCTCGACAAGCCGGCACTGGCCGCAGCCAAGCGGCTGCGGTCACCTGCGGCCAACACCGCTGTCACCTTCTACACCGACCTCGGCAGCGCCCAGGTGCTGCCGTGGCTGACCGGCGTCGTGACGCTCGCCCTGGCCCTGCGCTGGCGACAGTGGACGCCCGTGGTCCTCATGTTCGCAGCCACCACGGGCTCGGTGCTGATGACCGTCGCCGGGAAGTCAGCGGTGGGCCGCACGCGCCCCGCGTTGATGGACGCGGTACCGCCGTACGAGAGCTCGGCGTCCTTCCCGAGCGGCCACTCGCTCAACGCCGTCGTCGTCGCCGGTGTCCTCGCCTACCTGCTCATCCGACGGCAGCGAACCGCTCGCGGCCGACTGGTCACGCTGGTGCTCGCCGGGACCTTCGCTGTCACGATGGGTCTGAGCCGGGTCTACCTCGGGCACCACTGGCTCACCGACGTGCTCGTCGCGTGGACGCTCGGGCTCGCCTGGCTGACCGTGGTCGTGGTCGCGCACCGGCTGTTCCTCACCGTGCGGCACCGCGGTCCCTCCACGGCTGACCCTTCAGCCTGATCGCGCCCGACCGCGCACGACCACGTCGCGCAGCAGATCCGACGTGGCCTCCGCAACCGCCTGCACCGCCGCGTCGAAGGCCTCGCGGTTGTGCGCCGCGGGCGCCCGCATGCCCACGATCTTGCGGACGTACTGCAGGGCCGCCGCGTCGACGTCGGCCGCGGTGACGTCGTCGGTGAACGGGGGGCGCAGGGTCTTGATGCTCCGGCACATCTGGCGAAAGTACGCCCCTGCGCGCCGCTCCGGCTAGATCGCCCGGACGAGGTCCCCGATCGGCAGGATCTGCCCGATGCTCGCGTCCCAGCCGTTGTCGTCGAACTTCTCGAACGACAGGCGCTGATCTCCAGCGTGCAGGTCGACGTACTCCGAGCGGCCGCCTCCGGGCAGGTCCACCTCGCCGTGAGCGTCGTACTGCGCTGTTCCGGACTCCTGGAACAGGTAGACCACGTCGCGCACCGTCACCTCCTTCGCGGTCGGCTCGGCCGGCATCTCGGGCAGGCGCTCCCACTCGACGATCTCGATGCCGGCTCCGGTGCTGACCGAGACGACCGACAACCAGGTGCGGTGCACGCCCTGGGCCACCTGCACGGCCGTCCAGGCGTAGACGTCCTCGGTGTAGCCGATCGTCGCGACGACCTGACCCGGCTGCCGCCGCAGGAGCACCTTGTCGCCGACCCGCATGCCGATCGGGTCGTACTCGTTGGCCGGCCCCTGACCGCGCTCGCCCGCAGGTGCCTTGCGGTAGCGCGCCGGTGTCGACGAGACCGGCTGCCACGTCCCCGAGTCGGGTACGTGCGGCAGGTCCTGCCGCTCGGTCTTCTTGCCGAACAAACCCTTGCGCCAAGCCATGTAGGCACCCACTCCCAACGCGAGGACGACCAGCAGGAGAACGATCTTCACAGCGCCGCCCTAGACGATCGCGACGGCGAGGACAGCGCCGATGGCCACTGCCCAGACGGCGGTCACCAACGAGGCGGGGCAGGTCTCCTTCGCAGTCACGACCGAGCCGAGGTCGCCCGGCGTGAGCCTGTCCAACAGCTTGAACGAGACCCCCTGCAGGACCAGCGCCAGCACGCCGAAGATCGCCATGTCGAGCAGCGCCCCGAAGGTGCCGCCTTGACTGGTCAGGGCTGCCGAGGCGACGACCAACGTCACCGACACCAGGTGACCGATCGTCAGCCGGCCGGCGTTGACGTTGCTGTCGGTGTAGATCAGCGTCCCCAGGTGACCTGGGGTCAGCTTGTCGAGCAGCACGTAACCCCCGACCAGCAGGGCCATCCCGACCGCTGCGTAGGCCAGCGTCGCGAGGATGCCGATGCCGATGTCCCGGCCGGACAGGGTGAAGTCGCCGTCGAGCACGCCGGCTGCGAGCAGGTCCATCAGGTCTCCTGGTTCTGGGGGCGCGGAGCGGAGCGGCAGAAGTCCGCTCGCGGAGGGGGGACGGTCACGGCTGGACCAGGTGCGGTACGAACGTCTGCCGCTCGTCGGTGATGGGGGTCGTCGACTCGCGGAAGGTCAGCCCGCAGGCGACGTGGCCGGCGACCCACGAGCCGACCACGACGTAGCGACCGGGGACGAGCTGCGGAAGCTCGGCGTACTGCTGGAACACCATCGGGGAGCTTGCGTAGGGACCGTCGCTGGTGACGACCGTGCCGCCGGACCGGACGAGGGTGACGTTGCTGCCCTCGCGGCCGAGCAGGGGCTTCGACGCGTACGACGTCAGCTCGCGCGGGCCGTCGGCGTAGGCGGGAAGCAGGTTCGGGTGGTCCGGGAACAGCTCCCACAGCACCGGCAGGATCGCCTTGTTGCCCAGGACCAGCTTCCACAGCGGCTCGATCCAGGCGGTGGTGGACAAGGAGGCGAGCAGCTCCTCGCCGAGGTCCTCCTCGAGCATCCACTCCCAGGGGTAGAGCTTGAAGACCCTGGAGAGCGGACCCCCGCGCCCGTCGGTGAACCGCATCGACGCGTCGTCCCACCGGACGTCCTCGATCCGTACGCCGAGCGCGTTCCAGCCGGCCTGCCGAGCGGTGTCCTGCAGGTAGACGGCGGTGAAGTAGTCCTCGCCGTAGCGGTCCCCGCCCGAGTGGAGGACGTGCAGGACCGGCGCCTGTTCGCCCGGTGCCAGCCGGGCCCGCAGGACCGCCCACGCGGCGACGAGGTGGTCGTGGACGGCGTTGAACTGACCGGCGGACGGAGCGGTGTCGGCGGCCCACTGCGCGGAGGCGACAGCCGCCTCGAGCAGGCAGGTCGGGGTGTCCGCGTTGTATTCGAGCATCTTGGGCGGCCCGGTGCCGTCGAAGACGAAGTCGAACCGGCCGTAGAGGGTCGGCTCGCTGGCGAACCACGACCGTTCGATCGCCTCGATGGCGGGATCGCTCGCTGCGAAGCCGAACTCGGCGAGCCGCCCCTCTCGCACCACGTGGTCCACCGCGGTCAGGCACATGCCGTGCAGCTCGTCCGTGGCCGTGCGCAGCTGGTCGGCCTCGTCGGGAGTGAGGACGTAGCAGGCCGACTCGTCCCAGTACTGCCGGAGCTCGGCGCCGTCGCGCCAGTGGTGGTAGACCACGCCCTGGCGCTCGACGGTCCGCTCCCAGTGCGGCCGCGGCGTGCAGTCGACGCGACGCACCTCAGCCGCCCCCGGACCCGGACCGGCCGCCCATGCCGCCTTTCGGGGCTGTTGTCGAACCACCCCGTACGTAAGACTTCCCGTCACGAACATAGGTGGAGCCGCCGTAGAGGAAGAAGAAGCCACCACCGCCACCTCGGCTGCTGCCGTCGTCGCACAGGTCGTCGTCGACCACCGTTCCGTCGCCGTCGACACAACGACGGTCCCCGGCCTCGGGGTCCGAGCCGCACCCGGTCAGCACTAGGGCCGCTGCGACGGTCAGCCCCGCGAACACCCGAGGCCCGGTGCGCTGGCCGGGGGCCTCGTCGGCGGGGAGGAAGCCCTCGCGGCGCTCGCCGACCACGGCGAGCAGCTGGTCGCGCTGGGCGAGCTGCGCCCCGAGCGGGGTGCCGTCGTACGAGACCGGCGGGACGTCAAGACCGGCTGCGGGAGCGCCGATCAGACCCGCGTCGGCCGTGGACACGAACTGGCTCCAGGTCGGTCCGTCCCCCGTGGGGACGTCTGCGGCGAGGGCACGCAGGACTGCCGCCTGCCCGGCAGCCCGTTCCAGCCCGGGCCTGCGCGGGTCGTCGTCCGTCAGCCCCCGCCGGGCGGCCCGGACGTCGAGCACCCACCCGTCAGCGACCAGGGCCAGCTCGAGAGGTCGCAGAGACGCCACCTGCCAACCGGTCAGCGGGGGGACCGAGGCGTCGATCTTCGGGGGCGCTCCCTCGAGCAGCGTCCCGACGGCCCCGGCGTCCCAGCCGAGGTCGTCGCCGAGGCTCCCTGAGGCGCGGAGCTCGACCGTGCCGTCCGCGATCGTACGGACGTCGTAGCGCGCGGGGTCCACCCTTGTGAGCACCCGGCCGGCAGCCGTGTCCAGGACGACGGCGACCAGGTCGTGCGGCTCACCTGCTGACAAGTCCGTTCTCTCCACGGCGCGGAGTGTGCCACCTCTCGATCTTGCCGGTCGAGTGCATCGCCGGACGGTCGACCCGCGCCGCTCACTACGGTGCAGCGCATGGATCCCCGAGCCCTGGCGACGTTCCGCTCCCCCAAGCCCCTGGTCGTCCTGGGCGCTGGCGGGCTCGGCTGGTCAGCCCTCCCCCTCGTGATGCGCCAGCTGCCCTGTCCCGCCGAGGACGTCGTGTGGATCGACGCCGAGTGCGGACCGCGAGCGCGCGAGGTCGCGGCAGAGCTCGGGGTCCAGCTGGTACGGCTGACCGTCACGCAGGCGAACCACCGGGAGGTCCTCGCCGCGGCAGTCGCCCCCGGGGGGCTCCTGCTCGACCTCGCCTACAACCTCGACACGGTCGACTTGCTCTCGTGGTGCCACGAGAACAGGGTCCGCTACGTGAACGCCAGCGTCGAGCTGTGGGACCCCTACTCCCTTCCCGAGGACCCTGCGGCACGGACGCTGTACGCCCGGCACATGCGGTTGCGCGCCGAAGCCGCCGGGTGGGGCGTCCCCGGTCCGACAGCGGTGCTCGACCACGGCGCGAACCCAGGGCTCGTGTCCCACTTCGTCAAGAAGGCCCTGCACGACCTGGCCAGCTTTTGGCTCGCCGATCCGGCCGTCCCCGACGACGAGCGCCGGAGGGAGGTCGCCGCCGCCCTGGCGGACCAAGACCACGCCCGGCTGGCGATGCACCTCGGAGTGCGGACGATCCACATCAGCGAGCGCGACCTGCAGGTGACCGACGTGCCGAAGCGGCCGGACGAGTTCGTCAACACCTGGTCCGTGGAGGGCTTGTTCGAGGAGGCGACAGCGCCGGCCGAGCTCGGCTGGGGCACGCACGAACCGGCGCTTCCCCCCGGCGCAGTCACCCACCCGGACGGCCCCCGCAACCAGATCGCGCTGCCCTCGTCGGGCTACCGGACCCTGGTGCGCTCGTGGGTCCCGGCCGGCGAGATCGTCGGGATGCTGGTGCGGCACGGCGAGGCGTTCAGCATCAGTGAGCACCTGACCGTCCCGGGTGACGCAGCCTCCGCCGAGCCGGTCTACCGACCCACCGTGCACTACGCCTACTGCCTCACCGACTCGGCCATCGCGAGCCTGCACGAGCTGACCATGAGGCGCGGGGTCCTCCAGCCGCACCACCGCGTGCTGCACGACGAGATCACCGACGGCGCCGACCAGTTCGGCGTCCTGCTGGCCGGCTGCGACTACGGCGCCTGGTGGTACGGCTGCGTGCTGGACATCCACGAGGCTCGACAGCTGCAGCCCCGGGCTAACGCAACGCTGCTCCCGGTCGCGGCTGGTGTCATGGCGGCCGTCGCCTGGGCGTACGAGAACCCCGACGCCGGAGTCCTTCTCCCCGACATGCTGCCGTGGGAGGCGGTCCTCGAGCTCGCTCTGCCGTTCTGCGGGCCCATGGTCTCCACGCCCGTCGACTGGTGCCCCGAGCGCGGGGTGGCCGCCGAGCAGCAGTGCTTCCCCCGCGACCCGTCCGACTACGCGATCGGCAAGGTGCTGCTCGACCCGGCGAAGGAGACGACCTCGGTCTCGAGCGGCGCGAACCCGTTGAAGCCCACCGACGCGTAGGACGTCGTGTAGGCCCCGGCCCCGCCGAACGCCACCAGGTCGTCCTCGCCGAGCGAGGCCGGGAGCAGCGGACGGGTCTCGCGGTAGAGGATGTCGGCGCTGTCGCAGGTCGGGCCGGCCAGCACGGTGGGGACCAGCGGGCCGTGCGCCGTGGTGGCGAGCGGGTAGCGCACGATCTCGGCCTCGGCCTCGATCAGTCCGTTGAAGATGCCGGCGTCGAGGTAGGCCCACCGGCCGTCCGCCCGGTCCACGGTCGAGATGACCGAAGCGACGAGGACGCCGGCGGGGGCCGCCAGGTGCCGGCCGGGCTCGCAGAGGAGCGCGACACCGGGCGGCAGGGACCGTGCCGCGTCGAGGGCTGCCGCCGCTGCCTGCTCCACCGCCGGGTCGTCTGCGGTCAGCCGGGCCGGCCAGCCGCCGCCCAGGTTGACCGACGCAAACGGCAGTCCGACGGCCTCCGCCCGCCAGGCCAGGGAGACGGCGACCTCGACTGCCTGTCCGAACCGGACGGCGAGACGCTGCTGGCTGCCCACGTGGAAGGTGACCCCGCACGGAGCGAGTCCGGCGCGGGCTGCCCGCTCGACGAGGGCCAGCGCCTCGTCGCCCGCGGTGCCGTACTTGAAGGCAAGCGGCCAGTCGGCGCCGTCCTGCGCGACCGTGAGCCGGATCGCTGCCTGGCTGCCCGGCGCCGAGGCGGCGATCTTGTCGATCTCCGCCGGGCTGTCGGCGGCGAAGACCCGTACGCCCTGCTCGTAGGCGGCAGCCACCGCGGCGCGCGGCTTGACCGGATGGCCGAAGGACAGCCGGCTGGGATCGGCTCCGGCGGCCAGCGCCAGGTGCACCTCGGGCAGGGACGCCACGTCGAAACCGCACTCGGCGGCGGCCAGCGCGCGGAGCAAGGCCGGATGGGGGTTCGCCTTCACGGCGTAGAGGACGTCGACCCCGAGCAGCGCCTGAAGCTTCTCCTGCGCAGCGACTGCCACCGACGGGTCGAGCAGCAGCACCGGTGTCCGGGAGAACGCCCCGCGGTCCGGGTGCACCAGGGTGAGAGCGGCGGACATGCGCTCGTCGATCTCGTCGCAGGGCGTCACCCCCGGCCAGCCTGCCCGGTCCAGGACCGGTGCACGGAGGTCAGGGCTCATGCGGCCCATCCTCTCGCAGACGACGCGCTGTCAGCCAGAGGGGCGGTGGCGGGGTGGCATGCCGCGACACGGACGCGCTACGACTCGGGTCCGCTGACCTCGGCGAGCACCCGGCCGCTGGCATCGGTGACGTAGGCCAGGTCGGAGTAGGGAGCCACCGACAGGAAGTCCTCCACGTCCGGCGCGGCAGGAGCGAATGTCAGCGAGGTGTAGTCCTCGTCCGAGGCGCCCTGCGTCATGTGGCGCTCACGCAGTCGCCTCGCCGCGTCCATGACCGTATGGGGGTAGCCGTGACCTACGCCGCCGTGCCAGCACATGTAGAGGGTGAGCGACGCCGCGCTCGGCACCGCCCGGCTCAGGGCGTCGATGCCGTCGCCCTGCGCCGCCTTGGCTCCCCGCTCACGCACAAGTCGACGGTAACGCCTTTACGGTGCCGCGGGCAGACTGCGGCGGCGCGGCCGCATGGGCTGGACGCAACGCACCTGGGCAACTGTCAGCGCCGAGGCGACGCCCGGCCTACCCACGACGGGACCTGGTGAGCGACGAGAGCCGACGCGAGACGTCACCGCGCGCACCGGGATGTACGAAAGCGTCCAGCTCGTCTGCGCAGACCCGCACCTTCTCCGGGTCGAGGTGCCCGCTCCTCAGCAGCGCGTCGACGAACTCGATGTCCTTCGGTCGCCCGGCGGCGAGCTTGGCCACGGCGAGATCATGCGGGTCCAAGCACAGCCCCGGAGCGTGGAACCCGGGAGGCGTCGGCAGCCGGACCAGGCGCGTGCGCCACCCAGTCGGCAGGACGCACGTGGACTCATCGACCCCTTGCAGGTACACGCCGTGGGTCTCATGGAAGTCGCTGCCCTCGCCGAACCAGGCATCGGCCATCTCGGTGAGCTCCTCATCGAACGCTCCATGACGCAGGTACATGACGTCCGCCTCGACGGACATCGTCGCCCGGTCGGGGAGCTCTGTGTCCTCGTGAGCGCCCAGGACCGACTGGGAGCCGACGACGAGGATCTCCAGACCCGGTTGGTTGACCTGCGCTGCCCGCAGCAATGTCAGCAGGTCGTCGCGTGTCATTCCTGCGCCGTCACCGACCCGGCGGGCAGCGCCACCTGCCGTCGTACGTTTGACCTCCTCGCGATGAACGCGTCCAGAACGGCTTGACGCTGCTGTGGGCTCAGCACCGCGGTCAGCGGTGAGTGCTGACGCATCTCGTCGTGCTCGACCGTGTCCCCGGTGAGCGTCTCCAGAATCGGCTCGATCGGTCCCTCGAGCAGCTTCTGCCACCGCTGCAGCCACTGCTTGCTCATCCCGCGGGGCCCGGCGTTAAACATCGCCTGCAGGCTCTGGCGTGCCATCTCCAGTGACCGCTCCGGGTCCTGCACGAGCACCCCAGCAGCAGCGTGCGCCAACCACAGGCTCCGGCGCGCCGCGACCGGCTTGCGCCGAGTCCGCTCCCGGAGCGCCTGAACCAGGTCAGGGTCGATGCGCCGGTGCGTCCCCACCTGCGTGTACGGCAGATCGCCCACGTCACACATCGACACGATCGTCTGCCGAGACGCCCCAAGCAGCCGCGCCGCCTCAGTGGTCGTGAGCAGCCGTCGGGGCGGCTGCCCAGGCTGGTCGGGGAGCCTCCGCTCACGTACCTCGGTCATGCGTTCCACTGTACCGACAAACGACGTAAGCGCTAAAATTGCGCTTACACTAGCGGATACGACGGTGACGAGCAGCGCCGGAAAGCCTGGCCGGACCAGTCGCGGTGCCCAGTCTTCCCCCTGAACACGCAACCGCCCGCCAAGAGATCCCGGCGGGCGATGCTGCGTGCCTGGGTGCTGTTGTTCTGTGAGCAACCCGTGGCGGAGGCGGGGAGATTTGAACTCCCGATGGGCTTGAGACCCAAACCGCATTAGCAGTGCGGCGCCATAGACCGGGCTAGGCGACGCCTCCATGCGGCCTCGCGACCGCGCTGCAGATAGTACCGAAGGCGCCTGCCGACCGTCGACGCCGTTGAGCCCACGACGGCCTTCCCGAGGTGCTGCGCAGATCGATGGAGCCGATCGACCTCCGGGTGCGTCACATCCCCAGCCGCAACCCCTCCGGAGGTCCTCATGCCGATCCGTCGCTCCCGCGCCGTCGCCACCGTCACCGCCCTCGTCCTGGTCGGCGCAGGCGCGACCCTGCTTCCGGGCGGAGCCGAGGAGGCCGCCGCGAGCGCACTGCGGCCCTACACGGACTGCGATCAGCTGCTGGACCGCTACCGGGACGCGCTCGACCGGCCGATGCGGAACTCCACGGCGAGCAGTGCCCAGGAAAGCACCACGAGCGACTCCTCCGCGGGCGCGGACAGTTCTCCGCTCGCCGCGGCTGCTCCTGGGACCGGTGAGGCGGTGACGTCCGGCCCCACCGGTACCAACGTCCAGGAGCGTGGCGTCGACGAGCCCGACTCGGCCAAGACCGTGGGCGGCTTGCTTTACGCCCTGTCAGACACGCGGCTGCAGGTGCTCAGCACCGGCGGCCAGCCCGCGATCATCTCGACCCTCGCACTTGGCGGCGCAGGGACGTACGGCGGCGAGCTGCTCGTCCAGGGCGACCGGGTCCTCGTCCTGCTACCGGCCGACGGGGGCGGAGGTGGCGCTGAACCGATGGACGGCGGCTCGTCCGGATCGATCGCGATGCCGCTCCCGGTCAGTCAGCGGACCCGGTTGCTGCTCGTCGACGTGGCCGAGCCCTCGGCGCCGCAGCTGATGGAGAGCCTCACCCTGGACGGTCGCTACCTCTCGGCCCGCCTCTCGGGGGGAGTCGTCCGGCTGGTCACCAGCTCGACACCGACCCTGGACGACCCTGAGGACGCCACGATCAATCAGGTGCTGCCCTCGGCCGTACGCCGGGGTCCCAGTGGCCGCGTCGTCTCGGACGCGCCCGCCGTCGACTGCGAGCAGGTGCACTACGCCGACGACTCCGCCCCTAGCGCCAGCACGCTCCTGGTCACCACACTCGACCTCACCCGCGACCTCGCGGCCGTCGACCGCACGGCCGTCACGACCGCCGGCGACCTGGTCTACGCCTCGCCCGACCGCCTCTACGTCGCGACCAGCCGGTGGGACCTGAGGGCGCGCAGTCGGGACGGCCGGGACGCAACGACCGAGGTCCACGCGTTCGACACGACCTCCCCCACCAGCACGCGGTACGCCGGGACGGCCTCGGTCGACGGGACCGTGCACGGCCGGTGGGCCTTCTCCTCGTACGCCGGGCACCTGCGCGTCGCCACGACGCTGTCGGGCGGGCCCACGGGAAGGGGGAGCTCGTCGAGCGTCATCGTGCTCGAGGAACGGAGCGACTCGCTGGTCGAGACCGGCCGGGTCGTCGACCTCGGGCCCGATGAGCGCATCTACGCGGTCCGCTACTTCGGCGACCTCGCGACCGTCGTGACCTTCCGGCAGACCGACCCGCTCTACGTGCTCGACCTCGGCGACCCGCGCAATCCCAGGCTGCTGGGAGAGCTGAAGGTGCCGGGCTTCTCGACCTACCTGCACCCCGTGGGCGACGACCGGTTGCTCGCCGTGGGCCAAGACGCCACGAGCACCGGACGGGTCACCGGTCTGCAGGTGTCGCTGTTCGACCTGTCCGACCGCAGCAAGCCGGTCCAGCTCGACCGGCTGCCACTCGGTCGCAGCGCGACTCCGGCCTCGCAGGACAGCAGGGCGTTCGGCTACGACCCGGCGCGTCGCCTCGCGCTGCTGCCGTTGACCGAGAACGACTCCGCCACCGGCTCGACGTCGTCTGCCCTGGGGATCCGGGTGACAGAGCAGGGGACCCTCGAAGAGGTCGGCCGGCTCGACACCTCGTCGTCGGCGCAGGCCGAGCGGGTGCTGTTCGACGCCGAGCACGTCTACGCCGTCAGCCGCCGCGGGGTGACCGCGGGGACCGCAGCGGACCTCGAGCGCACGGGCGCCGTGGCCTTCCGTCGGCGGTGACGGGGACTCCGACTGCCGACCCGGTGAACGGCCGCTCACAGGGGGACGGGACCATGGACGCACTTCCCATCCCCGATCCGCCAGGAGCATCCTCGTGTCCGACATCAGCTTCGACGGCCGCGTGGCCGTCGTCACCGGCGCCGGCGGCGGCCTCGGCCGCACGTACGCCCTCGAGCTCGCCTCCCGCGGTGCCGCCGTCGTGGTCAACGACCTCGGCGGCAGCGTCGCCGGTGAGGGCGGCGACCACACCGCGGCCCAGAAGGTCGTCGACGAGATCAAGGCCAAGGGCGGAGACGCCGTCGCCAACTTCGACTCCGTCTCGACCCCCGAGGGCGGCGCCAGCATCGTGAAGACCGCCGTCGACAGCTTCGGCAAGGTCGACGTCGTCATCAACAACGCCGGGTTCCTGCGCGACAAGAGCTTCCTGAAGCTCACCTGGGAGGACCTCGACGCCGTCCTCGACGTGCACCTCAAGGCAGCGTTCTACGTGAGCCAGCCGGCCTTCGCCGTCATGAAGGAGAACGGTTACGGCCGCTTCATCTTCACCGCCTCGAACGCCACGTTCGGCAACTTCGGCCAGACGAACTACTCGGCCGCCAAGATGGGCCTGGTCGGCCTGTCCAACACGATCGCCGTCGAGGGTGCCCGCGCCGGCATCCTGTCCAACGTGATCATGCCGGTCGCCAAGACCCGCATGACCGAGGAGCTGCTCGGCGACTTCGCGAACTACCTGGCGCCGGAGCTCGTGACGCCGATGGTCACCTACCTCGCCTCCGAGGCCTGCACCACCACGCACGGCGCCTACTCGGCCGCCGGCGGTCGCTACGCCCGCGTCTTCTGGGGACTGGCGCAGGGCTGGTACGCCGGGCAGGGTGCCGCCCCCACCGCCGAGGACGTCCAGCAGCACCTCGCCGAGATCGAGGAGCAGGCCGGCTACATCGTCCCGACCTCCACGACCGACGAGATCGTCGCGCTGTCGGAGCGCTTCACCAAGTAGCACCCCGTACACCGCAGCGGCGTCCAGGACGTCTGATCCATCGGGGCAGCACACGCTGCGGACGATCAGACGCAACAGTGCTGACCCGCAGTGCCGTCCGCGACGTCTGATCCAACGGGGCAGCGCACGCTGCGGACGATCAGACGCAACCGGCTCAGCGCCGCGGGGCGCGCACCTTCACGACCGGCGCGGTCACGACCGGCAGGGACAGCACGTTCGGCGCCATCGGGCTGTCGACGACGGTCACCGGACCAGCTACGCCGAGGCCCTTGTACGTCGCGTCCGAGGCGGCCAGCACCAGCTCGGGGCGGTGGCCGACGTCGAACCGGTGGACGACGCCCGGCAGGGTGATCCGCACGGGAGCGGTCACGTCGGGCACGCGCACCGCGCTGACGAGGTCCTTGACCAGGGTCCGGCTGCCGTCGGGCGCCACGTCGTAGAGCTTTGCGAAGAGCATGAGCTTGCCGAGCGGCGACGTGTTCTGGGCTGCCGCGATCTGCGGTGCGTCGAAGCGGACTGTCAGCTCCGGGATGCCGGCGATGTCGAGCGGCGTCGTCACCGGGGCGCCCGTCCAGCGCGCGAAGGTGCCGGGGGCGTCGAGGGGCGGCGGCGCAGCTGCGTCGATCACGACCTCACCGGTGTTCGTAGCGGGAGTTGCGCCGGTGGAGGCGAAGGTCGCCGAACCAGGGAGCACGGGCTGGCCGGGTGCGACCAGGGCGTTGCCGCCGGACAGCGAGTAGCGCGACGCCGTGCCGACCGGGTAGGCAGCGGCTGACCCGTACGCTGCCGTCGCCGCGGCCAGAGCCGCCGCACGGTTCGACGGGTCAGCCGGCGCCGTGTAGGCCCAGTCGCGGAAGTAGCGCACCTGCGGTCCGAGGTCGGTCTTGGCGTCCTTGAGCCAGTGCGCCATCCAGTCGCTGACGATGCGGCCCTGGTAGGTCGAGGTCAACGAGCCGGTGCCGGGCTCCAGCGTCCCCGTGTCGAGCTCGCCGGGCACCGGGTCGCCCGCTGTGTGACCCCAGGACTGCCAGACCATCCGTACGGTGTTCCCCTGGCGGCGAAGGGTGTCGTAGGTCGCGACCGCCTCGTTGATCGTGAACAGGGAGTCGCGCTGCCCCTGCGAGAACAGCACCGGCACCTTGATCTTGTCGGCGTAGGACGTCACCGAGACCTCCCGCGTGTGCTGGACCGTCTCGGAGGACGGGTAGCCGAGCGTGGCCTCCTCGGCCACGGCCTGGCAGATCCACGGGGTGTATCCGCCGCAGGTGCCCGGTCCGTTCGCGGGGTTGGTCACCGGTGCGGCGACACCCAGGCCGAAGAACAGCCCCTGCCAGGCCGACTTCCAGATGCCGGGGACTGCGCTGGTGACCTGCGTGCCGGACCCACCGGCGTTGTTCGGCGAGAGCGAGTAGCCCAGGTCGTTCCACGTGTAGGTCGGGGCCAGCGCGTCGACCCGGGGGTCCAACCCGGCGATCGCGAACTGGATCTGGCCGCCGTAGGAGCCGCCGACCATGCCCACGCGCGGGTCATTGGCGTGCGGCAATCCGTCCGAACCGCTGGCGTCGAGCCGGACCAGCCCCGCGATGTCGTACGCAGCACCGTCGCGGGTCGCAACCCCTGCGGCGCCACCGAGGAAGCTCACCAGCTGGGAACCAGCCTGCCCGTCGTAGGCCGGGTCGTCGACGTAGATGTCGCAGCCGCTGCCCCCGAAGCCCAGCCCCGAGTAGGACAGCGTCACGTAGCCCTGCTCGGCGAAGCGTGCCGCGTAGGAGCCGTTGCCGTTCGGCCCGGTCCCCCTCTTGTTCCCGCCGAAGCCGTTGGTCGTCAGCACCGCACCCGGTGCCGGGCTCGCCGCGGACACCCCGTCCGGGACCCGCAGGTCGCCGACGACGTCGCAGCGACGCCGGTCTGTCGGGGGTCCGACGTCGACGGTGAAGACCAGCGGCGTGGTGGTGAAACCGCGCACGGGCTCGACGACCGGTGCCGGCGCGGCGCTGGCCGGACCACCGACCGCGCTCAGGCCTCCAGCAGCAGTGACCAGGGCGAGGGCAAGGGCGGCGGGACGGCGGGGCAGGCTCACGAGGCTCCTCCTGGGTTGCCGCCGAGGCGCGGCTCTTCCCGCCTTCCCTAACGACACCCGGCCCGAAACGGCACGCGGGGGGCTGGTCCCGCCGCCTGCCTCAGCCGTCGCGGGAGTCGTTCTGCGCCACGGCGAGACCTCCCGGGCGGGTGCGCTTGACGTCGTACATCGCGGCGTCGGCGGCGCGCAACAGCTGCACTGCGGTGCTGCCAGCCCTCTGCAGGGCGATGCCGACGCTGGCTCCGAGCCGGGCCACCTCGGCACCGATCGGCACGGGGCGCTGGACGGCGTCGACGAGATCGCTGGCTGCTCGGTGTGCTATCCGCTCTGCGTCGAGCGGTTCGAGATCACTCAGGACGACGACGAACTCGTCCCCGCCATGGCGTGCGACGACGTCGCGCGAGCGCAGGGCCGCGGTCAACCGCGAGGCCATCTCGGCGAGCACGCGATCACCGACCAGGTGCCCGTACGAGTCGTTGACCGCCTTGAACCCGTCGAGGTCGAGGAACAGGACTGCGGTGGTGCGGCCGTCCCGTGCGCTCACCGCCAGCGCAGCCTCGAGCTCGAGCAGCAGGGCTGACCGGTTCAGGACCCCCGTGAGGCCGTCGTGGACAGCCAGCACACGCAGCTGCTCCTCGGCCTCGACGCGGCCCGTCACGTCGTACTGGAAGCCCAGGTAGTGGGTGAGCCGGTCCTGCTCGTCGCGAAGCGGTGACAGGTGCAGCTCGTTCCACCAGGTGGTCCCGTCCTTGCGGACGTTCTGGAGGACACAGGTGTGCTCGACCCCGGCCTTGATCGCGGCGGAGATGCCCTCGGCCGTCCGGCTGTCGGTGCCCGGCCCTTGCATCAGACGGCAGTTCCTGCCGACGACCTCGGCGCGGGAGTAGCCCGCCATGCGCTCGAAGGCGTCGTTGACGTGGATGACCGGCCAGTCCGGAAGGCTTGCGTCCACGACCACGACGCCGTTGGCGCTCGACGCGACGGCCCGCGCCAGGAGCGCCTCGAGGCCAGCCACCGGTCCGGAGGGTGCGCCGTCCCGCACGATCGCCGGTGCGGGATGGACGGGACGCGGCGGAGCGGCAACGGGCTGGCGGGCTCCCCTGTCCGCCGACGGGCGCACGGGGCGGCCGAACAGCCACCCCTGACCCAGATCGACACCCAGGGCCCGGGCGGCGTCGGCCTGCTCCTGCGTCTCGATGCACTCCGCCAGGACAGTTCCGCCGTAGGCGTGGGTGATGGACACGATGGCGGCGACCACGGCCGAGCTCACGGGGTCGGGAAGGGCTTGGACGATGTCCTTGTCCAGCTTGACGAAGTCCGGCTGCAGGCGGACCAGGAGGTTGAGCGAGGAGTAGCCGGCGCCGAGGTCGTCCAGGGCCACCCGGCAGCCCTTCGCGCGGTAGTAGGCGAAGACGTCTGCCAAGTGGTCGATGTCATCGATCCGGTGCCCTTCGGTCACCTCGAAGACGAGCTGGTTGAGGTTCAGGCCGGCCTCATCGGCCGCCTGCTCCGTCGTCCGCAGGCAGACCTGCGGTCGGTAGATCGAGGTGGGGATGAAGTTGATGAACAGCAGGTCTTCACCCAGCCAGGACCCGGCTTCGCGCAATGCCGTGGTGCGGCCGATCCGGTCGAGGACGTGGGTCCAACCGGCCGCCTCCGCCGCCGGGAAGAGCACGTCCGGGTAGATCGGGGACCCGTCAGCACTACTGGCCCGCAGCAGCGCCTCGTGACCGATCGTCCGCCCACCGGCGAGCTCGACGATCGGCTGGTAGACGGAGTGGAACGCCCGGCTCTCGTCGTCGAACAGCGGCAGCAGGTCGGCGTGGGTGACACGCGCGGCACTGACGGCCAGCGTCGGTGCGCGCAGGGCCTGCCCGACCAGCTCGATGCCGTCGGCGCCGACGGTGGTGACCAAGCAACGCACCTCCGCCGCCTCGACCGAGGACAGTCCGCTTCGGGCCACCTCGAGGAAGGGCTGGACGTCATCGGTGAGCAGTTCGAGCAGCCCGGGACCGAGCACCTCCAGGCGTGAGCCGTGCCGGGTGGCCAACGATCGCAGGGCGCTGGCCGTGTGGTCGATCTGGGTGGCGAGGACCAGTCGACCGGTCGCCGCCGAGCGTTCGGGCACGCTGCAGACGCATCCGATGCAGTCCTTGTTCACGCTGCCGGTCTCCTCTTGAGGACGTGGGCTCCCAACGAGGTGAGGATCGACAGGACGCCGCGGCTCCTGAAGTCCCCGGGGTGTCGGGGTGCGAGCGTGCCCCGGGCGGCCGGTCACGGCCACTCAGCGGGTCAGCAGGACACCGGGGTTCAGCAGGCCAGCGGGGTCCAGCGCCGACTTGATCGCACGCATGGCAGCGATCTCGGTGCTGCTCCGGGACAGCGACAGCCACTCGGCCTTTGCCCGACCGACGCCGTGCTCAGAGCTGATGGAACCCTCGAGCTCGGCCACGAGGCGCAGCACTGACTCGGTGACCGCCTCGGCGAGACCCCCTGCGTCGAGGACGTTCACGTGCAGGTTGCCCTCGTTGACGTGACCGAACACGATCAGGCGGCCTCCGGGGACCACGCCGGAGACGGTGGGCTGGAGCCGGGCGATGAGCTCGGGCAGCCGACCCGTCGGGACAGACACGTCGAGCTTGACCGGCACCCCCTCGGCGCTGATCGACTCGGTGTGCTGCTCACGATAGGCCCACAGCGCCCGCTGGCCGGCGCTGTCCGTCGCGACGGTCGCGTCGAGCAGACCCACGGCGTCGCCGACCGCTTCGACGAGCGCGTCGGTCGGGTCGAGCCGGTCGGCGCACTCGACCAGCAGGTAGACGGGGTGCTCGACCGGGAACGGCGCCGGGAGGTGTCCCTGCTTGCGCACCAGAGCCAGCCCCGGCGCGAACATCAGCTCGGCAGCGGACAGGTTCGGGAGCCGCTCGCGCAGACCGGGCAGCACGGCGATCGCTGCGTCTGCGTCGGGCATGGCGAGCAGGGCGACGGCCCGGTGCGCGAGGCGGGGCACGAGCTGCAGGCGTACGGCGGTGACCACGCCGAGGGTGCCCTCGCTGCCGCACAGCAGCGACACCAGGTCGTAACCCGTGCCGTCCTTGAGCAGCCCGGCCATGCGGCTGACGACTGAGCCGTCGGCCATCACGGCCTCGGCGCCGAGCAGCTGGGCCCTCATCGAGCCGTAGCGCAGCACTCGGATGCCACCGGCGTTCGTCGCCACGAGGCCCCCGACGGTGGCCGAGTCACGCGCTGCCAGGTCGACCCCGAAGTCGAGACCGCTTGCGCGGGCATGCTTCTGGAGCGCGGCCAGCGTCACTCCGGCTCCCGCGGTGACCTGACCGGCTGCCACGTCGACGGGTCCCAGATCGTCGAGCCGGGTGAGGCTGAGCAGCACCTCGCCGCCGGCCGGGACTGCGCCACCGACGAGCCCGGTGTTTCCGCCCTGGATCACGACCGGCGCCCCCGCGACTGCGCACGCCGTGAGGACAGCCGCGACTTCGGCGGCGCTGCGCGGGCGTACGACGCAGCCAGCGCGTCCGCGGAAGCGACCGGTCCAGTCGGTCTCGTAGGACGCGGTGAGGTCGGCCTCGGTGAGGACGTGGTCAGGACCGACCGCAGCCCGGAGCGCCTCGAGCGGGAGCGCGGGACCGGTCACGAGGGGGATGGCGCGAGCACGCGCAGGCGGACGGTCTCGGGCATCGCGAGCAGGGCACCCGTGAGGTCGTCGAGATCGGTCGCGCCCACGTCGGTCACCACGTAGCCGAGGGGGCCTCGCGTCGCGAGCAGCTGACCGTCGATGTTGATGCCGTGGTCGGCCAGGATCGAGGTGACCGTCGCCAGGACACCCGGGGTGTTGACGTGCAGGTGCAGCAGGCGCGGCCCGCCGGCCCGGGGAAGCGCGACCGGAGGCAGGTTGACCGACAGGGACGTCGTGCCCTCGACGGCGTAGTCGCGGAGCTTGCCGGCGACGAAGTGCCCGATGTCCTGCTGGGCCTCCTCGGTCGACCCGCCGACGTGGGGAGTGAGGATCACGTTGCGGAGCCCGCGCAGCTCGGACACGAACTCCTCACCGCTCTTCTTCGGCTCGACCGGGAAGACGTCGACGGCAGCACCGGTGATGTGGCCGCTCTCGACGTGCCGGCGCAGCGCCGAGTGGTCGACGACGAAACCGCGCGACAGGTTGAGGAAGATGCTGCCGGCCCGCATGCGGGCGAACTGCTCCTCACCGAACAGGCTGCTGTTGGAGGTGCGGCCGTCGACGTGGAGCGTGACGACGTCGGACTCGGCCAGCAGCTCGTCGAGGGTTCCGCAACGCCGGGCGTTGCCGAGCGCGAGCTTGTCGGCGGTGTCGAAGAACAGGACCGACATGCCGAGCGCCTCGGCGAGCACCGAGAGCTGGCTCCCGATGTTTCCGTAGCCCACGATGCCGAGCCTGCGGCTGCGCACCTCGTGGCTGCCGACCGCCGACTTGTCCCAGCGACCGGCGTGCATGTCGGTGTTCTTGTCGGTCAGCCGGCGGGTCAGGGCGATGATCTCGGACAGGGCCAGCTCGACGACGCTGCGCGTGTTGGAGAACGGCGCGTTGAAGACCGCGACCCCCCGCGAGGCGGCGGCGGACAGGTCGATCTGGTTGGTCCCGATGCAGAACGCCCCGATGGCGAGCAGGTCCGGAGCCGCCCCGAGGACCCGCTCGGTCACCGTCGTGTTGGAGCGGATGCCGAGCAGGCTCACGCCGGACAGCCGCTCGACCAGCTCGTCCTCGGGCACCGCGTGGTCGAGCCGGTCGACGTCGAAGCCAGCGTCCTTGAGCGCCCATGCCGCGTCGTGGTGGATGTTCTCGAGCAGCAGGGCCCGCGCGGGCGGGGCGGGCGTGGGCACGCTGCCCAGGCTACCGGCGGCGTGGGCCTGCAGAACGGGTCTTCTGGACAGGCTCCGGCGGGTCGCCCTGCCCCCAGACCTGGTCGACCTCCGCGGCGACGGCCACGGCCATGGCGCTGCGGAAGCTGGCGAGGACGGCCTGCGTCGCGACCGGCTGGAGCCCCTCGATGATGACCTGCAGCTCCGGCCAGCGCTCAGGGGGCAGTCCCGCGTCGAGGTGGCCCTGCCAGACGGTGTCGCGGAACATGCCCACGTAGACCTCCGCCGCCTGCTCGAGCAGCTCGATGACCGCCCTCTGGGCCTCGATCAACGAACCGGCCGGCAGTCCCAGCCGCACGCCGCGGATGCCCGCGTCGAGCAGAGCTGGCTCGAGGATGCGGACGCGGCCCTCGTCGAGCAGCTCGATGATGCCCAGCCGGGCGAGCTGGTCGGCGAGCGAGGCGATGTCAGCTCCGCCGGTGTCGCTGAACCGACCGGCCAGGGTCGCGAGGTCGCTCTCCTGCGGCACCTCTGCGAGCCACGGGGCCATCACCGCCCGGTGCAGCGCGAGGGACCCGGCACTGATGGACTCCGACTCGCTCTCCACCGCCTTCTGCACGGCGGTGAGGGTGAAGCCCTGGGCGAGCATCTCGCGCACGAGGGTCAACCGCGCGACGTGCGACGGGCCGTAGAAGCCGGTACGACCCACCAGGCGCGGTGACTGCAGGAGCCCGCGCGCCGCGTAGGCCCGTACGTTGCGCACGGTCATGCCGACCCGGGCCGCCAGCTGGTCGACGGTCAGGTCCTGCGTGGCGACGGTCACCGTCCTGCTCCTCGCTCTCGGCGCTCCTCCCGCCGGTCGCGCCAGACGATCGCAAGGACCAGTCCGACCACCAGGAAGGCGGGCACCACGAACGGTAGGGCGTGCAGCAGGGCCTCGTGCGCGAGGGCCACGTCGGCCCCCGTGCTCATGATCGGCTCGGCCGCAGGCCGCTGCCGGCCCCGGCAGTGGCCGAGGCGTCATCGGCTGGGTCGGCCGCGTCCAGCGTGGTGGGCGTGATGCGCCGGCTGAGCCGACCGACCCCCCCGCTCAGGGCGACGACCAGTGCGATGGAGCACAGCAGGACGAACAGCGAGGCGATCAGCCAGGTCCAGCCAGGCACGTCGAGGTTCCGCTCGCGCTGGAGCAACTCGATCTCGGGGACGAAGTCTCGGGTGCTGCTGATCGCAGGCACCTCCTCGGCCTGGATGGCGGGGTCGGCCGGGAGGAAGACCGGGGACGCGGTGAGCGTCCGGCCGTCGTGCAGGCGCAGCAGTGTCTTCCAGCTGCCGTCGACGGGCACGGGCTTGGTGGACCGGTAGGTGCCCGGGCCGGTGCGCTCGAGCTGGTCGACGACGAGGCCTCCGCCTTGCCAGGCTGTCAGCTGGATCCAGGCCGGGTCGTCGGCGAGCGTCGCCGGGTCGAGCCTGACCTCGGCGGTCGCCATGCCCTGGCCGACCGGCGTGAGGGCGACGTTGGCGCGGGCGTCCGTGGGGACGGTGGCGATCACGCCGTTCGCCGTGGCGGCAGCCAGGACGAGCAGGCTCGCGACCAGGGCCGGACGGGAGAACGACGGCCGGGGAAGCTCGCCTTGCACACCGAGGGCGAGCAGCCCGCCGCAGAACCCGGCGGCGACGGCGACCGCGGTCGCCATGATCGTGCCCTCGACCCAGATGTCGGGGGTCCAGGCCTGGGGCATCACGGCGTACGACCAGGCGGCTTCCACCGCTGAGCCCACGGTGCCGATGAGCAGACCGGCGACGAGCCCGAAGACCACCGGGCGGCGGAGAAGGCTGGACAGCGCCAGCGCTTCGACGAGCAGGGCCGAACCGAGGTAGAGCGGGAACGACGGCGTGGGCTCCCCCAGGACCGGTCCGACCAGCAGGGAGATGCCACCACGCAGCGCGAGGAAGAAGACGACCGCACCGATGGCGGCGCCCCGGCCGCCCATGAGCCGGGCGGCGACGAGGGCGAACCCGGCCGCTCCGGCGATCATCATCGGGTGCAGCACGAGGCGGAACTGCGGGACGCCGAAGTCGAACTCGGCCTGGAAGACCGAGAGCCCGATCAGCAGACCGCCGAAGGCGAAGAGCCTGAGCAAGCGGGAGATCAGCGGTGACGCGCCCTCAGCGGCGGGCTGGGTGGCGTGACCCTCGGACTCGAGCACCAGGACGCCGACCAGGGAGAGTCCCGCACCGGTGATCAGCATCAGGTGCGTCGGTCCCCACAGCGTGACGTCCTGGCCGAACAGCCGGTGCCAGACGTCGTCGAGCGGGAAGCCGAGCAGGGCGTAGAAGCCCGAGGCGGCGATGAGCAGCCCGCCGACGGGCGCCCGCCAGGTGCGGGTGATCTTCACCGACGCTGGTCCGGGTTCCTCGTCGAGCGGCCGGATCACGGCCAGGATGCCGGCGGCGAAGACCATGAACAGGCCGACCAGGATGAAGTAGTGAGCCGGGTTCGCCAGCGGCCCCTCATCGCGCCCCTGACCGATGTGCAGCGAGATGTCCCAGAGCATCCCGAACAGCGCCGTGATGAGCGCCAGCGAGGTGACCGTCGTGGGCAGCGCCACCCAGCCCGGACGGCCGGTGCGCCGTCCGGCGGCGTCGGCCAGGCGGGCGAGGACCGTCGTACGCCGGGTCCGGTGCATCACGGCGAGCACCAGGAGGACGGCCGTGACGAGGCCGACCCCCGTCGTCGCACCGATGACGTCGGCGAGGGCGGCACCGCCGGCGGGCGGGCTGTCAGGGGCCTGGCTCAGCAGAGACATGCCGAGCAACGTGACATCAGCCATGTCACGTGTCAAGTGTTCGTGGCGGCCGTCACGGTGCGCAGGAGAAGGACTCGCAACGCACCGACCGCGTTCGGCGGATCAAGCCTCTGCCGGGCAGCGCTCCTGAGGTCCGGGGGACGTGCTCAGCGAGCGCAGCAACGCCGTGCAGATCTTCCCCAGCTCCTCGACCTGAGAGGGGCTCAGGACGTCGAACACCTTGCTGCGCACGTGCTCGACGTGGCCCGGAGCCGCGGCCTCCAGAGCCCTCCGCCCTGCGTCTGTGATGGCGACGTAGGCACCTCGTCGGTCGGAGCCACAGTCCTCGCGAAGGACGAGGTCGCGACCCTGCATGCGGGTCAGGTGGTGGGAAAGCCGGCTCTTCTCCCACTGGAGCTCGCGCCCGAGCTCGAAGGCGCGCCGACGACCGTCGGGGACGTCGCTGAGCACGACCAGCACCGCAAAGTCGGGACCGGAGAGCCCTGACTCGGCCAGCTGCTGGGAGTTCGAGATCTCGAGCAACCGCTGGACCTGGAGGAAGTCGCGCCACACCTGCTGCTCGGAGTCGTCCAGCCACCGGGTCATGACGCGATCCTACCTGATGGTTGACACATCAACCACAGACCTGCCATCCTCTGAATGACACGTCAACCATCCTCAAGGAGACACCATGACCACCGCCGCCCCCGCCCTCAGCCAGCTGACCGGTTCGTACACCCTCGACCCCTCCCACACCCGGATCGGGTTCGTCGCGCGGCACGCCATGGTCACCAAGGTGCGCGGTGCGTTCAACGACTTCGAGGGGCGCGCCGTGCTCTACGGGGACGACCCCTCCCGCTCCAGCGCTTCGGTGACGATCCAGGTCGCCAGCATCGACACGCGTAGCCCGCAGCGCGACGAGCACCTGCGCAGCAACGACTTCCTCGCCATCGACGAGTTCCCGACCATCGACTTCGTCTCCTCGGCGGCCCGCCAGGCAGGCGAGGGCTTCGAGCTCGACGGCGACCTCACCGTCCGGGGCGTCACCCGTCCGGTCACCATCCCCTTCACGTTCGAGGGGTCCGCGACCGACGTGTACGGCAACCTGAGGGTCGGTTTCGAGGGCAGCGTCATCATCAGCCGCAAGGACTTCGGCGTGACCTGGAACGCCGCCCTCGAGACCGGCGGTGTGATGGTGAGCGACAAGATCGTGCTCGAGTTCGAGGTCTCGGCGATCAAGGACGCCTGACCCGTCGGCAGGAGGACAGATGCCCGGCCGCCCCCGCCCCGTCGACGTACGACGCTCAGCCGAGCGGTACCTGACCCGCGCCGACGGCATCACGATCCGGCACGCCTTCTCCTCAGGTCACCACTACGACAGCACGAACACGTCGTACGGACCGCTGCTCGCGCACGACGAGATCACCCTCGGCCCGGGTGCCGGCTTCCCCGCCCACCCCCACCGGGGCGTCGAGATCGTCACGTGGGTCCTGTCGGGGTCGCTGGGGCACGAGGACTCCGCTGGCCACCGCGGGCTGGTCACTGCTGGCGTCGTCCAGCGCCTTGGGGCCGGGGGCGGCGTGGTCCACTCCGAGCACAACGGGAGTCAGGTCGACGAGGCGCACGTCGTGCAGATGTTGCTCGGGGCAGACCCCGTCGCGACCCCGTCGTACGCCTCGTGCGCACTCGACGATGCCGAGCTGGCAGGGGGTCTCGTTCCGGTCGCCTCCGGGATCCCGGGTCGTCACGGCGTGGTCCGCCTGGTGGCCCCCGGAGCTGCACTGCACGTCGGGCGGCTGGGGGCCGGCGCCTCCCGCCCGCTCCCGGCGGCGCCGATGATCCACCTCCACGTGGCCAGGGGGACGGTCGTCCTCGAGGGCGTCGGGCGGCTGTGCGCGGGTGATGCGGTGCGCCTGTCGGACGGAGGCGGCAGGCTCGTGACCGGCGACGGAGCCGGCATCGCAGGAGCGGCAGACGCGTCCGCGGAACTGCTCGTGTGGGAGCTGCACCCGCGGGCGCGATGACCGGCGGCCGAACACGGGTCTGCGAGACTCGTCCCATGGAATCGAAGGACATCCCCGCCACCCTGCGTGGGGCACTCGTGGCCTGCGTCGACGACTCGGACTGCGCTCGTGAGGCGCTGGGCTTCGCTGCCGACCTCGCGCGCGGGCTCGGCAAGCCGCTGCACGTCGTCTCGACGTGGAACCTCGTCTCCGGGGACGGTCCGCCGCAGGACCACGACGCGACCCCGTCACTCGAGGCCTGGCAGCGGCACGCCGAGCAGCGGCTCGCGACGACGGTCGAGGCAGTGACCGGGGTCGAGGTCCACCACTACGCGCTGCACGGCAACACCATCTCGACGCTGCTTCGAGTGTCCGAACTCGCCGCGCAGATGGTCATGGGCAGCCGTGGCCGTGGCGGGTTCCAGGGGCTCCTTCTCGGTTCCACCAGCGAGCAGCTCGTCCGGCACGCGAGCTGCCCCGTCACCGTCGTCCGCACGGGCACCGTCGCCTTCTGACGCGGCACGGCGCGGCCTGGCCGCCCTACTCGGGCGCGCTGGTGTCGAGCAGACGGCGGGCCCCGGGGCCCTGCCGGCCGAGGACGTCCCCCGGGTTGGTGAGGTGGCACGTCTGCAAGGACAGGCAGCCGCAGCCGATGCACTCGGTGAGGTCGTCCCGGAGCGCCTGCAGCTGCGCGATCCTCGCGTCGAGGTCGACCCGCCACCCCTCGGACAGCCGCTCCCAGTCGGCGACACTCGGGGGACGGTCGTCCGGGAGCTCCTCGAGGGCCCCTCGGATGCGGGCCAACGAGATGCCGACCCGTTGGGAAGCGCGGATGAAGGCGATCCGACGCAGGGCGCTGCGCGAGTAGCGCCTCTGGTTGCTGGCCGTGCGCGAGCTGGTGAGCAGACCCGCGCGTTCGTAGAAGTGCAGCGCGGAGACGGCCACCCCGCTGCGCTCCGCGACCTGGCCCACGGTGAGCTGGGCGAACGAGGTGCGCGCGCGAGGCATGCGAAGAAGGTACTTGACCTCAACTTTGGTTGAGGCATGACGCTCTGCCCATGACCCTCACAGACGCCGAGATCGCCTACCTCACCACCCAGCCACTGGGCCGGCTCGCGACCTGCCGAGTGGACGGCAGCCTCCAGGTCAGTCCAGTCGGCTTCCGCTACGACGACCAGACCGGGACGATCGAGATCACCGGGCGGGCGCTCGGCCAGACCCGCAAGTTCGCCAACGTCGAGGACAACGGGCAGGTCGCCCTCGTCGTCGACGACCTCGTGTCCCGCAGCCCCTGGGTCGTCCGGGGCGTCGAGGTCCGCGGCACCGCGGCGGCGCTTCGCGACCAGGTGACCGAGTCCGCCTACACCAGCGACGAGATCATCCGGATCCACCCGGGGCGGGTGATCAGCTGGGGCCTCGACCCCGACGACCCGAGCACGCGCGGACGCGACGTGCGCGAGAGCGCCGCCACCGGGATCGCACCGTGAGCTCTGCGATCGTCTTCTCCGAGTACGGCCCCGCGTCCGTGCTGCACCAGATCGATCGCCCCGAACCACACGCTGGTCCCGGACAGGTCCGCGTACGGATGCGAGCAGCTGGGGTCCAGCCGTTCGACTGCGCCTTCCGCCGCGGCGTGTTGGCCGGGTTCCTGCCGGCCACCTTCCCGCAGGGGCTGGGCAACGACTTCGCCGGCGTCGTCGACCAGGTCGGCGACGGCGTCGTCGGGACCAGCGTCGGCGACGACGTCCTCGGCTTCTGCACCCTGGCCGCTCACGCCGAGCTTCTCGTGGTCGATGCCGAAGCGGTCGTTCCGAGACCGGAGACCCTGCCGGTGGAACAGGCCGGAGGGTTGTCCGCATCCGGCCAGACAGCCCTGAACGCCTTGCGAGACCTGGCGGTCGGACCGGGACAGACGCTGCTGGTCCATGCCGCGGCCGGCGGGGTGGGCACGGTCGCGGTGCAGCTCGCCCGCGAGTGGGGAGCCACCGTGATCGGGACGGCGAGCCCCGCCAACCACGCCCTTCTCGAGGCACTGGGGGTGGTCCCGGTCGCCCACGGTCCAGGGCTGGTCGAACGAGTACGGGCCGTTGCCCCGCGCGGGGTGGACGTGGTGCTCGACGCGATCGGCGGTGAGGCCGTACCCGCCTCCCTCGAGCTGGGTGTGCTCCCGAACCGGATCGGGACGATCGCCGACCACAGCGCGGTCGAGCGCTACGGGGTCAGGCGTCCTGGGGGCGAGCGCTCGGCCGCGAACCTCACCGAGCTTGTACGGCTGCACACCGGCGGACGGCTGGTGCTCCCCGTACACCTCGTCGTCCCCCTGGTCTCGGCCGCGCAGGCGCACGAGGCCGTCGAGACCGGACACGTGCGAGGAAAGGTCGTCCTCACCAGCGCTGCCTGACCCGCGCCGGCTGGCCGCCCGCGTCCCCACCTGACCAGCCTTCCCACGACCTCGAACCCAGGAGATCCCATGAGCACGACCCGCACCGACCTTCCCCTCACCCTGCCTTCGCCGGCCAACCCGTCCCGGCCCTCGATCCTCACCCGGGCCGCCGTGGTCGTCGCAGCTGTCGCTGCAGCGCTCCTCGTCTGGACGATCGCCGCGATGCTGCTCAACGCCCCGGTGACCGTCCCGGAGAGCCCGGGCTCGGACCTGCGCCACGAGCTGCGCACTCCGGCCGTCCTGGCGATGGCCGCAGGAGCGGCCCTCGCCGGGTGGGCTCTGCTCGCCATCCTCGAACGGGTCACCTCCCGGTCCCGAGCTGTCTGGCCCTGCGTCGCCGTGGCCGTCTTCGTGCTCACGCTGCCGTACCTGCCCGGGTTCACCGCTCAGGAGCGAGCCGTGCTGGTGCTGCTCCACGGCTCCCTCGCCGCCACGCTGGTGCTCGGCCTCCGCGGCCCCGGCAGAGCCGGGCGCCACCCGGCCGGCTGACCTGGCCGGGCGCCGCGCGCGGTCAGCCGGATGGACCACTCGCCGAAGTCGGCCCAGGTGGTTCACTTCAGCTCGACCACCTGGGAAGCGGCGGAGGCGCCATGGACACGCACGGCGGGAGCAGCGGCCCCGCGCGTGATGCTGTCCAGACGGACCCTGACCCGAGACCCCGGCCGACTCGCGCTCTTCGAGCTCGGGTCGATGCTCACGCGATCGTGATGCTGGACCCGACGGGTGCTGTGGTCGGGTGGAACAGCGGGGCGGAGCTGATCAAGGGCTACCGGCCCGCTGAGGTGCTGGGCCGCTCGTTCGAGGTCTTCTACCCGCAGGAGGAGGTCGACGCCGGCTGGCCCAGCCGGCACCTGGCCGAGGCGGTGAGCGCCGGTCACGTGGAGTACGAAGGATGGCGGCTCCGCAAGGACGGCAGCCGCTTCTGGGCCGACGTGGTGCTGACCGCGATCTTCGACGACGACGGGTCGGTGCGCGGCTTCGGCAAGGTGACGCGTGACGCGACGGCCCGGCGCAACGCCGAACAGGCCCTGCGTGACAGCGAGGAGCACTTCCGGTCGCTGGTCGCGAGCGTGCGGGACTACGCCATCGTCATGCTGGACCCGCACGGCCAGATCGTCAGCTGGAACGCCGGCGCCGAGCGGATCACCGGCTACGACGCCGACGAGGTCATGGGCTGCCCGTTCGGGCAGTTCGCCCCGGACGAGGAGCGGGTCAACGGAGGTCCCGCCCGGCAGCTCGCCGAAGCCGTGCGGCTGGGTCACCTCGAGTTCGAGGGCTGGCGCCTGCGCAAGGACGGCAGCCGGTTCTGGGCCACCGTGGTGCTGACCGCCTTGCGGGACCACGACGGTGGGCTCCGCGGCATCGGGTCGGTCACCCGGGTCACGCCGCACCCCACCCCGCCTCCCCCACCGCCGTCCCAGAGCACGACCGACGGCCTCGGCCCTCTGCGGGACAGTGTGCTGAGCCACGCGATCGTGATGCTGGACGACAGCGGGCGGGTCACCGCCTGGAACGCCGGCGCCGAGCGCATCACCGGCTACAGCGCGGACGAGGTCCACGGGTCCCCGCTGAGCCTGTTCTACCTCGCTGATGAGATCGAGCGGGGACAACCGGCCAGGCACCTCGCCGAAGCTGAGCTGCTGGGGCAGGTGGACTACGAGGGCTGGCGGGTCCGCAAGGACGGGACCCGCTTCTGGGCCGACGTCGTGCTGACTTCGGTGCGCGACGCTGACGGCACGGTGCGCGGGTTCGGCAAGGTCACTCGCGACGCCACGAAGCGGCGCAGCGCCGAGGAAGCCCTTCGCAGGCGGCGCGAGGAGATCGAGCTCCTGGTTGCCAGCGTCCGGGACCACGCGATCGTGATGCTGGACCCGACGGGTGCTGTGGTCGGGTGGAACAGCGGGGCGGAGCTGATCAAGGGCTACCGGCCCGCTGAGGTGCTGGGCCGCTCGTTCGAGGTCTTCTACCCGCAGGAGGAGGTCGACGCCGGCTGGCCCAGCCGGCACCTGGCCGAGGCGGTGAGCGCCGGTCACGTGGAGTACGAAGGATGGCGGCTCCGCAAGGACGGCAGCCGCTTCTGGGCCGACGTGGTGCTGACCGCGATCTTCGACGACGACGGGTCGGTGCGCGGCTTCGGCAAGGTGACGCGTGACGCGACGGCCCGGCGCAACGCCGAACAGGCCCTGCGTGACAGCGAGGAGCACTTCCTGTCCCTGGTCGCGAGCGTGCGGGACTACGCCCTCGTCATGCTGGACCCGCACGGCCAGATCGTCAGCTGGAACGCCGGCGCCGAGCGGATCACCGGCTACGACGCCGACGAGGTCCTGGGCTGCCCGTTCGGGCAGTTCGCCCCGGACGAGGAGCGGGTCGACGGAGGTCCCGCCCGGCAGCTCGCCGAAGCCGTGCGGCTGGGTCACCTCGAGTTCGAGGGCTGGCGCCTGCGCAAGGACGGCAGCCGGTTCTGGGCCACCGTGGTGCTGACCGCCCTGTTCGACGACACGGGGGAGCTGCGCGGCCTGCGGACGGTCACCCGCGACGTGACCGAGCGTCGGCGCTTCGAGGACGAGCTGTCGCACCAGGCCCTCCACGACCCGCTGACCGGGCTCGGCAACCGCGCCCTGCTCACCGAGCACCTCGAGCACGCCCTCGCCCGCCTGCCGAAGCCCCCGGGGCTGCTCGCGGTCCTGTTCCTGGACCTCGACCACTTCAAGCTCATCAACGACACGCTGGGCCACGAGGCCGGCGACGAGCTGCTCGTCATGGTCGCGGCCCTGTTGCAGCAGGCGCTGAGGCCACACGACCTCGTGACCCGCCTCGGCGGGGACGAGTTCGTCGTCGTGTGCCAGGACCTCCTGGGCCTAGCGGGCCTCGAAGCGCTGGCCCGGCGGGTCACCTCCGAGCTCAACGTGCCGGTCGAGCTGCGAGGGCGCGAGGTCATGCTGTCCGCCAGCGTGGGCGTCGTCGCCGCGACGCGCGAGACCACCGGGAGCCAGCTGCTTCGGGACGCCGACGCGGCGATGTACCAGGCGAAGGCTCTCGGACGGGGCCGCTACGCCCTGTTCGATGCCGAAGCAAGGCAGGGGCTCGATGACCGACTTCGCCTCGGGACCGAGCTGCACCGCGCGCTCGAACGCCACGAGCTGCGCGCCCACCACCAGCCGCTCGTGGACCTGCGCACGGGGGAGGTGGAGGCGGCCGAGGCGCTCCTGCGCTGGCAGCACCCCGACCGCGGCCTGCTGCTCCCCGGCTCCTTCCTCGACATCTCCGAGGAGCTTGGCCTGCTCGTCGGGTTCGACGCATGGATCATGCGCACCGCCTGCGACGACGCCGTGCGGCAGAGCGAACGCCTGGGTCGTGTCCTCGGCGTGTGGTCGAACCTGTCAGCCCACAGTCTGGCCGACCCTCGCCTTCCGGCGGCGGTGGCCGACGTGCTGAGCGGATCGGGTCTCGACGCCGGCCTGCTCACCCTCGAGATCACCGAAGGGGCGCTCATGCGCGACGCCGCCTCGACCGTCGGCACCCTCAGAACCCTGCGTGAGCTTGGGGTCCACCTCGCGGTCGACGACTTCGGGACCGGCTACTCCTCCCTGTCCTACCTGCAGCAGTTCCCCGTCGACGCACTCAAGGTGGACCGCTCCTTCGTAGCCCGGCTGGACGCCCCCGGTGAGACGACGGCGAGCGCTGCCATCGTCAGGGCCGTGGTCAGCCTCGCCCGGGGCCTCGGGCTTCGGACTGTCGCCGAGGGCGTCGAGACGCAGGCTCAGCTCGAGGCGGTCACGGCCCTGGGCTGCGACCTGGGCCAGGGCTTCCTGCTCGCGCGGCCCGGGCCGGCTGAGGGAGTCGTCAGCTCGGTCCCGCACCCCCGCCCGGCGGCGAGAGAGGATGGCGCGCATCAACCCGACCGAGCCCCGGAGCTGGAGTATGGACCCGGACGTCGCCCGTGAGGTGCAACCTGGCGCACAGGAGCAGGCCGAGGCGCAGGCGAGGGCGATGTACGCCGAGGACCAGGCGACCCGATGGCTCGGCATCGAGATCACCGGCGTCGGTCCGGGCCGCGCCACAGCGACGATGTCGGTGACCGCCCTCATGGTCAACGGCCACGGCATCTGTCACGGCGGTTACCTGTTCCTGCTCGCGGACAGCGCTTTCGCCTTCGCCTGCAACACCCACGGCTCCCCGGCCGTGGCCGCCGGAGCTGACGTCACCTTCCTCGCCGCGGTCCACGAGGGCGACCAGCTCGTCGCCGATGCAGTCGAACGCGTCGTGCAGGGCCGCAGCGGCCTCTACGACGTCACGGTGCGGCGGGGCGGGGCGCCGGTGGTGGAGTTCCGCGGGCGCAGCCGCACCCTCTCCCGACCCGCCGCACCGGCCTGACGAGGTCAGGTGCCCAGCGCCGCGAGACCGTGGTGCGTCGGACGTTCATGACGCCTCCTCGTCCGTGATGCTGAGGGGAAGGATCCATCACGACGCACTGCGCGTGGGTGTGCTCCCCTCAAGCAGAATCGCTCGGGCCACGTCGGCCGGGCGTTCCAGCGGCAGGCCGTGCGTCCCGGGCATCCGGACCACGTCGATGCGCGGGGCGAGCAGCGCCGAAAGACTCTCCGCGAGCACGGTCTGGTCGTCCTCGGCGATGACCACGGTCGTCGGCAGCGGCGGGTCCGCGAGCCAGGCCGGGAGCGGGCTGTCGTCCAGCAGGCTCGTCAGGGCGTCGCGGTAGGCCGGCCAGACGTAGCGGACGGCGTCGCGGGCGACGTCGGCGGGGATGTCGGGCGAGACCTGGGCCGCCACATGTGGGGCCAGCGACGTCAGCGGCCGCCGGAGCAGGCACATCGTCCCGCAGGCCACGTCCGCGACCGGCGAGCCGTCCATCGTCTTGCGGGCGATCCAGGACCGGCCGCCGATGCGCTCCCGCGCCTGCGCGGCGTCGGTGAACGCGGCGGGCGCGACCAGGATCAGCCGCCGGACGAGGTCGGGCCGGTCGCGGGCCACGGTGACGGCGACGGCCGCTCCGTAGGAGTGAGCCGCGAGGACGACCCGGCCGGCGCCGTGACCTTCGATCAGCCGGATGACGGCAGCGGCCTGGTCGTCGAGGTGGAAGTGCGTTCCGAGCCGGATCGACCCGGCGAAGCCGAGCAGGTCCGGGACGACCGTGCGAACGCCTGCAGCGCTGAGCCCGGTGACGACGGGCCGCCAGAACGCCGACGACGCCCCGAGCCCGTGGAGCAGGACCACCGTGGGACCGCCGCCTACCGGGTCGTTCTCGTCGTGGACCAGCGTGGCGCGACGCGGGTCGTTCTGCGGGCGCAGGACCGCCATCCCGGTCAGGCCGATACCGGGGGGCATGCCCGCGTCGGCCTCGGCACGCCGGGCCCGCAACCACGCCGCCAGCGCCCCGACGAACAGCCCGACGCAGGACAAGGCGATGACGAGCCAGGTGCCGTCGCCGCCGGGCATCTCGTGGGCGGCGATGTGCCCGAGGAACACGTTCATCCACCGGTAGTGCGGGACGCCTCCCCGGAACACGATGTCGGGGAACATGGCGAACAGGTGCCAGCCGAGCACCACAGCCAGGAGCAGGCGCGGGCCGGGTACGCCGGTGAGCAGGAGCCGGCCGAGCAGGACGAGCGACGCGAACGCCAGCCCCACCAGGAAGTGCGTCGCCCAGTGGAACCGCGCGTCGTGGAGGTCGTAGCTCGCGTACAGCGCGATCTCCGCGACGACCAGAAGCAGGAGCTGGACGGCCAGTGACCGCGGCCGAAGCGGACGGTAGGCCTTGTTCCAGCGCTCGGGGGTCGCGGTCATGAGACCGCGCCGGTGATGACGTCGACCTCAAAGGCGTTGATCTCGTAGACGGGGTCGAGCGTGGCGTACCGGACCGTCCGGGAAGCGTCGACGACCGCGTATCCGACGGGGCGCATCCCGTCGACGGGCGTCGCCATCCCGACCCGGCCGGCCAGCTCGTCACCGGCCCGGCCGACCCGGACCACGAGCTCCACGCCGTCGTCAGTGACGACTGCCTTCCACGCCTCGAACGCCGGACCGGCCGGTTCGTCCCGCTCGAACAGGACGACGACCGGACGGCCCCCGAACCGGACGCCGGCCACCTCCGGCGGCAGCGCGGGACCGTCAAGGAGGAGGCCGTCGCGCTGATCGGCCGGGTCGGGGTCGTCGAGCGGCCCGGGCGGGCGGACCACCAGGACGACGACCAACGTCAGGACGAGAGCGACCACGACCGCAACGGTCACGGGGGTCCAGGTCGGCAGCGGCGGCACCGCACCAGGCAGCCGCCCCCAGGCGGCGTCCTGCGGGTCGTCGCAGCAGTCGGCGCATCCCGCTCGGGCAGCCGCAGTCGTCATCAGGCCTACCGGTAGCGAGCGAGGACCGTCATCAGCTCGTCGTAGATCAGCGGGTCCCCACCCTCGATCGCGGTCGTGACGCATCGCTCCAGGTAGTTGCGCATCACGATGTTGCCGACTGCGTCCAGCGCCTTCTGCACCGCGGCGATCTGTTGCAGCACGTCGGTGCAGTGCCGGCCGTCGTCGATCATCCGGCTGATCCCCGCGACCTGCCCCGATGCACGGGCCAGGCGCTTCTTCGCCGCGTCGCGCTTGTCCGCCGGCATCATCTCGCGGTCGCAGCCCGCGTCGGCGGCTACCGGAGCCGCCTTGCCTGCGCCGGGGGCCGCGACCGTCCTCGGCGTGGTTGTCATCGGGTCCTCCGTGTCGCGGGCCGGAAAGCTCCCTCAGAGCAGTTCGAGGCGAGTCTACTCCCGGTGAGTATGCAAGCTGGTCGGTCCCGCTCAGGGACGGTGCAGCGCGGCGAGCGGCGTACGGACAACCGGCCCGGCGCGTCCCGCGGCGGGGAGCCGGCTGTCACGGGTAGCGGTACTCCCGGGTGAGCAGGTGGTTCGGCGTGACGATCCGCTCCGAGACGATGCGGTCCTGACCGTCGAGCCGCAGGGCGAAGTGGTAGCCCAGCGCGGGCAGCGCGAACAGCAACGTCCGGCCGCCGTCTCGCTCCGCGACGGTCGCGTCGGCGGTACCTCCTTCGGTCCATGGCTGAGCGGCGAGGAACTCCTGCCCGGCACGCCGCGAGCTGTGAGGCAGAACGGTGCCGAAGCCGGACGTGACGGTCTCGACCGTGTCGATGGTCGTGCGTGCCCCCATCGCATCCTGGACCCGGCGGAGCAGACCGGGGGCGGGAACGGCGGGCCACGGGACCGGGATCGACACGGTGCCGGCGTCGTAGCGGTCGGCCTCGACCCGCAGCGCGAGGACGTTCGTCCCGGGGGTCCAGTCGAGCGGCCCGGTCCAGCACGTCGGGCCGCAGCTGTCGAGGTCCAGGGGGCGCGCGGCGCCTGCCGGACCGGAGACCTCGCCGCCGAGACCGATGCGCACCGGGGCGCCGTCGTCGGGGGCGTCGGCGCGGATCTCGACGCGGTCCTGCGAGGCGACGACGGAGACACTGACCTGGCGCACGCGCTCGGCGACCCGGACCGTCGGACCGACCGGCGCCGGGAGCAGGGCGGAGACCGGGACGAGCCGGGACGGCGTGACGGTCGTGACCGCTGCGGCCGCAAGGACGACCGCGGCCAGGGCGGCGGACTCGGCCGAGGCGAGCCTGCCGATCGGCCGACGGAGCGGGGCGGCGAGCTCCTGGATCGAGCGGGCAGGCCTCGTGCGCCGCAGCCGGGCGCGGGCCCCCACCGCCAGGACGATGACGAAGAGGAAGACGGCGAGCTTGACGATCAGCAGACGCCCGTAGGTCGTCCCGGTCCAGTCGTCCAGGTCGGGCAGGAGCATGACGGCGCTGACCGTGCCGGTGGCGGAGACGACGACGAACAGCACCAGCGCGTTGCGGGCGTACGTCTCGACGGCGACCCGGACAGCCTTGGGGCGGGCGCGCCAGGAGGCGGTGACCCGCAGCAGGTGGACGAGCCCGCCGAGCCACAGCGCCCCCGCAAGCAGGTGCGTCACCGTCAGGACCGCCCCGAGCGGGCCGCTCGCTTCGGCGGGGTGCGCCCTGGCCCCTTCCAGCCCGACGACGAGCAGGAGCATCAGCGCCGCAACGGCCCCCCGGCCCGGACGCCGGGCGGTGACGGCCGCGCCGGCGAGCAGGACCGCCTGCAGCCCGATCAGCCGTCCGACGCCAGGTCCGGTCGCGGCGCCGACGAGGCCGCCGGGGCCCCGGAGCCCGACGAGCAGACCGACCGCGGCGAGCAGCGCGACCGCAGAGCCCGTTCGCAGGAGCGGTCGCGGGCCGGGCAGGCCACCGGTGGCATGGTCCAGCCGCCAGGCGAGCCATCCCCCGCCGAGCGCGACCGCCACGCCGAGGAACAGCAGGCCGCGCAACGCCATGGTCCCCGCCGGGACCGACTCCGGCCCGGCCCCGGATACCCCGGCGCGGTCAGAACTGCCGGCGGCTCCGACTGGTGTCGCGACGCCGAACGCGAACGTGCCCGCGATCAGGTCGCCGTCCCGGCCGACGACCCGGTACGCCACCTCGTACCCGCCGCCCGGAAGGGGAACATCGGGGGTCGCGACCAAGCCGGCGCCCTCCTGGGTCATCGTCACCCGCGACGAGACCGGATCTCCCTGGGCCGTCGTGACGACGAGCGGACGGTCCGGCAGCGTCACCGGCTCGTTGAACGCCAGAGCGATCTCGCGGGGCGGGTCGGTGACGGCGTACCCAGCCCCGGGCGAGCTGCTGACCAGCGCGGGGTGCGCCGACGCTGGCCCAGCCGCCACCACCAGCCACGTCGCGACCAGGACTCCCAGGACGGCGAGGCGGCGCAGGACGGCAGCTTGCGTCACTCCGAGTAGCGGGTGGTGAACGTCCGGCCCTGGTCATCGCTGGCCAGGATCCCGCGATCGGCCGCCGCGACGTACAGCGTCTGCTTGCCGCCGCGGATGTCGACCGTGATCGCCTCGGGCTCTGCGCCCACGCTGCCGCGCTCGACCCAGGTGACGCCACCGTCCTCGGACCGCCGCACGGTCCCCTCCGGAGTGACGCCGTAGAGCTGACCCTGCCCGGCCCACGTGAGAACGACGAGGATCGGCGCGCCGGCGACCGGCTGCCACCGGCGTCCGCCGTCCGTGCTGCGGACGACGCCCTTCTGCGTCGTCGCGAGGAGCGTGTCGGGGTCGGCCGGGTCGACGGCGAAGTCGGCCATCGGCAAGGTCGACCGGCGGTCCCAGTCCTTGCGGTTCTCACTCACCATGAACGTCCGCGACGTCGAGTCGTAGCCGTAGACCTTGCCGTGGGCCGCATGCAGGGCATGGAAGTCGGCCTTGCCGTGCAGGCTGATCCGGTCCCAGGTCTCGCCGCGGTCGCCCGACTCGATCAGGCCGAGCAAGGGCGGGCGGACGTCGTCCTCGCGGAAGTCCGGATGACCCGAGCCGATGAACCTCCCCGGCCCGACGATCGAGAAGCCCATCGTGTCCTGCGCCCGGTTCGCGACCCGCGTGGCCTTGCCCTGCTCCGGCACCCGGAACAGCCCGGAGTGCGTCGCCGCGTAGAGCACGCCGTCTCCTGGGTCGACACCGAGACCGTGCACGTGGAGAACCCCGGTCTCGACCTCCAGCGGCGCAAGTGCGGAGCCGCCGCGATCCCCGCCGCTCCCGTCGCCCGACTGGGCGAGCAAGACCGGCACGGCGACAGCAACGGCGACTGCTAGAGCGCCGGCGACCACGCTCCTGCGGCGGCGCTCGACGCGCTTGCGCTGCGGCTCGGCGGCACTGCGCTTCGACATGCTCCTGCTCCCGTCGTGAGTACTCCCGGGGAGTAGCCTAGCGGCTGGCCCGTCACCTCCGCCTGCCCGACGGGTGCGACGGGAACCAGTCGCAGGCCTCACCGGCCACCAGGGCCGCGAACGCGCCGTCATGGCGCCGGCCTACAGCACGTCGTCCTGGTGAGCAACGCAGGTTGCACTCGTGGCATGCCATGCCGGACTCGGGGCACGAAGCAGACGTCGTGCCACCGGAGAGGAGCAGCCGCTTGTCTGCAGACCAGCGGCACCCGGGACTGTGGGCGCCTCCGCTCGACGGTCTACGCCTGCTCGCCGGCGGCCGCAGTGTCACTGTGCTCGGCCGGGACGGCCGGCTCCTCTGGTGGTGCGCGCCCGACGTTGACAGCAACCCTTGTGCTGGCAGCTGCTGGACCGCGAGGGCGGAGCCGCCGGCTTCGACGACCTGGCCTACCACGACGCCGACGAGGGCCCTGCCGGGGTCTGCGCGAACACCGTCCTGCGAGGGGTCGACGGGCTGGTCGAGGTTCGCGACGCGCTCCTGCCCGAGGCCGACGGGGTCCTGCTGGTCCGCCTACTGCGTCTCCGACCCGGCACCGGCACGGCGTCCGAAGGCACCACATCATCCAGGTCGGCTCTGCCTTGGCCTACCGCGGCATCCCGCTGCAGGCCGCCTACTGCGGGGCGAAGCACGCAATCAGGGGCTTCACCGAGTCAGTGCGGGTCGAGCTCAAGCACAAGGGCTCCCGCGTGGAGGTCTGCGAGGTCCACATGCCGGGGGTGAACACGCCGCAGTTCGACTGGGTGCTGCACCGCGGCGTCGACCACCACCCCATGCCGGTACCGCCGATCTACCAGCCGGAGGTCGCCGCACGGGCGATCGCTCACGTCGCCCAGCACCCTCGGCGCACCATGTGGGTCGGTCTGCCGACCGTGCTCACCATCGTGGGCAACCGTCTCCCCCCAGCGGTACTCGACTGGTACCTGGCCAAGACCAACGTGAAGGGCCAGCAGTCACCGGCGCACGACCCGCCCGGCAAGGAGTCCAACACCGGGGAGCCGGTGTACGGGAGCGAGGTCGCCGCTCACGGCAGCTTCGACGACGAGGCGTACGCCCACAGCCCGGAGCTATGGGTGTCACAGCACCGCGGCCTGGCCGCGACGGTCGCGGTCGGCGCTGCAGGCGTGGCCGGCGCCCTGCTGCGCCGCGCACAGGCCGCACGTTGAGCCGAGCCGTGATGGCCACTGGGGCCCATGCGCGACGCGCAACGTCGCGTCGTCGGGAGAGCAGACGGTTGCGGCCAGTGAACAAGCCGGGCAACGGGATGTCGATGCACGACGCGACGGGGACGACGGGGTGAGGGCATCCTCCCTGCTGCGGCGGGCTCGCAACGGCTGGCGGACCGAGCTGTGGCCGCTACCGGCTGCTGGCATCGTCCTGGCGGTCGCGCTGGGCGTCGGACTTCCCCGGGTCGACCGCGCGATCGACGACGAGCTGCCCACGGCGGTGACGGACTACCTGTTCGGGGGCGGCGCGACGTCGGCCCGGGCGGTGCTGGAAGCGATCTCGGGCTCCCTGATCACGGTCACGGCCCTGACGTTCTCGCTCACCGTCGTCACCCTGCAGTTGGCCAGCAGCCAGTTCTCCCCGCGACTGCTGCGCACGTTCACCCGGGACCGCGTCGTCCACGTCACCCTGGCACTGTTCCTCTCGACGTTCACCTACGCGCTGACCGTGCTGCGCACCGTGCGCGATCAGGCCGACCAGCAGCCGCAGTTCGTCCCGCAGATCTCGGTCACCCTGGGGTTCGTGCTCGCCCTCGCCAGCGTGCTCTGCCTGGTGTTCTTCCTGGCACACCTGGCACGCGAGATCCGGGTGGAGACGATGCTGCGCACCGTCCACGCCGAGGCCAGCAGCACCGCCCGCAAGCTCCTTGCCCGGCGCGACTGCGCGGTCGCCCGCCCTGCGCTCCCGGTGCCGCCGGGGGCCGCCGACCTGCTCATGGCCGGCAGCTCCGGGTTCCTCATCGGAGTCGACGAGCAGGCCCTGCTCGCGGCCGCGGTCCACGCAGATGCGGTTGTCCTGCTGGATCGCCCGCCGGGCAGCTCCCTGGTCGAGCAGACACCCGTCGGCCTGACCTGGACCAGGTCCGGGGGGCCCTTCGATCCGGAGGTGCTCCGAGAACTGCGCCACGCGGTCGACGCCGCCCTGGCGACCGGCTTCGAACGCACCGAGGACCAGGACGTCGGGTACGGACTGCGACAGCTGACCGACGTCGCCAGCAAGGCGCTCTCTCCGGGGGTGAACGACCCGACGACCGCCGTGCACGCCCTGGGACACGTGTCGGCCGTGCTGTGCGAGCTGGCCGGCCTAGACCTCGGGCCGCGGCTGCTGCACGACGACGAGCACCGCGTGCGGGTCGCGCTGGCCAGGCCCGATCTGGCGGACCTGCTCGAGCTGTCGCTCAGCCAACCACGCCACTACGGGCGGTCGGACCCGTTCGTGCTCGGGCGGCTGCTGGCGCTGCTGCGAGAGCTCGGCTGGGTGGTCCAGGACCCGGTTCAGCGCCACGCCGTCACCCAGCAGCTCGACCGGCTGCGCGTGACTGTCCACGGCCAGGACTTCGACCCGACCGAGACCGAGCGGCTGGACGCCCTGGCCGAGCGGGTACAGCACGCACTGGAGGGACGCTGGCCGGTCGGGGACCTCAGCTGACCGCGGCGGGCGACTGCCGGTCCGCGGTCCGTCCCGTCGCGGAGCGGCAGGAAGGCCGCCGGGGCCTTGCGCCCGGACGGACCGACGGAGGTGACGCCTATGACGTTCCTGCCCTCGGTGGGCAAGCTCCGGCAGCTGTTGTTGATGGCGCGGTCGCGTGCGCTGCTCCTGCTGCTCCTCCGGGCTGTCAGCCGGGTTGCTCCGGCAGATGTAGAGCCAAGGATCGATGTGGAAGCCCCATGTTGACGACGTCGATGCCCGTGTTCCCGGCGTAGGTGAGCGCAACGAGGGTCGCCTGCAGGAAGAAGTAGCCGGAGTCCTGTCCGGAGCGCAGGTTGACCAGGGTCACGTCGGGGGCGACGCCGGCGATGCCCACGCACTCCTTGGCGCTAGCCCTCCTTGACGAGTCACTGCTGCAGCACCGTCTTGGCGAGCAGGACGAGCGCACCCACGGCCGACACCGACAGCACGGCCGTCCGCAGCACGGTGCCGTCCACCCTCCCGCGGAGGCGCCCTGAGAGCAGGAAGCCCACGAGCAGGAAGGGGAGCAGGGCGAGGGCGCGGCTGATCTCACGGACACCCACCTCGCCGGCCACGGTGAGGACGCTGACCGACAGGACCCCTCCGACCAGGAAGTACAGGCCCATGGTCGAACGAAGGGTCGCGCCGCTCTCGTGCTGGTAGAGGATCGCCACGGGTGGTCCGCCGATGGACGTCGCGGTCCCGCTGACCCCGCTGACCGCTCCCGCGACCAGCAGCGCCCGCGGTGTCGGCCTCGCGTGCCACGACGTCAAAGACAGGCAGACCGCTCCCAGCACCACGACGGCGACGACGATCGCGGTGGTCCGGGGCGGCTGGGTCACGACGACCCACGCGCCCAGCAGCATGCCGGGGAAGCGGCCGGTGAGGGCGAACGCCAGCCCGCGCCAGTCGACGTCGGTCAGCTCCCGGACCGACGTGAGCAGCGGGAGCACGCTGGTGACCAGCAAGATCGTGCCGGGCACCAGCGACGGATCGAGCAGGGTGAGGACCGGCGCCGCGACCAGACCCAGACCCAGACCGATGGAGCCCTGCACAGCGGCCCCGACCAGCACGCTCAGGCCGGCGACCAGCAGCACGCCGAGGCTCAGGTCCACCGGCCGGACAGTAGGCGCTCCGTCGGGGTGATCATGCGCGGACGTTGGTGGCGGAACAGGGGCGGGGGCTCTTCATGAGAGCAGCGTCATCGATCTCTCATCTGCTTCTCATCTGGAGAGTGGAGGAAGGAGCACATGAGACTTCGTGTGCTGATCGCCCCGTCCGGGTTCAAGGAGTCGCTCGGCGCCGCCGAGGTCGCCGACTGCATCGCCAGCGGCGTGCGTCGCGCGGTGCCCGACGCGCACATCCGCAAGGCGCCGCTTGCCGACGGTGGCGAGGGCTTCGCCCGCGCCCTGGTCAGCGCCGTCGGTGGCACGGTGCACGAGCTCGAGGTCACCGGCCCCGCGGGCCAGCCGGTCAAGGCGTGCTTCGGGATGCTCGACGGCGAGGACCAGCCGACCGCGGTGCTCGAGATGGCCTCTGCCGCCGGCCTTCGGCACGTGCCGTCGGACTGCCGGGACCCGCTGGTCACGACGACGTACGGCGTCGGCGAGCTGATCAGCGCCGCCCTCGACGCGGGGGCGACCAGGATCCTCGTCGGCTGCGGAGACGGCGCTCGCGTCACGACCGGGGGCGCCGCCGGTGCCGCAGGGGCCGGTCGAGGTGGGCCTGCGTCCGCCGGCGACCGCAGCGCCCTCGACCCTGCCCGTCTCACCAGCCGCCAGCCCCGCTCCCAACTCGCCGCCGGGTGAGACCGCCGCTGTCGCACCGGACGAGCCGCGCGTCGTACAGACGCGGCGCGTGTCGTCACGGTCCGTGAAGGACTCGTGAAGCCGCACACCTCGTGCCGGTGGACCGTCGATCTCACGGAGCGGCAGGGCATCGACCTGCGGTGGCGGGCGTCAGGACAAGCGGATGGTCATCTTCGCCACCAACACCAGCGACTCATACGCCTTGGCGGCGCCCGACCGGGTCGCGAGCCGGTGGACCGCACAGCACGGGGAACGCCCCCACAACGGGGAAGGTTCACCTCATGCTGCAACCGCTGATCGACGCCCGGGGCCGGATCCTCGTGGCCGCCCTCGTCCTGCTCTTCGCCTACCTGCTCGGCAAGGTCGTCGCCTTCGGCGTGCGGCGCCGGTACACCCGACTGCTGCGACCCTCCTTCGCCGCGGTGATGAGCCGGGTGTCGGTGCTGCTCCTCACGGCCCTCGGGCTGCTCGCCGCCGTCACCGTGGTGTTCCCGACGGTGCAGCCGGTGGACACGCTCGGCAGTCTGGGCATCTTCAGCATCGCCATCGGCTTCGCCTTCCGGGACATCCTGGAGAACCTCCTGGCAGGAGTGCTGCTGCTGTTCCGTGCCCCGTTCCGGACCGGCGACGAGATCGAGATCGAGGGGGTGCGTGGGACCGTGCAGGAGATCAACCTGCGCGAGACGGTGCTGCGAACCCACGAGGGACGGCGGGTGCTGGTGCCGAACTCGACGGTCTACAAGAACGAGATCACCGTGCAGACGGCGTTCGACGCGGTGCGGACCGAGGCCGTCGTCGGGGTGGCGTACGACACCGACCTCCGGCAAGCCCGCCAGATCGCGCGGGACGTCCTGCTGGGGACCGACGGCGTCGCGGCTGATCCGCCGCCGCAGGCGCTCGTCGGCGAGCTCGGCGTGAGCACGGTGGACCTGCAGCTGCTGTGGTGGAGCGGGCCCCAGCAGCGCGAGGTGCGCGCGGTGCGCGACCGGGCGCTCGGTGCGGTCGTCGAGGCCTACAACGACGCGGGGATCGAGATGCCGGCCGAGATCGTGGTGCTCGACAGCACGCCCCAGACCCGCGAGGCACTGGCCGGGCGGGACGTGGCCCGGCGCGACGGGCCGGCCTCGGGGACGACGGGCCGCGAGGAGCGGGGCTGACTCCCGCGAGCCGACGAGCGACCTGCGAGCATCTCCGCCCGCACAGGGTCAGCCGGCGACAGCGAGGACCGCACCGCTGCCGAGACCGAGCAGCACCGAGGCGACCGCAGCGGTGACCGCGCAGGCGGATGCGATCGGGCGCACGGCGGGCGGTGCAGCCTGTGCCGCGCCCTCCCGCTGGAAGACCGGCGCGAGCCAGCGCAGGTAGTAGAACAGGCTTGCCACGGTGTTGACCGCGGCCACCGCGACCAGCCAGCCGAGCCCGCCGTCCAGGGCCGCGCCGAAGACGGTGAGCTTGCCGACGAAGACCGCGGTCGGTGGCGTGCCGACCAGGCCGAGCAGCAGCACCAGCAGTGACAGGGCCAGCACCGGGCGACTGGCGGCGAGGTTGCGGTAGTGGACCAGCCGGTCGGCCGAGGGCAGCGCCGCGGTGACGGCGAAGGCGCCGAGGTTCGTGACGGCGTACGCGGCCAGGTAGAGCGCCAGCGAGGGCAGCGCGAGGTCGCTGCGCCCCGCGACGGCCACCGCCATGAGCAGGTAGCCGGCCTGGCTGACGGTGGACCAGCCGAGCAGCCGGCGCGGGGACTCCTGCGTGAACGCCGCGAGGTTGCCCAGCGTCATGGTCAGGGCGGCGAGGACGGCGACCAGCAGCGGCCAGTCGACGACGTCGTCGGGAACGGCGTCGAGCACGCGGTAGGCGGCGAGCAGGCCGCCGACCTTCGGCACGGTCGTGAGCAGCGCGGCGGCGCCGGCCCGCGAGCCCTCGGCGGCGTCGGGCACCCAGAAGTGGCCGGGGACGAAGCCGCCCTTGAAGGCCAGCCCGGCGAGCAGGGCCACCAGCCCGACCGCGACGACCGGCTTCTGCTCGGCGTCCAACTCGGCCAGGAGTCCGTAACCGGTGCCGCCGGCCGCACCGAAGAGCAGGGTGACCCCGAGCAGCATCACGATGCCGAGGAACGCCCCGAGCAGGTAGGTCTTGAGCGCGGCCTCGGTCCCCCGCCGGTCTCGGGTGGCGCCGGCGAGCGCGTAGAGCGGGACGCTGGCGAGCAGGTACGCCACCGCCAGCAGGATCAGGTCGGAGCTGGCGGCGAGCGCCGAGGCGCCGAGCACCGAGAGCAGCACCAGCACGTACTGCTCGCTCTCCCGCCGGTCGCCGTGCACCTCCTCGGAGAGGATGCCGAGCACCAGCAGGCCGGACAGCGCCCCGACCAGGCGGGCCGTCGAGGTGATCGCGTCGACCGCGAACGTGTCGTCGTAGACGACCCGGTCTGCGCCGGCGAGCGCGACCGCGGCGAAGACCGCGCTGGCACCCAGGAGCGCGGCCGTCACCAGTCGCGCCACCCACTGCCGCTGCCGGGGCAGGAAGCTGCCGAGCAGCAGGACACCGGCCGCGCCGAGCAGCAGGACCAGCTCGGGCAGCAGGGCGAGGGGGTCCTCGTTCACGCGGGTGTCACCGGCTCACGAGCCCCACGACGACGGCCGCGGCCGGCTCGATCACCTCGAGCATCGGCCGGGGCAGCACGCCCAGCAGCAGGGCGAGGGCGAGCAGCGGCACGATGCCGGCCAGCTCGCTGGGGCGCAGGTCGCTGACCCGGCCGGTCAGTCGGCCGGGCTCGCCGAGCAGCAGCCGGTTGATCGCCCACAGGAACAGCCCGGCAGTGACCAACAGGCCGAGCAGCGCCACGACCACCCCCACCGGCGCGGAGCCGAGCGAGCCGGCCAGCACCTGGAACTCGGCGAGGAAGCCGGTGAAGCCGGGTAGCCCGAGGCTGGCGAACGCGGCGACCGCGAACAGCGCCGAGAAGCGGGGCGCCGCCGAGGACAGCCCGCCGTAGGAGTTGAGGTCGTAGCTCTGGGTGCGGTCCTGCAGCACCCCGGCGAGCAGGAACAGCGCGGCGGTGATGAACCCGTGGCTGACCATCTGGGTGACCGCGCCGGTGACCGCGACCGTCCGGGCCTCTGCGTCGGTTCCGCCCGTCATCCCGGCGGCGCCGACGGCGAGCAGCACGTAGCCCATGTGCGCCACCGAGGTGTAGGCGATCATCCGCTTGAGGTCGGTCTGCGCGAGCGCGACCAGCGCGCCGTACAGGATGCCGACGGCGCCGACGACGACCGCGACGACGGCCCAGGTCCGCCACGCCTCCGGCAGCATCGGGAGGGCGATGCGCACGAAGCCGTACGTGCCCATCTTCAGCAGCACGCCGGCCAGGATCGCCGAGCCGACGGCGGGGGCGTCGGTGTGCGCGGGCGGCAGCCAGGTGTGGAACGGCACGGTCGGGGTCTTCACGGCCAGGCCGATGCCGATGGCGAGCAGCGCCAGCCCACCCGCGAGCGGCCGGCCCTGCAGCGGCGGGTCCTGGGCGAGCTTGACCATGTCGAAGGTGTGCGGGTCGGCGCCGGCGAACAGCGCGAGGAAGCCGACCAGCAGCGCCAGGCTGCCGAGGAAGGTGTAGAGGAAGAACTTCAGGGCCGAGCGGGCGGCCTGGCCGTGGCCCCAGCCGGCGATCAGGAAGTACATGCCGACGATCGACAGGTCGAAGAAGACGAAGAACAGGATGAGGTCCAGGCTGGCGAACACCCCGAGGCAGGTGGTCTCCAGGAACAGCAGCAGCGCAGTGAAGGTCCGCGGCCGCAGCTGCTCGCGCCAGGCGTAGAGCGCGCAGCAGAAGAACACGCCAGCGGTGAGCAGCAGCAGCGGGAGCGACAGCCCGTCGACGCCCACGTGGTAGCCGCTGTCGACGGTCGGGATCCAGCGCAGCGTGCGCTCGTAGGCGATCGCGTCGGTGACCCCGCCGCCCGGCTCGTAGCCGACCCAGAGCCCGAGCGCGAGCAGCAACTCGACACCGGTGACGCCGACGAGGACGCCGAGGGCAGCGCGGTCGGGCAGGCGTGGCAGCGCGGCCACCACGACAGCGGCCACGAGCGGCAGGAACACCAGCAGGTCGAGCACGGTCACCTCACGATCAGCAGGAGGACGGTGGCGGCGACCAGCAGCGCAGCCGCCTGGCCGTAGTAGTGGTGCAGCTGCCCGGACTGCGGGCGCCGGGCCTGCGCGCCGAGCCGCCGGGCGGTGTCGGCGACAGCAGTGACCGCCGCGTCGACGCCGCCGGCGTCGACGCGTCCCGAGGCCGCCGCAAGGCGTACGACAGCAGTCGCCGAGCCCTCCACGGCGCGGTCGAGGACGCGGTCGTCTGACCGGGCCAGTCCGACCGCGACCCGCCGGGCCACCGGCGCTGCGGCCATGACGGCGCGGTCGAGCACCCGGTCGTCGAAGCCCGCGAGTGCCCGGGACAGCGCGAGCACCGGGCGTACGGCCATGGCGTGCGCGCCCGCCTCGAGGTGCCACCAGGCTCGGGCGGCCGGTGGCATGGCGGCGGCAACCGCCTCTCCCCGCACCCACATCAACGCCAGCACGGCGGCCGCGAGCGCGCCCGACACCACGAGCCCGACCGGCTCGGTCGGCGGAAGGTCAGCGCCGAGCAGCTCCTCGAACCGCGCTCCGCTGACGCCGAGGGCGAGCAGCGACAGCAGCGCCGCGCCGGCGGCGAGCGGGACCAGGGGCCCCCAGGCGGTCCACGGCAGGCGCACGCCCGGTCGGCCCTCGGGCGGGCTGAGCACGACGGCGAGCGCCCGTCCGGCGTAGGCGGCCGACAGCGCCGCGGCCAGCAGGCCGGCGCCGTACAGGGCCGGTCCGCGCTCGAGCGCGGCGGCGAGCACCGCGTCCTTGCTGCCCCACAGCGCCAGGGGTGGCAGCCCGCCGAGCGACAGGAGACCGACCACGGCGAGAACGCCCACGAGCGGCGCGCGGGCGGCGGCGCCACGCAGGCCTTCAAGCTGCTTGGTCCCGAGCGCGTGCAGCCACAGCCCGGCGGCCAGGAACAGCAGGCTCTTCACCGCGGCGTGCGCGACCAGGTGCGTTCCGCCCGCGGCCGTCCCGCCGACCCCGGCGGCCAGCACCACGAAGCCGAGCTGACTGGCGGTCGAGGCGGCCAAGAGCTGCTTGAGGTCGGTCTGCGCCAGCGCGACGACACCGAGCGCGACGGCGGTGACCGCGCCGGTCCAGGCGGCGGCGTCGTCGGCCCAGCCGCTCGCGGCCAGCAGCGGGGCGGTCCGCACCAGCAGGTAGCCGCCCATCGCCACCATCGCCGCGCTGTGCAGCAGGGCGCTGACCGGGCTCGGGCCGTCCATCGCCCGAGACAGCCAGAACGACACCGGCAGCTGCGCCGCTTTGCCGAGCGCGGCGGCCAGCACGCCGAGGGCCGCCAGCTGCAGCGGCCAACCGGTCATCGCCGGCAGCTCGTCCAGGGCGAGCGAGCCGGCTCCGGCGAGCGCGGCCCCGGCGGCGGCGTACAGCCCGACGTCCAGCGCGCGGGTGGTCAGCAGGGCGGTGGTCGCGGACCCGACCGCGCGCCGGTCGCGCAGGTCGTGCGCGATCAGGACGTACGACGCGGCGCCCATCAGCTCCCAGCCGACCAGAAGCGCCAGCAGGTCGCGGGCGGTGAGCGTCAGCAGCACCGCGGACAGGAACAGCAGCAGGTAGCCGCACAGCCGACCCCGCCGCTGCTCGACCTGCGCCGGAACGCTGAGCAGCACGCAGACGGTGACGACGCAGACGGTGACCGCGAGCGTCAGCGACAGCCCGTCGACGGCCAGCCGCCACGGCAACCCGCGCAGGAAGGGGACGGTCTGCTCGCTCTGCTGCCCGAGTGCCAGGACGGCGACGAGCGCGGCCAGGGCCACGGAGGCCGACAGCGCCGGCGCGGCCCGGTCCACCCGGGGGCCGGCGAGGACCAGCAGCGCTCCGGCGAGGGCCGGCAGGGCGACCAGCAGCAGCAGGCTCATCCGGACAGCTCGGTGGCTTCGTCGGTCAGCTCGACCTCACCGGCGCGGAAGATCGCAGTCTGCACGGCGAAGCCCATCGCCATCTCGATGGTCATGGCCGACACAACGACCAGGACGAGCACCTGACCGTCCGGCCTTGCCGGCGCCACGTAGTACCAGAACGCCGCCGCCGCGACGATCACGCCGTTGAGCATCAGCTCCAGGCCCATCATCAGCATGACGATGGACTGCTGGGACAGCGCGCCGTAGAGCCCGATGGCCAGCAGCGCCGCAGCCAGGACGAGCAGCGCCTCCAGGTTCATGACGACACCTCGGCGCGCTCCGCAAGCACCGGGCGCACCCGCTCCTGCGTCGCAGGGCACCCGCCGCATGCTCCGCTCACGGGCCGACCCCGCCGGGGATCGGGTCGTTGGACGGACGTGCCCTGAGGTCGTCGCCGAGCCGGTCGTAGCGGCCGCGGGCGGTCGCCAGCACCAGCGCCGCCACGATGGTGGTCAGGATGACGGCGCCGATGCCCATCATCACCAGCATGTGGCTGCCCATGATGCCGAGGCCGGCCTGCTCGGTGACGTCCGCGGGCGGGGTCCCCTGGCGCTCGGGCCAGTCGACCAGCAGCGCCCCGCCGGCCAGCACCACGAAGGTGCCGACGGCGACGCTCATCGCCTGCGGCTTGCCGTGGTACATCGACATGGGCATCAGCCCGGCCGGGTTCATCATGTACGCGATCATGAACACGGCCATGATGGCCATCTCCATGACCATCATCACGACCACGACGACGCCGAGGTAGTCCAGGTCCAGCAGCAGCAGCACCCCACCGACCGCGACGAAGCTGATCGCGAGGGCGAAGGTGGCCCGCGCCATCGAGTCGACGCGGAAGACCAGGAAGCCGAAGACGACGGCGAGCAGCCCGAGGACGACGAACGCGACGCTGGTCACGGCGTCTCCGCCAGGACGATCAGGCTGGTGACGAGCACCTGCAGCAGGGTGAGCGGGACCAGCAGCACCCAGCCGACCTCGGCGAAGCGCTCCGGCCGCAGCACCGGAAGGCGACGGCGGACGACCACCAGCACGGCGAGCACCGCGAGCGTCTTGACGAGCTGCCAGGCCCAGTCCGGCAGCAGCGGGCCGGCGCCCCCACCGAGGAACACCGGCACCGCGAACGCCGCGCCGGCGACCACCAGGGCGTGCCGGCCGGCCAGCAGGAGCAACCGGTCGACGCCCGACGCCTCGGCGAAGGCACCGCCGCCGAGGTCGTCCCCGACCGGCGCGCGGAAGGGTCCCCACAGCGAGAACGCCCCGACGCACAGCACGAACACGCCGAAGGCGACGGGCATCTCGACGACGTGCCAGCGGTCGCTCTGGGCGGCGGCGACCTCGCGGACGTCCAGGCTCGCGGCGGCGACGGCCGGAGCGGTGAGGGCGAACATCAGCGGCAGCTCGTACGCCAGCGCCTGCGCGAGGTAGCGGTAGCCGCCGACCAGCGCGGTCGCCCCGGCCGCACCCCAGCCGAGGGTCCACACGAAAGCCCACAGCAGCACGTCCATCGCGTTGAACCACACGATGCCGACGTCCAGGTCGGCCACGACGCCGCCGCCGATCGGCACGACCGCCATCATCAGCACCGCCGCGACGAGAAGCCCCGCACCGCCAGTGCGCCACAGCACAGCGTCAGGGGCGGTGGTCGTGCGCCGCCGCTGGACGAGCAGCCGCGCCACATCCGGCCATGGGCTCAGGTCGCCGGCCCGCAGCGGCCGTCCGGCGCTGCGGGCGAGCAGGGCACGGTCGGCCACGACAGAAAGGCAGGCCAGTGCGGCCAGCAGGACCAGGGCGAGGGGTGCCAGCAGCAGCTCAGGCACGGACGGCCTCCCGCGTCAGCGGTGCGTGCGCGGCCAGGACCAGGGCGAGGGGGGCCAGCTGCAGCTCAGGCACGGACGGCCTCGAGCGCCAGCGGTGCGTGCGCGGCCAGGACCAGCGCGGCCGTGCCGAGGTCGAGGCCGACGACGTCGCTGGCCAGCCGGTCGTCGTCCGCTGCCGGCAGGTCGGCATCGCCGGTCACGCAGGCGATCAGCCGGTCGAGGTGGTCGACCAGGTCGCCGCCCCCGGGGGCGGGCAGTCGGCGCAGCGACCAGCGCAACAGCCGGGCCCGCCGCAGCCGGCGCAGCAGGTCATCGGTCCGCGGCCCCGTACCGCTGTCGGCGCGGGCCCGTCGGGTCCGCAACGCACCGTCGGACCAGCCGGTGGCCCCGAGCAGCAGCGCCAACGCGTCCAGCGCCTGCACAGGGACCGGCACCGGCGGCTCGGGCCGGGGGTCCAGCCGCACCACCTCGGCGCGGGTGAGCACGTCGCCGGACAGCCCGACGTCCAGGCGCAGCCCGGCCGGCCAGTCCGGCAGCAGCGGCCCGAGCGAGAGATTCAGCCCCTCGAGGCGCAGTCCGTCGCGGTCCTCCATCCGGTCGGCCATGACCAGCCCGCCCGGCAGGTCCATCCCCATGTCCATGTCCATGTGCCTCGAGTGGTCCATGTCGCCGGACATCTCGGAGTCGCTGCCGCTGTCCACGTCCATGTCGTCGTCGGCCTCGGCGTCGGCGTCGGCGTCGGCATCGGCGTCGGCGTCGGCGTCGGCGTCGGCGTGGGCGGAGTGATCCACACCCGGATCCCTGTCGGCCGCGGCAAGCCGTGGCGCGGGCCGCTCGCGCGCGTCGCGCCGTTGGGCGGCCAGGTCGGCGAGCGAGGCGACCGCCGCGTCCAGGACCTGCGCCACCTGAGACGCACTGGCGGCGGCGGCCCGGGCCCGCGGGCCAGGCAGGGCGTTCCACGCCACCTCGACGTACTGACCGAGCTGAGGACCTGGCTTCCCGCAGCACAGGAGCAGGTCCGCGTCAGCGGGTGACTGCGCCCTCGACCAGCCGCGGGCGTCCAGCAGGTCCTCCGCCGCCCAGCGCACGGGAGCCAGACCGGGCACCGCGACCAGCAGCACGTGCGGACGGCGTACGGCAACGGCCGAAAGCCGTTCGCTCAGGCCCACCGGAACGCGCCCTCGCGCCAGGCGTAGAGGACACCGACGAGCAGCAGGGACAGGAAGCCGAACATCTCCACCACCGCCGAGACGCCGACCTGCGCCACCACAAGGGCCCAGGGGTACATGAACAGCATCTCCAGGTCGAAGGCCAGGAAGACGAGCGTCATGGCGTACCAGCGCGCGTGGTAGCGCGAGAGCGGGTGCTCGCCCGGCAGCGGCCCGCCGCTGAACGGCGCGGCCCGCAGGGGGTCGCGGTGCACCGTCGCGAGCAGCCCGGCGACGTACAGCCCGACGATCGCTGCGACAGCGAGCAGCAGCAGTGTCATCGCCCCGACGTAGTCATCCACGACTAACCCTTCCGATGAGTGGTTCCCCTGGCGTGACCGGCCGGCAACCGGCCGTCAGGCGGCGCCGCTCTTGCTCCGGATGATCATGTTCATCTGCAAGATCTCCATGCGCTGGGTCTTCTTGATCTCCTCGGCGAGGGCGATGGCCTCCGGGAAGGCACCGAGGTCGAGAGGCATGTGCGCATGTCGGCACCAATCGGGTCGAGACAGGGGGCGATCGCCCTGGCCCTGCCCGCTCTTCCACATTTCACCCGTGCGGTCGCACGGTTGTGAGGAGGGGTTCGTCTTGGGAAGGACGTCCCCGTGGCAGACCACGAACGCGCCGCTGCAGCTGCTCGCGTCCGTCTTCGGCTTCCTCGCCGGTCACGCCCGCGCGTTTCGCCGCTCCCGCACAGGTGAGACCGCAAGGGCCGTCCACCTCCAGGAGATGCCATGCCCACGCCGCTCCCCCGCCAGCCCGCACCCGCGCTCGACCTGCCGCTCGTCGGCGGCGGGCGCTTCGACCTGGCCGCCGCCGAGCCCCAGCAGTTCACCCTGGTCGTGGTCTACCGCGGCGTGCACTGTCCGCAGTGCAAGAAGCAGTTGTCCGAGCTCGACGGCCGGCTCGACGAGCTGCGCAATGTCGGCGTCGACGAGGTCGTGGCGGTCAGCGGCGACGGGCGGGAGCGCGCCGAGCAGGCCGTGCGGGAGTGGGGACTCGACGAACTCCGGGTCGCCTACGACATGGACGAGGCGATGATGCGCTCCTGGGGGCTCTACGTCAGCAGGGGCCTGACCGACACCGAACCGGGGACCTTCAGCGAGCCCGGGTTCTTCCTTGTGCGTCCCGACGCGAGCCTGTACTCCGCGCACGTGCAGTCCACGCCGTTCGCTCGGCCCCGCCTCGACGAGCTGCTCGCGGCCCTGGAGTTCGTGCGCGAGAAGGACTACCCGGCACGCGGCGAGGCCTGACCCGTCCCTGGCCGTCGTGACGAACCGGTGCGCCGCTTGCTCAGCCTGATAGGGCTGCACGAGGCGTTCGCCCTCTGCTGAGCCCCCACCCCCAGCGCGGTCGGGCCCGCTCGGACGGATGGGGACCGACCGCCTCGGGGTCGTCCTTCGTGGTGGACGCCCCCAACACCGCCGCGCCGAGGCCGAGACCCGCGACGACGTCCCGTTCGGGCGCGGCCGTGGTCCCCAGCAGGTCCGGGTAGGGAGCGGCGCGGTGACCAGCAGGCTGACGAACACGACCTCGTCGCCCGTGAGGGGGTCTGCGATGACCACTCCGGCGAACAGGAGCGCGGCCGCGAGCAGCGACTCGACCTCGCGCCGTCGTAGCCGGCGCGGCGTCAGGCTTAACCCCGTCACCCCCCTCGATCAGGCCTCCACCCGCCGCTCACCAGCGCGGGACGTCGAGGCAGGCCGTGGCTGGCGAGCCGCCTACCGCCTCGCTGCCTCACACCCGGCGACCAGGAGCACGAGCGAGGACCAGACCCGTGGCGGTGCTTCGTGTGATCAGTACGAAGATCACCCTTCCCGTGGGGAGCAGGTGAACACGGAACCCGCTCCGATGTCATGCAACGGTCGTCGTCGATCAAGCCGCCCCGTCGTCCGCCGCCGAGGCCCGTGAAGATCGCGTGACAACACCGGTCTGCGTGGATCCGACGGCCACGGGCGGGTACAGGAGGGGGGTGCCAACACGGCACCACCCGCCCCGCGAGGAGGCACCATGTACATCGGTCTTGGCGGACTCATCCTGCTGGTCATCGTGCTCATCCTGATCTTCTAGCCGCTGCCGCGGACGGCAGCGCACCCGCCGGCCGGTCTCCAGCCGGCGCTGAAGGCGGACCGCCCGTCGGCGCATGGCGTGCCCGGATCTTCCGGGCGTGCTCCGTCACGTCTCGTGATCCTGCCCAGGCGGACGCTTCCGCCCCATCACGGCGCCCTCGGCGACAAGGGCCGACCCAGGCAGGCAATCCGCCCTTCGCTCATGACGAGCGAGGACGCGCCCGTCTGAGCAGTGGGCAAGACCTGCAGGTCAGCACCGTAGAGCCCTCTCGAGGGCTCGCCGTGGTTCGCGAAGATTCGGTAGCGGCTCGTCTGCGTGCGGGGCTGGTTTTCGGGCGCTGTCGGGGCCAGGATCGTGGGGTCCGTTCCG
>JAABUN010001408.1_pt1 | contig 53122 bp, 52 predicted proteins | sample 5559311 | NCBI WGS metagenome assembly JAABUN01 (sample SAMN10711877, study PRJNA513370) | rock metagenome | isolation source: Antarctica rocks | place: Antarctica: Victoria Land, Siegfried Peak sud
GCCCGTGCGTGTCAATCCCCGCAACTGCTCTCGTTCGGCAGCGTTCAGCTTTACTATGTGTCGTCTCATGCCCTTACGCTACCAACCAACCCTTAACCCAATAGTAAGCGATTGAAGCTGTACTAGGTGCACTCCTAAAGAAAGCAGCAACGAGATATTCACCGGCTTTCAGGCGGACGTCGGCAGCGTCCTAATAGGCGGTGCTCGAGGTCGGTCAAAACCGTATAGCTGTTGTGTTCATCGCCGCTCGAGCAGGGCGCTGTCTTCCCACACCCCATTTAGCAAGTGGCTGCTCCGCGCCCGCCCCCAGAGCTGAAACCTGTTTTTAAGCGTGACGATCTGTGAGCCGATACTTGAGGGTGAGGTCATCCCCTCGAGCCGGTACAGCCCGTAAACCTCGGAAGCATCTTTGACAATCCTTTTAACCGCCGCTGTCGCGTAGCTTTTGCCCGTACACTTTTCGGCGACGCGGTAGAAGATCACCGCCATCTGTGACGCGCCGCGCTGTACGCCGAATAAACCGACTCGGCCGCCGAGTTCACCTGCTACGTCACGGACAAGGTAGTGGTAGGCGTCACCGGCTTTCCAGGCTTCAATGTTCCAGTTATCTCTTTAAGGGCTTCCAGCTCATAGTCGTCGTCGCCGAAGCCAGCGACAGAGCGCTCAAAGTGCGCCCGGTTCTCCTGTTCGAACCGTAACAGTTCATGAACCTCGGCTTCTTCGATGGGTTGAAGCGTCACCTTGGTCATAAGAGGAGAGTAGCACTGCCCCGTCTACAGCTCACCTCCAGCCCCTTGCCCAGACAACGAAAATTTGCGCTCTACACCCGTATTCTAGGGTATGTATACCGACCTAAGGAGCTTTATAAGCGCGCTGGAAAAACGCGGCGAACTGCTCCGCGTGACCGAACCCGTCTCCTCAGAGCTGGAAATCACCGAAATTGCCGACCGGATGATCAAACAAGGTGGCCCTGCCCTGCTCTTTGAAAACGTCATCGGCAAAGATTTTCCGTTAGTCATCGGGCTTTACGGTACGAGGGAGCGCATGGCGCTGGCGCTCGGGGCGGAGAGCTTGGACGCGATTGGCGACCGTATCCGCGACCTGCTCGACGTCAAGCTCGGCGGCGGCTTGTTCGGGTTGGCGTCGAACCTACCCAAGCTCAGAGAACTCGCGGCGCTGCCACCCAAACGGGTACGCGGTGGCCCGGTGCAAGAGGTCGTCTGGCGCGGCGACGAGGTCGATTTGACGCGGTTGCCGGTGCTTAAATGCTGGCCGGGAGACGGTGGCCCCTTTGTGACGCTGCCGCTGGTTATTTCCAACGACCCTGAAACCGGCGATACGAATATCGGGATGTACCGGATGCAAGTCTATGACAAGAACACCACCGGGATGCACTGGCAGCGGCACAAAACCGGGGCGCGGCACCTGGAAAAGGCGGAAAAGCTGGGTAAGCGCCTCGAGGTGGCCGTCGCTTTAGGTGGCGACCCGGCCCTGACCTACGCAGCGACCGCCCCCATCCCGCCGATACCGGGCATCAACGAGTTTTCGTTGACCGGGTTTTTGCGGGGCCGGTCTATCGAGCTGACGAAGGGTGTGACGGTTGACCTCGAGGTTCCCGCCCACGCCGAGTTTATTTTAGAGGGTTACATCGACCCTAACGAGCCGTGGCGCACCGAGGGGCCGTTCGGCGACCACACCGGCTTTTACACCCTTCAAGACCTCTATCCGATCTTTCACGTCACCGCCGTGACGACGCGCAAAAACCCCATCTATCCGGCAACAATCGTCGGTCGCCCACCGATGGAAGACGCGTACCTTATCGAGGCGTCGGAACGCATTTTTCTCGTCCCCGCGCAGCTCATCATGCCCGAGTTGCTGGATTATCACCTGCCGCCCGCCGGTATCGCGCACAACCTGGTCAACGTCGTGATTAAAAAAGAATATCCGGGCCAAGCGTACAAGGTCGCCAACGGGCTGATCGGTTTGGGTCAGATGATGTTTGCCAAGGTTTTACTGGTCACGGACGAAGCAGTTAAATCGCAAGAACACCTGAGGTTTTGGCGCACTGTCCTCAAAAACGCCGTACCGGGCCGTGATTCGCAGTTTGCCAAAGGGCCGATCGACGTACTCGACCACTCGTCACGGTCGTGGAGCTACGGCAGCAAACTCATTATCGACGGCACCGTCAAGCACGACGAAGAGGGCGAGAATGCCCTCTGGACACCGAACGACGACCACGCACAGAGCGAGTTGCCGGAACATTCAGACGTTAACGGGCAGTATCAAGTTGCCGGTGGATTTTGGTTTTTGACAACGAAGAAAACGAGGGCCGGGCAGGGCCGCGAGCTAGCAGCGTGGGCCGCGCAGCAACCCGAGGCCGAGGGCGTAAGGCTAATCGCAGTGCTGGACGACCTCACCGACCCGGCTGATTTTGAAGACTGTATCTGGACGCTCCTAAACAACATCGACCCGGAGCGCGACGTACAGCTTTTAGAAGGTGGGCACGGGCCGGTTTTCGCGGTGGACGGCACACCCAAGCTTAAAGAAGAGGGCTTTAGCCGTGAATGGCCGGAAAAGATTACGATGAGCGCAGAGATCAAACAACAGGTAGAGGAGCGCTGGCCCCAGCTGATGCGTGAACCGAGCACGGTGAGTTAATCACTCTGTACGTGGTGCGAAAGTCATCGCGGAAGTTAAAGCGCTTGTCTGGTTGGGCGTTAAAACACCCCACTTTGAGGCGATGACAGAACTATTTGGGGATGTCATGGGCCTCGAGACCCTTCACGAAGACGCCCTCTCCTCGAGGTTTCGGCTCGCGGACCAAACCGAAGTTCATGTTTAGCGCTCCGCCGGCCACGATCACGACTTTTTTGGTAGCGGCCCTGTCGTCGGCTTTTTAGTCGCCAACCTCGAGATGGCCAAAGAAGAGATAGAAGCTGCGGGCGTCGTTTTTATCGGGCCGATTCAACACTCCGCAACCCATAGCTGGAACCATTTCCGAGGCCCGGACGGAAATTATGAGCTTATGGTTGAGCGGTAGCGGGCACGGTGTTCTAAAACGGCTGGGAGGGCGTTTCTTTCAGCCAGACCAGCACCTGCCCAGCCACTTCGTAAGGGTTGAGAATACCCGTATCGACGCGGCGCGGGATCAGCTGACGCATCAGCGCAGCGTCCTGAAACGCTTCTGCCAACCGCTCACCCTGCCAGCCTCGCCCGTGCAGGCGTTCCAAGCGGACGTCATCAGCGCAGTCGAGCAGCAACCACTCGAGCCCCCCGCACCAGTCCGGAAGCGCTTCGTCGTAATCACTCGGGTCGCTCGGGGTAAACAGAACCGGCGTCAGACCGTTTTGATAGACAGCGTGCAGTACGCTGAACCACAGCTCACCGTAAGGGCTCCAGCTTTCGGGTGAGAAGCGGATATCTTGTCCATAAAGCGCCGAAGCGGGCGCAACCAGCCAGTCGATGTCGAGAAAGACGAAGGGAGACTCGAGCCCGAGCAGCGCTTCGGTGGCTACAGACTTACCGGCACCCGGCGCACCGGCTACCAGATAAAGAGTGCGCCTCTTCATCCCGTCTTACTATTTTGAAACCCGCTGAGCAGCGCCTCCAGCCCTCGTTGAAAGCCCCCTTGCGGCCCACTAAGACCAAACTGCCCACTCCGCTCCAAGAGCGCAAAGCCGTGCAGATACGCCCAAAACGCAACGGCGGCGGCGGTATCGTCCGGATTACCCGTCATCCTGCCGACAATCTCCAAAACGTTTTGCCAAAGGTCTTTAGCGGGGCCGGGTTCGGCGGTGTAGGGGTCTCGGGGACGTACCAGCAGTGAATAGAGATGCGGGTGCGTACGGGCGTAGTCCAGATAGCTGTGCGCGGCGGCAAGAAACGCGTCGGTCGGGGTGAGGGTTTGAGTCGCTCGGTAGATGGCGCGGTGCAGCTCGCGGGTAGCGTGGGTCTCGAGCGCTTCCAAAAGCGCATCTCGCTCAGAGAAGTAGCGGTATAGACTGCTCGGCCTCACGCCCAGCGCGCCAGCCAGCGGCCGCATACTGAGCGCGTCCGGGCCACCCGTTTCAAATAGTTCTAACGCAGCTTCAAAAATCGTTTCAGCGGTTAGTTTCGTCGGATAAGGCATTTCGAACAGTGTACGTCTTGACAAGCCGGAACGCAAGGTGTACGGTGTTCGTGTTCTTAGTGAACACCGTACACCTTTAAGGAGAAGCCCATGAACCTGAAACAACACAGCCCTCACCTCTACCGCCTCGTCCGTTACGGCCTGATCAACGTCTATTTTGTGCTCGAGGAGGACGGTCTCACGGTTGTCGATACCGCCGTCTCCGGCAGCGAAACGCTGATTGCGAAGGCAGCCGAGAAACTCGGGCAGCCTGTCCGCCGCATCTTGCTGACGCACGCTCACGTCGATCACGTCGGGGGTTTGGACGCGCTGCACGCACGTTTTCCAGACGCTGAAGTGCTGATCAGCGCCCGCGACGCGCGGTTTTTAGCGGGTGACATGTCGCTTGACAAGGACGAACCGCAGGCGAAACTACGCGGCGGCTTTCCCTCTGTGCAAACGCGTCCGACACGGCTTTTGGAAGAGGGTGACAGGGTAGGCAGTTTGCAGGCAGCCGCGTCACCAGGACATACACCGGGACATATGAGTTTTTTGGATACGCGGGACGGGACACTGATTGCCGGAGACGCACTACAAACGCAGGCGGGGCTCGCGGTTGCCGGACAGCTGCGGCTGCTCTTTCCACTGCCTGCGCTGGCGACCTGGCACAAGCCGACGGCATTGGATAGCGCCCGAAAACTCACCGCGCTTAATCCTAAACGTCTCGCCGTCGGTCACGGGCCGGTACTCGAGAACCCCGTAGCCGCCATGCGCTGCGTTTCCGAAACCTTTGCACGGCATTTAGAAAGCCGCCGCTGATGCTCGCCCTCGCCCTGACACTGGTGTTCGGGCAGGGGCTTATCGCCCTCTTTGCCTTCGGACTTCGGGGCGTTCATTTCGGTCAGAGTTTCCTGGCACGTATCCTCTTCGGCGGTGGTGCGCCGCTCCTGGTCGCTGTTTTCTGGGGTGTGTTTCTCGCGCCCAAAGCTTCGGTCAAATTCCCTCCCCGGCTCGCGGAGGCCCGAGCCTACGCCACGCGTCTGCGCCAAGATTTTTCGCACGCACGCATTTTTCTTTACGGTTCGGTCTCTAGAGGTGATTTCAACCTCCACAGCGACGTCGACCTGCTCGTCGTAGCCGATTTGCCCGAACATCCCTTAGCTCGAGCTGAAGCCTTGTACCGCTCGCTACGTTCAGGGCCGCGAAGAACCTAAAGGACTGACGTTTGAAGAATGCGACCGGCTCATGGCGCGAGGCGAGCTCGAGTACCTGACGGGAGCGCTCGAGCTCTAGAGGAGCGCAAGCGCTGCCTGAAGTCCCAAACGGGGGCTGCTCAGCACCGGCTTGGTCGTTTGGACAAACGCTTCGGCCCCCATCATCGACGCTTGCGCGAGTGCGATCACGTCACCTTGTTCCGCCGCGCGGTCCACCTGAGCGGCAACCACACGCAGATAACCCGCTTCATCACCACGTTCAAAGCATCCCCAAGCAGCGGCAGCGTGAACCAACGTCAACGTCACCGGTTTATGGGCGCGCGTAGCCTCGGCTTCAAAAAGCGTCTGGGTCGGCTCGAGGGTGCTCTCTAACGCCGCTACAATGACGATACGTAAGCCCTGCGCCACCGCCGCCTGTGCAAGGGGTCGGTCAATTCGCACAACCGGCTTACCGAGAGCTTTACCCAGACTTTCAGCGTGAGCGCCGAACGTCGAGCAGGTGCAGAGGGCGGCCTCGCGCGAGCGGGCGAGGGTAGTGAGCGACGCGGCGAACACTTCAGAAAGCGCTTTATCGACGCCGCCCCGGGCTCGAGCTTCCACCAGGAGGTCTTCACGAACGACGTGCTCGGCGTCTACCGCAGGGGCCAACTCAGACAGCAGCGCCGCAAAACGCGGGACGTGAGACGCTGCTGTGTGAAACAAACCGAGTTTAATGTTCGCGTGTCCTAATGTTCACCGGGCGGTGTGACGCTCTCCCCTTCGGTACCGCCCCACTCTTCTTCGTTGGCGAGGTCTTGTTTGTAGCTCTCCCAGGCGCGCTCACGGTAGTCGGCTTCGTCACCGCCCGCTTCAGCTTTGAGGCCGGTACGCTGTTCGATCTCGTCAATGGGCAATTCAAAAAATACTTCACGGCTTAGCGCTTCCATTTGTCTCCTCCAGATAGAAGTGTACGCCACCACCTCTGCTCGCGTCTAAAAGCGTTACAGCTGGAGCGTAGCGCAGCCTAGCGACGACTGAAAAGAGCAGCCACGACAAATAGCGCCGCTTGCGTCAGGATAATCGTACTCCCCGAAGGAACCTCGAGAAAAAACGAGGCGATCAGCCCCACCACCGTGCTGAGGAGCCCGAAGGCGACGCTCAGGAGCGTCATCTGAAAAAGCGAACGTGCGACGAGCCGCGCCGCCGCTGCCGGAATAACCAGGTACGCCGCGATCAAAATAGCGCCGACGACCCGCACCGAAACGACGATGACGACGGCGGCGAGGGCGAAGAGCAGATATTCCAGCCGCCGGGTTTTGACCCCGTCGGTTTGCGCGAGTTCGGCGTCGAAGGTCGCGTACGCGAGTCGCCCCCAGAGCGCCCACAAGAGGCTCAGGCCGAGCGGCGTCACGGCTGTGATAATGAGCAGCTCTTCACGCCCGATACCTAAAATCGAACCGAACAGGAGGTTCCACGCGTCGGCGCTGTAGCCGGTCTTAAGGCTGATAAAGATCACGCCCAACGCGACTGACACCGCAAAAAAAATTCCGATAGCCGTGTCCGAGGAGAGCTGCGTCCGGTCGCGTACCCAGGCGATCCCTAAAGACGCGAAAAGTGTAAAAGGGAGCGCGACCCACAGCGGTTGACTGACGCCCACAAGGAGCCCGAGCGCTACCCCGCCGAAAGCCGCGTGCGCGAGTCCGTCTCCCAAAAACGACAGCCCCCGCTGCACCACAAACACGCCCAGCACCGAACTCATCAGGGCGACCAACAACCCAGCCAAAAGCGCCCGCTCCATAAAGGGCAGCTGAAAGATCGTCCACAGCTCAGTCATCACAGCTCAGTCATCACAGCTCACCCATAGCACCGTCATAAAGCTCAGACCGCGATTCCGTGCGTATGGCCAAAGTGCCCGAACGCTTTTTGCAAACAGGCTTCGCAGAGCACGTCGTCGGGTAGGCCAAAACCGTGAAGACGCCGGTTCAAGACCGCAACATGGGACGCGTGGTAGCGCGCCGCGCTCAGGTCGTGGGTGATCATCGCGACTGTAGCGTTGCTCGAGCGCTGATACGTTTCCAGCAGGTCGTAGAGGTCGTGCTCGGCTAAAAAATCGACGCCGGTCGCCGGTTCGTCGAGCAGCACGAGCGCCGGACGGCGAACGAGTGCGCGGGCCAGAAAAGCCCGTTGCAACTCACCGCCCGAAAGCTTGGCGAGGGTACGTTCGACCAGCCCTTCCGCGCCGACCTCCGCCAGCGCCCGCCGCGCCGCGTCCCGTTCGCCCGGACGCACCCGCGCGGGCCAGCTCCGGCGCAACCCCGACACCACAAGTTCTAAAACCGTCGCCGGAAAGGTCCGGTCGAACGTCTTGAGCTGCGGCACATAACCGATCCGTTCCGGGTGCCGTCCGGCGTCTTGCCCGAAGAGCGCGGCGTGCCCTTTGAGCGGCGTGATGAGCCCGAGCGCGACTTTCATCAGGGTCGATTTGCCCGCCCCGTTCGGCCCGACCACTGCCAAAAACTCGCCTACCTCTACGTTAAACGACACGTCGTGCAAAACCTCGGCCTCACCGAAACGGACGCTGACGTGATGAAAATGAAGGGCGGGTACGGGCACAGCTCGTCAGTCTACGCCGAACGCAGCTGAAGGGCGTGTTGTGCCCCCGGTCGTTGTAGTGCGAGATGCGTTCATGACGGTAAAAATAGGACTTGAGCAGTAGTGGAGACAACTTACGCGTGTTTGAGCGAAAAAAACCCCGAAGCAGTCATATCGAGCGGTGCTCATAGCTGGCTGAACGAGAGAAAAGGAAAATACTACAGGCTTCATCGGCAGGGCTCCTTTGAGAATTAGTTCTCAATAAGCTAGGATAAAGTACCGGAAGCAGCTTGTCAACGCCAGCCCGAACAACTGTCAACTACAAGAGGTAGAAGCCCTACACCCGGCCAGCTGGCGGATGCAGGGAAAGGGTGTACTGCCGACTAACGGCAGGACTTACTGCTCGGACGGAGTGTCGTGTACTGAACACCGTTTACAAAGAACGTCACCGAGCTGCTTCCCGCCGCAAGCGTCAGCATCCGGGAGCTTTTGGTAGCGAGCCGGAACGCGCCGGATTTATTTCGCCGGTTGATCCGCCAGACGATCCGCACGCTTTTACTCGTCTCGTTGTTAACGAGGTAATGGTCGCGGCAGATGACAGAAAATCTGACATAAGTCTTTGGCGTGAGGGGGGCGTAGGAGGCGCGGCCGGTGCGGTGTAGGTGGCGACGAGCCGGGTCGGAATACCACCGATGCGGATATCGTGTTCACGTGCGCCCCCGTCCGACCAGCTCGAGAACGTGTAGCTGCCCTGCTGCGCCGGAGCGATAAGCTGCTGCGCGGCGTTGATGTTGGTCGAGACGGTAAAGGGCGTTTGACGCAAGGCTCCCTCCCACGGCAGCTCGAGGCCCGTCGGTGCGGTGTCTAAGGTATAGGACGCGACCTCAGGATAGAGAAGAACACAGTCCGTATCTTCTTCACCGAACGCGTCTGTTACCTTTAGGCACAGCTCCAAATAGGTGTGGTCGCCGTGGTCTTCGGTTACGAAACTGCCGACAGCCCCGGTCGTCGGCGGAAGGCCGTCTAGGTGCGCGTGGCTGTTGTGGTGCATCTTGACCGTCCAGCGCAGCGCGCTTTCGGGTAGCTTGCCCTCTTCAGCGTCGGTGCCCTGGCCACTAAAAGGTAGCGTGTCGCCGACAGTGTATTGCAGGCCGCTCGGGGGCGACAAAATAGCCGCGACCGGCGGACTGTTGTTCACCCGCACCGTGAGGCTACTGCCGACTGTTTCCCCGCGGTCGTCCGAAACGCGTAGCGACACACGGTAGACGCCCGGTTGCGCGAAAGTATAAGCAGGGTTCGCCTCGGCACTCTCGCCGCCGTCGCCGAAGCTCCAGCTGTAACCGAGCGCGCCGCTGCCGCTCGAGCCCGCACTTGAAAACGCGACCGGCAGCGGCGCGCTCCCTTGCAGTACACTCGCCCCTGCGTTGGCAATCAGCGGCACAGTTTCAGGCGGGGTGTAGCGGAGGCGTAGCAGCAGGCCACTGTAGATATTCATCACAAAAAGGTCGCCACCCGGCCCCGCCGAGATCTGAGTGATACCGGCGTCAGTTCCAAAATCGTTTACCGAAACGACCCCGCCGGAACCGTTTAACGTAAGGTAGCGAATCCAGCCCTGATTAAAGTCGCTGATGAATAGCGCCCCACGGTACGGTGCCGGATACCGCGCGCCGGTATAAAAGTCGCCGACCTGAACCGAGCTGCCGCCACCCCCGTGACTGTAGGCGTAGGCGGCGGCGCTGACACCAGCTGCTGGGTAAAGCGCCGCGCAACCGGAAAGCGAACGGTAGCCGCCTTGCTGAAGACTCGAGCCGTTCCCACCTTCGTAGCACGGCCAGCCGAAATTTTTTCCGCGTCCGCTGTTGACCTCTTCCCAAGTGTTCCAGCCCACATCACCGATAAAAGGAACGCCCGTTCCCGGTTGCAAGGTAAAACGAAATGGATTGCGGAGGCCGTAGTTGTAGACCTTTGCGCGGTTGCTGTTCGGCTTGCCGTCATAAAAAGGATTGTTGGCGTAGCCTTCACCGGTCAGTGGGTTGATCCGCAAAACCTTGCCCGCGAGCGAGTCGAGCTCGAGTGCGCGCACCGCGTAATCCTGCACGGCGTTGTAGTTCGCGCCGTCGCCGTTGCCCACAAAGAGCGAACCGTCGGGAGCGAAGCGCAGCGTCCCGATGGTGTGTGACCACTCGTCTGCCGGGAGGCAATCCGGTACGTAGTTTCCGAGCGCGCCACAAGACGGCGCACCGTTACGCGCAGCTGGCGCGCCGATATTGACGTAGGTGCTGTTTTGCCCAAGCAGCACCACGGCGCTGCCGGGTAAGGCAACATTATAGTTTTGCGACGGGTCGGCGGTGAGGCGCAGGAGCCGAGAAGCCCGTGCGCCGCCGTTGTCGGGGCCGCCGTAGCCACTGCCCCCCTGAACTTCAGGTGGGTCGTAGGTATAGAGCACGTAAACATACGGTTTGGCTGGGAAGTCGGGATGAACTGCAATCCCGAGCATCCCCCGGTCGTGAAAATTATTGACCTCTCGTGACAGGTCGATAAAGGGGGTGCCCAGCACCCGCCCGTTTTGCACGACCTTGACGACGCCCCGTTTTTCAGCGACAAAGGTACGGTTCTCAGGCGCAAAATCGAACCCGACGCCCCCGTCGAATCCCGACGCGAAGACCTCGAGGCTAAATCCACTCGGCAAGGTCGCTTGCGGGCTGAGTTGCCCTGCTCCGAGACGAACCGGTCTAACTGTTATTCGTACGGTGTCGCGGAAGGGTGCGCCGTCGGCGCGGAGCTGTCCGGCGCGGAGCGTAACGGCGTCGGTACCCGCGAACTCCTGCCCGGTATCGCCCTCGACGCGCGCGTAGGGTTCAAAAAAGAACAGCTGCCGACCGTCAGAAAGCTCGAGCAACACTTCAGCGAGGAGCCGTTCGGGGTTTTTGAGGGGCGGAGCAAGGGCCGGAACACGCAACGTAAGGGCCGCTTCGCTGTCGCCTGCGAGCGCTGAGGCGGCTAACGTCACCGACGCGCCTTTGGCGACAGCTTCCGCGCCCCGGTACGACGCCGCGACCTCTTTGGGGTAAACCAGCGGCGCGTCGGACAGAGAAAGTGTTACGTCCGCGTCCGCACCTAAAAAGCCAGGCGCGAAGGTTGCCGACACACCGCCGGGCAACGCGATCACGCCTCCGGCCGGGGTTACGGTTTGGACGGCGGCCTCGAGTGCCGGAGGTGCCTGATGACGCCGCAATGAACGTAAGACAGACGATGAGGACGGTAGAGACGCCGCGACGGTTGAGACGGGTTCCAGCTTGCCTAACGGTTTGCAGGATTTGCACAATAGCTTGCACGGCGACACCACCTCGAATGGTATGTGCGTGAACCTCCGGGGAGGCGCAGCGGCGTCTTTATGCTAGTCGGCAGCGCTGTCAAACTTAAGGTACCCTCAGCCCCCACTAAAACGGACCAAAGAAGTAGACGAACGTACCCTGAGGGTCTAGACCTAAAGCACCTGGTACCGGACCGAAAAACCATGTGGCGACGGCTGCACAAACGTAGTCGGGAGGCGCTGGTAAAGCAGGTAGCCTTCAAGAATTAGCCGGTAGCAGCTGGTCGGCAACGCGCTCCATTTGAATTTCACGGGCTGGCACGCACATTTTGAAATGCTTTTGGTAGCAGTTTCTTTTGGAAGTGCTCAATCTGTCTAGGATGCCCAAACACCGTAAAAACCACATTGCCGCACCTGAACCGCCACCAACGCTTCAGCAGGCGCGGCCAAAGCCGCCAACTTCATTCGTGCTTGTTTTCCTCGGGAATAACCCGTACATGACGGCGTTTGCGGCGTTCCCGGAGTGCCCGCACCCGTACGGGCAGGCGGGTGTCGCGTGCGTGCGGCGTCGGCGTAGGTAGCGCGTCGGACACCGCCAGACCGCGCAGATGCAGCAGACCGTAACTGTACAGCTCACGGACTAAGGCGATGATCACCGCGAGCAGCGGCACCGCGAGCAGCACCCCGATGACGCCGAAGATATACCCGGCCAAAATCTGGGTGAGGAGCGTCGCGGCAGGTGGAATGCTGAGCTGACGCCGGACGACCGACGGGGTTAAGACGTTGCTCTCGAGCAGCTGTATGCCCAGATACGCCCCGACCATCAGCGGAATCTGACCGGGATCTGAAACGAGCAAAAACACCGCGATAGGAATGATCGGCAACATCGCCCCGATATTTGGAATAAACGTCGCGAGTCCGGCAAAGACTGCCACGACCATCACGTTGGGCATTCCTAATGATCCCAAAATCAGCGTGACCAAGACGACGGTAATCGAGATTGAAATTAGCAGCGTCGAGAGCCACGTCCTGAGGGTGTGATAGAGGACGCTCCAGATTCCTAACAGCTGAGCTTGCCGGTGTTTCGGGACGAGGTAGAGACTCGCCCGTACATACACTTTGGGTTCGGCGATAAAAAAAATCGCCAGCATCACGACCAAAAATAGGTTGGCTAGGAGCGTAAAGATGAAGTTGCCGCCGCTGATAAGAACGGGCAACCCCGCACTCAGCGCGTTGCTGAGAATCTGCTGTAGGCGCAGCGGCGTCAGTGAGGACGTGTCTAAGTCACCTGTAAGCGGTGGTAAAATTCGCCCTAGCAACATATCTTGGTTGCTCAGTTCGGTATAAGCCTGACTTAAACGCGTCGTAAAGGCCGGGAGACGCAGGGCGAGTTCGTAGAGGTCGGTGCCAATCGCCGGGACGAGCCAATGACTCAGGCTGAGCGCGACGACCAGCGTACCAAGAACCGAGGAGATAACTGCCAGCATTCGGGGCATCACGCGCTCTAGGTAGCTCACCGGGATACTGATAAAAACCGCCAGCACAACCGCTAAAAACGCCAGCATAAAGGTGGTGCGAAACTGCCAGAGCGCCCCCGCAAGTACGAGGATAACCAGCACGAACAGGGTACGCAGCGCAAACTTTCGGAACGTCACCTAAGTCTCCATTTTAGGGGTCGGCAGCTACGCATCGTTCGCCTACCCTATCACCGATAACGGCAGCTCATATCTGGTGTAGATTAGGTTAAACGGAAAGTGAAAGGGGACAACATGATCAAGTACGGCGCACACGGCTTTGTCTGGCTCGGAGACTGGAGTACGGACGCGGGCAACGACACGATTCGCAAGGCGGCGGAGACGGGGTTCGATTTTTTAGAGATTCCCCTTTTGGACCCCGAAAACTTCGACGCCAAAAGTCACCGGCAGGTATTAGACGAAACCGGATTTGAAGCGACGATCTCACTCGCGCTCCCCCGCGAGGTGCACATGCCCGACAACCCAGACGGAGCTAAACGCTTTTTGCGCCGCGTCTTCGACCACATGGAAGAACTCGGCAGCACCTACATCGCCGGGTGCTTAGGCTACTCGCTCGGAGCCCTGACGGGTGCTCCACCCACGAAAGAAGAGCGCCAAGCTGTGGTGGACGGGCTGAGTGAGATGGCCGAAGACGCGAAAACGCGCGGGATTACGCTGGCGCTCGAGGCGTGTAACCGCTACGAAACGCACCTTTACAACACCCTGCACGACACCCGCGAGGCGGTGCTCGCTATCGGCACAGACAATATGCAGCTGCACGCCGACACCTATCACATGAACATCGAAGAAGAGGGGTTTTACACGCCCTTTGTCGAAACGCAAGACGTTTTAGGCCACGTCCATATGAGCGAAAGTCACCGGGGGCTCGTCGGTACCGGCACCGTAAACTGGGACGAAGCGTTTCGGGGCCTCCATGACGCGAACTTTTCCGGTAACCTGGTTTTAGAATCGTTCGCCGCCATCAATCCGACAATTGCCGCCGCTACCTGCTTGTGGCGTCCGACAAATCAACCACCAGAGGTTTTAGCGACGCAAGGTTTGGCCTTCTTGAAAGAAGGCGCAAAAAAGCACGGTTTGGCCTGACCTAAAATAAACAGAGCCCGACAGCTTGAAAATGTCGGGCTAAGTTTTGTGTAAGTTTTTAAGGGTCGCTCTGCCGCCTTTCCCGCTCCTCACGCTCTTCTTTCTCCTCCCCTAGCCATTCGTCTACCTGTTCTTTTTGCGCGCCGAAATCATCACTCGGCAACAGCTCGTCGTCGGGGGGTGGGTTGGGGGTATCGGTCACGCTTCATCCTCCGGTATCTCTTCGTAGTCGTCATCGTCGGGGTAGTGGTCGTCTTCCAGCGATTTGGCCCCTTCGTCGAGTTCATCGGGGTACATATCGTCGTCCATCGCCTCGGTGTCGTCACCGGAGTCGTCTGGGTTGGTGGCTCGAGCCTTTAGGGGTTTAGTAGCCTCAGTCATCTAATTCCTCCTGCGGTTATTTTGGGCAGGAGGAAAGGGTAAGACTGTAAGGCAGGGTGAAGTTGAGGTGTGTTTATTGAACGGTGATACTTTCCGGTAAAACGACTTCGTACCAGCCACCGCTCTGACGATTACCACCTGCAAGACGAACTAAGATTGAGTTTCCGGTCTTCAAGTCACCGCCATAACCAAAAGATTCAGCAAATGTTAGAGGGCCACGAGGAAACTGGAAATCTATATCACCTTGCTCTGTAACTTTTCCAAGTTGTATCCAAAATGTAGCATCTTTCCAGTCGGCATCCTCGGGAAGTTGAGTTGCAAACTTACTTTGTGAGCTGAGAAAGGTAAGTACACCATAAACATCGTTGGGCTTACCGCCAACATGTATGGACGTTTCCTGAAGAACCAGGTCGCTTTCGGTGATTCTCGGAGGATTCGGATATACGAAATCTTCAGGTTGCACAACGTTGATACTTCCGTATTTTTGCCACAAGTCAGCAGCTAGACCTTCATAAAAAACAGCCCACAAATAACTTTCATAGAACTCATTTCTGTTGACGGGATGAGCTGCCTCATCCCGAAGCTGGAACGATACGTCGTTCAGTTCAAAAGTTGGGTTTTCCCAACCGCTAATCTTAAGCTGTGTATCCCGATTAGTGGTGAAACGTTCGATAAAATCCCAAAGGGATAGATAATCGGGGAAATTCGACTCCGGCATATATTCCGAACTGTCCAAAGGGATGAACACGGGAGTTGTACCGGGTACAGTGATGCTTAACAAATCAGCTGCAGGGCCAGAAACCTTATCGAACGCTACACCTTGCGGCTCGAGAACTTGCTCAAGCGCCTTTTGAGAAATCCAAAATCGGTCAGGAGTATAAATACAAACACGCCGCTCTGCTATTGGCTTCTCGTTTGCTGCTGCGTTTATGCATTCCTGTGATGGCCAATAGAAGGTCCCTTGTAGTGGCTGAGCTATACCTTTAGGCCATAAAGCGACCGCGAACACACATAACGCCATTAGTGCCAAACTAGAGCCCATCACCTTCGGTAACGTATAAAGCTTTGCCATTCCCAAACTCACCTCCCGTGGATTTCCTAATTCTGAGAGCGCCCGCTCGAGCGCCCCGTTTTCATCCAGCCCGCTAATCTGATGGGTCAGCACACGTTCTTGCAGGTGCGCCGCCAGCTCTTCTCTGACCTCGAGCCGCTTTTTACCCCAAAGCCCCCGCGTCGCCCGCCGCAGATACGTTTCCACACACGTTTCAACCGGTCCAGGTTTCATTTCGCCCCCCAGAGCGCCCCGACTGCGCCGTTAAACCGCTCCCACGCTGCGCGTTTTTCGGCGAGTTGCCTGGTGCCCGCTTCGGTCAGGTGGTAGTAGCGGCGGCGCGGCCCGCCTGTGTCGGAAGGGGAGAACTCGGCTCCCACAAAACGGGCTTTCTCGAGCCGGTGCAGCGCCGGGTAGAGGCTCCCTTCCTTAAAATCGAAGTAGCCGTCGGTACGGCTCCGCGCCTCGGCGATGATCTCTAGGCCGTATTTGGGGCTGTCTTCTAAGATGGCCAGCAAGATAAGGTCGAAGTTGTCCCGCAGCAAACCTTTACTCATACGCGCCTCCGGTCGTATTACATAGTGTCGCTAGGTATTTGCATAGTAAGACTAGGTAGCTAGATTGTCAAGGGTGAGAGGTTGAGAAGGAAAGGAGAATGAGGAATTGAGAGCATAAAAAGCCTTTATGCTGAGCCGTGAGAAAGCGAGGTCTGGGTGTGCTGAACGGCGTGAGAGGGTCAACAGTTTTCGGCGTCGTCCTCGGAATAGCGTTGCTAGTAAGTCTCCTTAATTCGCTCGGCAACCGGGGTGAAGGTCGCCGCGACGTTCAGAATTCGGATGTTCGAGGTGAGGGCGGAATGGTCTCGGAAACGCGCGAGGTCGGAGAATTCAGCGCCATCAGCTTGGCGGGTGTCGGCGATGTTACCGTGTCTTTAGGGAACGGACCGGGCCTCGTGGTACGTGCGCCGGAAAACGTTTTAGGGGCGCTGAAAACCCGGGTCGAGGACGATACCCTAAACATCCGGGTTGCACGGCGGGCAAAGCTTCCGATGAGGCGCAGCATCAGCTACCGCGTTACGACGCCGAGTCTGGAACGGCTCGAGCTGACCGGGGCCGGAGACATTCATGCCGAAAAGGTTGCAGGCGATGATGTCGCCTTGTCGCTGAACGGGTCGGGCAACCTCTACGTTGAGGAGGTACAAACGGACGACCTCGAGGTCAATCTGTCCGGCGAGGGGGACATACAACTTTCCGGCAGAGCCGCCGAGCAGAGTGTCTCGGTATCCGGCGTGGGGAACTACCGGGCGTGTCGGCTCGAGAGCGAGGACGCCGAGGTTACGGTGTCGGGCGTCGGCGACGCGCTGGTGCGGGTTTCCGAGTCGCTGGACGCAGCCGTATCGGGCGTAGGCAGTGTACGGTATCAGGGCAGTCCGGAGGTCGCGGCGGAGGTGTCCGGGGTCGGGTCGGTGGCGGCTTCGGGGAGCTGTAACCAAAACTGAGGGGCAAAAACGTAACCTGCCTCTTGGTTTCGCCATAGAAAAAGGGAAAAGCTTAAGGGCATGTCTGCCGAACGCGCTACTCCTAATGAACACACCCGCGAAATCGAACGTATCCACAAGCTTATCGAGCACCTCCGGGCACAGGCCGAGGCGCTGCAAAAAGCGGCTCAAAAGCTGCCTGACGGACAAGCCGACGGGCTCAGTGAAAAAGCTGACGACCTACGTCATGCTGCCGACGAACTGTTAGAAGAGGTCGAGGAACTCGAGCACCAGGCTTAAGCAATTCAGTCTATAACTTGTGAACGACATTTTTAGTCGCTTCGTAAAGGGCTTTGTACTGCTCGAACAGTGAGTCATAACGAGGGGCGAGTTCTGGATTGGGTTCGACCGTGCGCGTCTCCCCTACCCACGTGCTAAGGTCGTCGCGGCGCACGAGTTCGGTTGCCAGGCCCGCCAAAAACGCGTCGCCGTAGCTTGCCCCGATGGTCTGTTTCGGGACGATCTGCGGCGTTTTGGCGATATCCGAGACGAGCTGCACCCATGTATCGCCCTGCGTTCCGCCGCCGACGGCAACGACCCGTTTGGGCGGTGCACCGAGTTCGCGGAACGCCTCGAGGTTTTGCCGGATGCCGAAACCGACACCCTCGAGGGTCGCGCGAAAAAGATGCTCACGGGTGTGCGAAAGTGTCAACCCGGCAACGACACCTTTAGCTTTCGGGTCGTTGATGGGGGTGCGTTCACCGCTGAAGTACGGTAACAGCAACAACCCGTCCGACCCCGGCGCGATGCTTTTGGCCCCCTCAAAAAGCTTGCTGTAAGCTTCGCCCTCCGGGTATTCCTGCGCGAAGTTGTCACGGAACCACCGCGTCAGTGAACCGGTCGTAGACATACCTGCAGCGAGAGCGTATTGTCCGGCAAACGCGCCTGCCGTCGTCCAGGTGCGGGGGTCGGGCACGGGCTTAGTAAGCACCAAAATAAAAAACGTCGTGCTGCCGTACATCACCATCAGGTCGCCGGGTTCGGTCACGCCGACGCTCAAGGCTTCACTGAGGGCGTCCACTGCTCCGACGGCGACGGGTGTACCGGCTTTAAGTCCGGTCTCCTGCGCGGCCTCGGCGCTCACCTCACCGGCAAGTTCGTCACTGTGGGCCAGTCGGGGGAGCAGCTCTAGAGGAGCCACAGCCTCGGCAAAACGGGGCGACCACTCGAGCGTCTCTATGTCGATGAGCGGCATGTAGTGACTCGCCGTATGTTTGTCCATCACCTTTTCCCCGGTCAGGCGGTAGACGAGGTAGCCGCTCGCCGTCGTCAGGTGCGCCGTGTTCGCCCACACCTCGGGTTCGTGACGCTGCAGCCACAAGATTTTCGGGCCGATAGCCTGAGACGTCAAGGCCATCCCGGAAAACTCGAAGATCGCCGCTTCACCGAGCTGATCGTTTAAGAGATCGATCTCTTCGCCCGCGCGGGTATCGACGCCGTACAAGATGCCTTTGCGGAGCGGTTTGCCCGCGTCATCGAGCGGTAACAAACACGGGCCGATGGCGCTCACCGCGACGCCCGCCACATCGTCGCCCGTGTACGGCGACCCGTCGAGTAAAACGTTGCAGATAGTTACGACGTCGGCCCACCACACCGTGTCGGCGTCTTGCTCGGCCCAACCGGGATGCGGAATATCCATGGTGTGCGGGACGACGTGCTGCTTTAAGACCTCACCCGCCGGGGTGACGAGTACGCCTTTCGACGAGTAGGTGCCGACATCGATACCAAGAAGGAGGTTCATGCTTCTTTGTAGCATACACGGCGCAACAAATAGCTTTTTCACGAGAGACTACTGCACGCGTCATTCCAGAATGTGCGAGCTGGCCCTTGAAACTTAGCTGGAGCGCGTTGCCGACCAATTGCTACCTGCCAAAAAGGTTCGGTGAGAAATGTTCGCGCCATGCAGCTGGTTGCAGGGCAGCGCGGAGGCTTAAACTTACGCCTGTCAGGTGGTACGCTTCGGCTATGGGGTCAAAGCTCAGTACGTTGATCGGTATCGTGGTCGTTATCGTGGGTATCTACCTTACCTGGAAACTGATTAAAGCTGTAGGCGTCGCACTGATCGTGATCGGTCTGGTTTTGGTCGCCACTCGAGCCCTAAGAAACTAACGCTCACTAAGGGGTGTTGCCGCGCAACCTGTCGCTGTAGTGCGGCGTGGACAATCTTAAAACCATCTTTTAGGTTTTATCGACAGTAGAAAGTCCCTTGTCGGGCAAGACGAGCGTAAAGACCGCGCCGCCCTCCGGGTGATTCGCCGCTGTCAGGGTGCCGCCGTGCGCCTGCACGATGGCGCGAGCAATCGACAAACCCAACCCCGAGCCTTTTTCACCTCCGGCACTGCGGGTTCTCGAGCTGTCGCCCCGGTAAAAGCGTTCAAAGAGCCGTTCCGGGTCGTCCGGTACTCCCGGCCCGTCGTCACGCACGGAGAGCCGCACGCCCGACGTAGTACGCGCCGCGCCGATAACGACCGCACCCGGCGACGCGTAGTTCAAGGCGTTACCCAAGAGGTTGCCGAGGATACGCTCGAGCTGGTCGGGGTCGAAAGTGGCGGTCAGTTTGGCTGGAAGGCGTTCTAAAGTCAGCGCTACCCCGACATTGGCAGCGCGCGTCTGAAAACTTTCTACAAAATCTTCTAAAAAAGGCTTGAGCGCGACCTTCTCGCGTTTGAGCGGCAACCCGCCCCCTTCGGCGAGTGACAGTTCCCGCAAACCGCTCACCAACGTTGACAGCGTTAAGACTTCCGCGTGCAAACGGTCTAGGGCCGCGTCGTCGAGCGTAATCACCCCGTCTTGCATCCCCTCGAGTTCGCTCCGTAAGATCGACAGCGGCGTCCTCAGGTCGTGCGCGATATCGGCGACGAGGTTGCGCCGCCACGCCTCTTGTCGTTCAAGGCCGGTGACGAGGTTGTTAAACGCTTCGGTGAGCGTCCGAAGTTCGTCGCGCGAACGGGGTACCCGCAGCTGTAAGCCGCGCTCCCCCGCCCCGAGCCGCCGCGCCCCGTCGGTCAGCGCCGATAAGGGCCGCGTCAAGGCGCGGGTCAGAAGCGCCGCCGTCGCCGAAGCGAATAGAAATGACAACAACCCGGCGAAAAAGGCCGTCCGGGTAATCTGCGTAAACGCGGCCCTCGCCGGGGCAAAATTCTCATTCCAGGTGTGCCAGTCTCCTGCTCGAGCTGCGTCAAAGGGAGGACTGCTAGGGAACAACTCACGCTGCGCCCCGAACACCGCGCCCAAGGTCAAAAAGGTCGTCAGGCTGACCGCCATCAGCGCGACGAAAGCGAAGGCGAAGGTCAAACGGCGGCGGAGCCCCCAGCGCCTTCCCCGACCTTTAGGGCGGCGCTGCCAACTATCCGGCGGGCCGTGTGCCCACGGTGAACGCCCCCGATATCTCTTGTGATGACGCCACCGCCTAGACATCTAAACGAACCCGGACATCTAGGGACGCAACCTGTAACCGACGCCGCGCACCGTCTCGAGCTGCTCCCCGCAGCCGCCGAGCTTGCGGCGGATGTTTTTGACGTGCGCGTCTACACTGCGGAGGTCGGCAAAGGCGTCGTCACCGGTGACGCCCAAGAGTTCGTTACGTCCGCGTACGACGCCTGGGTCTTTGGCGAGGTACGCCAAAATCCGCACCTCGCTCGGCGTCAGTGCGATCTCTTCCCCGTGGCAGCGGGTCAGGTAGGTGTTGAGATCGACCTCGAGCGCCCCCACGCTGACCGGCCCCGTTTGGGGCACGCCGTTGGCACGCCGCAAAACGGCCTTGACGCGGGCGACGACTTCTCGAGGGCTGTAGGGTTTGACCACGTAGTCGTCCGCGCCGAGCCCTAAGCCGACGAGTTTATCGACCTCTTCGTCGCGGGCGGTGAGCATGATAATCGGCACCTCGGATTCAGCCCGGACGCGCCGCGCGACCTCGAGCCCGTCTAACAGCGGCAGCATCAAATCGAGCAAGATCAGGTCGGGGCGAGCGGCCCGCCACAGCTCCAAAGCCCGCTGACCGTCTTTAGCCCGTTCGGTCCGAAAGCCCTCACGCTTTAAGTACTCGCCTAAAATTTCGGCGAGCCGCGTTTCGTCTTCGACAATCAGAATCGTTTTCATGTCACGCCCAACCGTTCTCAGTTGCAATCATTATCCCAAAACGTTCGTACTATGTACGTTAACCGCTCAGAGCGCTGCTCCCCAGAACTTCGCACATTCAAACTAGCTGACATGTGCTCCCCAGGGTATACCTACTATGACGATACAAAAAAGAGGCAGCTTGACTGCCTCTCTCGTCGAGACTGTGACTTTAGCTTGCCAGCACCCGGCGAATCGTCTCGAATTCGTCCGGAGTGATCTCGCCTTGCGCGAGGCGGAGGCGAGCGGTCTCGAGGGCGTTGTCGCCCCTTAGCCAGCTCAGGGGCCCACCTTCGGGACGAGCGCTGTGCCCGTTAGGGCCGCCGTTCGCGTTACCGTTAGAAGCGCCTTCGCTTAGCTTCGCTTTAAGCTGCGCGTACTCGTCTTCGGTGACTTCACCTTTAGCGAGCCGTTCGCGGAGCAGCTTGTCGGCTTCGTCCTGCTCCGGGGGTCGGCCCCTACCCCAGTCGCCGCGCCCGTATCCGCCGCGCATCATCTCGCCGCGCCACTTCGCGTAGCGGCCTCTGTGACCTCTAAACCCGCCGTTTTTGAAGCCGCCCCGGACGAAAAACCGAATCGTCCAGATAAGTGCGACCCAAAAGAGGACCGTACCGATCAGGTTCAAAAAGCCGAGTCCGAAACCCATACCTATCATATGTCCATGCATTTCTGCTCCTTCCGCCTGTCAGGGTGACCCTGCTCAGTGCTAAATAAAGGATAGGGCAGCGGCTATGAAGGACAGGGGGAGGCTATGTGAACGCCGTGTGAAGGCCGGGTCTCGTTTGAAGACGTTCTGTTCTTAAGCGAAAGGTTACGTCCTGGACACGGTTTTGAAGCTTCTATATTTACTTTGTTCGTTGGTACCTGGTTGCTTTGCGGCGTGGCTATGCTGGGGATAGCACCAAAATGCCTTAAGCTGCGTTTACGATGACCGATAGAAACTCAAAAGCTGAGCACACCGTCTTTTTGCTCGATGTGGACAACACGCTGCTCGAGAACGACCGCGTAACCGCCGACCTTCGGGATGACCTCGAGGCTCAGCTCGGCCCCGCCGCCCGCGACCGCTACTTCGAGCTGTTTGAAACGTTGCGCCGTGAACTCGGGTACGCCGACTATTTGGGGACGCTCCAACGCTACCGGCTCGAGCATTCGCACACCCAGTGCCTCATGAGCGTATCGCGTTTTTTAATCGACTACCCTTTTCGTGACCGGCTTTATCCGGGGGCGCTGGCAGTCATCGAGCACCTGCAAACATTAGGCCGAGCGGTCATCTTATCCGACGGGGACGTCGTATTTCAACCGCATAAGATCAGGCGTTCGGGGCTTTACGACGCCATAAAAGGTGACGTGCTTATCTACATCCATAAAGAGCAGGAACTCGCCGAGGTCGAACGCCTCTACCCCACCGCGCACTACGTCATGGTTGACGACAAGCTCCGGCTGTTAAGCACGATGAAAGGTGTGTGGGGCGAACGCCTGACGACAGTTTTTGTCCGTCAGGGACATTACGCTTTCAACCCCAAGGAGACTGAGCCTTATCCGGCAGCCAACATCACTATTGAGCGGTTGGACGCGCTGTTAAAGTTTGGGCTCGAGGACTTCTCCCTTAGTGAATAACCGCGTGCATTTTGCGCTCGAGCAGAGGTTCAGCCACGCCTAAATGGGTGAGAACAAGCTCAAGAACGTCAGTAGCCTTGATCTTGTCACTCGAGAGATGCTGCGCCTGCTGCGTCACAAAAACTGGGGCTCTGGCTGGGGTGCGGCTCCGGAGGCCGTGCGACCCTTTAACGAGCGTTGCGTCGAGGCCGATCACGTCCATCATGTATCTGAACCCAAGTTTCTTTTTGGCTAATACTCCGGCAGCCTTGAGCGTAGGATTTTTCAGCTCAGGGTTCATAAACAGCTCAGCGGGGTCGTAACCGGGTTTGCGGTGAATGTCTACCGTACGGGCAAAGTCGGGGGCTTTTCTGTCGTCCTGCCAGTAGTAGTAGGTAAACCACGCGCCCGGTTCGGCGAGCGCGACGAGATCACCGGCTCGAGGATGATCCAAACCGTATTTTTTCTGCTCCTCACGGTCCAACACTTCGCCGACGCCGGGGGTAGCCTCGAGTATCCCCCGCACCCGGTTCAGCCTCTCAGGATTGTTCACGTACACGTGTGCGATCTGGTGGTCGGCGACAGCGAACGCCTCGCTCATCCCGAAGTTAATTTGCTCTAACCCCAGTTCTTCCCGGATGCTCACAAGCCCGTGGTCGCGGAACATCCGGTTGAGATGGACGGGCTTGTCTACAAAGTCGAGGCCGTACTCCGAAACGAGCGTCACGTGTGCGCCCTTCGCCTCGTAAAAGTCGATCAGGTCGCCCGTTACCGCGTCGATATCGCGCAAATCCTGAGCTACTTTAGAGATGTCCGGGCCGAAACGCTGCAGGGCGTAATCGAGATGCGGCAAGTAGACGAGCGTCAGCGTCGGGTCGTGCTTGGTATCGACAAATTTAGCGGCGTCGGCGATCCAGCGGCTCCCTTTGATGCTGCTGTTGGGACCCCAAAAGTTGAACAGGGGAAAGTCACCGAGTTCATTGACGAGTTCGGTACGCAGGTCGTGCGGCCAAGCGTAGATGTCCGGAAGCTTGCGCCCGTCAGCCGGGTACATCGGGCGCTCGATGACGGTGTAATCCGCCGATGAATAGGTCGCGTAACGCCAGTGCAGGTTGGCGACCGTAAAATCCGGATCGTAGGCGCGCGCCACGTCCCAGATTCGGGGCCGCTGAATGAGCCGGTCCGAACGGTGCCAGAAACGCACGTCGCACTCGTCGCGAAAGTACCAACCGTTGCCGACGACGCCGTGTTCGGCAGGCAGCGTACCGGTCAGATAGGTAGCGTGAGCGCTCGAGGTCACCGCCGGTACAACTTCTTCGATAGTCGCGAGTTTACCCCGTTCGGTAAACGCTTTAAGCTTCGGCGTGTGCTCGCCAATCAGCTCAGGGGTAAGCCCCACTACATTTAGCACGACCGTCTTTTGCATCATCTCTCCTTACGTTCCGCGAATGTAACGCTGCAGAAAAAGCGTCAAAGCAAACGCTGCGAGCGCCCAGACCACGCCACCTACCGTTCCAAACAGCAAAATGACGAGCGCGTCTAACAGCGATACCCCGGCGATCAGCTGACCAATCGCCCGTCCGACCTGCCGTGACAGATAGACGAACGAGGTACTGTACGCGGCCCAAAGCGCCAGCGCCAGCGGAGACCAGAACCCGGTCCAAGGCAGTGCGAGCGCGCCGATAAGTGCGGGCAGATAGAGAAGCGCAGCGGGCCAGTAACCGGTCAAGCTGTCGGTTTCGGTTTTGGCGATATAGGTCAGGCCGACGATATAGAGCCCGAGCAAGAGCGACCAAAAGATAAGAGCGAATGTCAGCGCCGGGGCAAACGCCACGAACGCCGTAAGGTAAACCATCACCCGGGTACTCGCCATCAGCGCGGGGCTGAGCGGGTTTGTTTTGTGCCACGCGTCGTAAAGGACGATTAAAGCGACCAGAACGAGGCCGCTGACGAGCGGAGCCGTTCCCAGCAGCGACAGACAGAAGGTGCCGATACTAAAGAGCAAAACGGTCGTGCCGAGCGCTTCGTTGTGAGTCAGGCGACCTGAAGGGAGCGGGCGGTCGGGGCGTTCACGGCGGTCGAGTTCTGCGTCGAAGAGGTCGTTCAAGTACATTCCGGCGGTATAGAAGAGCACCATCGCGACGGCGAGCAGCACTGTCCCGCCGAACGTTACCGGCGCGACTACGCTCGCCAAAGCAACCCCCGCCAAGACGTTGCTAACGACCGTCGGCGCGTTTGAGATACGGGCCAGCGAGAGGTGCGCGTGAGCTTTTGTGCGAACTGAGAGCGAAGGGGTCAAGGTCTTCCTGCCATAAAGCCAGTTTACCGGCAGCGGCGTTAGACGTTTGTAACGAGCTACGCGTCGGTTCGCCGCAGATATTTAGGGCAAGCGCCTAGGGCTGAACACGTTGAGGTTTGAGATAGAGACTCGAGCCTCACGCACCACTTGTCACTTTAAGACCAACCACGGCGACCAGAAGCAGCGCCAGAAAGAACAGTCGGCTAGGCGTCGCCGCTTCACCGAACAAAAGAATACCGAGTAAACCCGCGCCGAACGCGCCGATACCGACCCAGACCCCGTAAGCCGTCCCGATAGGCAGCGTTTTGGTCGCCACCGAGAGTAAAAACATGCTGCCTACAATGGCCAGCGCTGTAAGGACGCTCGGCAACAAACGGGTAAAACCTTCGGTATATTTAAGACCGATGGCCCAAGCAACCTCTAAAAATCCTGCTATGACCAGCCAAAACCAAGCCACACCGCACCTCCTAAAAGAATGTGCGTCGTCTTGTCTTGACCGGGTACGGCGCGTCTCGTCCGGGGCGGTCTTATTTTAACAGGCCACGGTAGACAAACGGTAAGCAAGCAGTGCAGGTCTGAAAACCTAGACTGCTCTCTCCCCCCACCAGAGCCCACACTCGGTTTTGTCCTGACCTTCCCAGCGGCCCGCGCGAACGTCTTCGCCTTCGTGGACGGCGCGCGTCGTCGGGGCGCAGCCGATGCTCAGGTATCCTTGCCAGTAGAGTGGGTTGACCGGCAGCTCGAAATCTTTAGCGTAGGTTTCGAGGTCTTTTTGCGTCCAATCGACGAGCGGGTTGACTTTGAGGTAATCGCCCGAATCTTCGACGGTATTGAGAATCGCCCGGGTTTCACTCTGAAAACGGCTGCGGGCACTCAGCAGGGCGCTTGGGCGTTTGGCCTCGAGAAACGCCCTCAGTGGTTCAACTTTGCGGACGGTACAACAGTTCGCCGAACCGCACGCAGGTAATTCGGACACTGCCGGGTTCAAAGTCGGCGTCAAGGTCGTCAGGGTCGTTTCAGGATAACGCGCGGCGACGTCGTCCCGGGTTTGCAGCGTTTCAGGAAAGTGCGAGAACGTGTCGATAAAGACCAGCTCACCGCGAAACCCGGCGCGTACCGCGAGGTCGATCAGCACCGTACCGTTTAAGTTAAACCCGCTCGTCATCAGCAGGTCGGGGTACTGTTCGAGCGCCCAGCGGATCGTTTCGAGGGTTTTGGCCTCTAGGACGCGTTTCTCGAGGACGTCCAGCGCAGGTGCGCTCACGCGGCGACCGTACCCTCAGCATATTCACGCAAACGTTCCAATCCGACACGGTGGCAAAAGTCACCGAAACGTTCCTCTGTTTGGCGCGCCTCGCGCCAGTAAGCTAAGAGCGGTTTAACCGTCGCTACGAGGTCGTCACCTGCGACCATCTCGGCGTATTCCTGTACCAGCCGGGTGCCTTCAAAAGCGCCGCCGACGTAGACGTTGTATTTGTCGAGCGACCGGCCTATGAAGGCCAGCTCCGCCGTGTAGGGGCGGGCGCACCCGTTCGGGCAGCCGGTCATGCGGATAGAGATTTCTTCCTGATCCAGGCCGAGGTCGGTGAGTTCACGCTCGAGCTTGTCGAGCACCCCCGGCAGCATCCGTTCGGACTCGGCTAGGGCCAGCCCGCAGGTCGGCAGCGCAGGGCACGCCACCGCAAACCGCCGCGCCTGCGAGATTTCCTCTTTCGTCTTGACGCCGTGCTCACGCAGCAGCTTACGAATCGGCGCTTCGTCGTCGGCGCTTAGGTTTGTCAACAAGATGTTGTGCTGCGCGGTAATGCGAATTTCATTCGGGTAACGGGTCAGGAGTTCGCGCAGCGCGGTGCGGAGCCGCAGGTCGCCGTCGTCTTTGATCCGACCGTTTTCAATGTAAAGCCCGAAGTAAAACCGACCGTCACCTTGCGCGTGCCAACCCAGATGGTCGGTTAAGGTAAAACGTGCGACCGGTACCCAGTCCAGGAGCTTAAAACCGAGACGGGACTCGAGTTCACTTCTAAACCAAGGGATGCCACGTGTTTCGACGAGCCACTTCATCCGGGCGAACTTACGCTCTTCGCGGTTGCCGAAGTCGCGTTGCACCGTCACGACGCCCTCAACCGTCCGCGCGAGCTGTTCGCGCGTCACGAAGCCCAAGTGTTTTGCCAAAAAGGGCTGGGTGTCGGGGTCGGTGTGGCTCATTCCGAGGCCGCCACCGATCATCAGGTTAAACCCCCGGAGCGTCTCGCCGTCCATGACTGGGACAATGCCGACGTCTTGGGTATAGACGTCGACGCAGTTGTCTTCAGGATAGGCGATGCCAATTTTGAACTTGCGCGGCAAGTAGGTACGTCCGTAGATAGGTTCAACGTCGTCGGCCTTGACGACCGGTTCAAAAGCAACAGGTTCAGGCACGGCTCCGGCGGGCAGAGGCTGACGCTCGCCGTCTAACCAGAGCTGATAGTAGGCTTCGCTGTTGGGGAGTAAACGTGCGTTGAGTTCGTCGGCGACCTCTTCTAAAAGCGCGTGACGGCGCGACACCTCGGGCGCGGGGCAGGCCATGACGTTGCGGTTTACGTCGCCGCACGCCGCGAGCGACGTGACCAGCTCGCTGTGCAACCCCTGAATCGTCTTTTTGATGTCACCTTTGACGATGCCGTGAAGCTGAATACCCTGGCGGGTCGTGAGCCGCAGCGTGCCGTTCCCAACCTCATCGGCGAGGCGGTCGTGCACCAAGTACTGCGCCGCCGAGAGCCGTCCGGCGGGGGCGCGTGACCGGAGCATAAACGAGTACGCCTTATCTTTGCCCTCTTGACGACGCTGCTTACGGAGGTCGCGGTCGTCTTGCTGATACATTCCGGAGAACTTGAGAAGCTGATAGGTCGCGTCGTCTACGTGGTCGGTCGCGGGATCGAAGACCCCTTCGGCGACCCCTTCGGAAAGGTAGTTCGAGCGTTCTTTAATCTCTTCGACGGACAGTTTGGGTTTACGGACGGGTCTTGCAGGGCTCGCCACGGCGCGCCTCCTAAAGGTTAGGTTCTGGATTTGGACTCGGCGCTTTTATAGTCAGTAACAAAACCGTGACCGACTCGGACAAGCGCATTTTCAACACCCGGTCAGTCTATAGTAGTTGACCAAAGCTATCAAGTAACGTGGCGAACATAGCGTGGCGCAAAAGATGACAGCATAAGGGCATGTTTACTTTAGTGGCTCGAGCTGTCCTCAGCACCCTAGTCAGGCAGATTCCCGAGGGCTTTATAAACCAGCTCAATCCGCGTGCTGTAATCGGTAAAGCCTGATATGCGCGCGCCGACGAATACCGCCTCAGCAAAACCTCTTACGGGCCGCCGCGTCGCGATCGCCGGAGACCGCCGTTTCGACGACATCGACAAACTCGTCGGCAAACAGGGCGGCGAGGCCGTCTCACGCCCGATGATGCGGAGCGCGCCCCTAGACGACCCGGAGACGACCGAAGCCGTACGCAAACTCTGCGACGAAGGCTGTGATTGGCTCGTGCTCGTTACCGGGATGGGAACGCGGGCGATGGTCAAGGTGGCAACGTCGCTGGGGCGTCGAGACGATCTGTTGACACAGCTGCGGCGGGCGAAGATTGCCGCGCGTGGTTATAAAACCGTCAAGGCACTTAAAGAACTCGGTCTTAAACCGGTTGTACAAGACGACGACGGAACGACTGAAGGCTTGCGGCGGCAGCTGGAACCGTATGACTTTAGCAGCACTAGCGTTGCCTTTAAGCTTCACGGCGAGCGCGTTCCCGAGTTGACCGAATGGTTAGAAGCTAGGGGCGCGTCGGTCTACGAAATCCCGCTGTACCGTTATCAACCACCCTCAGACGCCGAAGTGCAGACGCTCCTAGATGAAATCTTCTCCGAGGAACTCGACGCTGTAGCGTTTACCTCCAACACCCAAGTGAACTACCTATTTGCCGTTGCCGAGCGTTTAGGGCAGGCTGCTGCGCTCCGCGACGCCTTCACCGGCCCTGTACAAGCGGTTTCGGTCGGACATATGACGAGCGCTGCGCTCTGCGAAGTGGGAGTGACAAACATCGTGCAACCCGAGCATGAGCGGATGGGCGCGATGATCGTCGCCCTCGCAGGGCACTACCAGGAACACGCCCGCGCCGACTGACCTGTCGGAAAAGTACTTGACGTTTTTTATCAACTAAACGTAACGTGTAGGTAGCCGTGAGGTTTTGGCCTCACCCCTCGAGGAGTTTCATGCACGCATCTTCAAACGGTTTTGTCTCACTCGTCGGCGCGGGTCCCGGCGACCCCGACCTGCTGACAGTCAAAGGGTTACGTCTGCTGCGAGAAGCCGACGTCGTAGCCTACGACCGACTCGCCAATCCGGTACTGCTCAAAGAGTGTCGCGTAGACGCCGAACTGATCTTTGTCGGCAAACACGGTGAGGGCGTGCACCCGTCCGTACCGCAAGCGCGTATCAACGCCTTGTTGATCGGCAAAGCTCTGATGGGCAAACAGGTCGTTCGGCTTAAGGGCGGCGATCCCTTTATCTTCGGACGTGGCGGGGAGGAGGCGCTGGAGCTTCGTCAAGCTGGGGTCTCTTTTGAGATCGTTCCCGGTATCAGTTCAGCGGTCGCCGCGCCCGCCTACGCCGGGATTCCGGTCACGCACCGGCACGTCTCGGCTTCGGTCGCGATTGTCGCCGGACACGAAGACCCGTGCAAGGGGGCGTCGTCACACGATTGGGACGCGCTGTCTAAAATCGACACGCTCGTCGTATTGATGGGTGTCGGACGGTTAGAAGCGATTACCGAAACGCTCCTGTCGTGTGGCCGCGCCGCCGAGACGCCCGCCGCCGTGGTGCGCTGGGGGACAACCTCGGAGCAGGAGACGGTGACAGGGACGCTTGAGAGCATCGCTGCCGCCGTCCGCCGCGCCGGACTTAAAGCCCCCGCAACCCTCGTGATCGGTGAAGTCGTAAGGCTCCGCGACGACCTCAGATGGTTCGACCGGGAGACCCTGTTGCCGGAACTCGGGGCGGTACCGGCCGTTCACGAAACCCTCTAAGGTGAACGCTGCAGTTTTGGTCGGTCACGGGAGCTTGCGTAAAGCGTCGGGCGCGGCGATGATCCGCCTCGCCGCGCTGCTCCGCAAAGAGGGCGTCTTCCCTATCGCTACCGCCGGGTTTCTCAACTTCAGCAAACCCACTTTTTTAGACGCCGTAACGCGCTGCACCCTTGCCGGTGCCGCGCATATTTATATACAACCGTATTTTCTGATCTCGGGCTACTACGTGACCGTTGGGCTGCCCAAACTTATTGCCGAGGCGAAAGCCGTTTATCCTGATGTGACCTTTCACTTGGCAGAAGCGTTCGGCGACCACCCGGCGTTAGTCGAACTCACCCACAAACGCGCCCTCGCCGCAGACCCGGACGCCGACGCGCTCCTGCTGCTGGCGCACGGCAGCCCGCACGTACAGGCCAACGCCCCGGTTGAAAGAGTCGCAGCGTCACTCAGCGCGTACTATCCCCAAGCGCAGCTCGGCTTTATGGAGCTCAATACTCCTACGATTCCCGAAGCTGCCGCGCAGCTCGTACAAGGGGGAGCAAAACGCGTCGTCGCCTCACCGTACTTTTTACAGCTCGGCGGTCACGTCGCCGAAGACTTGCCCGAGGCGGTCGCGGCGGCGCAGGCTCAGCATCCGGGTGTGAGCATCGCCCTGGCAGACTACTTGTCGTACGACCCGCTTTTGCTCGAGGTCGTCCGCGCACGTTTAGCGGCTGTTCATAGCTTGACCTGAGCTAAGCTAGACAGATGGACGTAATCAAAACCTTATTGTCGCGCCTTTCTTGGCGGCTGCTGCTCTACTGGGGCGTACTACTCGGGGGTCTCTGGGCGTTCGCTGAATTTACCGACCAGATTTACGATAAACAGGGCTTCTTTTTCGACAAGCCGGTCCTGACCTGGTTTCACGGTTTCGTCTCCCCTACGCTGACGCAGCTTGCACTTGCGCTGAGTACGGTAGGTGGGCTCGAGGTCATGATCGTCCTGTCCGCGCTGCTTATCGTTTTACTGTGGTTTAAGAGCCACCGGGAGGCGGTATTTTTTGCCGTCAGTATGGTCGGCGCGTCGGTCATTATGGGTTTGACCAAAGTCGTATTAGCCCGCCCCCGCCCCGAACTTTTTCCCGACGTCAATTACTGGAAGACCGCTTCACCGTCGTTTCCGAGCGGTCACGCGACCGGGAGCGCGGTTTTTGCCCTGACTCTCTTTTTCGTGGTGCGGCGGCTCGCTCCGAAATGGCAGGGGCTCGTCGGCGTGCTCGGCTTGCTCTTTTGCCTTTCGGTAAGCCTCTCGAGGCTCTACTTGCAAGTTCACTATCCGTCTGATATTTTGGCCGGGCTCGCGCTCGGGTCGGGTTGGGTTTTAGGCGTCAACACGCTCTACAACTACCGCGTCCGCGATACGAACAGGCGCAGTGAGCTGTTAAGGCTTCCCGAAGGGGTTATCGAAGCGTACCGGCAGGAGGCGCGGGCGCGCGGCGTAACGGAAGACGAGGTGGTCGGTGAGGTGTTGGCGCAGCACTACCACTTGGGAGCCGACCGGCGAACACAAACCTTTGTAAAGGGCCGCTAACCCGCGTATTTGAACTTGGTGGGCTCGAGGCTGGGGCTAGCCCCCGCTACCGCCAACATGCTCGTATCGACCGGGTACGCGGCGTCCTCAGCGCGCAACAGGCTCGAGCACAAGATGTCGTAACGCAAGTCGGCCGCTGAAATGCCTAAGTCGGCGCTGCATTTTTGGAGTAATTTTTGATGGGCTGGCGGGTACGTCTTGTCGGGATTGGCATTTTTAACCGGTTTCGTCGGTACGGCGGCGTACTCTAGAAAATCGCATATCTTGAGAGCCGCGTCCGGGTCCCGGATAAAGTTGACGACGAGCAGATCACTCGGCCTCCGGGCAAAGTAGGAGAGCACGAAGAGGTGATACGCGTTTCGGTGCGTGATCCAACTTTCGACGCTAAAGGCCGTCGTATCCCAAAAAGCGTGGGTTCGGTAAGCCGCACTTCGCTTGCCCCTCTCGATATGGGCTAAGCGGCTGTAGACCCACGTGTCAAGCTCACGTACTTGTAAGATAAATTTTGAGCCGGGAAAGCGGCGGTCGAGTTTGGCGAGGTCGGTCGGCACATCGTCGCTAAAACAGTCGTGCGACCGCAAGAGCGTCATATCGGTGCCGTCGCGCCACCTCGTACCGTGATGAGACACCAGCCCCAGCGTCTCGAACAGCGCGTGTAAAGAGGTCGTACCACTTTTATTAAAACCGACAGCAAAAACTTTTTGCTGTCGCCGAAGACCCAACCAGTTTAAGGTGAGGCGGACGTTGCGTCCGGACAGCTGCCCAGTATGTAGTTTCACCGATCTCCTCCAAAAGACGCCTTTACCTCGGCGCACCAGCAACGTAGCACCCGAGCTTTTCAAGCTACTTGCGGCTATCTTTCGGAACAACTTGCGGAAACCGGTCTAGGCTGAGTCTACGGTTAAGCGGTGTGTGGGCAGCCCAGGGGCACATTCGATCTCGACGCCCCACTTGCCGGGTGAGCGGGAAAAGGTTGGTAGGGCGGCTCGAGCCGCAGGATTTGCAAAACTGAGATTGTCTGGAGGGTTCTGGCAGCGTACTGTACTCACCGGCATAGTGTGCCTGAAAAAATCTTGCGACGACGCCTGAAACGGGCACACCCAACGGCGAAAGCTGCGGTTACTGCTGCCCGACATGTGTCCTGATTGGCGCTGGCCAAGTTCTAAATACTGTTCAGACCAGTTGTGTTAAGTTATTTTGGACGCAGTGGCATTGCGTCACGATAATTAGGCTTGTTCGTCAGTATTCGTAAACCTCTTAAGCTGAAACCCGGACAAAAGTCTGTATATACATCTTCAAGGGGTCAGAAAGCAAAAAGCCACCGACCAGAAACGCCTTACCCACGGCTTTGATTCGAGTGAGTCGGGTTAAGTAAACTATTCAAAGGCTCGAGGCACCTTGGGTCAGGCACGGGCTTATTCAGCACAGGTGAATTTCATCCGGATGTCAGCTTAAGGTATGGCGCGCGACAGCTCGTCCCACACGCCAAAGCTGCGGGTCAAGTTGCTACGGCGCAGTTGTGAAGGCGTACGGGCACGGGTGTGACGGAACAAGTGGTTGACCTCGGCGTGGGTGAAGAGAAATCTTTGGGTGCGTAGCGCTGTTCTAAAACTTCGCTGCTGGCGTTCCTGCTCTCGCGTAGGACGGTGTGACTGCTCAATCAGGTTGTTCGGGCGTTCGGGCGCTGAGACGGGGACGTGTTCGCTTAAGTCTAGCTCAGGTACATCTCGGAGCGCTGCGCCATAGCTCCTAAGCCCATCGGTCACGATTCGCTCAGGTAACTCGTGGTCATTGACTAGCCTCCTAAGGAAGCGCTTGTATCACGGTTCTCCTGCAGCAGTACGTCTAAGACGTCCCCATGTTCGTTTACCGCTCGCCATAACCAATGTGCGACCCCACCTAGAACGACGCGCATTTTGTCGAGGTGCCAGGTCCGACCGCGCCTCGGTTTGCGGTGTCTTAATACCTCAGCCAGGTCGGGCCTAAACTTGACGCACCAGACACGAACTGTTTCGTGACTAACGGCGATACCTCGTTCGAACAAGAGTTCTTGCACATCTCGGTACGATAGCAGAAAACGGTGGTAGAGGTAAACGGCGTACGAGATGACGGCCATCGGGAAACGGTAGCCCTTGGGCTGTTCACACAACTCGTCCATCGCGACAGCCTACCCGATATGAAATAAGTTGACACAACCCCTACGAATAATTATTGGGTCGCTCATGCTTCCATTCTAGCTGGATAGCTATCTACCAGACACTTTTGCTCTGCCATGCTTGTCATGTACTCTCAAATGTGAATTGCTCGCTTATCTACTGCCATCGCCGCTTCCTTAAACGCTTCGGCTAAGGTCGGGTGCGCGTGAGAGGTACGGGCGACGTCTTCCGCCGACGCGCCGAATTCGATCGCGGCCACAGCCTCGGCGATCAGGTCTCCGGCGCGTGAGCCCAAGATATGTACGCCCAGTAATCGGTCGGTTTTCGCGTCGGCCAACACCTTGACCTTGCCGTCGGTGTGACCCAAGGCCCGCGCCCGCCCGTTGGCAACAAACGGAAACGTCCCTTTTTTGTACTCGACGCCCTCGTCTTTTAGCTGCTCTTCGGTTTTACCGACTGAGGCAATTTCGGGCTCGGTGTACGCAACACCCGGAATCGCGCCGTAGTTGACGTGGCCGGTACCGGTGGCCATCCCTTCGACGCAGGCAATTCCCTCTTCTTCAGCTTTGTGCGCCAGCATCGCGCCGCCGATCACGTCACCGATGGCGTAGACGCCCGGTACTTTGGTCTTAAAGTGTTCGTCAACCGGGACAAAACCGCGTTTGTCGAGTTCCAGGCCGATCGCTTCGACGTTCAGTCCGTCCGTATTCGGTTTGCGCCCGACCGCGACCAGCACCCGGTCAGCTTCTAAGGCGTCCTGCCCTTCGATTTCGACAATCGCCTTGCCACCTTGCGCTTTGGCCGAGGTAACTTTTGCCCCGAGTTTGAACTCGAGGCCCTGTTTCTTAAAGAGTTTAAGGGCGTCTACTGCAATCTCCGCGTCCATCCCCGGCAAGATGCGGTCTAAGTATTCGACCACCGTAACTTTTGCGCCTAAGCGTTTCCAGACCGAGCCCAGCTCGAGGCCGATATACCCCGCCCCGATGACCACGAGATGCTCGGGCACCGTGTCGTAAGCGATCGCATCGGTCGAGGTGCCGACCCGCGCGCCGTCTATTTCGATACCGGGCAGGGTAACGCTAGACGAGCCCGTCGCAATGATAATACGTTCAGCTTCCAAGTCAGTTTCGCTGCCCCTACCTGAAACTGTAAGTGTATTCGGCGCAGAGAAGCTCGCGGTGCCTTCGTAACGTGTCACGCCGTTCTTTTTGAACAACCCCGCGACGCCGCCGGTCAGCATCTTGACCACTTTGTCCTTGCGTTTGTGCATATTCGCCAGGTTGAGAGACGCTTCTGACACGTCGATCCCGTACTCTTTAAGTGCGCCTTGCGTCTCCAAATACTTTTCCGACGATTCAAGCAGCGCCTTGCTCGGAATACACCCGACACGCAAACACGTACCGCCGAGCGCGGGTTCTTGTTCTACGCACGCGACGTCAAACCCGAGTTGCGCCGCACGAATCGCGGCGACGTAGCCGCCAGGCCCCGCACCAACCACGATAAGGTCATGTTTAGTCACCTAAAACCTCCATATACTTAAGTTTACCCGTCTTCCTGAAACAAACTGGTTACCGACGCGCAAATCACACATCACAACTTGGGAACATTCGTCTATAGTTTAGGTAGAGCAGTTTTTGAGAGGCTATGTGGGAGAGAATAAGCGCCTGAAGAGACAGCTGGAAGGATTGCAACATCAGGTAGATATACATAACCTTAAAATTGCTGACGAGTTAAGAAAAGAGCACTCTGACCGCGGCCTCATAGAGCATTGGCAGAAAGAAGTAGACGCATGGCGCACGCAAGTTCAAAGGAAAAAAGCTCGGCTCGAGAAAAAACGCTAGACCGAATTCTCAATATTCCCGGCGTGGTCGGCGAGCCTATTTGGAGAGAGTTGGCAGACGAAGCCGAGGTGTACCTCAAGCTTTACAAGCGTTTGTCTCAAGAACCACTGGATTCACCCGAACGTGAAGCGTTGGAGGATAAGATGATTCTCTCGCTAGCGCACCTTTCTACACACAGCCGGGTTCTTTATGATTCTGTTGACGCGGCCATAGAGCTTGGATTTTTTGAAGAAACAGAAACTAAACTATCTCCAAACAGCACCTCTGAAGTTGAGTTTGAGAAGGACCTTTCAGATCACCTTAACGATTTTTTGGCTTCCCAAGAACGCATAACAGACTTTCTAAAAAACTTTGCGGATGAATCTAAGAAGATGAAAGACCATTTTTCAGACACCGTTGCCGAAACCAAGGAAGCTGAAAAAATAGGTGATATAAAAGCTAAGGTAGCAAGACTTAACGCTATATCTAATAGATTGACCTCTGCCATTACTATATATTCTGGTCAGCTTCAGCAAGGATTATCCAACCTGCGGCAAGATATAGCTTTATTCTTAGTCAGCTGCTCAGCAGTCATTTCTTCAGTTTCAGTAATCAGCTCTGATAATAAGAATAACCAAGCGGCACAAACACTGGAGTCATCTCTCAAGGAGCTGAAACAAAGCATCAAGCTTGGAAATTTGGAAGAACTTAGAGGAGTAATGCAAGCAGCTAGCCATAATAAAAAGCTTTCTGCAGCTTTAAGGAAAGCTACCGCGAATCTCGAGAGCCGGATACTGGTTTTTCAAGACGCACTTAGAGAAGTTGATGCATTTGCCGATGAAGAACTAGGCAAACTCAAATAGATACAAGCCTACGACAAGTAAGCTCATATCTAAAATGTCAATATGCTCAGACCTCGAGCAACATCCTTGCGGGGTTTTCTACCGCATCTTTAACGCGTCTTAAGAACGTCACCGCTTCGCGCCCATCGACAATCCGATGGTCGTAGGTGAGCGCAATGTACATCATCGGGCGAATGACGACCTCACCGTTTAGGGCAATCGGCCGCTCGAAGATGCCGTGCATCCCGAGCACGCCCGACTGCGGCGGGTTGACAATCGGCGTGGACATCAAAGAGCCGAACACGCCGCCGTTCGAGATGGTAAAGGTGCCGCCCTGCAATTCTTCAGGCGTTATCTTGTTAGTCTGAGCACGTTTGCCAAAGTCTGAAATGGTGCGCTCGAGTTCGGCAAAACTAAGCCGTTCGGCGTTCCGGATGACCGGGACGAGCAAACCTTTTTTTGAGCTGACTGCAACGCCGATATCGTAGTAGTTTTTATAAACGATCTTTTGCTCGCGGATTTCGGCGTTGAGCTGCGGAATCTGTTTAAGCCCATCGATTACGGCTTTGACGAAAAACGACATAAAGCCTAAGCGGGTACCCTCGTAACGCTTTTGAAATTCCTCTTTGAACTCGCTGCGGAGGGCCATGACAGCGCTCATATCGACCTCGTTAAAGGTCGTTAAAAGCGCGGCGTTCGCTTGCGCTTCGACGAGCCGTTCGGCGATGCGGCGGCGCAGCGGGCTCATCGGGATAGCTTCTTCTTGGCGGTCGCCGCTAGTATCTGCCGGTGTAGACGACGCTGAGGAGGTTTTAGGAGCCGGTTCTTTCTGCGGAGCCGGTTTGCTGCTCTGCTCGTCTACCGTACGCTGCACATCTTCTTTGAGGAGCCGACCGCCGGGACCGGTCGCGCGCACGTCTCTGGCCGACAAGCCGTGTTCGTCTAACAGGCGCTGCGCGGCAGGCATGATCCGCGCGTCCTCCGGGCTGCCTTCGGCAACGTTATCCGCGAGTTTTTGCGCTTGAGCGTCCGTGGCTTCGCCGGGTTCCGGGTCGAAAGCCCGTTCGGGCGCTATATTCTTTTCACGCGTCGAGGCTTCTGCCGGTTTGCCCTCGTCAGCTTTAGCCGGAGCTTCGGCTGCCTGGTCCGTTTCGGGTTCGGCGTCGCCGCTATCTGTAGCGCCGGACTCTGCCGGGGCCGCGTCACCGACCTGCGCGATGACCTCACCGACGGTAGCGGAGTCGCCCTGCTTTTTGGTCACGTCGGTCAAGGTCCCGGAAACAGGAGCGGGTACCTCGAGCGTCGCCTTGTCGGTTTCGATTTCGACCAGGGGCTCGTCTTTTTGGACCGTTTCCCCATCCTGTTTAAGCCACGCGCCGATAAACACTTCCGTAATCGACTCGCCGACCTCTGGAACTTTTACTTCAGCCATATCTCCCCTATCTTTAGCAGGGACATCTTAACGTCTTTGCGCGGGTTCGGGGGCGCTTTTAGCCTGGGTTTCACTGTGAGTACCCCCTCCGCTGAACGCGGCGTACATGAGGTCGCGCTGCTCGAGCTTGTGCGCGCTGCTCGAGCCCGTCGCCGGACTTGCCGACGCGGGGCGGTAGACGCCGGAAAAGGGACGTCCGAACATTTGGCTCCCAAAGGCGACCCGCAAAGCGCGCCACGCGCCCATATTTTCCGGTTCTTCTTGAACCCACACCACCGGCACCTCCGCCGGGTACGGATCGAGCGCCGCCTTTAGCTCGCGTTCCGAGAGTGGGTAGAGCTGCTCTACGCGCACGAGCGCCGTATCGCGGGCGTCGCCGCGTTCAGCCAAGAGGTCGTAGTAGACTTTGCCCGAACAGAGCAGTACGCGTCTGACGCTTTCTCCCTCAGCTCCGGCTTCAACGTCGGGGATGACGCGCTTAAAGGTGCCGGTAGCGAGGTCAGCTAAGCTCGAGACCGCTTTGGGGTGCCGCAAGAGGCTTTTGGGCGACATGATGACCAGCGGTTTACGCCAGGGCCGGAGCACCTGGCGGCGCAAGAGGTGAAAAATCTGAGCCGGGGTGGTCGGATAGGCGACCTGCATGTTGTCTTCGGCGCAGAGCTGCAAAAAGCGCTCGAGCCGCGCCGACGAATGCTCCGGACCCGAGCCTTCGAAGCCGTGAGGGAGGAGCATGGTGACGCCCGATAAACGCCGCCACTTCTCCTCACCCGAGGCGATAAACTGGTCGATAATCACCTGCCCGGCGTTGACGAAATCACCGAACTGCGCTTCCCAGATGACCAGACCGTCGGGTACGTCGAGCGAGTAGCCGTATTCAAACCCCAAAACGCCTGTTTCAGAGAGAGGTGAGTTGTAAATCTCGACCGGCGCTTGCTCCGGGCTGAGATGTTGCAGCGGGATATACGGCTCGCCGGTCTCGACGTCGAAAAGAGCTGCGTGCCGGTGCACGAAGGTGCCGCGGAGCGCGTCCTGACCCGAAAGCCTTACCCGCACGCCGGAGGTCGCCAGCGTCGCGTAGGCGAGCATTTCACCGGCCGCCCAGTCGAGCGGGCGGTTGCCACCTGCCATCTCGAGCTTGTTGCCCAGCAACCGCGCCAGTTTGGGGTGCGTCTTAAAGCCTTCGGGAACCCTGTTTTGCGCGCGTATCAGCTCCGCCAAACGTTCCGGCGCAACGCCTGTTTCGACTTCAGGCGTATTTTCGTCGAGCCCGCCGATGTAGCCTTCCCAAAGCCCTTCAAACGCCTGATACTGCGAGCGGTAGTCGTCGCTCCGGGCCGCCGACAGCTCCTCTTCTAAAGCTTCGCGGCGCTCGAGCGCGAGCCGGTCGGCGTCTTCTTGCGTAACCTCACCGAGCTTCAAGAGCCGTTTGACGTAGCCTTGCTGCACCCCTTGGCGTTTGCGAATCGCGCTATACAAGAGCGGTTGGGTAAAGGCCGGTTCGTCACCCTCGTTGTGACCGTAACGGCGGTAACAGTACATGTCGATCACCACGTCCTGCCCGAACTCGTGGCGAAAGTCGAGCGCCAAGTTGACCACTTGCGCGACCGCTTCGGGGTCTTCGCCGTTGACGTGAAAGATTGGAATCTGGAGCATCTTCGCCACGTCCGACGCGTAGGTGCTGCTCCGGGCGTCGCTCGGACCGGTGGTAAAGCCGATCTGGTTGTTGACGATCACGTGCAGCGTCCCGCCGACGCGGTAGCCGGGCAATTCGCTCAGGTTAAGGCTCTCCTGCACCACGCCTTCACCGATAAAGGCAGCGTCGCCGTGAATAAGAATGGCCATGCCGGTCTCGCGGTCTACGTCTCCGGCGCGGTCTTGTTTGGCGCGCAAACGGCCCATCGCCACCGGATTGACGAACTCCAGATGCGACGGGTTAAAGCAGAGTGACAGGTGAACCTTATCGCCCTGCGCCGTGACCCAGTCGTTCGAGTACCCGAGGTGATATTTGACGTCACCGCGGCCTCGGTTCAGCTCGGCGTCTTTATCGTCGAACTCCCGAAAAATCTGTTTGGGGCTTTTGCCCATGATGTTGGCCAGCACATTTAAGCGGCCCCGGTGCGCCATCCCCAGGATAATTTCCTGAACGCCCTGCGCTCCAGCTTTTTCGATGGCGAGGTCTAGGAGCGGGATGAGGCTCTCGCCGCCCTCGAGTGAAAAACTCTTCACGCCCACATATTTTTTCTGGATAAATTCTTCAAACGTTACGGCGTCGGTGAGCTTGCTCAAAATCCGCAACTGCTCGCCCTTAGAGAGCTCGAGCCTGTTCCCGGTCGTTTCCATCCGGCGCTGCAACCACTTACGGACTTGCAAATCGTCGATGTGCATAAACTGCGACCCGATCGAGCGGCAGTAGGTGTGCCGGAGCCGGTCGATAATTTCGCGCACTGTTAGCGCGCCCATCCCCGGAATCGTATCGGGGGCGAGTGTGCGGTTCATATCGTCTTCGGTGAGGTCGTAGTAGGCCGGGTCGAGTTCGGGGGGTTCTTCGGCAGTCGGCATCTTTAAGGGGTCCAACTTGGCGATGATGTGACCGCGCACGCGGTAGTTGCGCACCATCCGCCCGACTTTTTGCTGAAGCGCGATGTTGCCTTCGCCTGTGCTGCTTTCGCCTAACGTTGCACTTACCGACGGGTTAAAGATGCTCCTCGGCGTAAACGGCGGCGCAACGTGACGAAACCCGTTACGCCCCGCTTCCTGCTCGAAGAAGGTGCGCCACGGCGTGTCAACCGACGCTGGGTCCTCGAGATAACTCTCGTAAAGCTCTTCGATAAAGGCCAGACTCGAGGGGTTTAGCTCTACTTCATTCATAAACGTCTCTTCAGTTACCCTTCTCTGCGCTTACAGCGCGGCGGCTGTTTATTGCGGCGCGTTTTAAGCTCGGCTCAAGCGGCGCGGAAACGCTCAAACCACCAGCACGTTTTGCCCGGACGTTACCGGGCCCTGTACGTCTACTCTACCGCGCGTTTACCGGTAAAGGGCGGGGTAGTCGTTACGAAGGGCGACACGAAAGCTGATGTGACATTCTAGCAGGTCACGTTCAGCGCTCGGGGCCGATATACTGTCCGAGGTTGCACACAGCGTCAAGGAGGTTGCACACAGCGTTAAAAAGGTACATGATAGCTATAGCGTCGCCTCCAAACACGCGTGCCAACGCTCTTTTACCGGAGCTCTAGGTAGACCGTTTGGCAGGAGCCACAAACACAACGGCAAAATCGTAGCGACGCAGCTAACTTTTTTGCTATGAGTCTTATATCTAAGTCTTATACATTTGTCGGATGTATTCGCTTTGGTGAGGAGCGGCTCAGCTAAACGTTTATGACGATTCTAAAAACCAAACTGCGGTGGCGCAAGCCTAACGCACCAAGCCTAACGCACCAAGCCTAACGCAGCGCAGATCTACTACAGGGTAAGGCCAGTACAGGGTAAAGCCAGGGGGACTCATGAACTATCGCCAATCCGGTAAGGTAGCTGTGATCGGTAATTTTCCACCACGTCGGTGCGGGATTGCCACCTTTACGGCCGACCTGGTAGAGGCACTTACCACGCAAAATCCAGACGGTTCAGTTTTTGCTGTTGCGATGAACGACACGGCTGAGGGCTACAGCTACCCTGAACAGGTGCGGTTCGAGTTGGCGCAGGCTGATCTCGCCGACTATGTCCGCACCGCCGACTTCTTAAATCTGCAAAACGTCGATGTCGTGAGCGTCCAACACGAGTTCGGTATCTTCGGTGGAGCGGCCGGGGAACATCTGTTGGTGCTCCTACGTGAACTTAAAGCGCCGGTCGTCACGACGCTGCACACCGTTTTGGAACACCCCGACGATACCCAGCGCGCCGTTATGGACGGCCTTATCAGCTATTCCGAGCGTCTGGTCGTAATGAGCGCGCTCGGGCGGCAGTTTTTAGAGACGGTTTACGGGGTACCCGGCGAAAAGATCGACCTGATCCCGCACGGTATACCCGACGTGCCCTTCTCCGACCCGAGTTTTTACAAAGATACTTTTGGAGTCGAGGGCAAAACGGTGCTCCTGACCTTTGGGCTGCTGTCACCGAATAAAGGGCTCGAGCACGCCATTCGCGCGCTACCCGAAATTACGGCGCTACACCCGGAGCTTGTCTACATTATCCTCGGCGCGACGCACCCACACCTCTTGCGCAGCGAAGGTGAAAGTTACCGGTTGTCGCTGCAGCGCCTTGTGCGCGCGCTCGGCGTCGAGCAAAACGTCGTCTTTTACGACCGCTTCGTCGAACTCAGCGATCTTCTAACCTTTATCAGCGCTGCCGACATCTACCTGACACCTTACACCAACCGGGAACAGATTACGTCTGGCACGCTCGCCTACGCGCTCGGCGCGGGAAAAGCCATCGTCTCGACGCCGTACTGGTACGCTGAGGAGCTACTCGCTGATGGTTGCGGCGTACTGACGCCGTTTGCCGATCCTGCTGCGCTGGCAGAGAACGTCCTTAAGACGCTCGGTGACGCCGCCGCGCGTAACGCTATGCGTAAACGCGCCTATTTGCGCGGCCGCGAGATGATCTGGAGCGCTGTTGCCGCACGCTACTATGAAGCGTTTGAGCGAGCCCGAACACACGCTAACTCCGAACGCGCCGCGCTGCCCAAACCGTTGGGGGCTAGGCCGACCGAGTTTCCCCAGCTCGAGCTGCGGCACCTCAAAACTCTGACCGACGACACCGGGATGTTGCAACACGCGCTTTACAGCGTCCCCAACTACGACGAGGGCTACACCACCGACGACAACGCGCGGGCGCTGATTGCGGGCGTGCGGCTCGAGGCTTACGGCGACACGCTCGAGGCAGAGGGGCTTTCAGGGCGCTATTTGGCGTTTCTCAACTACGCGTTTGACCGCAAGACCCGGCGCTTTCGCAACTTCTTGACCTATGAGCGCCGCTGGTCAGAAGAAGCCTTTTCCGAAGACGCTCACGGGCGTGCGCTCTGGGCGCTCGGCACCGTTTTAGGGCGCTCGCGAGACAAAAACTTGCGCGGGCTCGCAGGTTATCTGTTCGAAGCGGCGTTGCCTGAAACGTCAGCTTTTACGAGCCCCAGAGCCTGGGCCTTTACGCTTCTCGGGCTTAGCGATTATCTCAAACGTTTCGGCGGCGACCGCGCGGCGGGGAGTGTGCAGCAGACGCTTGCCGATAAGCTTGCCGAGCTTTACCACACGCACAGTTCCCCCGATTGGCCCTGGTTCGAACCGGTTTTAAGCTACTGCAACGCCAAGCTGCCGCACGCGCTGATTGTTACAGGTCACAGCTTAGGCCGAGCCGACCTGAGCGCCATAGGGTTTTCTACGCTGCAGTGGCTTATTCGCGAGCAGACCCAAGGCGACCACCTGTCATTTGTGGGCAACGGCGGTTTTTATCCGCAAGGCGGCGTCCGGGCCGTCTTCGACCAACAACCGGTAGAGGCGCACGCGCACGTTTCAGCGTGTCTGGGGGCGTACCGGGTTTCAGGTGAGGCGCGCTACTTAGACGAAGCGACCCGCGCCTTCGAGTGGTTTTTAGGCGAAAACGACCTTGGCCTGCCCCTTTACGACCCGCGCACGGGCGGCTGCCGCGACGGACTGCACCCCGACCGGGTCAATCAAAATCAGGGCGCCGAAGCGACGCTGGCCTTTTTGCTGTCGCTGCTCGAGCTGCGTTTAGACGCCACCTATGTTCCCTCTCCGGAAGCGAAAGCGGAGCCTGCCGTAGCAGCTGACTGATTTTTGTCATGGACGCCCTTCAACCCTTTATCCTGACCTTAAACCTCGAGGACGCTCTAGCAAAAACCCTCGACGCGCCTAGAAAAGAGCACTTTCCCAAAGAGCGCAATTACTTGAGCGCGCACGTGACCCTTTTTCACGCGTTGCCGAGCGAGCAAGAACCTGCCCTGCGCCGCGACCTCGCAGACCTTTGCGCGGAGACGCCGCCGTTCGAGGTCGTTTTACCGGAGCTGAAACACTGGGGCAAGGGTGTGTTCGCGCCGCTCGAGAGCCCCGACCTGCTCCGTCTCAGAGAAAGGCTGGCAGAGCGGTAGGGCAGTCTTTTGACGCCGCAAGACCGGCAGGGCTACCAACCACACGTGACAGTTCAAAACAAGGTACCGAAAGACGAAGCTCGAAGTCTTTACGACGCGCTCTCCCCCGACTGGCAACCGCTCACCGGCGACGCCCTCGGCCTGAGTTTGTGGCGCTACGCAGGCGGCCCGTGGACGTTTGCCGCGTCGTTTGACTTTAGCAGCTTGACCTGACGACCTGAGCCCAACCGAATGGCAATAGGAGCACAAAACCCCACCGAACGCAAGAATAAGACTGTGCCGTACCCGTAAACAGAGGTTTAAGAACCGCCCTGCAAAAGACGCGCTAAAGGTCAGCATTTTGAAGGCTCTTTACTTCCTACATCCGGCGCGGCAAACACGAGCTGAACCGTTCGTATTTGCTGAGAGAATCCTTGTCCTTCCTCCTGACGACGCCACGACCCGTTATCGGCTTCCGCCACGACGCAAATCGTTATACTTATGCAGTTTAGCGAAAACTTGATAATTGTGGAGGCGTATATTGTGAAAGCTTGGCTGGGTATTTCAAGGGGAATTGACGCAGTAACGACGGCGGTCGGACGGGTGATGTTTTGGTTGACGCTGATTATGGTCCTGATCGGGGCGTTTAACGTCGTCACCCGGTACGTCGGGCGCTCGCTCGGGGTGTCGCTCGGGGGCACGCTCTATATCGCGCTGCAAACACAGCTTTTTAACCTGATCTTTCTGCTCGGCGCGGCTTACGTCTTAAATAAAGACGGGCACGTACGCGTCGATATCATCTACGCCAGTACCAGCGCGCGTGTCCGGGCGTGGATCGACATTTTCGGAACGCTGTTCTTTTTATTTCCCTTTTGTGCGCTCGGACTCTACCTGAGCTGGGGGTATGTGGGGCGTTCGTGGCAGCAAGGCGAGGTCAATACCAACGCCGGAGGCTTGCCGGTCTACCCGGTTAAAACGGTGATTCTGATCGCTTTCGGGTTGCTTATCGCCCAGGGTATCAGTGAACTTATCAAACGGATTGCGCTGCTTCGTGGGCATCCAGTCGTCATTGGCAACGAGACGCCCCAAGCCGCCGCCGAAACAGCCGTCACGCCGACCGAGGCGGGCCGCTAGTGGAATATTTGAGCTTGTGGATGTTCGGCGTCGCCATTGTGCTCCTCTTGATCGGTTATCCGGTCGCCTTTAGTTTAGGCGGTACCGCCGTTCTTTTTACGCTTATCGGCAGCGACCTGTTGCCTTCATGGGGTCTCACCTTACCGTGGGACTCAGTGTTTCCGCTCGCGCGACTCAACATCTTACCGAACCGCATCTACGGCAACATCATGGACAACTACACGCTTGTGGCGGTGCCCTTTTTCGTCTTCATGGGCGTGATGTTAGAAAAATCCGGGTTAGCCGAAGAGTTGCTCGAGACGATGGGCGCGCTTTTCGGTACGCTGCGCGGCGGGCTGGCGATTTCCGTCGTCGCCGTCGGCGCTCTGCTCGCGGCCTCGACCGGGGTCGTCGGCGCGTCGGTCGTCACCATCGGCGTTTTGGCGCTCCCGGTGATGCTCAAATACAACTACAGTAAAACCCTTGCTACCGGCGTCGTCGCGTCGTCGGGCACGCTCGGCCAGATTATTCCGCCGTCTATCGTACTCGTCATTTTAGGCGACCAGATCGGCGTGCCGGTCGGCGACCTTTTTTTAGGGGCACTTATTCCCGGTCTGATGCTCTCGGGACTTTTTATCTTGTGGGTTATCTTCGTCGCGGTTACGCGCCCGCAGGACGCGCCTGCACTCCCGCCCGAGGCGCGTACCCTGCGCGGCGGCGCGCTCGTCCTCAAGGTCTTTAAGAGCCTCGTCCCGCCACTGTTTCTCATCCTGCTGGTGCTCGGCACCATCTTTTTCGGGTTTGCCACCCCGACCGAGGCCGGGGCGATGGGCGCACTCGGCGCGACCCTGCTCGCCGCCTTAAACCGCCGCCTCAACGTGCGTAACCTCGTCGAAGCGATGCGCCAAACCGTCATCTTGACCAGCATGGTGTTTATTATCCTGGTCGGCGCAACGGCTTTTAGCATGGTCTTTGTCGCACTCGGCGGCGACCGGGTGGTCGATAACTTTTTGCTCAACCTCCCCGGCGGGCAGTGGGGCTTTTTGTTTTTTACCATGCTGGTGATTTTCTTATTGGGCTTTTTTATCGATTTTATCGAAATCTCGTTTATCGTGGTACCGTTTGTCGTGCCTATCGCGGTGCAGTATTTCGGGCAAGACATGATGACCTGGTTTGGCATCCTGGTCGCGATGAACCTGCAGTCGTCTTTTTTAACGCCGCCCTTTGGCTTCGCCCTTTTTTACCTTAAAGGGGTCGCGCCGCCGAGTATCAAATCGCAGCACATCTACCGGGGGATTATCCCATTTGTCTTACTGCAGCTCTTAGCGCTCTTTTTACTCATCGTGTTTCCCGGCATCGTCAACTGGTTGCCGTCTGTCGCCAACCCACAGGGGTAGTCTCAGGGTTAACGGTTTAACTCAGCGGCCTCAGGTGTCGGTGTACTGGGCGTAGGCATTCCCCAACACAGCCTTCAGAAGGTTACGAAATGCAGGTTCTTAGCCCGCTGAGTATGCGGCTTGAAGTAGCGGTAGACAGCAAAAAGGCTCTCGAACGAGAGCCTTTTTTAGCTCGTAACAGAGTTAGCCTTGCTCTTCTTGCGTGTAGACAAAGTTCTGAAAGGCGTACTCGGCTTGTTTATGCCACGCCCGCACGCTGTCGCGGAAGGTGATAAAGCTTTCTAACGTCCGCCCGTAAAACTCGTTACCTTCTTTGTTGGCGTCGTGAACGTCCGTCATGTGACCCTCGAGCGCCGCTAAGATCTCCGGCGAATAGGTACGCACTTCGGTACCGGCGTCGATCAGCCGCTGCAAGGCGGGGCCGTTCGCCGCTTCGTAACGCGAGAGCATCGTCTCGTTGGCCGCACTTGCAGCGAGCCGCACAGCTTGCTGAATTTCCGGTGGAAAACCGTTAAAGGTGTCGAGGTTGACGTAGACGCAGAGCGTCGCGCCCGGTTCTTGCCAACCGGGGCCGTAGTAGTACTTCGCAGCTTTATTGAGCCCCAAGATTTCGTCGTCGTAGGGGCCGACCCACTCGGTCGCGTCGATCACGCCGGTATCAAGCGCCAAAAAGATTTCACCCCCCGGCAGGTTTTGCACGTTGACTCCGGCCCGGGACATCACCTCGCCACCAAAGCCCGGTACCCGCATCGTCAGACCCTTGAGGTCGCCCGGCGCATTGATCTCACGGCGAAACCAACCGCCCATCTGCGTCCCGGTATTGCCCGCAGAGAACGCAATCAAGTTGTCGCGCGCGTTGATCTCGTCCCACAGCTCTTGCCCGCCGCCCGCGCTCATCCAGGCGTTGTGCTGCTGTGCGGTCAGGCCGAAAGGCACCGCCGTAAAAAACGCGTGTGCGAGGTCGCGGCCCGTGTAATAGTACGAGGCGCTGTGCCCCATCGCAAACGCGCCCGAAGAAACTGCGTCGTAGACCTCCAAACCGCCGATCTGCGCGCCTGCCGGATAGACCGTAACTTCGACCTCACCGTTGGTCAAGTCCTTCAGGTTTTGCGCGACCGATTCGCCGCCGCCGTAGATGATATCTAACGACGAGGGAAACGAACTGACCATCTCGAGGCGAATACTCCCCTGCGCGCTCGCAAACATCAGCGGCGAAAAGGCGCTGCTCGCGGCTATGACTCCGGACTTTTTAAGAAAATCCCGACGTTTCATGACGTCAACCTCCAACTGTAAGGTGTCTTGCCCCCGTAGTATACGAAGCCGAAGTGTTACTTGGCAATCAGGGTGCGTGCAGCTGCTAAGGGGACTCGAGCCGTTATCAAAAGCCAGCGCTCGTGAAGAATTGCACCTTTTACTACAATTGCAGCCAAACGCCTCATCCAACTTCATAGATAAGGTGTATAAGTAACAGGAAGCCCACATTATCCCACAAGCCCCTCGGTGTGGGTCGCGCTTTAAGAGCTTCCGAAAAAGCCTTTTTGCGTGGGCCGAGGTTTTTGAAAGGACTGCCATGGATTACCAGAAGCTGTTCAAAAGTAAACTCGACCGTCGCCGTTTGTTAGGCAACCTGGGCTTGATGGGTGCCGGAGCCGTTATGACCGCCTGTGGTAGTAGCGTCATCGGTCAGCCAAACCCCAATCCAAATCCCAACCCTACGCCTAGCACTAACTTAGACCCCGCCATCCTCAACTTTGCCCTGAACCTCGAGTACCTAGAAGCCGCCTTTTACCTCGCCGCCGTGGGTCGCATCGACGAGATCAATACCGTAGGTGGCGACGCCGATATCCTTTTGCCCGACGGGTTTGACGGAACAACCGCGATCAAGTTCGACACACCCGAAACCGAGTCGTACGCCAGTGAGATTGCCAGCGATGAACTCGCTCACGTGAATTTTTTACGTGGCGCGCTTGACGCGGCCGGTGCACCTGTCGCTGACCGTCCTACCTTGGACTTCGGGACTGCCTTCCCAGCCGCTGCCGCTGCTGCGTTTCCAGACGTTGACCCCGATCTTACGGCTCAGTTCAACCCTTTCGCCAATGAACTGCTCTTTTTGCACGGCGCGTTCATCTTTGAAGATGTCGGCGTGACGGCCTATAACGGCGCAGCGCCCGCAATTACCGACAAGATGGGTGTGCTCGCGCCGGCTGCCGGTATCCTCGCGGTCGAGGCGTACCACGCTGGCGAGATTCGCACGATTCTTTATGGGCTGCGCGACGAAGACACCCCCTTTGGGGTTCCAGTTCAGGCTGTTGTGCAGGGTATCTCCGACTTACGCGCCAGCTTGGGTGGCGGTAGCGACCAGGGCATCGTCAATGACGACGGTTCGGCTAATATCATCCCAACTGATGAAAACTCGGTTGCGTTTGCCCGTACTCCGCGTCAGGTTGCCAACATCGTTTACTTTGCACCAGACGCAGCTAAAGGCGGCTTCTTTCCTGACGGTATCACTGTTCCCGCAGGGCTCGAGGATGCTTTCGCTTCGCTTTTAGCTCTTTAGGATTATATCAAGGTGTGAAGTAGTTCGCTGCTTCACACCCCCTTTTTTAACGTTCCATAACGTGCGCCTCATTCAAGAGGTGCTAGATTAATAAGAGGAGGTTGTCATGAGACTTGGTCCTTTAGGTGTACCCGAATTGCTGATTATTCTAGTCGTCGTTTTGCTGGTGTTCGGCCCCAAACGTTTGCCGGAGATGGCCAAAGGTATCGGTCAGTCGGTGCGTGAATTTCGTAAAGGTATCCGCGACATGAAAAACGACATCGACCGCGACGACGAGCCCACGCAAAGCGCGCCCAAACAAGCTAAAGTCGTCGAATCACCGACTACGCCGACCGTTGAGACCGTCTCGGCAGTTGAAGCCAAACCCGCCGAGGTCAAGGTCTCGCCTGTTCAGGACGAGGCGAAAGAAGAAGTCAAAGCTTAAGCTTAGTTCCGGTAGTCACCACCTAAACCACGAAGGTAGCTGCGTGTAACTCAAGACTAAAGGAAATCCGTTTGACCCTTATAGACCACTTTGCCGAGCTGCGGACACGCCTGTTTATCGCCCTGGGGGGCTGGCTCGTAGGCGCAGTTGCAGCCTTTTATTTTCGTACCCTGCTGCTCGCGTGGTTGCGGGCTCCTCTGCCGGATAACATTAACCTTATTGCTACGGGGATTCTCGAGCCCTTTAACGTCTCCATGCAGGTTACGGCGTTTTTCGGTCTTGCGCTCGCTTCACCCATCATCCTCGGACAAATCTGGGGCTTTATCGCGCCCGGTTTATTACCCGAAGAGCGGCGCTGGGCGGTACCTTTCGTTTTCCTCACCGTTTTAGCCTTTGGCTCCGGCATTATTTTTGCGTATTACGTTATTTTACCGCTGGCGTTACCCATTATCGTTGGCTTTTTAGGTAATCAAGTCGAGTTACTCCCCCGCATCGGCGACTATATTTCAAAGGTACTCCTTTATATGGGCGTGTTCGGACTTATCTTTGAAATGCCTATCATCAGCTTTTTGCTGGCACGTTTGGGCCTCATCTACGCGCCGATGCTGGTTGGGGTGCGGCGTTACGAGATTGTTGTAAGCTGCATTTTAGCGGCGGTGATTACGCCTACTGCCGACCCGCTGAATTTTGCGTTGGTCGCGATCCCGCTAATTTTACTTTATGAGCTGAGCATCGTCGTAGTACGTGTGTCTCAGCAGAGGGTGCCCCTTGCAAGAGACGATTCAGGCTTTACGAATCCGCATTGATACACTCAATCTAGAGCTTTTGAGGCTGCTTTCGGAGCGTGCTAGCCTAGCTGAAGAGATCGGCGCGCTCCAGACGCAGATGGGTACGTCTCACTACGACCCAGTGCGCGAGGGCGAGATGTTAGACGCGCTTACAGCGGCGAACCGTGGGCCGTTCAGCAACGGCGTCGTCAAAAGTTTGTTTAAGAGCATCTTTCAGGCGAGTATGCAGTTAGAAGTTGCTTCGGATAAGGTCAAGTACTTGACCTCGAGGCAAACCCATACCGAAGATACCGTGGTTTATCTGGGCGACGTACCTATTGGGAGCACCCATTCGCCCGTTTTAATCGCTGGGCCTTGTTCGGTCGAATCTGCCGAACAGATGGACGCGGTCGCCCAATTTATCTCCGAACGTGGCGTCAAAGTGATGCGCGGCGGCGCGTTCAAACCACGTACCGATCCCTACTCGTTTCAGGGTTTGGGCGTCGAAGGGTTACGGCTAGGCCGCGAAGTTTGTGACCGCTACGACCTCAAGTTCATCTCGGAAATTATGGACGCGAAAGATTTGGACGCTTTTGTAGAACACGCCGACATGCTGCAGATCGGCGCACGCAACATGCAAAACTTTACGCTTCTCAAGGCGGTTGGTCGCTCGAAGAAGCCGGTGCTGCTCAAACGGGGGCTTTCTGCAACTATCGAAGAGTGGGTGATGGCGGCGGAGTATCTGCTCTACGAAGGCAACCAGAACGTGGTGCTTTGCGAACGCGGGATTCGCACCTATGAAAAATACACCCGCAATACGCTCGACGTGTCGGCGGTCGCGCTCGCCAAGCTCGAGACGCACCTACCCGTTCTAGTTGATGTGACGCATTCCGGGGGTCGCCGCGACCTGCTCGTGCCGCTGACCAAAGCCGGATTAGCCGTCGGAGCCGACGGTATTATGATCGAAGTTCATCCGAATCCGGCGGTGGCACTTTCAGACAATAAGCAGCAGGTCGATTTCAGGGAGTTCGACCGCTACCTAAACGAGACCGGCTACCACAATAAGCTTTCCGAAAAACGGCATGAGGTGTACGGTTTTTAGCGTCGGTGGTTGATGTATTCGACCTTATGACAAAGACAACCGCCGAACGGTACAGCTACCGTTCGGCGGTTTTAATGAGCGGCGTTCTTATGAAGCGACAGGCTCCAGCGCCTGCTGCTCACGAGCCGTTTTAAGTGAATTCGTCCACCACGCCAGCTCGTCAAGCATGTCATTTACACCTGCTTGGAGATAGGTAAGAGACTCGAGGCTTTGCCCACCTTGCCACACTGCCATAAAGTCGCCCCCTTGGATATGAACGCCTTTATGCAAGGGGGCCATCTGCAACTCCACATGAATCAGGCGCAACTGCTCGATAGCTCGCGCCGCACCTACCGCACCGTAGCCGACGTAAGCCGCAGGTTTTTTGTTCCACTCGGTATAGGCAAAATCGAGCGCATTTTTGAGCACGCCCGAGACGCTGTGATTATACTCAGCAGTGACAAAGATGTACCCGTCGAATTCAGCAATTTTTTTCTGCCAGCGAACCCCGACCTCGTTTTGTGTGGGAGCCCAAAGATTCGAGGCGACCTCGTTGAAAAAAGGTAGGGGAAAATCGCGGAGATCGACGATTTCGAACTCGAGGTCACTACGCTGGCTCGCCGCGTCGTAAATCCACTGAGCAGGTTTCTCACCAAAGCGGGTGTCGCGGTCGGTGCTGATAATGATACCGATTTTAGGCATATAGGGCTCCTGAATGGTTTTTAAGTTACCCGGTTGACGAATTGGGTAACACCTCTAAAAGCTTATGCTTGGCTCCTCACATAGTTACGTATAGTACAATACATAATATAGCACCAGGCTACGTGCGACACAGCTGCTACACGTTGGACGAAGATTCTGGGATGCGGAACAAAATAAGCTGCAGCCCGCCCAACGGACTACAGCTGAAGCAGCGGTAAAACTAGCTTAAGCAGCGTCTTGTTGTTGCCGCTCGGACTCTTTCTTACCCACTTCGTCGAGCGCGGAAAAGTCTTCGTCGCTCAGTTCTAAAGACGCAGCAGCGACGTTTCCTTCTAAATGGGAGACTTTGCTGGTACCGGGAATCGGCAACATCACTGGGCTACGTTTTAAGACCCAAGCGAGCGCAACTTGCGAGGGCGACGCGTCCAGTTTTTTGGCGATATCGTCTAGGACACTGCCCGGTTGTGCCAAACTTCCCGAAGCGAGCGGTGCCCACGGAATAAAGCCGATATTTTCACCTTCGCAAAACTCGAGCACGTCTTCGCTCTGACGTGTGACGAGGTTGTAGAGGTTTTGCACGCTCGCCACCTCGAAGTGTTGTTGAGCCACCTTGATCTCTTCGACGCTGACCTCGCTCAGCCCTACGTAGCGAATAAGACCCTCTTTTTGCATCTCGGCGATCACCGCAAACTGCTCGTCACGGTCAACTTTGGGGTCGATACGGTGAAGCTGCCAGAGGTCGATAGTCTCGAGCCCCAAACGACGTAAGCTCATCAGCACCGCTTGCCGCAGATACTCAGGACGACCCACAGGCGTCCACTTGTTCGGACCTTGCCGCGTGTTTGCGCCCTTAGTCGCGATCAGCAGACCGTGATAAGGATGGAGCGCTTCGCGAATTAAATCTTCGCTTACATCGGGGCCGTAAGCGTCAGCGGTATCGATAAAGTTGACCCTTAGTTCAGGGAGCCGTTTAAGCACGCGGATCGCTTCGTCACGGTCTTGGGGTGCACCCCAGATGCCTTCGCCGGTAATGCGCATCGCGCCAAAACCAAGCCGGTTGACCGTGAGGTCGCCGCCCAGCTTAAAGGTGCCGCTCGCCTCTGCGTTTGGTGTTTGCGTCATCGTTGCCTCTCTTTCTCTAAAACTTTACGCTCATCTTTTCGGCGGAACGTGTAAGAGAGGAGACGGTTCGCCACGCACAGCCTTTTAACCTCGAGTGCTAGGGGATAAGGGTTCAAAGAAGTGAAAATGGGAGTATGACGAGTACACCCCATTTCCAAGGACAGTCTACGTTAAGTGAGCTGTTCACCGTGGTCTACGTGATGGTTGAT
>JAABUN010001409.1_pt1 | contig 53117 bp, 47 predicted proteins | sample 5559311 | NCBI WGS metagenome assembly JAABUN01 (sample SAMN10711877, study PRJNA513370) | rock metagenome | isolation source: Antarctica rocks | place: Antarctica: Victoria Land, Siegfried Peak sud
AAAAGGTAGATGGCGAGGTGTATGAAAGATTGGATACCCGCAGAGCTGCACTTAAAAGTTTTAAAAATATAGGTGCAAAGGTAGCGCTGACTGCTGTTCCGTTTGCACTCGGTTCTTTCTTTAAAAAGGCTTACGGACAAACCAGCAATACAACGCAAATAATTGCCATCCTAAATTATGCTTTAACGCTCGAATATCTTGAAGCAGAATTTTATCAAAAAGGTGTTCAGAACTTTGCAGCTATAGCAGTACCGGCAGGTGCGGCACAAGGCGCTATAAGCACTATTGCAGCACACGAAGCTGCTCACGTATCATTTCTTACAACCACTATAAAAACTTTAGGTGGTACACCTGTTACCAAGCCTACATTCGATTTTTTTGGTAACAAGGGTAAAGGCGGCGGCCCTTTTGCAAACGTATTTTCAAACTATACTACTTTTCTTGCGGTAGCGCAAACTTTTGAAGATACCGGAGTTAGAGCGTATAAAGGCAGAGCGCCTGAATTAGTAAAAACAGGAGACATTTTAACTGCCGCTCTTAAAATACACTCGGTTGAAGCAAGACATGCATCGCACATAAGGCAGATGCGTAAAAATGCGGGGCAGGCTGATGTAAAGCCCTGGATCACTCAAAACAATTCAGGCATTGGTGCAATTGTAGCAGCAAGTTATGCCGGCGAAGAAAATACGATGCAGGCGAACGTACAAATTACAAATATTAATGGCACCGGTATTACTGCTGATGCTGCTTCAGAGTCTTTTGATGAGCCATTAACAGCGGCGCAGGTATTAGCTATAGTAGATCCTTTTATTGTTTAATTATTAGTTTAAATGATGGTTTGAATGATAGTTTAATAATGCAGATCACTTAAAAAAAAGCCTGATAACCATGAGTTATCGGGCTTCTTTATTTCGTATAAATTATTTTACTTAATGGATACGCTCCGCTACCGGGAGAATACCAATAGCTCTCCATTTGTCCTGTTAAGACGAACAGATAATATTTATAAACTAAACGCCAATGCAGCAACACTTCAACATGCATCCTAATAAAACACGCTGTACAAAGCAGTAAGTATCCCTATAATTATTGTTGAACCTATAATAAAACCGGGAGAACAACGAAACATAGTTGTATCAATCTCCAAAGCTTTAGGGTTGTATTTACTTCTGCTGTCTGCAAGACTGATAACTACCATCAGCAAAACAAGTATAATGAACACAATTGTCATCCTGTCCATAAAAGGGAAGTCAGGAAAAGCACCGTTTGTCCAGCCGGGAAGAAACTTTAAAACGGTTGAAAGCGGTATGGTGAGAATAGCGGATGTAAGAGCCGCAGCAGATGTTGCCCGTTTCCAAAAGAAGCCTAATAGAAAAATGGATAGCACACCAGGCGAGATAAAACCTACATACTCCTGTATAAACTGGTAAGCCTGGTCGAGGTTTCTTAATGCCGGCGCTACTAAGCTTGCAAGTATCATTGCAACGATAACCGTAATGCGTCCTGTTTTCACCAGCTTTTTTTCGGTAGCTTCTTTGTTGAAATACTTTTTGTAAATATCTAAAGAAAAGATAGTAGAAATGCTGTTTGCCTTTCCGGCAAGAGAAGCAACAATGGCTGCGGTAAGCGCTGCAAATGCAAGCCCTTTTAATCCGTTTGGCAACAGGTTCATAAGTGTTGGATAAGAATGGTCGGGCTTAATGATTCCATTTACATCTGCCATCTCTGTTTGAAACATTCCATTCTGATGCATAACATACATCGTAATGCCGGGGATAACAACTATTAGCGGTATAAGCAATTTTAAAAAGGCAGCAAAGAGAATACCGGCACGTGCAGTTTTAAGATCAGCTCCCAATGCCCGTTGTGTTATATATTGGTTACAGCCCCAGTAATTCAGGTTGTTGATCCACATCCCTCCTATCAATACAGAAAGCCCTGGTAACTCTTTATAATGCGGACTTGATTTATCGAATATCATGTGAAAATGTGAAGGAGCTTTATCGCGTATAACACTTAAGCCTTTTAAAATATCTCCTCCAAAACCAAATCTTTCTGATACAAGTGTAAGCGCCAGGTAGCAGGTTACAAGGCCGCCCATTATCAGCACAAGCACCTGTATTACATCAGTATATCCAATCACCTTCATGCCGCCGAGTGTAACAACGATAGAAAAAATACCGAGACCGATCATACACCATTCAAAGCTGATTCCTGATATTGAATTTATTGCCAGCGCACCTAAATAAATGATGGAGGTAAGGTTTACAAACACATATACAAGTAACCAGAAAATTGCCATTAGTGTAGCAACAGTGCCATTATACCGTTGCTGCAAAAATTGCGGCATGGTAAAAATTTTATTCTTAAGATAGATGGGTATAAAGAAGGCAGCCACTATAATAAGCGTGGCAGAAGCCATCCATTCATAACTGGAAATGGCAAGTCCTAAAGCGAAGCCGGAGCCCGACATGCCAATAAAATGTTCGGCTGAAATATTAGATGCAATAAGCGATGCACCGATTGCCCACCAGGTAAGAGATCCTTCTGCGAGAAAGAAGTCTTTAGAGTTCATCTCCTTAGATTTCTTTTTATGGTATATCCAGTAGCCATAAGCAGATACAGCAATAAAATAGATAAAGAATACGAGGTAGTCAAGTAAGTGCAGATGGTTCATACAGCAGCGTTAGGAGGATAAGAATGATGGAAAATAAACAAATAATCAGAAATACTATAATAAACAGGAAGGTTTGTATTGAAGTTATATAATTAACCCCTTTGTGTTCTTTGTGTGACATCTTCTTAGTACCGTTTGTGGTAAAAGAAAAAACAAGGAAAAACGAAAGTTTAACCACACTGAACACAAAAATTAAATTGTAAATTCCTCACTCGCTTTTATCGCTCTTTAATAAACCTGCGGGCACTTTTAATTCACCTGTGCCTGCATCTATCAGCCCGTTTCGTTCATCTTCAATATTGGTTGCCTGTGTGTAAACATCACCGGCTATGGGCCGTTTGCGTAATTCCTGTTTATAAAGCTTTATTTGCTTTGCACGTTCATCAGCATCTTTAGGGCCTCCATATTCTACAAAACCGAAACCACCCCATTCGCTTACCACTATAGGAACCTGCCGGCGAAAAAAGAACGGGTCGCCCACCACCAGCGGAAAAGGAGCTACGCCTACCAGCTCGCCTGCTACCAGTTTATCGAGTATCTCGCACCAGCGCTGCAAGTTGGGTGTGTAAAGGTGAGCAGTGAGCAGGTCTGATTTAAGCCGCCCTTCATAAGATATGTGTTGCCAGCCATCGTTATCCACCACTAAAAATTGAGGGTGAGCAATTTGCATATAGTGATACATATCCATAATATATTGGCGGGTTTCTTTATTGGTTGCTATATCCTGAGCACCCCAATCCTCATTATACAAGCTCCAGATTACTACAGAGGGATGTGTTCCAATAAGGGCAAGCATGCGCAGTAATTCTGCTTTATGATTGGCCCTGCTTTTTTTGTTAGACTGATGCGGGCTTGGAACTTCTACCCAAAGCAGCATACCCATTTTATCTGCAAGATTATAAATACGCGGATCTACCCCGGCAATGTGAATGCGTACAAGATTACAACCTAACTCCTTCATTGCAAGCATGTGCTTCTTAATCTCCTCGTAGGTAGCAGCGCCGGGCTGATATAGTATTCCATCGAGGTAAAGTGTTTTATTGTTCAGGTAAACACAGCAGCCGCGTGCCTCAATTTTTCGCAGACCAAAACGGGTTTCAATTTCAGCTATATAACCATTTGCGTCAATTAACTGGGCCACCAGGCGGTACAGGTTTGGCTCTTCGGGCGACCAAAGTTTTGCATCCGGAACTTCAATTACCAGTCGCTGTCCTTTCTGCCCTGCTTCCAGCTCCAATGGAAAATCTGAAGTGGCGAGGGGTTCATCCCCTTCCTGCTTTCTTTTAAAAACTTTTAACCGGATTGTATATTTGCCGGCATCGTGAATACGGGTAGTAAGGTTAAAACGAACCAGGTTATCTTCAACAATAGAAACTACGCCTACCCGCGAACGCAGCCGGTTTCGCTCAACCTGCTCGAGCCATATACTGCGAACAGCGCCGGTATAAGTTTGATACCAGATACCTCCGCGTTTATATACATAAGACTCCTGTTTGCCCCGCGGAATATCAGCATCCATTGTATCGGCAATGCGAACAGTTAGCCGGTTAACAGGTTGCAGATTTTCATCGTTAAGCTCGTAAGAGAAAGAGGTATATTCACCCACATGAACTTCTTCACCTTCAACCGTACGCAAAAGAATACCGTTTAGCCAAACCCGGGTTTCGTAACCACATGCGCCAAAAGTTAGTTGCAGCATAGCATGAGGCGCCCCATTTCCATTTGCCCGTTGCGGCAGGGGAAAATCTCTTTCGTACCAGGCAACTATTTTATCCTTCCACGCAATTTCAGGCTGCCCTTTTGCTGCTGCTATATGCTCTTCTATTGAGCCCGGCCATTGTGCTGTATGCTCATAATTATGTTTTAAATACCATTCTTCCTGCAGCCCTTTATCCTCTCTGTCCAGAGAGAAACGCCACTCACCATCCAAAAGTATTGGCGTGTTAGGCCGCAAAACAGCACGAGGCAATGGGTTGATGAAGTTGTCGTCCGCATTTATCTCTTCTTTACTTTTAGCGGTACTGTAATTAGGATGAGTGGATTCCATAGGTATATTAAATATTTTAAAGATTATTAAACAGTATTAGATATGTGTTTTTTCCGAACTTTACGATTATTGCAATCATTTTTGCGTTGCAATATAAATTATATGTTCTAACTCCTCTGTTTGTTTATTGAAAGAAAAAGGATATAAAGGATTAGACCTCCACAGAAGTTTAATAAAATATTATAATCTTTTTATGGAAGGGTCAGCAAAAGATTTGAAGGATAATTATGTGAATAAATTTTCGTATCGTAAAAAAGTAAGATTAAAATTTATTATTAGAATTGGCACTAAATCCTAAAGATCAAATAGATGTAATCAATCTTGAAAAGATTAAAAAATTGCCCGCCAAACAAACATAAAAGCCGATAAAAATTATCCACTTTTCCTTTTTCAATTTTCGTTTTTCCCTTGTCAACACTTATCTTTGCGCAAAATTTCAGGATGGGTATGATACCAAAGCGCATGAAATCTTTACTGGTAGCTGTTTTTAGCCTTTATTTGATATTAATTTGTCATATATCTTTCTCCCAGCCACAAGGCAATAACGGTCCCGCAGTAACTGAACATGGTACGCCCGTAGAAAAAGAAGAAAAGATTGATGCGGCCAAAGTTATTATGGAACATATAATGGACAGCCACGAATTTCACCTTGCTGAAATTGGTGGTCATCCAATTTCTATTCCTCTTCCCGTTATTTTATATTCTCCGCAGCGTGGTTTTAATAGTTTTCTTTCTTCAAAATTCCAACATGGCCATGCTACATATGATGGCTATAAAATGATTAATAACAAAATTGTTCCCGTAAAAAGTGATGGCTCTGTTGATGAAGGCGTAAAGATTTACGATTTTTCGCTTACAAGAAATGTTGTGCAAATGTTTATTGCATTAGGCTTGCTTATAATAATAATGGTAGGCGTAGCAAAAAGATATTCCCGAAGCGGTTCGCACAAAGCTCCAACAGGTTTTCAGAATGCGATTGAGGTAGTAATAACTTTTATCAGGGATGAAGTAGGTAAACCAAATCTTGGTCATAAGTACGAAAAGTACATGCCTTATCTTTTAACCGTTTTCTTTTTTATACTTATTAATAATCTTGTAGGTATGATACCGGGAACAGCTAATGTAACAGGTAATATTTCTTTTACCATTGTGCTGGCTATTATTTCGATGATAGTTATTCTCATCAGTACTAACTGGCATTTTTGGGCACATATTTTCTGGCCTCCGGGGGTTCCTTTTTTTGTTAAAGTTATTTTAGTTCCAATTGAAGTTGCGGGTGTATTTATTATTAAGCCCGGAGCTTTAATGATACGTCTTTTTGCAAATATGGTAGCAGGTCATATCGTAATTATATGTTTCATTTCACTAATTTTTATTTTTGGTGCTATGAACAAAATGGTAGGTATTGGTTTTACACCCATTTCAGTGTTGTTTACAGTGTTTATATATTTTATTGAAATATTAGTTGCATTTATACAAGCCTTTATTTTTACTAACCTTACTGCTGTATTTATAGGACAGGCTTTTGAAACCGGGCATGTTGATGCTGGACAGGAACCACACGATCCCCATCCAACCCGCAATAGAAGCGAAAAAGAATACGCACTATAACTTTTTTAATAATCACAAAAACAAACAGTATGTCATTAATGACCATTTTACTACAAGCTACTACCGATCATGTTGCTAACTTTTCAATGTCTCACGCAGGGGGAGCCATTGGTGCAGGTTTAGCGGCAATTGGTGCCGGTATCGGTATCGGGCAAATTGGTAGAGGTGCAGTTGAAAGCATTGCACGCCAGCCCGAAGCAATTAACGACATTCGTGCTAACATGATCCTGACTGCTGCGTTTGTAGAGGGTGTTGCCCTTTTCGCAGTAATTGCAGGTATTTTGGCTGTATTGAAGTAACCCTCACCCGGCCTCTCCCTGCAAGGGAGAGGAGGAATGGAGGAGTTGTTTTACAGAGGCACAAACTTATTACTGCATCTTAAGTACAGGACGGCGGATGCAGTAATTAAACCCCCAAACCCCCTGAAGGGGGCTAAAGAAAAAAATTATCTAAAATATATAAACTCTCCCTTTAGGGAGTTGGAGGGTCTTCAATATGGAACTGTTATCACCTGGTTTAGGTTTGGTTTTCTGGACATTGATTGCTTTTTTTATCGTTTTAATTATTCTGGGAAAGTTTGCATGGAAACCTATTCTTTCTTCTTTAAAAGAAAGGGAAGCAACAATTGCCGACTCGTTAGCTACTGCACAAAAAGTTAAGGCTGAAATGGCATTGCTGAAAAATGAAAATGAGGCAATGATGGCACAGGCGCGCGAAGAAAGAGGACGTATGATTAAAGAAGCCAAAGATGCAAGTGATAGAATGATCAGCGATGCTAAAAATAAAGCAAGACACGAATACGAACGTATCATCGCCGATGCCCAGGTAGCTATTAACCAACAAAAAAATGCAGCGCTGATTGATGTGAAAAACCAGGTAGGTAAACTGGTTATTGAAGTAAGTGAAAAGGTACTACGCAGAGAATTATCTAACAAAAACGAACAGGAAGGATATATTAAGCAACTGGCAGAAGTTGTTAAGTTGAATTAAAAGCACCACTGCCTTGCTAAAGGGAGAGAGGAAAACAAAGTAACTTATTTTCTAAATTTTTATAATCTCCCTCCTTTGGAGGGATTAAGGGAGGCTATTAATGCTCAATCCACGATTAGCCGGCAGGTACGCAAAAAGTTTAATAGATTTTGCGGTTGAAAAAAATCAACTGGAGGTTATTTATAATGATATGAAGTATCTTCAGGAAGTGTGCAAAAGCAGTCGGCAGTTTGTAAGTATTATGCAAAGCCCTGTAATCACACACGACAAAAAAACCCGGATATTAAACGCCGTATCCCAGGGAAAGATATCTGATGCTTCTATCGTATTCCTGCACCTTTTAATTACAAAAAACAGGGAATTTTTTCTGGTTGAGATAATTAACGGGGTTATAGAACAATACAACACCATCAAAGAAATTTATAAGGTTAAGCTTACTACCGCTACAGAAGTAAGCGAGGATGTAAAAAACACAATCGTAAATAAAATTAAGCAGGATACGCCTTTAAAGAATATAGAATTAGAATCGGCAGTAAAACCAGAACTCATCGGAGGATTTGTTATTGAGTTTAATAACAATCTGGTAGATGCAAGTATTTTAAGAGATCTCCGCGATGTAAAGTATCAATTTGATGATAACCAGTTTGTGCATCAGATAAGGTAGCTGAGATTTGATTTGAGATTTGGGGATTTGGGATTTGAGATTTGAGATTTGATAAATTTAATGTTTGCAAAGTAACAGGTAATAAAAAGTGGGTAATAAAATAATTTTCTAACATCCCTGTAAATATTTCCGCAGTATGCGGGTAAGGGAATAAAATATAAAATAATGGTTGATATTAAACCGGATGAAATATCAGCAATACTGAGGCAACAGTTAAGCAATTTCAATGCCTCTGCCGAACTTGAAGAAGTTGGTACTGTATTGCAGGTGGGTGATGGCATTGCCCGTATATATGGTTTAAATAATGTTAGAAGCGGCGAGCTTGTTGAGTTTGAAAATGGTATTAAAGCAATTGCACTTAACCTTGAAGAAGACAATGTGGGTGTGGTATTAATGGGTGCGCAGGATGAGGTAAAAGAAGGATCAACAGTACGACGTACAGGTAAGATCGCTTCAATAAGAGTGGGAAATGGTTTAGCAGGCAGGGTAATTAATATGCTTGGCGAACCCATTGATGGTAAAGGACCTATCATTGGTGAATTATATGAAATGCCATTAGAGCGTAAAGCGCCGGGGGTAATTTTTAGAGAGCCTGTAAAAGAACCATTGCAAACAGGTATCAAAGCCATTGATGCAATGATCCCTATTGGTCGCGGACAACGTGAATTGGTTATTGGTGATCGTCAAACGGGCAAGTCGGCTATTTGTGTAGATACTATTATCAACCAGAAAGAATTTTACGACGCAGGTAAAACTGTGTATTGTATATATGTAGCCATCGGGCAGAAGGCAAGCACAATTGCACAGGTTATGAAAACCCTCGAAGAACATGGGGCAATGGCTTATACTACCATTGTTGCCGCTTCTGCCAGCGACCCTGCTCCTCAACAATTCTACGCTCCGTTTGCAGGCGCTGCAATTGGTGAATTTTTTAGAGATACAGGTCGCCCTGCTTTAATCATTTACGATGATCTTTCTAAACAGGCAGTTGCATATCGTGAAGTGTCTTTGTTGTTAAGAAGACCTCCGGGACGTGAAGCTTATCCCGGTGATGTATTTTACCTTCACAGCCGTTTATTGGAAAGAGCAGCTAAGATCATTGCTAAAGATGAGATTGCCGCTAAGATGAACGACTTACCTGAAAGTATTCGGCATTTAGTAAAAGGCGGCGGTTCGTTAACTGCACTGCCCATTATCGAAACACAGGCAGGTGATGTATCTGCATATATTCCTACCAACGTAATTTCTATTACCGACGGACAAATATTTCTCGAAGGTAACCTGTTTAATGCGGGTATTCGCCCAGCCATTAACGTGGGTATTTCTGTAAGCCGGGTGGGTGGTAATGCGCAGATCAAATCAATGAAAAAAGTGGCAGGTACATTAAAGCTTGATCAGGCACTTTATCGTGAAATGGAAGCTTTCTCTAAGTTTGGCGGCGACCTCGATCCTGCTACAAAAGCTGTTCTTGATAAAGGTGCACGCAACGTAGAAATTCTTAAACAGCTTCAATACTCACCTATGAGCGTTGAAAAACAGGTGGCAATTATTTACCTTGGCACGCAAGGTTTATTAAGAGAAGTACCTGTAAAAAAGGTGAAAGAATTTGAAGAGCACTTTTTAACTGAAATGGAAAACAGGCATCCTGATCTATTGGCGGAATTTAAAAAAGGTAACCTGCCCGAAGATGGATTAAAGCAAATGGTGGAGTTAGCTCGTGGACTAATGGGAGTTTATAAATAATAACCGGATGAATTTGGGTTAAAGAAAGGAGTAAAATAAAGTTTGAATTTTTTCCAATACAATTTTAAATGTTAGGATTACATCAGCACAATACTTAACATTAGAACGAAACAATTTACTTGAATGAATAGGCGGCTCCAATTTGGAGCCGTTTTTATTTGTGATTAGGTAAAGGAAAATAAAAATAAAAATATTTATAGAATAGTTTGGTTTATAAAATAAACAATTTTATGTTTGTGCTGTAAAATTTAAAACGATGAAAAAAATCATTTTACTATTTATCGCTTTTTCGATAATAAACCTGGTAAGAAGCCAGGCTAAAATACAGGGAGAGATAAAAGACAATAAGAATCATCCTCTGCAAGGCGTAAGCATAACTTTAAAAGATAGCTACGATGGCGCTACCAGCGATTCGTTGGGTCACTTCTCTTTTAGTACCACCGAAAAAGGGATTCAGATAATTGTTGCAAGTAGTATTGGTTATAATTCCATCAGCCAGGATGTAACCATTGGTAAAGAACCTGTAACGGTAAACATTGTGCTGAAAGAAAAGCTTGACGAGCTAAAAGCCGTAATGGTAACTGCAGGTTCGTTTGCAGCAGGTGACAACAAAAGAGCAGCCGTATTAAGTTCGTTGGATGTGGCAACTACTGCAGGTTCTAATGCAGACATTACCGCAGCTTTAAAAACATTGCCCGGCACTCAACAGGTAGGCGAGCAGGAAGGCTTGTTTGTTCGCGGAGGCGCCGGTTACGAGACTAAGCAATTCATTGACGGTACATTGGTAAACAATCCCTATTTTTCAAGTGTGCCAGACCTGGCAAGCCGTGGCCGTTTTTCTCCGTTTCTTTTTAAGGGAACTGTTTTTACAACCGGTGGCTATTCGGCTTTATATGGGCAGGCATTGTCTTCTGCCCTGCTGCTTGAATCTATTGATATTCCTGAAAAATCTGAAATAGATGCTTCCATCTCGCCTTTGTTTGTTGGTGCAGGTATGCAGCATCTTGCAAAAGATAAGATGTCTTCGTGGGGAATTAATTATGGTTATACAAATCTTGCCGTCTATTTTAGTATCGTAAAACAAACGCCTGATTATTTTAAAATTCCTCAGTTTCAAAACGGCGATGCAAACTTTCGTTTTAAAACAAAGAGTGGCGGCATAGTAAAATATTATACAACTTATAGTCATGGCAACCTGGGTTTAAGAAGGCCTGATATTGACAGCCTATCGTTAAAAGATGCTTTTGGTTTAACAAACAGCAACTGGTATAACAACCTTAGCTGGCGAGAAAATTTAGGCAAGGGCTGGAAGATGAATTTAGGCACCAGTTACAGCACCAATAAAGATGATATCTCGCAGCAGGTACAAGACCAGAGCAATCAACCAAAGCAATTTGGAAGCAGTACGTATTGGATGCGAAATAAGAATTTTGCTTTACAACATCGGCAGGATTTATCGCAGCTAAAAGCAGTTTTTGAAAAAAGGCTTATAGGCATAAGTACCATCCGTTTTGGCAGCGAGTATTGGTATGCTTATGATAGGAGTATGATAAATGATACAGCACGTAAGCTGATTGACAATTACACTTCTGTATTTGCAGAGTCTGATATTTATATAACAAATGATCTTGCAGCCAAAGTAGGTGTTCGTTTCGAAAACTCTTCACTACTTCGTAAAGCAGATGTTGCGCCTCGTCTTTCCTTAGCTTATAAAACAGGTAAGAATGCGCAGATGTCTTTAGCGTATGGGCTCTTCTATCAAAAGCCTGAGAATAACCAGTTGTATTATACAACAGCTCTTGGTATGACGAAAGCTACACATTACATCATCAACTACCAAAAGATGACTATTGAAAGAATTTTTAGAGTTGAGGCTTATTATAAAAAATATGACGACCTTATTAAAAACGTTCCTGCCGTAAGTTATACTTATAATTATTATAACAACAACGGAACGGGTTATGCAAAAGGCATTGACGTGTTTTGGAGAGATAAAAAGTCCATCAAAAACTTCGACTACTGGGTAAGCTATTCTTACATTGACAGCAAGCGCGATTACCTGAACTATCCCAAACAACTACAGCCCAACTTTGTAGCTAATCACACAGCATCTGTGGTAATGAAACGCTTTTATACGTCCATAAAATCTGGGTTTAATTTTACTTATAGTTATGCAACCGGCAGGCCATACTATAATCTTATGTTGAACAATAACAACAAATATTTTATTGCCGACCAGGGAAAAACCAAAAGTTATAACAGCCTCAACTTTAGCGCTGAGTATGTGCCCAGTGTTGGTAAAACAAATGCCAAAACATTTGTGGTGTTGTTTGCGAGTATAAATAATGTATTAGATGCTAACCAGGTGTATGGCTACAATTATTCGTACAATGGCATGTACAAACAACCCATCACACCTCCTGCAAAACGCTTTTATTTTATTGGCTGCTTCTTAAGCTGGGGTGTGGATAGAACACAGGATGCAATTAATAATAATTTGTAGAAGCCCCGGCCCTAAAGGGAGGAGAGAGAAGAAACTAAAAATGCATTAAGTGCCACATTATACTACTAAAAATATAATCTCGACAGAAAATAAAAAATAAAAAATTATGCAAAACGAACAACCAAATTCCTACACTAACCCCACCTCTAATGTGGAAAGTAAAGACAATGAATTATGGCAAATTGCCAAAAGAAGAACAGCTTTTAAAATCAGCGCATTTTCTTATGTTACAGTTAATCTGATGCTAATAGCTATTTGGTATTTCACCTCTGGCCCGGGAAGTAATTTTTGGCCTATCTGGCCTATCTTAGGTTGGGGACTTGGCATTGCCACTCAATATTTTCATGCTTACCATGGCAGCGAGATATTTTCTTCGCAAAAAGAATATGAAAAATTAAAAAACAAACAACAATGATGAATAATCAAAATCAGACTTATTCTTAAAGTAAGAAGTAAAAAATCCGGGTCTATTAATTATTAAATAAAAAAAACAACATTCAAAAATCTCTCTACTCCCTTTAGGGTAGGGGTAAAACATCAATCATGAAAAAGTTACTTGTATCATTAAGCGTATTATTATTTGCGTCAGCATCATTTGCACAGGGCGACAGGTATCAAAAAGGGATGGAAAAAACGATGACCATGTTAGACTCTGCAAAGACTGCGGACGATTACACAAGTGTTGCCGCAGCATTCGAACGAATTGGTGACGCCGAAAAAACACAATGGCTTCCCTATTATTATGCGGCCTTTGCAAATATTATGAAAGGCTTTAAAGACCAGAAAGTAAACAAAGATGAAGCGGCTACCAAAGCAGAAGAAATGATTGCAAAAGCTGAAGCAATCGAACCAAAGAATTCAGAAATATTTGTTCTGAAAAATATGGCTTCAACATTGCACATGCTGGTTGATCCCTCAACGCGCTGGCAACAATATGGAGCTAAAGGCAATGAAGCATTGGCAACCGCAAAACAACTTGATCCAAACAACCCAAGAGCATATTTAATGGAAGGCCAGGGAATTTTTGGAATGCCCGTTCAATTTGGCGGCGGTAAAGACAAAGCAAAACCGATCTTTGAGAAATCATTGTCTTTATTTGATGCACAAAAACCTGCATCATCTCTTGCTCCTCATTGGGGTAAATCTTCAGCCGAACACATGCTTGCACTTTGTAAATAAGTGGTGGACTGGTTGATTAGTTGAATGGTTGACTGCTTGAATAGTTGAAATCTTAGAGAGAATAGGATCGGTTTTCTCAAACATTTTTTATTTGTGATATACAATGTGTAAACCTTTCAACTTTTCAACTAATAATTTTATTACTATACATATCAACCAATCAACTATTCAACCTGGCAACCAATATTCATCCAATGAACTTCACCATTCTCATCATCCTGCATGTGGCAGGTGGCACAATAGGCTTAATAAGCGGAACGATTGCAGCGGCAGTCATCAAAGGAAAAAAAGCACACCTGCTTAATGGTAAAATATTCTTTTATGCAATGCTTGTGACTGCTTTATCTGCTTTAATCATCAGTAATCTTCCGGGTCATCATAATGTCTTTTTGTTTGCAGTAGGTGGCTTTACACTTTATATGATTTTAAGCGGTTATCGTGCTGTTTGGCTTAAGAGAAACTTTGGTAAAACCGTACATTCTTTTGGCTGGATGGATTATGCTATTGCATTGTTTGCAGCAGTGTTTGGGGTGTTTTTGCTTGTGCTAAGTGTAAAGCAATTAATGACAGGCGATATGTTTGGCACTGTGCCCGCTGTTTTTGGATTAATATGCATTGGCTATGCCCTGCTGGACTACCGGTTGCTGAGCGGCAAAGTAAGCGTAAAGCAATCGTGGATGTCAAATCATATTACAAGGATGATGGGGGCTATGATAGCAGCCTACACAGCTTTTTTAGTAGTGAATGTGCACATCAAAATGCAATGGATATTGTGGCTGGCACCAAGTGTAGTTGGAGGAATGCTTATTAGCAAATTTATAAAGAAATATGTACGGTTAAAACCGCATGCAATAGTTAATAATACATCTCAGCTAAATGGTTTACAATAACAGAATAACATTTGTATATGAAAAAGAATGAGGAAGAATTTTCACCCGAAGACAGCTTGCGGCTTATTCGTTCGATGATAGATACATCCAGGCATTCTATAAGTGACCAAAGTCACTATTATTTGCTTTGGGGTTGGGCTGTTATGATCGGTTGTATTATTCAGTATTTACTAATGTCTGTATTCAAATCTCCTTATCACTATTATGCATGGCTTATTACACCATTAGCGCTTATACTTCAAATCATATTTATAATTAAAGATAAAAAGAAAGAAAGAGTCAAGACTTTTATTAATGAGGCAAATGTTCATTTATGGACTATAATTGGCCTTTCGTTCATTATATTGTTTTTCATCTTCAGTAAAATTGGGTGGATGTATTGTTTTCCTATTTACATTTTGTTATATGGTATAGGGACATCTGTTTCAGGAAGTTTAATAAAATTTAAACCTCTTGTAATCGGGGGCTTGGCAAACATGGTATTGTCAGCCATTACTGTTTACTTAAGGTACGACATGCAAATTCTGATGGCTGCTTTTGCAATATTGATTAGTTATATTATACCTGGGCATCTACTTAGAAACCAATACATAAAAGCAAAAAAGTATTCTTATGAAGGATAACGAAAGTGAGTTAACCGGGCAGGAAAGTTTGCAGATTATTCAGCAGATGATTGATACCGCTAAACGTGAGCAAAAGGATGACGGGAAAGGATGGATCATTTGGGGGTGGATGTTATTTCTTGCATCTGTTTTAACTGCAATAAATATCCACTATCAGTGGTTTCAAACTTTTTTCTTTTGGAACATGCTCGGTATAGTAACACTTGTAATATTTATAGTTGAGATTATAAAAAACCTTACAGTAAAGAAACTGCAAAAAGTAGAAACTTATACTAAGGCTATTTTTAAAAAGCTCAATATTGGCTTTTTCATTTGCCTCTTCTTTATCATTACTGCAATGAATGTGGGTATAAATCCGTTAAAAGGATTTCCATTATTAATGAGTTTATATGGATTTTGGATTCTTATCTATGGGTCGTTACTTGACTTTAAACCGTCTGTTATAGGGGCTTTTGTTACATGGATTTTGGCTTTTGTGGCTTTATTTCAAAGCAGCTTTCAGGTTATTATGATCTTACATGCTGCCTCTGCATTATGTGGTTATATTATTCCGGGACATATTGCGAATAGAAAATTTAAAGAGCTTACTGCAGGCAAATCACTAAATCAGAATAGTGGTGTTTAAAGAGTTAGATCCCATATTACATTCGCAATTGAGATTAGCCGTAATGAGCCTGCTAATTAGCGTAAAGGAAGCGGAGTTTACTTTTATAAAAGAAAAAACAAACTCTACCGCAGGTAATTTAAGCGTGCAAATTCAAAAGCTGAAAGATGTGGGCTATATTGAAGTTAATAAACAGTTTAAAGACAATTACCCGCTTACTACCTGTAGGATCACGAAAAAAGGCATAGAAGCTTTTGAGAATTATGTAAAGGCCTTGCAGGATTATTTAAAGGTGGGGAAGTAGTCAATAGGTCATTGGGGTCATTAAGTCAAGGGCTTCCGCAATATTCGGTAATTGATCATTGCATAAGCAGTGATCATTGCATATTGAGAATTGATTATTGGAATATTTTCTTATTAATACTCCGGGTTACTCCCCTTTAGGGGCCGGGGGTTTCAATCCCGTTTTTAGCAAGGTACTGGCCAATATTAAATGTTATCCCGTTTAAAATTTCAATGTCTTTGTTCCAGTCTATCATCAACCAGTCTTGGTTTGGTAAAGCTATAACTACCTGCTTCGATGCTGTAAGAATCCATATAATTTTATCAACCCCAAATTCATGAAATTTAGTTGTTTTGAATTTAAGATATTCTTCAAATTTCATAATACTTAGATCTGCTTTTGTATCCACTTCAATTACTACGTTGGCTGGTATTCTTACATACTGATTGTTGATGTCAGAAGGCTTTAACCTTGTTTTTTCATATATCATTATATCTCCTGCAAGATTGTTTTTGTGATCTAAGTGTACACCTGTTTCATTCGTCATTACCCAGTAATCATTTTCATTTAATGACTTTAAAATAATTGAAAGTATGTGTATTATAATAACTGATTGCAAAGAACTGCTGCCCATAATATCTTCTGGTTTCTTTTTTTTATTTAAAACAGATTGATATCCGCTATAGTATATAGGCTTTCCATCCATCATCTCATAAATAAGACTTTGAGGAATGCTTTTTTGCTTACGACTGGTTTTTTTTTTTGTTTCGATCATTGATTATTGAATATTTTCTTATTAATACTCCGCGTTATTCCCCTTTAGGGGCCGGGGGTTTCAATCCCGTTTTTAGCAAGGTACTGGCCAATATTAAATGTTATCCCGTTCAAAATTTCAATGTCTTTGTTCCAGTCAATCATCAGCCAATCTTCGTTAGGTAAAGCTATAACCACCTGCCTTGATGCTGTAAGTATCCATATAATTTTATCAACACCAAATTCATGAAGTTTAGTTGTTTTCTGTTTTAAGTACTCTTCAAACTTTAGTATCGTCAGATCTGCTTTGGTATCTACTTCAATAATTATATTTGGTGGTACTTTTCCGTACTGGTTCTTTATATCCGAAGGTTTTACTCTTGATCTTTCATAAACAAGAATGTCTCCTGCCAAATTGTTGTTATGGTCTAAATGAATTCCTGTTTCATTAATAAACAACCAATAGGCTTCCTTATTAAGTTTTTCATGCAAAATTGCAAGAATGAAGTTTAGGAGAAATCCCTGGAGGAAGCTGCTGCCCATAATATCTTCAGGTTTTTTTCTTTTATTCAAAACAGACCGATAACCATTATAGTAAATCGGTTTGCCATCCATTATTTCGTACACCAGGTAAGCGGGCACTTTCTTTTGTTTGCGGACGGTCTTTTTTTCAGATTGAATCATAAACAATAATTTGCTTCATCATTTACTTAAACACTGTTGTAAGTTACTGCATAATTAAAATAAACTTGCAAAAAATAACAGCAGTTCTTTAAACTACCTTTACAGTTCATTGTTGTGCATAAATGAAACCTGTTATAGAGGTAACGAACCTATCGAAACATTTTAAAGAACTCGTAGCTGTTGATGAATTGTCGTTTACTGTTAACGAGGGCGATGTGTATGGTTTTTTAGGGCAGAACGGCGCAGGTAAATCCACCACTATTCGTATGCTGCTTACTCTAATTACACCTTCAAATGGTACAATTAAAATGTTTGGAATGGATCTTAATACTCATCGTAACGAGATATTAAGACAAGTAGGTGCCGTTATAGAAAAGCCTGATGTATATAAATATCTAACCGCTTTTGAAAACCTTCAATTGTTCTCAAAAATAAGTGGTGGAAGAAAGTTAACAAGAACACAGTTACTCGATCAACTGGAAACAGTTGGCTTAAAAGACAGGGCCTACAGTAAAGTAAAAACATTTAGCCAGGGCATGAAACAACGCCTCGGCATTGCCATAGCTTTAGTAAACGATCCTCAGCTTATCATTCTGGATGAACCAACAAACGGCTTAGACCCGCAAGGCATCGCTGATATCAGGAACCTTATTCTGCATTTAAGTAAGGAGCTAAAAAAGACAGTGCTTGTATCGTCGCACTTGCTCGGCGAAATACAATTAATAGCCAACCGCTTGCTTATAATTGATAAAGGAAAGAAAATGGCAGAGGGTACTGCTGCGGAATTATTTGATCCTGCTGAAACGATGATAGAACTTAACACGCTTGATAATGAAAGTGCCTATCAGCGGCTTCAGCAAAGTGAGTGGGCAGCAATGCTGGAGCCTTTTACAAAAAAGAACATCATTCTTAAAATGGATAGAAAGCAAATCCCCGCATTTCATCAATCGCTTGCGCAAATGCAGGTTCCTGTATTATCGTTGCAGCCACGGCATTCTTTAGAAGACTATTTTTTACAAATAACATCAGGAAATCAGCATGTGGAAGCTTTTGCAAATTGAGTTGTTTAAAATATTTAAACGGCCCCGAACTTATATAAGTTTTGCAGCAGTTACTGCCCTTGTAGTCGTTATTCAGTTAGGCCTTAAGATTGACGGAAACGCTTACATTGAATTTATGCTGCGCGACCTTGCCGTTTCTTTTGACGTGCAAGGCAAAGTGCTTAACGGCTACCTGGTTTGTTTTATTATTCTGCAATTATTGTTAGTGCATGTGCCGCTGCTGATTACATTAATAGCCGGCGATCTTATTTCCGGTGAGGCAAACATGGGTACACTTCGTTTGCTGCTTTCAAAACCTGTAAGCCGAACAGAAGTTGTGCTCGCCAAATTTTCGGCTGCTGCTATTTATACATTATTATTATTGTTTTGGATGGCCATACTTGCCTTGTTTGTATCGTTATTAATTTTTGGTACAGGCGATATGCTCAATCTTAAAAGCGACTATATTGTTCAGCTTAAGAGCCAGGATATTTTATGGCGTTACATTGCCGCTTTTGGCTTTGCCGCATTAGCTATGTTAACCGTAGCGGCGCTTGGCTTTTTGCTTTCTATGTTTGCAGATAATTCGATAGGACCAATAGTTGCAACAATGAGTATTATTGTCGTGTTCACTATTTTAAGCACCCTCGATATTCCTATATTCAATGCCATTAAACCTTTCCTGTTTACAACGCACATGATAGGCTGGAAAGGTTTCTTCGATGTTAAAGTAACCGGAGATAATGAAGCCATTGCCGGATCAGTTCAAAATCTGGGAAAAGTGATGCAGGCTGCAGCAATTCTTTTGTTTCATGTTATTGGTTTTCTTGTTGCTTCTATAATTGTATTTAATAAAAAGGATGTGTTGAGTTGAAGTGATTAACTCAATGGTGAAGGGGCAATGGTGAATGATTAATGGTTATTATAATTGCAGAATTAGAAATGAAGTAAATATCTGATAGCGATTTTCAGCCCGATTGTCCATTCATCCAATTGAACTATTGGCAATACTCTTGTTGCAGAAGTTTTTATTTCGTTTGAATTTGTAACCATCTTAGAATCTCTGTTAAGGCAATGGGTGAAAATGTTTGTTCAATAGTTGCATATTCTTTAGGCGAGCCTGTTTTACATTCCTGGAATAAATGATTTAAGTTTGGTAATTCCTTTGTTGTTACTTTTTTATTTCCTCCTCTGGTCAATGCTTTTTTAATTCCTTCTAAATTTTCTTTTGGTGGTACTTGTAAGTCTTTTTCTCCGTTAATTGCAAGAACTGGGCACTTTACTTTTTCTAACACAATGGCTGGATTGTATTTGAGAAAATAAGTCATCCAAGGATTTAAAACCTTATTGACTTGTAGATTTATATAATCATCATTGCTCATTCCTGCTGGTTTATCAGGGTCATTTTCTGAGATTTTTTTAATATAGTTTGCCAAATCAGTTTTTAATTGCTCTGAATTTGCAGATTTTGTTACAATATCAAAAGCACCTTTGTTCATCTCTTTTGTCTTTTCAATATCTGCATTACCGGCTCCTGATGCTTTGGCAATTGATGCTTGTTGCAATAAAAGCAATTGGTCGCCTGGTATTCCTGGTCCTGCTAATAACACGATAAAAGCTATGTCTTTTGAATGACTAGCAACAATTGGTGCAATTATTCCTCCCTCGCTATGTCCAATTAAACCAATTTTCTTTTTGTTTATTTCTTTTCTCGTTTGCAAATATTTCACTCCCGCCTCTACATCTGTTGAGAATTCTAAAGTTGTCGCAGTTTTAAAATCGCCTGTTGAAGCAGCAGTTCCTCTGTCGTCAAACCGTAAAACAGCAATTCCGTTTTTAGTTAAATAGTCTGCTAAAACAAGAAACGGCTTATGCCCTAATAATTCTTCATCTCTGTTTTGAGGACCACTTCCGCTTATCAAAACCACAACCGGGAAAACTCCCTCCTTTTTCGGCAATGTTAATGTTCCTGCTAATGTTACTCCTTCTATTTTCTTTTCAAAAGTTACATCTTCTTCATAATATGAATAAGGTTTTGTCGGTTCCTGGGGTCTTACAAGTTTTTCCTTTTGAATTATTTCTTTTGATAGGTTCATTGGAAACGATTGTCCGCCTTGTTTGAAATCACCAATAACAACGTTATCCTTCCCTATAATGCCTTCGTATTCAATTCTTGCATCCGTAACTGCAAGTTTTAAAGTTGAGTTATCAAAAATTGTTGAATTTACAGGAATGCCTTTTACACCTTGATCCGGACTGTCCATTGTTGAGCTATATCCTTTGTCTGTTTTACTAATATTAAATACAACTCTTAATTGTGTTCCCTGAACTTTTAAAATTCCGTTCCATTGTCCTGTTATGTCCTGCCCAAGAACTATTAAGTAAAATAAAGCTGTAAATAATGTCAATGTTATTTTTCTCATTATGCTTCTTGTTACGTGTCGTTAGTAAAATTTCTGCTAACAATATTATGACTGCAATTAAAAACCGCATGTTTGATGCGGTTTTTAATTACCATACTATCGCAACGGATTTAAAGGATCAACAGGATCTTTAGGCGCTACATCTAAACCTAATTGAACTCTGCTATGCTTTTTACCATATCCGAAATAAATAATAAATCCAAAGAGCAGCCAAACAATCAAACGCGTCCAGTTTTCCCAGCCTAAACCCGCTATCATTGCTAAACAAACCAGCGCACCTAAAGGGGCAACTATCCACACGGCGGGTGTCCTGAATGGGGCAACATGTTGTCCTTTTTTTCGTATGATCATTACGCCAATTGTAACCAGCACAAACGCAAATAATGTTCCTATACTTGTCATATCACCCACTATATCATCAGGGATAAAGGCCGCAAACAAGGATACAAAAATGAAGAACAACCATTGCGATTTGTATGGTGTTCTGTTTTTTGGATGTACATCTGAAAAAACTTTCGGTACTAATCCATCGCGTGACATTGTGTAGAAAATCCGGCTTTGCCCTAACAGCATTACAAGAATTACAGATGAAAACCCTGCAAGAATGGCGATAGTTATAAATAACGAAAGCCAGCCATATCCGGGCATATAATGATTAATAGCATAAGCAACTGAAGCTTCGCTGCCGGCTTTCAAAAAATCCTGGTAAGCAGCTACTCCTGTAAGAACATAAGAGAATACTACATACAAAAGCGTACAAATGGCAAGGGAAACCAAAATGCCTATCGGCATGTGTTTTTGAGGGTTCTTTGATTCCTGGGCAGCAGTTGAAACAGCATCAAAACCTATAAATGCAAAAAATACTATGCCTGCTCCTCTCAGTACACCAAGCCATCCGTGATTTAGCGGGTCTGCATAATCGTGAATACGTCCATCGCTTAGCTTTACTACACCTGCATCGGCCGGTATGGTGAAAGGATGTTGATGGGCAGGATTGATAAACTGCCATCCCACTAAAATGAAAATAATTACAATGGTAACCTTTACAATTACAATAACACTGTTGAAAGCAGCAGATTCTTTTGTTCCTCTTACAAGTAAGGCACTAAGAAGAAACAAAATAAATACCGCAGGTATATTCATAATACCACGAGTGCCTTCTACTGCCCCGGCTATATGATGAGCTACCTGGAAAGGCGAATGACACCATTGATACGGGATTTGCCATCCAAGTGTTTGTTGTAATAAATTATTCAAATACTGCGACCATGCTATAGAGACTGTAGCTGCACCTAAAGCATATTCAAGCACCAGATCCCATCCGATTATCCATGCAACCAATTCGCCCATGGTAGCATAAGAATAGGTGTATGCACTCCCTGCAATAGGTATCATCGAAGCAAATTCTGCATAACACAATCCGGCTAAAGCGCAACCAAAAGCAGCAATCAAAAACGAAACTACTACCGCCGGGCCGGCATGTCCGCCCGCAGCAGCTGCAGTACGTACAAACAATCCGGCGCCAATAATAGCACCTATACCTAATGCTATTAATGAACCTACACCTAACGTTCGTTTTAATCCTTTTTCGGTATCATCTGCTTCAGCTATAAGCAGGCTCAGCGATTTTTTTTTGAATAAACTCATAGTATGGTTTGGTGGTTAAGAATTAGTTGGAAAAATAAGCATTTATTCAAAACATAAAAGTTTTCTTTTACTGTTATATAACATACTTCTTAAAGCCTTTCATCCTTGCCATTTAATTGTAAATACTATATTGCACAATAATCAATGCGTGCATGCATATTAATCAACCTGCTAAAAAAAATAAGTTAACCTTATATATTATCATTGCAATGGTGCTGGGTATTATTACAGGTTATATCATACATCTGCAATCCTCGCCTCAAACTATTCAAACATTTTCAAATAACATAAAGCTTCTTACCACTATTTTTTTGCGGCTTGTTCAAATGATTATTGCTCCGCTTGTTTTTTCAACTTTGGTTGTGGGCATTGCTAAATTAGGATATCTTAAAACCGTGGGAAGAGTAGGCGGTAAAGCTTTATTATGGTTTGTGTCGGCATCTCTTGCATCGTTACTTTTAGGGATGATGCTGGTAAACTTTTTTAAACCCGGCGAAGGAATTAATCTTAATAACGGAGATGCAACCTGGGCAAAAGACCTTATCGGCAAAACACAAGTATTTTCATTGCAGAATTTTGTAGAACATGTTGTTCCTAAAAGTGTATTTGAGGCGATGGCAAATAATGAAATTCTTCAGTTAGTAGTATTCAGTATATTTTTTGGCGTGGCAACGGCCGCTTTGGGCGATTGGGGTAAGATAGTGGTAAGGGCTTTGGAAGCTATCTCTCATGTTATTTTAAAAATGGTTACTTATGTAATGAACTTTGCACCCTTCGGCGTGTTTGGAGCTATATCAGCCGTCATCGCTACTAAAGGATTGGAAATTTTTAAGTTTTACGGTTTATATTTTGGCGAATTTATTTTGGGTATCTTATTACTATGGTTACTATTATTAACTGTTGGCTTTTTAGTATTAGGAAGAAGGCTGCCCACACTGATTAAACGAATTTCAGGTCCGCTATTAATAGCATTTAGTACTACAAGCAGCGAGGCTGTGTTTCCAAAACTAACAGAAGAATTGGAGCGCTTTGGATGCAAGGATAAAATTGTTGCTTTTGTTCTTCCGTTAGGTTATTCGTTTAACCTCGACGGAAGTATGATGTATATGACCTTTGCCAGTATTGCCATAGCACAGGCTTACGGTGTTCATTTGGATTTTGGTACACAGTTAACCATGCTGCTGGTGTTAATGCTTACAAGTAAAGGTATTGCTGGTGTGCCGCGGGCATCACTGGTAGTGGTAACTGCAACGTGTGCTATGTTTAACATTCCGCCGGAAGGTATTGCGCTGATACTCCCGATAGATCACTTTTGCGACATGTTTAGAACAACAACCAATGTATTAGGAAATGGCCTTGCAACAAGCGTGGTAAGTAAATGGGAAAATTCGTTAGAGCATTAGGCATGCAATTAAATAACTTTGAAAAAAAATAATATGTACTTTGAAAGAATTACTATAGACCCGAAAGTTATGTTGGGAAAACCTTGCATAAAAGGAACAAGGATAACAGTGGAGTTGATACTGGAGAAATTAGCAGGCGGGGCAACTGTTGAGTGGATATTAGATGCCTATCCACATATAAAAAGAGAGGATGTACTGGAAGCTATTCAATATGCTCATGCAGTATTAACCAATGAAGTAATAATAGAAGCTACCCCTGCGTAATGATTGCAGACGAAAGCGTAAATAAAAATTTAATTGTTGCTTTAAGAAAAGCAGGCCTTTCAGTGTTTTCTATAGCAGAAGAAAGTGCTGGCATAAGCGACGAAAAAATTGTTATACAATCATTAATCCCTCCCCGCATTATTATTTCAGAAGATAAAGACTTTGGTGAATTAGTTTATCATCATAAGGTAACTATAATTGGAGTTATTCTTCTTCGATACAGACCTTATGAATTTGACGTTATTAAAGAACGGTTACTTACTTTTATTGAAGAACATATCCGAAATCTTCATGGAAAGTTTGTGGTAATCACTTTCAACAAAACCCGAATTAGAACATTATAATGATCGAAATATTATCCATTCATTTTAAAGACCTGCTAAACCCGGAATTTTATATTGAGCACGGAGGCTTGTGGATCCTGCTGTTCATAATTTTTGCAGAAACAGGTTTATTGGCAGGTTTCTTTTTACCGGGCGACAGCCTGCTTTTTGTTGCAGGCATTTACAGCGATAAACTTGCAGGGGAAGTTATCGCTTCAGGCAATGAGTATGTTGACTTATTAATTCTGCTGATACTTATATCTATAGCAGGTATTTTAGGAAACTTTGTTGGCTATTGGTTTGGCAAAAAAAGCGGGCCGTTTATATATCATCGTAAGGATACCTTTTTCTTTAAAAAGAAATATCTTAACCAGGCGCACGAGTTTTACGAAAAGCATGGAGGCACAGCTATTGTTTTTGCCCGCTTCTTACCTATTGTTCGAACCTTTGCTCCGGTAATTGCTGGTGTAGTGGATATGGATAAAAAGAAGTTTACTTATTATAATATTGTTGGCAGTGTAGCCTGGGTTTTTTCTATGCTGCTGGCAGGTCATTTTCTGCAAAAATTAATTTTAGGCCAGTTTGGGTTCGATCTTAAAGAGCACCTCGAAGTGATCGTTTTAGGTATAGTGCTGGTTACAACGCTTCCTGTTTTAATTAAGTTATTCTCAAGGGCGAAGATTAAAGATTCAACAATAAAATAAATCTTCATAATGGATAAACGTACTTATGGCGTTCTTTCTATACCCGTTATTGTAGGTGCACTCGGTTATTTTGTTGATATATATGATTTGCTTCTTTTCGGTATCATTCGTAAGCAAAGCCTTGCTTCGTTGGGTTTGTCAGAAAGCCAGGTTTTAACACAGGGCGAGTTTATTATCAGTGTTCAGATGATTGGTTTAATGTTAGGCGGAATTTTATGGGGCGTTATGGGAGATAAGAAGGGCAGGTTAAGCGTATTGTTCGGATCAATATTACTTTATTCGCTTGCAAATATTGCAAATGGTATGGTGCAAACGGTTAACCAATATGCATTGCTTCGTTTTATTGCAGGTGTTGGTTTGGCCGGCGAACTTGGAGCAGGCATCACCCTGGTTTCAGAATTTTTGCCTAAAGAAAAACGTGGTATTGGCACATCTATGGTGGCAGGTATTGGCCTTACCGGCGCCGTGGTTGCCTATTTTATTTCAAGAGAATTTGCCTGGCGCATTTGTTATTATATAGGGGGAGCAATGGGCCTGCTATTATTAATATTACGCATTGGCGTTTTTGAAAGCGGCATGTTTAAAGAAGTAAAGGAAATGGATATAAGCCGGGGTAATTTCTTTTCTTTCTTCAACAATAAAGAACGGTTTTTTAAATATATGAAGTGTATATTAATAGGCTTGCCCACATGGTTTGTTATTGGTGTGCTGGTAAGTTTTGCTGATAAGTTTGCAACAGAATTTGGTATAACAGAACCGGTATCGCCGGGTAAGGCAATTATGTTTGCTTATGTTGGTATATCAATTGGTGATATACTGATTGGTTTGGTAAGCCAGTTGTTAAACAGCCGTAAAAAAGCTTTGTACATCTTTTATTTACTAACCATGGTGTTTATGGCTTTGTTCTTTATGCAAAAAGGCGGAAGCAGTTCAACCATGTATTTAATATGCGGAGGCTTAGGTTTTGCTACCGGTTTTTGGGCCATTTTTGTAACCATAGCCGCCGAGCAATTTGGAACTAATTTAAGAGCAACTGCTGCTACTACAGTTCCTAATATGGTGCGTGGCGCTTTGCCTCTAATTATTATGCTGTTTAAATTTCTTCGCGAAGCTACCGATTACGTTACCGGTGGAATTATAACTGCCATAATTATTATGGCTATTACCTGTACTGCTGCCTATTTTACCAAAGAAACTTTTGGTAAAGATTTAAAGTATGTGGAATAAGCCCCGGCCCTAAAGGGAGGAGAGAGAGGAGCAAAAGTCTCACCCTAAAGGGAGAAGGGAGACAGGAAGATCATAAATAGAAGTTTAAAAAATTTGAACAAGGATAAAAATTATAACAGCTTTCCGAGTCCCCCTGTAGGGTCGGAGGGGCTTCAAACTCCCCCCTTTGGGGGGCAGGGGGGCTTTAAAGTACTCGTTATAAGATTTAGCTCAATAGGAGATATCGTTCTAACAACTCCTGTTGTTCGTTGCATCAAACAGCAACTACCCAATGCTGAAGTTCATTATTTAACCAAATATGGCTTTAGGGAGATACTTCAAAGTAATCCTTATATAGATAAACTGCACTTGCTTGAAGATGATATTCAACATGTTATCACAAACCTGAGAGAAGAAAATTTCGACTATATAATTGATCTTCACCACAACCTTCGCACATTAAAAATAAAGCGGGCACTTAAAAAAGTAAAAGCTTATTCTTTTAATAAGCTTAATATAAAAAAGTGGTTATTAACTGCTCTTAAAATAAACCTTTTACCATCGGTACATATTGTTGACAGGTATATGGAAACAGTAAAGCAATTAGGAGTTGTAAACGACAGAAACGGCTTAGATTATTTTATACCCGAAAAAGATATTGTTCCCGATAAAGATATTCCTGCTTCCCATTCGTTGGGATATATTGGAATTGTAATTGGTGCTGCACACAATACAAAAAAGCTGCCCCTGCATAAACTTAAAGAGTTATGCTTACAAATAGAACATCCCATCATTTTATTAGGCGGACCTGAAGACAGGAAGGCAGGAGATGAAATTGCTTCTGCAGACCCTATAAAAATTTATAACTCATGCGGTAAATTCCGTTTGAACGAAAGCGCTGATCTTGTAAGAAGAGCTAAGGTTATCATTACGCACGACACCGGTTTAATGCATATTGCTGCGGCTTTTAAAAAACCTGTCATTAGTATTTGGGGTAATACTGTTCCCTCATTTGGGATGACACCGTATTTTGGTAATGCTATGGTAGCAGACATTACGTTTGAAGTAAAAGGTTTATGGTGCCGGCCATGCAGTAAGATCGGCTACCAAAAATGCCCGTTAAGTCATTTTAATTGCATGGAAAAACATTCTGTTTCGGATATAGCCCAACTTGCAGAAAAAGGTATAAGGCATTAACTCTTACGATTTTTAGTAACAATCTTCATTTTTGAAAAAAGAAATTGGCCTGCTGTAGAAACAGCAGGCCTCTAACGATTGCTTGCCATATGAAAAAGTTATCTAACTTTTTATGTAAGTGCCCCTACTATTATTATAAAAATATTATATTTTACTATTCTTACAAATTTAAGGTAAAAATAAGGATTATTTTTATTTTAAATTACAAATTAAAATAAAAAAAGTAAAAAATAATTTATGTTTTTAATAATAAAAGTATATATGTTTATTATTATAATTTATCTAATCCTATTTTCTTTAGAACTTTGTTGAAACAATTAAATAAAAAACCTGAGCAGTCTGAAACTGCTCAGGTTAATTTATCGCTTTAAAATACGCTTACAATGTTTTCAATACATCATTCATATTTCTAACTGCATCAGCGCTTTTATTAAATGCGGCCTGTTCTTCGTCACTTAGTTTAAAGTCTAAAATTCTTTCGCAGCCGTTTTTCCCAAGTATTACCGGAACAACGAGGGAAATATCTTTTTGTCCGTACTCGCCGTCTAAAGCTACACCGCACGATATTAATTTTTTCTCATCCCTTACAATGCTTTCAACCATTGCACAAGTGCCGGCGCCGGGGGCATACCAGGCAGATGTTCCAATTAATTTGGTTAACGTAGCGCCGCCAACCATTGTAGCTGAAACAATCTTATCCTGTTGTTCTTTGCTAAGAAGTTGCGTTACAGGAATGCTGTTCCAGGTAGCATGATTTATTAAAGGAATCATAGTCGTATCTCCATGTCCGCCAATAACAACAGCGTTTAAGTCAGAAGGTGAGCAGCCAAGTTCCTGGCTTAGGTAATATTTAAAACGGGCAGAGTCTAAAGCGCCGCCCATCCCTAAAATGCGGTTCTTAGATAATCCAGAGGTTTGCAGCGTAAGGTAATTCATCGTATCCATTGGGTTTGATACAACGATGATTATCGTATTAGGAGAATGTTTTAAGATATTTTCAGTTACAGTTCGTACAATGTTTGCGTTGGTGCCAATCAGTTCTTCACGGGTCATACCAGGCTTGCGGGGTAAGCCCGAAGTAATTACTACTACATCTGAGTTTGCAGTTGTTGCATAATCATTTGTAACACCAATAATTTTGGTATCAAATCCTAAGATTGCGGCAGTTTGCATCATATCAATGGCCTTTCCTTCTGCAAGGCCTTCTTTAATATCGAGCAAAATAAGTTCCTCTGCCAGTTCTCTGCGGGCAATATTATCGGCACAGGTTGCACCAACGGCACCGGCGCCTACTACTGTAATTTTCATTATTCAAATGTTTAATTGGAGATAAATAATTTTTGCGAAGGTAGGGGATGATGTAATGGAAACAGCAGATAAAAAATTTCCCGACTGCGGTTTTCTCAGAAGCTGTCTAAAATTTATTAGAAGTTTTCTTTCCAGGCCCGCCGGGTAATATTTATAGTAAAAAACCTTGTCCCAATCTCACTTTCGATCCCTTCCCTGGCACCTAACTACGAATTAAATTTCAATTGCTACAAACACTTAACTTTAAAGTTATACTGTTAATATTTTTCAAGATACTTTCCGATAAAAGATTTACTATTGCTATTGTAAAGTACCCCCTTTTATAATGGCACAATTATTAAGTATTGTGTTTAAAATCTTTTTATATGCCTAATTGGTTAAGAGCATTAATTGCTGGCTACGGAGCAAAAAAACTTGGTGGCGGATGTTTTAGCACTATCATTATTTTTATAGTTATTTATTATGTACTGGGGCAATGCAACCAGAGACCGCGCACCACCTATCCATCTAATGTAAGTACGGGAGTAATTAAGAAAAGCGTTGCAATGCATCAGGGAAAACAGACATTTTACTTACACGCTCAGAAGGTACGCTGAGATTTGGTAATGGTATAGCTGCTACTATTGCAATATTAATAGGTTTTAAATTAAAGTAGGTAGCAGGACTGTCTATTCTTCCCGTGCATTGCGATATGTTGAATGTGTCCCCTTTCTTAAATTGTATTTTTTTTATTAAGCCGGTGCATGGCTCTAATCCTTCTTCCGGCTTTTTTTATTGATACCGCGTTAAACTTTCCATCATGGCTTGATTAAATCTTTTCTGCAATGTTTTCGTTTAATTTTATCTATGCTTTTATATTTTGAATTTGAGGAAAGAAGGGTGAAAGCAGAAGTAACCTGGCCAAAAAACAGGGGAACAATTACAGTTCATCTTACAGATAAAAATTTAACTGATGAATTCCCTACCGACCTGCTGTTTGATATTGCACCGGGAAACAAAGTTTCCTACACTATAGAAAATCCCGACGACAAAAGGCTTATCGAACTTCAAAAGGTAATCAGCAGGAGACTGCAGGAGTTTGTGAACAAATCTTAGTGAGACTACTTTTAATACCTTTACCATCATTACAATCATTACAGGTTAGGATAGCTATTTACAAGGCATGGATAAACCGGTATTAGAACGACGCCTCGGTCTTGCCCAGGCAACTGCTATTAACATGATTGACATGGTAGGTATTGGTCCTTTTATAACCCTGCCTATGGTTATAAGCATGATGAACGGACCTTACTTTTTGTACGCATGGCTTGCCGGTGCATTATTATCTTTTACCGATGCAATGATATGGAGCGAACTGGGAACCGCATTTCCCCGGGCAGGAGGCAGCTATAATTTTTTAAAAGAAGCTTATGGCGCAAATAACACAGGCAGATTAATGAGTTTTCTGTTTGTATGGCAAACTATGATACAGGCTCCGCTTGTAATTGCATCTGCAGCTATCGGCTTTGCTTCTTACTTTTCTTACCTCGTTCCTTTAAGTGTTGTTACTTCTAAAATGTTAAGCGGAATGATAGTGATAATGATTGTAGTGCTGCTTTACCGCAAAATTGAGGCTATTGGTAAAATAAGCTTGTTGCTTTGGAGCGGCGTAATTATAACCATGCTTTGGATAATTGGCGGAGGTATAGCTCATGGTAATTTTCTTCAACCCGTAAAGCACATAAACGATGGCTTAACTGTTAATTATGCGTTTGTAACAGCCATGGGTTTTGCGGGAGTAAAAACGGTGTACAGCTATCTTGGTTACTACAATGTTTGCCATTTAGGCGGCGAGATTATTAATCCTTCTAAAAATATTCCGCGCAGCATGTTTCTTTCCATTGCAGGCATTGCTGTTTTATACCTGATGATGAACATAAGCGTTGTAAGTGTAGTGCCGTGGCAACAGGCAAAGGAAAGCGAATTTGTTGTCAGCGTTTTTATTCAGCAAATAGCAGGAAACGGGGCTGCAAAAATTGCTACGTGTTTAATACTTTGGGTAGCGTTTGCATCTGTATTTTCTGCTACATTAGGCTACAGTCGTATCCCTTTTGCAGCGGCAGCAGACGGTGCATTTTTTAAGGTATTTGCAAAGCTGCATCCTACCAAACACTTTCCTTATGTTTCTTTGCTGGCTCTTGGCAGTGTTGCCTTTGTGTTTAGCCTGTTATTTAAATTAGGTGATGTGATAAGCGCTATACTTGCCATGCGTATTCTTATACAATTTATCGGACAAGCCATTGGATTGATACTATTAAGAAAAGCAAGAAGTGAAAATGAATTTCCTTATAAAATGCCTTTGTTTCCGATTCCTGTTTATATAGCAATAGCTATATGGCTATTCATTTTATATTCAACAGGTGCAAGAATGATTATGTCAGGATTGATAGTTATTTCTTTAGGCGTTATTGTTTTCTTTATTAAATCAAAACTGAATAGAGAGTGGCCGTTTAATAAGCAAGCTTTACGAAATAATCCACCAGTAAATGCAAGCCAGCAATAGTAGTATTTCTATAAGCCATATCCATCCGGGGTTTACCTCCAAACGTTTCAAAGAAAGATCAACCGCTACCATTATCCCGATTGCTGCCAATGGAAAAACAATAAATAAAGCCCCCATTCCTTCGGGGCTTCCGCCTTCAACAATAAGGATGTAAACAAAAGCAAGTATTGCCGGTATAGAAAGGATTATAAAAGGAGTAGCATTTTTTAGCAGGGGTTTAATGTTCATATTTCCAACAAGGTAGCCCATTGTTATGCTAAGTTATAGGTATAATCATTAAATATTTCATCTGATTTTTCAGCGCCGGTGGAACTGAAAAGTCCTTGTCCTTCTGCATTGTCAACTGCTGTTCCTAGCCATAGCTCTTTAACTCCGTCCGATTTTAAGTTAGCCAGCATTGTTTCTATCAGAAGCCTTCCAACTCCTTTTCTTCTGTGGTTTTGTAAAACTTTAATGTCATACAAATATGCTAAAAAACCTTCTGAATAGAGAGAAGGAAATCTATATGCAAGGGCATATCCCACTACCCTACCATCAATGATAGCAGCAAATAAATAACTTCGGTGATCGTCCAATAGTTTTTCTAAATTCTTATTTGAAAGCGGTTTGCAGGTACTATCATCGTTGTTGATAACATTTACAATAAGGTCAGTTATTACTGTCAAATCCTTTTTGGATACCTTTATTATTTCAATCATTATTCGTTGTTGTTTTGATGTTTCTACTCTCTTAATACCATTGTTGCTAATTAATGCAATTTTCAAATTTCACTTGAGTTATACATTTGTAATGTAATTACTACAGCATAAAAAAAGCCTTCCCAAAAGAAGGCTCCGGTTTTTATTCTCCCTTTAGAAAGTCAGGAGGTTTTTTTTATAAAGCTTTAGCTGGAGCCATATTAGGAATTTCTGATACCTTGTAATCTCCGGCATCCAGCTTCTTTTTGGTTTCTTCAAAAGCTTTTAATGTAAGATCAACATCCTCGTAACTATGTGCAGCGGTAGGAATGAGCCTGTATATAATATCACCTTTAGGAATAACCGGATACACAACTATTGAACAAAAAATATGATAGTTCTCGCGTAGGTCAACCACCATTGCGCTGGCTTCAAAAGCGCCGCCTTTCATATAAATCGGGGTAACGGGGGAGTTGGTATTTCCTATGTCAAAACCTCTTGCTCTTAATCCTTCCTGCAGGCGGTAAACATTACTCCATAATTTTTCCCTTAGTTCGGGCATGGTCTTTACCATTTCCATTCTCTTCAACATGCCTTCAACAATTATTAATGGTAAGCTCTTTGCAAAAATCTGGCTGCGTACATTATGCCGAAGATATGCTATCACATTTTTTGGCCCGCTTATAAAAGCGCCAATGCTTCCCATACTTTTTACAAATGTTGAAAAATAAAGATCAACACCCTGCTGGCAACCCTGTGCCTGGTCGGCTCCACCGCCCTGGGGACCCATATAACCGAATCCGTGTGCATCGTCAATCAATATCCTGAACTCGAATTTCTCTTTTAGTTCAACAATCTCTTTTAAAATACCCTGTTCGCCATCCATTCCAAACACACCCTCGGTTATCAGTAAAATGCCGCCGCCATTTTTAGCAGCCATTTCGGTGGCACGCTGCAATTGTTTCTCGCAATCTTCAATATTGTTGTGCTTATATGCATAACGATGACCCATGTGTAAACGCAAGCCATCTACAATACAAGCATGAGATTCCGCATCATATACTACAACGTCGCGGCGGTTTAGGAGTGCATCAATGCAACTCATTATACCCTGGTAGCCGAAATTGAGCAGCATTGTATCTTCACGATCTACAAACTCGCTTAACACCCGCTCAAGTTCTTCGTGCTTAGTGGTGTTTCCACTCATCATACGGGCACCCATTGGGTTACCCATTCCATATTTTGCAGCCGCTTCCGTATCTACCCGGCGCACCTCGGGATTGTTTACAAGACCGAGGTAATTATTTAAACTCCACACGATCATTTCCTTTCCGCCAAAAGTCATTCTTGGTCCTAATTCGCCTTCGAGCTTTGGAAAAGTAAAATAGCCATAAGCCTTGTCCATGTGCTGGCCAAGAGGACCCATATCTTTTACTAATTTTTCAAAAACGTCTGCCATTCAATTAGATTTTTATTAAAAAATTAAATGTATTCTTTGCTGCAAGAAAGTAATGTAGCTATAGATATATGTACTGTAAAGTGGCGCAAAGGTAAGGGATAGATTTTGAATATGACCGTTGCTAAAGTTTATAAAATCAAAGTTAGCAGTATTACATCTTATCAGAAGTGCACCCGTAAATTTTGCTGTACCTATACCTGGCAGACTATCAAAAAAATTTATTAAAAAGAGGCAGGCTTTTAAAGAATTCTACAGCACCTGCTTAATATGTATGCAGAGTTGACGCTGTTCTTATTCTCGTTATTTCACCAACGTTATCCACCAAATATTCCCGAAAGGGTCAGTAACACCGCAAGTTCTGCCATACGATTGATCTGATAATTCCATAATTGTTACTCCACCTCCGTCAATTGCTTTTTTGTACGTTTCATCCCCATTTTCAACATAAATAAAAAGTCCTGCAGTGTGTGGCTGATATTCTTCTAATCTATTATTATGGCGGTTATGTCATTAGTTTCCTCATCATACAATGCTTGTTAAAATACATTTAACTATTCATCATAAAATTAGTTGACCATAAGTAATAATACCTTCTAAAAACCAGTATTGGTAAGGCTTTCAGCATTTAGAGGCGTTGTTTACCATGCTATAATATTCAACATGTTGTTTTGTTGGGCGTCTCATTAGCTTCTACTTTTGTGTCAGATTAATTATTCAATAAGCATTCAAGCTTAAAATAACAACTGCTACCGTTTCTTCTGATTTGCTTCCGCACACATTGCCTGCCACGTCGATTGCTGCTCATAAAAAAGTTTTATTATTTCACTAAAAACAAATCGACATGAAAAATCAAGTATCAAACAATGTGCGTTCTTTTTTTAGAAGCACTATCACAACCGCAGCCTTTGCGTTTATGCTAATTGCAGGCAGTATTCCTTCTGTTGCACAGACAGCAGAAAAAAATGCGGAAACAGAAATACCTGTTAAAGTAACTTATTTAGGTAAGGTAAACTTTCAGCCCGTATTCCAGATTGATATAGATAACAGAAAAGCAAATGATCTTTATGTTACTATGAAAGATGAAGATGGTACATTACTATATGCAGACAGGTTCAATAACCTGGTGTTCTCTAAAAAGTTCCGTTTCGATACAGAGGATGCCGGCAGCATGAATGTGACTCTTAGCCTTACCTCTAAAAATGAGAAAAAAACGCAGGTTCTGAAATTTAGTAATGTATTTACAACAGTTGAAGATGTTGTGGTTACAAGAGTTCATTAATTGAAAAAGAACTGTTATTGTAAAAGCAGTTAAAGAGATTAACTAAAAACACAAGCTTTATTACCCCCGAAAAGCCAAAGCACTTATAACAGTAATTGTTGTAAGTGCTTTTTATTTTATCCATACAAATGTTTTTATCCGTCAAAGCTCATAATAACCTTAAACCTGAAAACTACAACGCCATGCATTTTTGCATGGCGTTGTAGTTTTGTTTCCTTTATTTTTAAACCAACTAAAAAATGTTGCTATCTATCTTTTTGGCTGATCATTATTTTTAGGAATGGGAACTAAGGCTGGTTTTTTTAAACCAAACAAAATTGATAAAACTTCTCTCAAATTCATAGTTATTGTTTTTACAGGTCAAAAAAAAAAATCATCTCTTACATCATCTGCGAGCCAAAAATGATAATGTAAATTACACGATAATAATAGAGAATATTGTTAAAAGCGAAGATATTTTATTTCTGCCTGCCTGAGTTAGGATGAAGATTGCTTTTTTATCATTTTTTGTCGCCCAAAAAATAATAAGCCGCCAACTGCACCGGCAATAACAAATGATTTTATGATAGCTTTTTTACGTTGTTCGTAGTCTGCTGCCGTGTTCCATCCGCCATGTATGCTTGTTCCATAAGCAGCAGGTTCAAATAAATTACCATTGGTTGAAGGAACCGGATCGGCATTTTTAAGATACAATTTAATAATCTTTTGGGTAAGGCTTAGGGTAAGGCCGGGAAAGAAAGCATGAGCCAGCTTTAGAAAAACTGCAGTGCCGTCTGTTGCTGTTTTTTTAGGATATTTTACCAGCGAAACCATTCTTTGTGCAAGCCGTTGCGGATTATAAACAGGCGGCGCAGGCTTTAATGTACGACCTGTATAATTAGCAGCATGCTGTATGCCCGGAGTATCTAAAAAAGCGGGGAAAAGATCGCACACAAAAATGTTGGGATAATCAATCAGTTCTCCCCGCAAAGCCTCAGACAAACCACGAAGCCCAAACTTACTCGCACTATAACCTGCACTATAAGGTACCGGAAACCATCCGCCAACAGAAATATTATTTATAAGTACTCCCCAGTTTTGCCTTTTAAAATGGGGTAAAACTGCATGTGCCCCATGCAAATATCCCATCAGGTTTGTTTGTATCACCCGGTCGTGAACTTCAACAGGTGTTTCGGTAAATTCTCCGGCAGCAAGCACTCCTGCATTATTTATCCAAACATCAATCCGCCCGTTAAAATTAATAGCTGTGGTTGCCAGTTGTTTCATGGCTTCATCGTCAGTAACATCAGTTGGTACGGCAATAGCAACTGCTCCTAATTCTCTGCATTCCTGCACTAATTCTGCAAGGGCTTCTTCGCGTCGTGCAGCTAATACCAGCTTTGCTCCGTTGCGTGCAAACTCAAGTGCGGCAGCCCGCCCTGCCCCGCTGGATGCACCGGTTATAACCACGGTTTTATCCTTTATGTGTCTTGCTATTGCAATTGTACGTTTGTTCATAGTAGTCGTTTCAGATTAACGACACAACATTTAAGCCATCGCGCTTTTGGCAATGTTGTTTAGTTGAATATCTCTAACAGTTGCTTCTTTTGTTGAAAAATATGCTTATCCTGATGCTGGTCTTATTTTTTATGAAAGATGAAAAAAGATTGTATGAGTAACGAAAAAAACACAAACAACGGGGCTGAAAAAACAAATAATGGCAACGACAAAGCAAACAGCACCGCGCCAAAAAAACCTTTTGATCTTGATGAGGCGCTAAAAGATGAAAACATTGAGGCAGCCAAAGAAGATGCCGAAGCAGAGCAACAGCGTAAAGAGGCAATGACCGAGCGTGATTAACAATGAAGAGGTAATAAACAATTAAGTTTATGGATTCTCTTCTATAAATAATATTCTTGAGGTAGAAGGAATGCAGCCGAACAACCATCAACAGTCAGGCAAATAGAATGAATGATAACCACCGTATTACACCAAAAGAACTGATAGTATTATGGAAACAAAAGATGGTAAACAAGCTGTTTATGCTAAAACAAGGGAAGATTGGCGGGAGTGGCTGAAGCAAAACAGCCAGTCAGAGAAATCGGTTTGGTTAATTCTGTATCACAAAAAAAGCAAAGTGCAGAGCATTAATATCAACGATGCCACCGAAGAAGCACTATGCTTTGGATGGATAGACAGCTTAGCTAAAAAGAGAGATGCTGAAAGTTATTACCTTACTTTTACACCTCGCAATTCTAAAAGCAAATGGAGTAAACCAAACAGAGAACGGGCAGAAAGGATGATAGAAAATGGGTTCATGACAGAACATGGACAAAGGCTTATTGATATTGCCAAAAACACATGAAAATGGGAAGACATAGAATCAAAAAAATAAGCACAGCCGCTTAAGCTATACCTGCGAAACGTTTTGCAACAAACGCTTTTCAATCACCTGCTTAAAAGCATTTTTAGGCATTGTTCCCCGCTGTACCGAAGGATAATGTTGAAAAATTTTTAGACAGCTTCTAAGGAAAAAAAATATTGTGAAGGTAAATTATTGGTCTTTCAATCTCCCTTTCAAACATCCGTTCACCATTTCGAGGGGAACGAAAACACATCAGCCTTCTTTGGTGGTTGAATTAACATCCGGCCCTTTTAAAGGATACGGCGAAGCCCCTGCCATCACTTACTACAACATTACAGTTGAACAAATGATTGCTGACCTGGAAAAAAAGAAATCGTTTGTAGAAAAATTTGCCTTTACCGATCCTGAACGTTTCTGGCATTATCTACATCATTTATTTCCCGGCAATCCGTTTTTGGTTTGTGCTTTAGACATGGCAGGATGGGATATTTTTGGAAAAATGAAACGTAAACCCTTATACCAGTTATGGAATACAACATTTGAAAAAACACCCGTTACCGACTACACCATAGGCATAGATACCATAGAAAAAATGGTTGAAAAGATGCAGGCAAAACCGTGGCCTGTCTATAAAATTAAATTAGGAACACAAGATGACATTGCTATTGTAAAAGCATTGCGAAAACATACCAACGCAGTTTTACGTGTAGATGCAAACTCAGGCTGGACAACAGAAGAAGCGCTTGTAAAAATACCTGTGTTAGCGGAGTTAGGTGTTGAAATGATTGAACAGCCTTTAGATAAAGCAAATTGGGAAGGCATGAAGCAATTATTTGCAAAGTCGCCACTGCCTTTGTTTGCTGATGAAAGCTGTGTGTTTGAGCACGACGTACAAAAATGCTCCGAACATTTTCATGGCATAAATATTAAGCTTACCAAATGCAGCGGAATTACACCTGCACGAAGGATGGTAACAAAAGCCCGCGAATTAGGCCTGCAGGTTATGATGGGCAGTATGAATGAAAGTTCAATTGGGTCGGCGGCTGTTGTACACTTTCTTCCTCAGTTAGATTTTGTGGATGTTGATGGGCCTATGTTATTAAATGAAGATATTGCTGCAGGTTTAGAATATGAAAACGGATACGTTAAACCATCTGCTTTTGCCGGCTTAGGCATTTCAATAAAATTTTAATAGGAATTATGTTTTTGAATATTTATATTTGAACCGTAATTTTACTGAACAGTAAAATTACGGTTCTGATTATTGTCAGAAATATGAACAATGATTAAAACCATAATGGTTGTACATTCTAACTTAAATCTAATAACTATTTGAAAAACTAAAACAAAATCTTATGAATAAAACCTTTACGCAGGCTGAAAGTAACCTTATTGAGAATTGTATTAACGGAAACCGGAAAAGCCAAAAACAACTCTACGATCAGTACTCTCCAAAAATGTTTGCTATTTGTCTTCGCTACTCCAAAACACAAGTTGACGCCGAGGATGTTCTTCAGGATGCCTTTGTTAAATTATTCAATAACCTGCACCGGTTTAGAGGTGAGGGATCTTTTGACGGTTGGATGAGAAAAATTGTTGTAAATACAGCTATTGAACACATCAGGCGTAAAAACGCAAATACTATACAAGGTGAAGGGCTTGAAAATACTATAGCCGATATGCAAAAAAATGCACTTGATAGCCTTTACGAACAGGACATCCTGAAAACTTCTATGCATCTTAGCGATGGCTACCGTACTGTTTTTCATTTATATGCAGTTGAAGGATATTCTCATAAAGAAATTGCAAGCCGGTTAGGCATTACTGAAAGTACAAGTAAGTCTCAGTTTTCGAGAGCTAAAGCTTTGCTTCGGAATATTATAGAGGATAAGCGCGAAAGAAAAAGTAGAGAAATAGCTATGTAACCATACGAACAAGCTGGAAAATTTTGTTTTTTTTAAAGTGATGTATTTAACAAAAGCGGCAATTACGGATAGTATGGGTGATTACACTGTTGTGTGGTTGTCATTCTGCTCAACAAAGCCATAGCAATATTATTTGGAACAGTAAACTTCGTTGTCATAGTTCTTACCGTCTTATCATCAAGATTACGAAGCTTTGTTTCAACGATGTGATGTCCTGCCGCAATTTCCTGCAATTCATATAAATGATAGCTATCAGCCACATCACCATTTTTAGCTTTCTTAGTTATTAATTCGGGCTTAACTATTTTTCCGTCAAACTTTAATTCTTGCAGTTCAACCTGTGGTTTTGCAAGCACTTGCCTTGCACCTGCCCACCTGCACCGGATGCGAATGTTTACTCCTTTTTCTGGCCGTGATACATCAAAAGTATCTGATGGAAATAATACAGTTACCGCCGCCCACGGATGGTTGGTCTCCTGAGTTTCATTCTTCCACCATTTCCAAGAGTTCTGTTTTGAAGATATAAAACGACGTGTCTCCTCTGTGCCTCCCAACATTCTTGTCTGATTGTTGCTGATGCTGTCGTGCCTTACAGCAACTACCCAATTATTTTTTAATGCTGTTATTAAAGCATTGTATGTAGGTTCTTTGGCAAGAAACAAAGTGCGGTGATTGACTAATTCTTTTGCCCACCACCACGATTCTGTTCCATGCGCATCCTGCAATGTAATAAACGGTAGCTGGTAGCGGTATTGGTGTAAATGTGGTTGAGCGAATGAAAAGTTCTGTCCGAAATGAACTGTACTTATTGCAAGGTAGCCGCCGTTGTTAACCGACTCATCTAATAACATTCTGGTTAACGGTTCGTTGTTGCTGATCTGCAGAATCAATCCACCGTTAGCAGCGTGCAAATCTTTAAGGGTTGTTTTTGTAAAATCCTGCCACGATGTGCTGTCCTTAAATTTTATGTTAGCATTTGCAGGAGCAATAAAATCCAGAATATGACCAAACGAACCCATCCCGGCGATGCTTACATCTTTGCCATAAGGTTCGTCAGCTATAAAAAATGTTACCGGCACTTTGTTTTTATCGGCAATTTTTTGTGCAGCAGTTATCCATCCGGGTGCAGGGTTTTTGGCTCCCCATAAATTTATTTTCAAACTATCGGCCAGCATCACTGCTTCTGCCGGACTGCCCGCTCCGCTGGCCTCAAACTGAACTGTATAAACCTTGTAGCCGGAAAAATCAGTTGGCTTTTTAGCGACTGCCTGTTTAACTGGCGGCGCAGAACTTAACGAAGAAAAGGCGTCTAAAGCTTTTAAAGCATCGAGTGCATAATAAGTTGAAATTGGGTTGGAAGGTAATCCCGGACGATTACCAAAACCGCCATCAACATTTCTAAGCGACAATAAATACTTAATACAAGTGGCAACATTTTGTGGTTTGGCAGAAAAAAACTGTAATGCTTTTATGGCTGCCCATGTATAAGCCACCTCTGCATTTAGTCCTATCTCAGGTTTTGGCTGATGCGCAAAGCCGCCTTCTTTTAACTGGCATGCCTGTATCCATGATACACTTTCTTTTTTGAGCTGCTTATCTTTACCCAAACTCTTCAATGCATAAACGCTCCAATAGGTGTTTAAAATATTTCCATCACCACCATCAACAGCAGGCGCACTGTTAAAGCTCCCATTGTTTCTTTGGGCTGCTTGTAAATAAGTAACGAACTCATTGGTTATATCGCCAAATGGTAAATTTAGCAACCGGCGACATATTGGTGTCATCACTTCCTGATTTAAGGGTGCATAACCATGAGTTTCATAATTGCCCGTATTTCCTTTTTGCGATTTCCAGTTTTTCACCTCCTCTGCAAATGCAGATACATCTCCATCTAACCAAAGAATGCTTTGTATTTGCTGATAAACCAAACTTCTTAATTGCGAAGCACTGGGGCCCGTTTCTTTATTAGGCCCTCTTTGAGGATGATGGGTACGAACAAATTCAACCAATGATTTTTTATCAGCGGGTAATTGATCCATGTCGTTCAATATGCCTAATACTGCATAGGTTGGCGTTATATGAGAATCGGGCTGGTCTTCCCATCCGTAGCCGCCGTCTTTTTTTGCCAGCTTTGTATTGATGTAATTTAATAGCTGCGCTTTCCAGTTCGGCTGAGCATTAACAGGAGATAACTGCTTAAAAAATATAAACAACAGCAATATTCCCTTGATCATCATTATAGTAATATTTCTCATTCAAAACATTTAGTTGTTACAACCACCGACTCCATAAGATTTTTTAAATCAGTTCATTTTTTGCATTTTCAGCCTTAAAAGGAAAGACATTATTTTCAGCCTTAGATGGTTGCATTATCTTATAAACTAAAAACAACCATCTTTAATAACCCGGGTTTTGCAACAAATTAGGATTAATAGTTACATCATTTTTAGGTATAGGAAAGTAATAGTAGATTTCTTTAAAATACCGTTTTGTTACTTCTATCCTCTTATAAGTATATACCTTTCCTGTAGATCCTACACGTGTAATTTCCATCCCATGCATGGGCTTTCCATCCATTAAAGCTGTGCCGGTTTTCCATCTTCTTACGTCCCAAAACCGATGGTTTTCAAAAGCAAGTTCTATTGCCCGCTCATTTTGAATAATTGTCCTCATATTTGCTGCTGTTGCAGCAGCAGGCAAACCAAACAAACCATCTGTACCAGCAATAATTCCTGCCCTCTCCCGCAGCAGTTTCAAAGTGTTGATGGCCTCCGAAGTGTTCCCCATTTCATTAACAGCCTCAGCATAATTCAGCAATACTTCGCCGTACCTGATTACAGGCAAGCTCCTGTTAACGTTTCCTCCACCTGTAAAAGCAGCTAATTCATCGCAAAGCTTACGAACATAATACCCTGTAGTTGTTGATGTATTACTTGTAGTTGATACTATCGCGTCTGCTGTAGCGCCGGTGCCTTTAAACGTATTAACCTCTTCAAGAATCCTGGTAGCGTTTAAGTAATATAAGCTGCCATTGTATATGACTGTGTAGTCAAACCTGGGGTCTCTGTTAAGGTAAGGATTGGCCTCATCATAACCTTTGGGATTAGCAGTAGTTTTAACATCCACTGAAATAGGTTTCCCATTAATTGTCGGAAACATATCTACAAGTTCCTGTGTAGGATAATAATAAAAGTTAGCTCCCCCTCTTGATTTTGGATTAAAAGCCTGTTCTACCTGCTTACCCGGAGGCAAAGGCCGTGGTAAAATAAATTCATTATTAACCCTGCTGATAAATAATTTATAAAACCCATTTCCCGGTTTTGTGGTATTGTCGAGGTTTAGGCTATAAACATTTAAATCAATTACCGCCTTAGCAGCAAGGGCGGCTTTTTCCCACCTGCTTTGATCGAAGGTTGGATAGGCAGTGTATTTAATCAGATCGCCGGTTGCGGTACTTCCGCCATTATATAGTGGGCTGGCTGCATATAGAAGAACTCTTGATTTTAAAGCAAGGCAGGCGCCTTTGGTAATACGGCCATAATCTAAACCATCATAATTTAATGGGAGGTCTTTTGCAATAGCATCTAACTCAGCAACAACATAATTAATACATTCTTCGTAAGTTGACCTGCCCGATTCATCCCTGTCGGAAGCGCTAAAAACTTTATCTCCAATTATCGGTACACCTCCAAAATATTTCATTAAGTTAGAATAATGAAACGCTCTTATAAAACGTGCCTCAGCTTTAGTTCGAACTTTTTTTGCCTCTGAAAAGGGTGATTTATCAACTTCTGCAAGAAAGATATTTGCATTCTGAATATCCTGGTAAAATTTTGCCCATTGGTCCGCTATAGTACTAAAAAAAGAACCTGAAAAAGTACCTTGCGTTACAACTTTATCATAATTGCCCAAAGCCGGGTATCGGCCCTCAGCTTCATCACACATTTTAGCATAATCGTATCCGCTGTTGTCTGATGATAATGTGTATCCCAACGAAAAATCCATATACAATCCTGCCAGATAATCCATGGTGTTTGCACTATCAGCAAAGACTACTTCTTTATTCAGATCAACTGTGCTTTTTGTATCGAGAAAGTTCCCTTTTTTGCAGGAAGCAATTACAAGTGCAAATGCAACAACACACAATAATAAAAATAGCTTATTCATCAATGCATCAGATTGCTTCGTTCCTCGCAATGACGAGGAACACCTGTATGCAACAAAACAGCTTTTGAATAGTCGTTTCATAATCTTATTATTTTAAAGCGACGTTTAAACCCAAATTAAAAATTGCCTGTTGGGGGTAAGTTCCATCTGTGCCGGGGGCAGAACTTGATCTTGCAATTTCAGGATCTACCCCATAACGTGAAAATGTTTTAGACCAGCTTGCTAAATTGTAACCATTCGCATAAGCCCTTAAACCTTGTAATCCAACTTTTCTGACCAGTTTCTCAGGAACACGGTAACTTAATTCTACTGATCTTATTCTAATGTAGTTGCCGCTTATAGCCCAGTAACTTGAGTTTGATCCCGGTGACATATATGTTCCGTGAAAGTTAGTAACGAGGGCAGGAAATTCTGCCGAAGCCGCTGATTCGGGTGTCCAGCGCTTTAAATGTATTGCCTGTAAATTTGCTTTAAAAGGTGCCGTAAACTGGTAACCAACCTGCACATCATAATTAAGTGCTGATTGCAATAAAATATTTAATGATACTCTTTTGAAAGTAAATCCTGTATTTAATCCAATGGTAGTATTAGGTAAATTAGGCTTGCCAAAGTAACCCTGATCGTCTGTAGTTATTACCCCGTCGCCATTCATATCCCTGTACTTTAAAAAGCCGGGAGTAGTTGTAGGTGATCCGATGTATTTGGGAACTTTGGGGTCGGCTGCTTCCTCAACAGAATAATAACCATCCCAGATCCATTGCTGAACTGACCCTATTGGTTGGCCTGTTTGCCTTTTATACTCATACGCCGGCGGCACTTCATCAATCTCAAGGATTTGATTTTTAGCATACGAATAATTTCCTTTAATATTAAAGCCAAAATTTTTGCCAACTCTGCCATTATAAACCAACTCAAACTCATATCCTTTGTTGCTTACAATTCCAAGGTTTTGAGGAGGTATTGAAGAACCTGCAATCCCGAAGTAAGATGTAATCGTTTGTCTTTTAGCTAAGATGTCATATCTCCTGTTCTTAAATACATCCACTGTTCCACTTATTTTACCACCTCTAATCGCAAAGTCAACACCTATATTTGTTTTCAATTCCTTTTCCCAGGTAACATCAGGATTACCAATTACCCCGGGAACAATAGTCGCTGTATTGTTATGTGTTGTTCCAAACGAATAAGCGCCGGTTCTGTTATAAGAGCTGATATATGTATTGCTAAAATCGCCAAGGTCATCGCTGCCAACAGTGCCATACGATCCACGTATTTTAAATAAGGTTAAGAACTTTACATTATTTCTTATAAAGTTCTCTTCGGCTACATTCCATCCTGCTGATACTGCCGGGAAGAAACCAAAACGATGGCTTTCCTCAAAAGCAGTCGTCCCATTATAACTGCCATTAAATTCAATTAAATACTTATTATTATAGTCATAACCTACACGAGCTGTATATCCTAAAAAGTTTACAGGTATGTAGGGTTCTATATTAACCTGGGCGCTGGTAGGGTTTTGTACTTTTGTGTTTCGATTATAGAGTACTAAAGCATTAACATTGTGATTGCCAAAACTCCGCTTATAGTTTAAGCTTCCCTGTATTGTTGACTGGCGTCGTGGTGCACCTGCTGCATACGTTAAACTCCATGGGTCTATCCTGAATATAGTTGCATTTCGCGGAGTATATGTATTAGCAATGGGATCGAAATAAAAGGACGGAAAATTTGTGCGGTTTAACGACCTTGTTGCACTCATGGAATTTGCAATAGAAACGGTAACTCTTGCCTCCAGTCCTTTTGTAATAGCATCCAGTTTTTGAATACCCGAAACGTTTAAGTTTAAAAGATTTCTGCGCTGACGGGTATAACCACCATAGGTCAATCTGCCAATAATATTATTGACGCCTCCGCTTGGCTGGGTAGCGTTTGGATTGGTATATCCAAAGCTGCCATCGGGGTTATAAATATTGTAGATATACGGGTTTAAAGATTCGTAATTGAATACTTCATAAAATGCTGCCGTTTCACCTGAGCCGCTTACGCCGGAAAATTCAGGTGTATTGATTACAGAATTATTTCCGGAGAAATCGAGTTTAAAGCTTAATGATTTAGTAGCCTTCACATCTAAATTTGCTCGGAAATTATACCTGTCGTAATCGTAGTTATTTTTGATGTTAGCTTCTGACTTTACACTTCGCATCATACCTTCCTGCGTTAAATAGCCCAATGATACAAAGTACCTCACGTTCTCAGTACCGCCTGAAAGATCAAGGTTAGTGGTGCTCATCGGCGCTGATTTTTTAAACAAGGTATTGTACCAGTCAATATTTGGATGGCCGTAAGGGTCGGAACCGTTGGCATATAATTCAATATCCTTATCTGTAAACTGAGGAGGCAACCCCTCATTTTTAAGCGCTTCATTACGAAGCATGGCTGTTTGAGCAGCATCTAAAAATTTAGGTACGTGAGTAGGAACCTGTAGTCCGAATTCTGTTCGTAAATTCATTCGCGGCGTACCAGCCTGACCTCTGCGGGTAGTAACAAGCACTACCCCATTAGCTCCTTTAATACCATAAACAGCAGTAGTAGCAGCATCTTTTAGTATGCTTATACTTTGAACTTCATTTGGGTCAATGGTAGCAAAATCTGCATAGGTAAATTCAATATCATCAACAAGGATAAGCGGCGACTGGTTGCCATTAAAAGTACTCACACCACGAACAAAAAAATCAGCTCCATCCCTGCCCGGCTGCCCGCCACGTTGAATAGAATAAAACCCCGGCAACTTACCTGTTAAAGCGTTTTGTATGCTTGCGGTAGGCGTTCTTAAAATATCATTTCTGCTTATTGTACTTACTGCACCGGTAACGTTTGCCTTCTTTTGAGTGCCATAGCCAACTACCACAACTTCCTCAAGGCCTTTGGTGTCTGGTGCCAATGTAACTGTTACATTTTGATTGCTGCTTACAGTTACGTCTTTGGTAAGAAAGCCTACTGCACTAACCGAAATAACATTACCACGACCGCGCATTGTAATTCTAAACCTTCCTTCAACATCGGTGCTGGTACCATTGGCCGGCACTCCTTTTTCAACAACGCTTACGCCTGCCAAAGGACCTTCAGCACCTTTAATAACACCTGTAACTACGCGTGTTTGTGCATTAGATAAAAACGAACCGATGACTAATAACACCAGTAAAAAAATCTTGTATATATTTTTCATAACTGATTATAATTAATATTTTTTACCATCCCGGGTTTTGGGTTAAAGCTTTATTTTTTACTAACTCACTATATGGTATAGGGTATAAATACATTTTTGGAGCTATAAACCTTATAGGCCCAACATCTATGGTTTGATAGGTGAATGCGCCGGTGCTTGTTTTTGTTATACTAACACCCTTTAAAATTTTATTGAAGTCTGTCTCAGCAGTTTTCCAACGGCGAACATCCCAAAATCTATGTTCTTCAAATGCAAGTTCAATACGTCTTTCAAGCTTTATGGCTTCTCTCATTTCTGCCTGTGTCATATTAGCTTTTAAACCGTATAAAGCATTAGTGCCTGCAGTTATGCCGGCACGTTTACGCAATGCAGTTAATTGATTATATGCGATTGTTCGGTTAGCAACCGTATTGTCAATTTCATTAACCGCCTCTGCGTAATTCAGTAAAGTTTCAGCATAACGAAAGATTATGAAGTTATGGTCAACAAGACTGTAGTTTGAAGCGGTTGAAAGATCAGGCAGGAACTTGCGTAAATAATAACCTGTTTTAGTTTGAGTTTGAATGCCGCTGGGCTTATCTTTTCCACCTTCGAAAGTTTCTACAGCGCGATTCAGCCATAATGAACCATTATAAAAAATGGTGGCATTAAATCGAGGGTCTCTGTTAGCATAAGGAGTAGCCGGATTATAACCCGAAGTTGGATCGGAAATGGGCAGGCCGGTAAGCGTAGGAAATGCCCTTACTAAATCTTCTGTTGGGCTTATTAAGCCACTGCTGTTATTCAAATTCTGGTAACCTGATGGTGCAAGCGCTCTTTCGAGGTTTGAACTTGTTGGTTGCTGAAAAGCAAGAATTACTTCTTTATTACTTGCACGGGTTGTAAATGTTGTAACAAAACTTGCATTTAAAGCGTAATAATTTATATCTATAACGGCTTTAGCAGCATTTGCAGCAGCCTGCCATTTAGTAAGATCATTTGCCTGGTTATTTAATGGACTGGCAGCATATAAAAGTATTCTCGACTTGAGGGCTAAAGCTGCTCCCTGCGTTATACGTCCTGTTTCCACTGCGGTAACGGGTTCCTTCTTCAATAAACCGTTTATTGCCTCACATTCAGAAACAATAAACTGCACACATTCCTGGAAAGTATTTCTTGGAATGCTAAGATTATCTTCTAAACTCAACACCTTATCTCCGAGTAAAGGAACACCATCATACCTCTTAACCAGTTCAAAATACAGCATGGCACGTATAAACCTTGCTTCAGATTTCCATGTTTGTTTTACATTAGCAGTTACCGGTACAATATCAATTTTAGATAAAAAGAGATTGGCTCTATAAATACCCATGTACGCATTTGCAAAGTTATCATCTACTGTTTGGGTAGAACTTTGAAGTGCTTGTGAAAGTATTTCTATGTTATTCGCCTGTTCTGAAGAAACAGCATCATCTGTAGCTGCATCAAGAAACGAATTATCAATACGATTAAAACCGGTTGGTAAAAATGTATAAAGGTTGGTAAGGGCCCGGTCTGCATAAGTACCATTAATATCCATTTTGTCATAGATGATATCTTCTGTTAACGCCTCTAATGGTTCAGTTTCATATTTCTTACAGCCAAGCTGTAGTGCACTTATTAATAATATCGCCAGGAAAGTTTTATATGATGTTTTCAAGTTCATTTTTCAATATTATAATTTCACTGATAAGCCGCCGTTTATAATTCTTTGCAGGGGATATACGGCTGTATATACTTCAGGGTCTGCTTCATTGTATTTAGAGGTGGTTAATAAATTATATCCATTTACAAAAAGCCGGATGCTTCTGATCCTGGCAGCAGATAAGAACTTGTTGCTGAAGCTGTATCCTAATTCCAGGTTCTTCAATCTCATATAATTTCCATTCTGCACATATAAGCTGGAAGTAACATAATTATTAATGTTGGTGCCAATTGTTACCCTAGGCAAAGTTGCTGTTGCTGCAGTTGCGAGTGTGTACCGGTTAAGATTACTTTCATACGCCTGCCCTCTGCCGCCATTTTGAAAGGGAAGATTATAACTTCCGTTCGTAACAATATCCCGGTTTAAAACACCTTGCAAAAGAACGTTCATATCAAAACCTTTAAACATCAGGCTTATATTCCCGCCATAGAACATTAAAGGCTTATCATTACCAATAATTGTCTGGTCATAAGCATTGATTACATTATCTCCATTCAAATCTTTATACTTAACATCTCCGGCAGCAGGTATATATCCTTCCATAGTAGCTGCATTTAAATTTGAGGGACTAAAAAAGCCTTCAGTTACATATCCTCTTATCTGGTTAACAGGTTTTCCGGTTCTTACCATCCAGGGATAAGCTTGTTCAGGTTCATCAATATCTATAATACGGCTATTAACAGTAGAAAGGTTGCCTGAAACTGAATAATTAAGCTTACCCATTTTATCAGCCCAGCCGGCATTCAATTCAAAACCATAGTATTTGTTTATGCCAATGTTTTCCTGCGGATATACCTGACCCAAAACGGCAGTATTATCTCCTCTAACCTGTAACAGGTCGTATTGCCGGTTGTTATAATAATCGAAATTTAGCCAGCCACGTTGTTTACTAAAAGCAACATCAACACCTAAATTTAATTTATTTGCTTTTTCCGCAACTCGTGAATATGGAAGTGTACCTTGAAATACAGATGCATTGCTGGTGGCGCCATTTCCAAAATAATATGCTGTACCTCCTCTGTAAATCTGTCTGTATAAGTAATAACCCGGATCAGCATTTCCAACTTTACCATACGACCCGCGTATCTTTAGTTCATTTAAGAAGGTATTCTGTTTAAAAAACTGCTCATTATGAATATTCCAGCTTACACCCGCTGCCGGATAAAAATCAAATTGCTTTCCTTTTTCAAACTGGTTATTACCCGAGTATGCACCTGCTACTTCTAAGTTGTAGCGGTTGTCGAAACTATACGATAACCGTGTTGACAAACCCTGGTAGATTTGATTAAGCAAATTGTTAGCCTGTTGATTATCATAATTCGCTAATATCAACCCTGTGAAACTATTCTTTTGCCAATTACGATTAATGCCTGCTGATAACTCAATATAAGTTTGCTGAAACCGTTGTAACACTGATTGAGTGTTTGTTTGGTCAGCAATAGTATTTACCCTGTTGTACCTGGTTGTGTCTCCGGTAACCGGATAATTATATGCATTGTAATCTTTAACCCTTCTTATTTCCTGCTCGTATGATGGGCTGTATGATAATAAAGCTTTTAACCATGATCCCTTTACCACATCATTCATATTTCTTTTTAAGCCAACATCAACAGAAGCTGCCTGCAGGTTATTTTTAAGATAACCTGTAGCTACTGATTCTGCATAAGGATTTTTTTGGTATTGATTAGTACCGCCATAAGAACCTGTAAAATTGTAAACGGATGTTGCATTAGCAGGCGTATTTACAAGACTAGTGAATATAGAAGCATAACCCACACCTGGTTGTATATAGTCCTGTATATTCCCTAAAACATTTAATGAAGCGATCAGATTCCGATCTATGTTTAACTCTACGTTAGAGCGAAAAATATAACGTTTATAATCAACATTCGAAGGTTGTTGATTAGCCGGGTTTTCACGAAGCAATCCACCCTGTGCCATATAATCTAAAGATAAAAAATACTTCACATTAGTATAATTTGCACCCGAGCTTGCATTATACCTGCTTACGGGGGCGTTGCTTTTTAAAACTGTTTTCTGCCAATCAACATCAGGATACAAATATGGATCAGAACCACTTTGATATGCATCTAACTGCGCCTGACTGTATAACGGTGTACGCCCCACATTTACCAGTGCTTCATTATACAACTTTGCATACTCATAAGAAGATAAAATTTTACGCATCTTAACCGGCTCCTGAAAACCGGTTTGAGCAGTTATAGAAAACGTAGGTGTTTTTTCTTCACCCCTATTGCGTGTGGTTATCATTAATACGCCATCCATTCCCCTGTTGCCTAACATAGCTGTAGATAAAGCATCTTTTAATAAAGTTACTGACGCAACCTGTTCGGGGTTTATAGACAAAACATCATAAAGAGTTTGACCGGTAGTCAAATTAACAAGGTTATACCTCGGCACTCCATCAATTACTATTAAAGGGTTGCGTCCCCGAAGGCTCAGATTAGGATTATCAAATCTTGGTGCGCCGTTCGTTTGCTGGGAATATAATCCGGAAAGTTGTCCTGCAAATGCATTGCTTAATAAACTAACCGGTGCACTTTCCAGTTTATGACCACTCAAATAGCTGACAGATTGAACCAAACGATCTCTTGATTGCACGGCATACAAAACAGGATAACTTGCTGTTGCACCAGAAACTTGATAATAATCGTTAGAAACCTTTATGCTGTCAGGTAAGTTAGAACTAATAATTTCACGGAACGACTGCTGCGGGGCGTTGGCGTTTTGTTTTTTCTGAGGGGCTTTTTTATTTTGGGCTGAAGCAATAAGAGACGTAACGGAAATCAGCAAAACCATTAAAAACCGGAGAGACATCTTAAACCCGAAAAAAGTTGTGGGTATAGTTCTATTCATACAGCAATAATTAGAAATACAATAGTAATAATTAACAGAGGCAAAAAACATTTGCGATACCATATTACGCAATAAAATTTAAGGGTTTAAAGATTAACTGAACTTAATTCTAATGGATTGAAATAAGATTGCAACAGAAAGAAAGACATTTTTACTTACGCTATCGCTGCTTTAAATTTGCAGGACAAATAGTAGTGGTAATGCGAAGGTTCCAATTTTCTTTGCTTAAGCTTTAATGCCTGAATTTATACCCCTGAGAAAACAAGAGTTATCGCAGAGAGCATAGAGGTAAACTTTGTACTCTCTGTGTTTCTTCCTTTGTCACCTTTGTGGCAAAGAATACTCTCCTGCAACTTACCAACGCCATACCAGGCGAAATCTGAAAGGCCGTTTTCAAGGTCTTTCATCTGAATTAATGTAGCCTCCTGAATACCAAGAATATCAGGATGATGGTAATTTATAAACGCACTTACCTTGCCCTTCCTTAATTCCCAAGAGTTTATACTATCTTTCTTAGCTGTTGAAGTACGGATATTATAAGTCATCACACGTAAGGACGGTTGCTTTTTATTCTGGGCCTGTATACCCTGGCTTATAAAAACAAAAATTGCAATCAATACTGCCAAGTATCTTCTATTCATTTGTTTGTATCATTAATTATTGAACTTTCCCCTTCGAAAGTGTATTATTTATGCATTCTTGCGATAATCAGTTTAAATTTATTTTTAACCGTTACTTCATCTTTGCTAAGATTAGCATCAGCAAGCGGGCTCTTTTCGTCAGGATCTGATAAAATGTTATAAAACTCACCTGTTTCATACAACTTCCAGGTTTTATCCTGCGCATACCGACGGTGGTAAAATCCCATATCGCTGCCATTATAATCACAAAAAATCCAGTCACGAACAGCAGCCGGTTTATTGATTAATTGTTTGTAAAAACTGGTGCCATCCAATAAATGGTCTTGTGGAACTGATAGATTAGCCATTTCTGCAAATGTTGGATAGAAGTCAGAAAAATCGACCAGGTTATTATTCACGCTTCCGGCTTTAATTTTTTCCGGCCATTGTACGATTAAAGGCACATGTGTACCGGCCGTTGTGGTGTGGCCTTTATCACCCTTAATAATTGTATTACCCATGCGCGAATAAATTGCTCTTCCTGTTCCGTTATCACCAGTAAAGACTATAATGGTATTATCGGATAGTCCCAATTCTTTTACTTTAGTTATAACCCTTCCAACATCTTTATCCATATAACGCATCATACTTTTAAAATAGGTAGTGTCGTTAATATTTAAAGGTGCATTGGCATATTCATTATCGCCTGGCACCGGTTGGAAAGGATCGTGCACCAGCACCATGGAATAATACACAAAGAAGGGCTTGTTCCTATTGTCCTGAATAAAATCAAGAACATAATCAGTAAACTTTGCCGGCCCGTATTCTAAAGAAGTAAACTCAGTTGTTTTGCCATCCTGATATATTTTCGGATTCTTATATCGCGAGCCTTTATTTTTTTCACTTGCCTCATAATGCCACAAACAATATTTATCAAAGCCAATATCCTTTGGCATTTCCGGCACTTCACCTAATTGCCATTTACCGGCCATACAAGTAGTGTAACTATTATCATGAAACAGGTTGGCAAATGTTTTTTCATGTGGATCCATTACGCCAAACCTGATATAATTTCTGAAATTATATTTACCCGACATTAATTCTACACGGCTTGGCGAACATAATGGTGTAGCATAACACTGCTGAAACCGCATGCCTTCTTTAGCCATAAGATTCAATTGCGGCGTTTGATAAGAAGTGCCGCCGTTGCATTGCAATGTTTCATAACCCAAATCATCAGCAAGAATAAAAATGATGTTAGGGCGCTTTACAGACTTTACTTGTTGGGCAAAAGCAGGAACTGTTATTAATTGACCTGCTATTGCTACTGCCATCCAATATAGTAATGACAACTTTACTTGCCTGAAAATTTTAATAGTCATTTATTTTTGGCTAATTAATAATTTGAGGTGCTAGGAATAACTTTGTTATTAAATGAAGAGCTATGCCACACCCTCGTCAACAAAACTTATCCGAAGAAGTATATAAAGTTTTAATACCCTCAGAATATTTAGC
>JAABUN010001410.1_pt1 | contig 53113 bp, 49 predicted proteins | sample 5559311 | NCBI WGS metagenome assembly JAABUN01 (sample SAMN10711877, study PRJNA513370) | rock metagenome | isolation source: Antarctica rocks | place: Antarctica: Victoria Land, Siegfried Peak sud
ACGGGTTTTTGCATGTCGGTCTCGGCACCCGAGCTGGTCAAAATCCCCCGCGCCTTGCTGGAGCACATGACCGACGCGCTCTGCTACGCCGCCTGAGCTGGCCCGAACGGCCAAAGTCGAGCTTAGTATACGAGGTGTTTAATGCCAAGAGTAGACGAAACATCGTTGCTTTCTCCGCCTTTCCTTCATGTAATAGCCCTGGATTACTATGATGGGCCAACAATGGGTCTAGCAACTGATGTCAGTCATTTGCATTCTTACCGCTTTGATATCGCAGTATGGGATGACCAGCAGGATATTCGTATTTATCAAGTCGCGATCTTGCCGGTCAATACATTCGATCGCGCCATTGCGGTTCTCGCTCCTCTCGGCCCACCATCCTGGCCTGTCTGGGTTCCCCAATGGCAATCCATTAATGCTGAGCAGCTTCACTATCTAGAAGACGCTATTGATTCCATCCTCTCGAAATCAATCATGGCCAGCTACCTAATCGCGAGTCGCAACCTAACGAAGGAGCTCCTTCATATACAGCCTATTGATGCAAATAACCCTAATCAAGCTAACCAATTGCTGGCTCTAGCATTGTCCCAGATTCATTAAATATTCCTGGCTCTTGCTGGCTTGTGTTGGAGTTCGTTAGCTTCGTCGCGTAATAAATACGTCCGGGGCGACGACGGCGAGCGGGCAGGCGAGCGAGAACGCCAGCCAGTTCACGGGGCGGGACAACGACGGGACGGGGCTGTACTACTACCGGGCGCGCTACTACAGCCCGACCCTGCAACGCTTCATCAGCGAGGACCCGCTCGGTTTCGCGGCGGGCGACCTGGCCGCTGTCACCGGCTCGCGCGCGCTGATCGCCCGGTTGACGGCGGGGGCCGGCGACGAGGACCCCGAGGGCGCGCAGGACGGCACCGGTCACCAGGAGCCGGGCGGGCGCGATCCGCGTCGCCGGGGTCGGTCGTGGCGACGGCGGGTGCCGTCCCCGGCCGCGCGGGCCACGAGGGGGGCCGGCGCGGCGCGGATCGCGGCCTCGAGGAGGGGCTCGGGCACGCCGGGGTCGGGGGGTCGTGCGGCCGGCGCGCCCTCCGGGGCGGTGCCGTCGCGCCGCGCGGTGGCCGCCGCGGCGGCTACGGCGCCAGGCGAGCGAAGATCACCAGGTTGCTGTCGTAGCGGGGTTCCCCCGGCACCAGGGCACCGGCGGCGGTGATCAGGTTCAGGTTGGCGTCGGGGGCCTCGCCGAAGATGCCGAGCAGCGGGGCCGCCTCGCGCCGGTACACCGCCGTCGCCAGGACCCGGAACCGCCGCGCCGTCCCCGCCTCGTCCACCACGACGATGAGGTCGCCCGGTCGGAGCAGGCTCAGATCCCAGAAGACGCCGCGCTTCAGGCCCGGCTCCCCGTCCGCGCCGTCGAACTTCCCGTCGAGGACGGCGTTGCCGACCGCGCCGGGCGGGACGCCGGGGGCGTACCAGCCCACCGTCGCCAAGTCGTCCGGCTCGTCCAGCGCCCCGTCAACTTTCACGCCCACCGGGATGACGGGTGCGGAGAGGGCGAGCGCCGGGATGCACAGCCGCATCGGGGCCGCGGCGACCGCCCGGCCGTTCGGCGGGACCGCCCCGGCGGCGTACGGGGCGCACGGGTCGTCGGGCGCGTAGCCGCGCGGGGTCGCGCCGGGGGTCGCGGCAGGGGGCACGGCGGCGGGCGCGACCGTGCCGGCCGGGGTCGTCGTCCCGCGCGTGGCAGTCGCCGCAGCGGGCGGTGCGGCGGGCGGTGTCGCGCGCTCGGCGGTGGCGGCGGGCGCGCCGGGCGCGCCGTCGGCGGTCGCGGCGCGAGTCGCCGTGGCGCGCGCCCCGGCGGCCACGGCTGGCGCGGCGGTCGGTGCCGTCGCGGTGTTCGCGGGGCGGGGCGTGGTCGGGGCGGCGTCGGCGGTCGCCGGGGCCGGGGTGGCCGTCGGTGCCGGCGTGCCGCCGCACGCGCCCAGGGCCAGGAGGAGGCCGAGCGCGACGAGACGTCCGTGTCGTGCGACTGGTGCGGGGATCATCGTTGCCCTCCTGCGCTGCGGTCGTTGTCGTCGCCGGGCCCCGTCGCGGGGCGCTCGCGGGGCGCGGGTGGCCCGCGACGGGGCCCGGCCGCCGGTGTCGGCCCCCCGCGCGGCGTACGACCTCGTCGGCGCTCGCTCAGGACGCCCACGCGCCCGGCCGTCGCCACCGGCCGGCGCATCGAGGGGGCGGCACCCGTGCCGTCGACCATCCCGTGCCCCCGCCTGCCCGCGAACATCCGCGCCGCGCCCTGCATCTTGCCCCCCTCGCCCCATCGCGGCGGATCGCCGCGGCGCGCCCCGACCGCAGCGATGGGATCGCCGACGGCACCACATCGTGGCCGGGGCGTCCATGTGTACACAATAGTCGAAAATAGAATAGTACCTTTTGGCCTATTCCACAAGCCCCTCTATAGTCAGGCCCATGAAGTATCGCCACTCGGCCGAGGAGGCCCGACTCCTGGCCCTCTTGCGGCAGGCGCGTCGCGAGGCCGGCCTGACCCAGGTCGACCTCGCCCGCCGCATCGGCGAGGAGCAGACGTTCGTCTCGAAATTCGAGCGCGGCGAGCGTCGGCTCGATATCCTGGAGCTGCGCCATATTTGTCGGGCGCTCGGCATGCCGTTGGACGAGTTCGCGCTCCGCCTGGAGCGGGCGCTTGGCGAGCGCCCGCGCTAGGGGTCGCGGCCGTGCGCGCCGTGCGCGCCGTGCGCGCCCGACTTGCTCATGTGCGGTCTCGCCCCCGCGGCCGGCCCCCGCGCCGCGCCCTCGATCGTTGTGGCGCTGTCCGCGGCGCCGCGGGCGCGGCCCCGGCGGGCAGCGGCGGGTACGACGCGCTGCTGCCGCTTCGCGCGGGCGCGGGTTACCCCGGCGTGCGCGGCGTGCGCGACCCCCGCCCCGGTAGCGCCACGCCCGCCCCGGTCGCCCGGGTTATCCAGCGCGACATCGCCGACTTTCGCCGGTGGTAGCCACCGGCGGCGGCGCTGCCCTGCCGTTCACCGCGTCGCCCGCCCGCCCCCCGCTCGCTGGTCGACCCGGCGTCGAGCGGTCCGGGCGGGTGCCCGAGGGGGGCGCTCGTCGCGACGACGATCGCGCGTGCCGGCGTGACGATGGGGCTTACAGGGTCGATCGCATCGCGCCTACACGCCGCACACGGCGGGGGGTACGCCCAGGATCTGCGTCGTCACCCGTACCGGCACGGATCACCGCGACACGACGCGCGCGGGACACGCCCCGCGCATCGTGTCCCGAACCTTGTCCCGCCGTCTACGGTGACGGTGGGCGCGGCTCGCGCCCATCGCCGCGACGTCTGCCGTCCCACCCCAGGCGCAAGGCCATCCTGCGCACCGTCTCCTCGCCGGCGGCGTAGCCCGCCGCAGACAACTCGGCCCGCAGGAGCGGGATGGTCCAGCGGGGCCCGTCGTGGCCGTATGCGGCGGGGGCGTTCGTCAGGCACTCGCGCAGCACCCGCTCGGCCCCCGCGTCGAGCAAGGGCACGCCGGGCGCACCCGGCCGGTCGTCCAGGCCGCGCAGGCCGTGGTCGCGCCACGCCCACGCCCAGTTGTAGATACTCGCCCGGTTGGCCCCGACCGCCGCCGCAACCGCGTCGGCCGACTGGCCCTGCGCCAGCAGCAGGACCGCCCGCAGTCGCAACCGGCGCGTCTCCCGGCCCTCGACGGCGAGCGCCGTCTCCACCGCCGCCCGTTCCTCGTCCGTCAGCGCCACGAGCGGCGGACGGTCGGGGTCCGGCTCCGGCGGGGCGGCGCGCCAGCCCGCGCGCCGGGCCACGGTGCGCACCGTTTCCCGGCTGGCCGCATAGCCCGCCTCGAGCACCGCGCCGCGGAGCAGCGGGATGGTCCAGTTCGCGACCCGCAGGCCGGACGCGCGCGGCCCCGCGGCCAGCAACTCCCGGATCAGGCGCACGGCCACATCATCGAGCAGGGGAAGAGGTCCGCTACGCGCTGGATCGGTCAACTCGGCCAGGCCCCGCGCGCGCCATGTCCTGGCCCAGCCGAGGACGCTATTGTGGCTCACCCCGACCGCCGCCGCCACCGCCACCGCCGCTTCGCCTTGTCCCAGCAGGAGGATCGCCCGGAATTGACGGGCGCGCCGCGACTCGCCCGCCGCGGCGCTGGCGGCGGTCAACGCCTCCCGCTCCTCCGCCGTCACGAGCAACGGCGGCGTCGCCTTCGTCCCGGGGCGGCGCGGCCCCGTCGGCACCGCGCCCCAGGGCGGGAGCGCCGCCTGCTGGTCCGGGGTGGGCTGGCCCGTGGCCGCGCCCGCACGCTCCGCGAGCGCGGCCACGCGCGCGGCCTCCGCATCCGGGGTCCACCACATGGCCGGGTCGGGGAGCGCGGCCTTCACCGCACCCCAGGACGTGTCGAGCCCGGCGTCATGGCGTTCGAGGGTCACCCGGCGGACCTCGACGCGGCGGCGCTCGCTCGCCTCGCGTCCCGACCGCTCGCGATGGGCCAACCAGCGCGCGACGATGATGTGTGCGTCGTCGGGGGCATAGGTGGTGAGCGCGTTGTACGCGCAGCCGAGGCGGCGGGCCAGCTCCCCGAGCGAGACGGGGGGGTCCGCCGGTTCGCGCACCTGGGCCGCCAGCACCGCCCGGATATGCTCCCGATCGAGGCGGTTCTTGCGCACCTGGCGCGGCGGAGCGGGCGGGTCGGGGGTACCGGGGGTGTCGGGGGTGCCGGGGGCGACCACGGAGAACACCGGCGACCGTTCCGTCAGCAGTCGCACCGGTGTCGTGCCCAGTCCGGCGCACAATCGGAGGAGCAAGGGCAGGGTTGGCCGTTGCCGACCGAGGCGCCACGCCGTGATCCGCATCACGGGCAGGCCGGTGGCGCGGGCGAGCGTGCTGTTGCCCCCCAGGTGGGCGACCGCCGCGACGACCGCCGCGACGACCGCCTCCGGGCCGAGCGGCACGCGGCGCGTCGCCCCATCCGCCAGCAACCCGCCCACCGCGTCCACCGCCCAGCCCTGCCAGGCCAGCGTGGCCGCATCGGGCGTCTCGTCGGCCGTCGGCGGCTCGGCCGAGCCGAGCCAGGCATGGCACGCCGTGCAGTAGCCCGGGCGCATGGTCGTCGACCGCAGGATCTGCGGGCGGCCGCACCCCGGCCAGGGGCACCGGTCCAGCAGGGCACGGCGATGGCGCGGGCAGGCGGTGATGGCCCGGAGGTGCCAGAGGAGCGGCCGATAGACCGTCTGTCCGGCGTCGGACCAGGCCTGATAGCAGGCCGGGCACCACGCCGCCGTCGCACGCAGGAGTCCCTGTATGGAGAGCACGCCCGCCCAGGGGAGCAGCGTGAGGGCGCGCAGGTCGTCGCGTCGCGTGAGCGTCGCCAGGGCCGTCGACCAGTCCTCGGCGGTCTCGCCCATGCCGACGATCGCATTGCCGGTCGTGCGGAAGAAGACGTTGATCTTCGTCCCGGTCCACCAGACGCGATCGAGGCCGATCTCGGGGGCAACGACCCGGCCCGCCAACGTGTGCAGCGACACGGCATGCGACCCGGCGAGGCGGGTGAAGTAGCTGGCCAGGCTCTCGACCTCGCCGGTCCCGACGCCGACCGGCGCGAGGTGGTGCAACCGGCTGCGCGGCGGCACCTGGAGCGGCGTGGTGTCCCACGTCCCGTACTCGTCCGGTTCGCGACCGGCCCCGCCCCTACTCGCCATGCGGCACCGTGCCGATCGGGTCGCGCCCCAACGTCCGCTCGAAGGGCTGCCCATGCTTCCCCGCCTTCTGCTCCCCTGCGGCATCGTCCTGACGCTTGGTCTGCATCGGCTTCCCGAGCGGCAACGGGGTGCGTAGCAGCGATTCCAGCGTCTCATCCGCTTCCATGTCGCGCCGAGCCAGGTCGGCCTCGGCCGCGCGCGCCTCGGTCAGCATCTGCAGGATAGTGCGGCGCTTGAACGCGGTCAGCTCCAGGTGCTTCCGGCGCTCCAGTGTCGGTGCCCCCTGGCGCACCGCCTTCGCCAGGGCCCGCGTGAGCCACTGCTTGAGCACGCTGACGCAGCCGAGCGAGCGCTCGTAGAGGAACTCCCACTGCCCCGCCAGATCCGGTGTCTCCGCGAGGGGGAGGTGCCGCTGGAATTGCCCCACGACCGTCCTGAAGGCCGCGACATCGCCCGGCCGCTCGAGGAGATAGCGCGGCAGGTGGATCTCCATGTCGCGCCTGTTCAATTGCGCGCTCAGGTTGGTGGCCGCCAGCAAGTCGTAGGTGCCGGTCAGGACGTGCAGGACGCCGGTGCGATCCGCCTGGCCCTTGAGGCTGTTGAGTTGCTTCTGCAGCGCCGCGAACGAGAGCCCGGCGAACATGTCCTGCGCCTCGTCGATCAGGACCGCCCGCGGGTGACGCTCGCGCAGCGCCCCCTCCCAGCCCATGAGCAGGGCGGAGCCCGCCTCCATCTTGGTCGGAACCCCGGCCGGGAGCGTGCCCTGGGCCAGGCGCAGCGGCGCGCGCGGGAGGCGCTTGTCGGTGACGAGCGGGTCGTTGAGCGCGAGCAGGGCGCGACGGCCGGGAAACCGACGATGGGGACCCACCCGGGATCGTCGCCCATGGCGGCGCGCGCTTCCTCGATCACCATGCGCATGACGACCTCGAGGAGCGTCGTCTTGCCGGCGCCGGGCGGGCCGTACACGATCACCAGATTCGTGCCCGCGGGTTCGTCGAGCGCGTCCATGAGCGCGGTGACCGCCTCGTCGAGGTGCGGATGGCGGGCGGTGTACGCCCGGAAATAGGCGACCCGCTCGTAGAGCGAGGCGGCGAGCAATTCCTCCGGGAAGCGGGTCGCCTTGGCCGTCGCTGTGCGCTTGATCATCGCTGGTACTCCCCATTGTCCGCGAATTCATTGTCATCCGCGACTTCGTCGGTCGCGGTCGCCGCAGCGGGCACGCCACGCACGGCCGGTGGCGCGCCGGACTCGACCGGGGCCGTGGCGGCCGACACCCCCGGCTCGTCGACCGTGCGGTCCCTGAGCCCCCGTGCCTCGGCGTCGCGGCGTCGTTGCAGCAGGAGGCTCTCGGTCGCCTCGTTGGCGGCCATCAGGTCCGCCAGGCGTCGCCCGGTGATCGCGCGGGCCTTGGGGTGCCCGTGCTGCCGCTCGCGCAACTCCTCGGTCACGAGCCGCAATTCGCGCTCGGTATGCCCCCGGAATTCCAGGTAATACTCCGACCGGCACCGCACCCAGCGGCGCCCTACGTAGGCGTAAGCCGTGCCGATGTCGTAGGGCTCGTAGCGTACCGGCACCTTCGTCCCCACCACCGCGCGGTCGGTGAGGGCGTGGTGGTGGTAGTAGATGTGGTTGATCTTGACGCCACGCCCTTCCTGGACGGTCGCCTGGCCCGTCGTCGTGGTCGGCAACGTCAGGATCTGGAAGGTCTCGTCGTACCGGACGAGCACGAAACCGCGCTTGCCGGCCCGCGCCTCGGACGCCGCCCACGCGTCGTCCGGGCTCTGGCCGAGGGCGGGGTGGGGGGCGCTGTTGTACAGGTCCTGCCAGTGGCCCATGGCCGTGTCGAGCGCCCGGAGCGTCCAGCAGGCCAGTCGCTTCGGGTCATTCGCCTTGGTCGTCAGCCGGACGTTCTTCATGATCTGGGTGTTGCCGGCGAGGCGGTAGAGGAACTCGGTGTTGGCCGTCCCGAAGAGGCGTTCCAGGACCGAGCCGAAGTGCGGCGCGGCGGGCGGGCGATACTTCACCGTGAGGCGATACGCCGCGGCCAGGACCCGAAAATAGCCCCCCCTGAACTCCTTGCCGCCGTCGAGCACCAGAATCTGCGGCAGGCGCCCGTATCGGCGGACGCACTCGCGCAGGACCAGGAAGCAGGAACGGTAGGAGGGGGGGTCGAAGGTGAGGACCCGGGCGAGCAGGCGCCGTGTCTTGGCGTCCATGAGGAAGGTCGCCCAGGGCTTGCCGAGGTTCTGGCCGGTCTCGGAGTCGACCAACTCGATGTCGAGTTGGGTGTGGTCGATGTGGGCGACTTCCCAGGCCCGGTCGCCGTGGCGGGGCGTCGTCATGGTCAGGTACCAGTGCCAGATCGCATGCTGATACGCGCCGCGCCGCCCCTTCCGCGACTTCGCCTGCTCGTACTGCGGTCGCGCATGGACCCGCTTGGCGAACGTCCTGTAGCTGCAGGGCTTCCGCAGCGCCTGCTCGCACAGGTCCAGGTAATGCGCGTACGCGGCCGACTGGCTGATCTGCTTGTCGGTCTCGTATTTGGCGATGCCCTCGGCGATGAGACGTTCTTCTTCGACGGTGAAACGGGGGGTGTAGTTGCCGGACAACTCGAGGCCGTCCAGCAGGCCGAGCAGGCCGGAGCCGTAGAGTTCTTCGCCGGCGCGCTCCTTGGCCCGCCAATCGCGGCGGGTTCGTTCGGGGAGCGTCTCGGGGGCGTTGATGAGCGCGTCGAAGCGTCGCAGCGCGGTTTCCAGCGCCTGCGGGCTCGCGTACAGCAAGCGCTCGAGGGCGGGGTTGTCCCCCTCGGCGGGCTTTTCCGTCTCGATCCCGGTCAACTCGCCGGCATCGACGCACGCCGCGATGATGTCGTTGCGCAGCTTGATCAGCCGACCCCCGTCATCGACCAGGGACGTCAATTCGGGGGTGGTGTTGACGATCATCCACTCGCGGCCCTCGAACCGGACCTTGGCGCCGATCTCGATGCGGACCTGGCCGCCGCGATAGCGGACCTCCCGGTCCTCGGCCGCGACGACGATGGCATGGGCCTGGGCGAAGGCCTCGCTGTGGAAGACGCGCACCCCGATCGGGTGGGCCAGCGGCGCGCGGCGGAGATCGACGTAGAGGCGGCCGAGGACGATCAGGGCGTGGATCGCGTCGGCGTCGCCCCCGAGGGCCGCAGCATCCGCGAGCAGATCCGCGAGGGCCAGCCCCGGCTCGTCGCGGACGCGCCCGCTGAGGGCATCCGCGACGGCCCCGTCCACCTGCAGGGCGTCTTCCCGCAGGTAGTCCTCGAGCCAGATCATGTTGCGGATCCAGATCCAGTCGATGTCGGCGTCGGTACGGACCCGGTAGGCGACGCCGTACTCGGCGGCGGCCGCCTCGCCGGGCGGGCAGCGCCAGCGCCCCGCCTCGTCGCGACAGTAGCGGTGCGGATTCTCCGCGGCGAGCCCCTCGAGTTCCTCCTCGGTCTTCCACTCGTCGAACCCGGCGTCGTCGGTGCGGATCCAGAAGAAGTCGGGGGTGTGGAGGTGGCCGCGGTTCTTCCCGTCGGGCCCGGTGTAAGTCAGCTTGATTTTGCGCGGCTGGTCGTAGAACTCGAGGTAGTCCGCCCCGTATTCCATGGCGATGATGCCCGGCAATTCCGTCCGGTGGCCCTCGAACTGGGTGCCCCACCCCATCTTCTCGCTGGGATAGATGCCACTCACGTTGCCCCGTCCACCGCGGACATGACGGACGGGCGGCGAGGCGCGGATCGCGCCGATGAACGATCGCGCGTCCTCGGGCAGCCGCTGCGCGTCGCACCAAGCCCCGAATTCACGGTCATCCATCGAAGCCCCCGCCCTCACGCCGCCCGTCGGTGGCCGTCCGTGCCCCCCGCACGCCGCCGCGCCAGGGCAACGACGAGCATCAATAGTAGCACTAATGTGCTAATAATGTCACTTCTAGAGTGACAGCGTATACGTAGCCATCGGCGGGCACCGATGGCATACACTGGGAAGATGACGGACGATAGCGCCCCGGAGACGGCGGATTTCCCGGCGATCGCGCTGCGCCTCGGTCGGCGTGTCCGCGCGCTCCGACTCGCCCGCGGCTGGTCGCAGGAGGAACACTCCAATCGTCGATCGCGGCGTGGGGCGCTGTCCTGGCGTGTTTTGTACCCGATACTTGGGCAAACTCCTCCTGCCTATGGCATACTCCCCCCTTACGGCGTAACCATGCTTTGCAGATCATCGCGGCGGGCGTGCACAAGGCGCACTCGCTCGCGATAGCTACCGATGGGACGGTTCAGCATGGCAGATACGATCAAAGCGCATGGTGCCAGGGCCGATACCCCCGCCTACGCGGCGGTGAAAGAGGGCTGGCCGATCATCGCCGGGGTGGCGGCGCTGGCGCTCCCGTTGGGAGCGCTCGATCGCCGCCTGATCTGGCCGCCGCTCCTGCTGGCGGGCGCGATCGCGGGCTTCTTCCGCGATCCGCAGCGCGTCACCCCGCCCGACGACGACCGCATCTACGCCGCCGCCGATGGCATCGTCCTGGCTGTGGACGAGGTCGACGAGCCGTGGTTCATCGGCGGGCGCGGTCTGCGGATCGTGACCTTCCTCAGCCTGTTCAACGTCCACGTCAATCGTGCCCCGACCACCGGGCGGTTGGTGAAGGTGCGCCACATCGATGGCGGCTACGCCCCGGCGATGAACCGGATCGGCGCGGAGAAGAACGAGCGCCAATTGCTCGCGATCGACGGCGCGCACGGTCCGCTCGTGGTCGTCCAGGTCGCCGGGTTGCTGGCGCGGTGCATTCGCCTCTGGGTCACCCCAGACGCCGCCTTGCACGCGGGACAGAAGATCGGGATGATCAAGTTCGGCTCTCGTACCGATGTGATCGTGCCGCACGGCACGGCCCATGCGCTTGTCGCCAAGGGGGATCGGGTGAAAGCAGGTATCACGCCGCTCGCCCGTTACGAGTGAAAGATCACCCACCGATCTGCATCGCCCCGCCGCTGAAACGTGGCGACCGCAACGGACGTTGGGGTATTGGGATAGGACATCACGGAAAGGGATGCGCTTGAGGGGTAAGGTTCGGCAGGGCTGCCAGCAGATTCCGAATGTGATCACGTTCGGCAACCTCCTCTGCGGGGTGCTGGCGATTATGCTGGCGATGGATCGGCACTTCACGACCGCCGCCGCGCTGATCTTCCTCGCCGGGATCCTCGACGTCCTGGACGGCGTGATCGCGCGCAGGCTACGCGGGACAAACCCGTTTGGCGAATCGCTCGACTCCCTCGCGGATATTATCTCCTTCGGCGTCGCCCCCGCCCTGCTCGTCTACACCGTCTTCCTGCATTCCTGGCCGATTTTCGGCGTTCTCATGGCAGGGGGCTATGTGGTGTGCGGGGCCTGGCGACTCGCCCGCTTCGCCGCAGGCGAGAAAGGCTCGTTCTTCCAAGGCCTCCCGATCACGATGGGGGGGATGTCGCTCGCCACCTTCCTTTTCTATCCCACCTTCTGGACCCCCCATGCCGTCGGCGCGTTGACCATCATCCTGGCGGCGTTGATGGTCAGCCAGTTCCGTTTCCCGAAGGTCCCGATGCTCCTGCGCCCCTTCCCGCGGCCGACCCGCCCGCTCGTCGCGGCGGTGCTGGCGGTCGCGGCGCTCACCATCTCCCCGGCGGCGGTGCTGACAGCCCTGGGCGTCACCTACTTCGCGGTGGCGCTGCTGGAGAACATCGGCTTCTGGGAGGCGATGGCCGACAGCCCGGTCGGCGAGGCGGTCGCCCGCCTGCGCGCGCGCAACCAGGGGCGCTGAGCCCCGCCGCCACGCAACCGCCCGCAGCCCGCGCCCACCTCCGGACTGGAGGTGGGCGCGGCCGTTCTCACTGACATCCCCTTTGCGCTACCGCGATCAGCAGTCGGCGCTCGCGACGGGTGCGTTGCCGCGATGGGCCACCTGAGCCGGGAGGAGGACACGATGACGGAGTGGGCGGACGGGAACACGGACCAGACGTTGCACGAGGAAGAGGACGTGGAGCAGGAACCGTCCCCCGACGTCGAGGGGGAGACAAGCGTGCCGACCTCTACGAGTGTCGGCGGCGCGAGCGGCATCGGCATGGGTCCGGGTGCAGCCGCAACGCTGACCGATATGCCCACGGGCGGCGGTGCGCGCGGCCGAGCACCGGAGTTAGCGCGTTAGGTGAGCGGCGTTGGCGCCACGGTGGTGGCGCTGACGCCGACCGACTCAATGCCGACAGGCGAAGAAAAAGGCGGGCGGCACGTTACGCAAGACCCAGTGGGTCTCCACCCGACCGAAGAGCTTGCCGAGCAACGGGCGGATGTAGGGCGAGTACTGATAGGGAGTGAAGAGCCCGCCCGGCGCGAGCACCCGCGCGGACGCGCCCAGGATCTGCTCCCGCAGCGACGCGGGCATCGCCGTGTACGGGATGCCGGAAACGATCACCTCCACACCGTCCCAGCCGAGCGCGGCGATGTGCCGCTCGATCTGCGCCGCCGAGCCGCGCACGGCGATCAGGCGCGGGTCGGGGAACTGCGCGCGGAGGTCGTCGATGAAGTGCGCCTCCGTATCGAGCGTGAGGAGCTGTCCGTCGGGTGCCAGGCGGCGCATGATCTCCCGCGTGAAGACGCCGGTCCCCGGCCCGTACTCCACGACCCGCCGCGCCCGCCCGAAATCGATCTGATCGAGCATCGCGCCGACCAAAAAACGCGAACTCGGCGTCACCGAGCCGATCGTCCGCCAATCGCGCAGGAAGCTCCGCAAGAAGACCTCACGGTCGCCCGTCGTCCCGTTCGTCAAGCGTCCATCCTCCTCGTGCGCCCTGTCTCGTCCCAGCGACCACGCTCGCGTGGTCCGCGATCATTCCGCGCAACTATACGCGACCGCCGCCGCGCCGCGCCCCTTGACGCTCCCCGGCACCGCTGCGTATACTCCTTGCGCTCGCCGCGTGCGGACGGGCTTCGTGCGGCGCGATGACCGCCGCCGGGATACTGTATGGCGATGGAGCGAAATGGTCGGCGCACCGCCAGACAACCACAACGCAAGAATGACCGAAGCCTCTGGGTTCACGGACCCACAGGCTTTTTTCTTATCCGCCGAACTCCGGCAGGATCGCGCGGGGCGGCACTCGTCCCGGCGGAGGGGGTGAGCGATGCCGCATGAACTCGTGATCCGGGGTGGGCTCGTGATCGATCCGGCCAGCGGTCGCGACCGATGCGGCGACCTGCTGATCCGCGATGGCCTGATCGTCGCCTGCGACGACGCGATCGTCCCGCCGGACGGGGCGGAGGTCATCGAGGCGGCGGGGCTGGTCGTGACTCCCGGCTGGATCGATCTGCACGCGCACCTGCGCGAGCCGGGCTTCGAGTACAAGGAGACGATCGCGGGGGGGGCGCGGGCGGCGGCGCAGGGCGGCTTCACCACGATCTGCTGCATGCCCAACACCAGGCCGGCGCTTGACAGCCCGGAGCAGATCCGCTTCGTCCTCGACCGGGCGCGCGAGGCGGCGGTGCGCGTCCTGCCGATCGCCACGATCACGCGCGGGCGGGCGCTGACGGAGCCGGTCGATTTCGCGGCGCTCGACGCGGCGGGGGCGATCGGCTTCTCCGACGACGGCGAGTCGACCAGCTCAACCCCGGCGATGGTGGCGGCGCTGGAAGCCAGTAAGGTGCTCGGACGCCCGATCATGGTCCACTGCGAAGACCCGGCCCTCGTCGCGGGCGGCGGGATCAACACCGGCCCGGTCGCCGACGCGCTCGGCCTGCCGGGGAGCCCGCCGGTAGCGGAGGAGGTGATGCTGGCGCGCGATCTGACCCTCGCCGCCGCGACCGGCGGTTGGCTCTTCGCCTGCCACACCACTACCGCGCGCGGCGTGGCGCTGATCCGCGAGGCGAAGGCGCGCGGCGTCCACGTCACCGCCGAGGTCACGCCGCACCACCTCGCCCTCACCGACGAGTGGCTGGCGGGGCGGCGGCATCTCTATTGGGAGGGGCCGCTGCCAGCGGGCGCGCCCGCCAACCCCGACGCGAAGGTCAACCCGCCGCTCCGGGGCGGGGCCGACATCGAGGCGCTGGTGGCGGGGCTGCGCGATGGCACGATCGACACGATCGGGACCGACCACGCCCCGCACGCCCCGCGCGACAAGCCCGCCGATTTCGGCGCGGCGGCCTCGGGGATGCTCGGCTTCGAGGTCGCCCTGCCGACGCTGCTCAGCCTCGTTCGCGCGGGGGTGCTCGATCTGCCCCTGATCATCGCCAAGCTGACTGTCGCCCCCGCCGCCGTCCTCGGTAATGCCGTCCCAGAGGGAACCGGCACGCTCGCCCCCGGTGCCCCGGCGGACGTGACGATCTTCGACCCGGAGCGCCGCTGGACGGTCACCCCGGAAGCACTGGCCTCGTCGAGCAAGAACACCCCACTCCTCGGGCGGGAGTTGCAAGGGGCGGTCACGCATACGCTCGTTGGGGGCGAGGTGTGCTACCGTGCCTGAGGCCGTGGCCCCACCCCGCTACCAGCTGCGCCCGGCCACGGCGGGGGACTTCACGTTTCTCCGCGCACTCCACGTCGCCACCCTGAAGGAGTACGTGGCGCGGACCTGGGGCTGGGACGACGCGGAGCAGGCGGCGCGCTTCCGGGACGATTTCAGTCCGGAGACGAGCCGGATCGTCCTGGTGGATGAGCGCGAGGCCGGGGTACTGGCGGTCGAGCAACGCCCCGATGCGCTCTTCATCGCCAACATCGCGATCATCCCGGAGCAACAGGGACGCGGACTCGGGGCGGCGATCGTCGGCGATGTGCTGGCGGAGGCCGCGCGGGCGGGCGTGGCGACCCGGCTCCAGGTGCTGCGCGTCAACCCGGCCCGCCGCCTCTACGAGCGCCTCGGCTTCGCGATCGAGGGCGAGACGCCGACCCACTATCTGTTATGCGCCGCGCCACCGGGGAAGGGGATGAGGGATAGCCGCACCAATGCCGCTGCCACGACACGTTCGTCATTCGTCACTCGTCACTCGTCACTGGGGTAGGGGATGGCCGCACAGACGCCGATGCCACCCTTCCGCCTGAACATCGAGGAGTGCTTGCGTTTCCTCGCGCGCGATCCGGCCTGGCCGCGCAAGCTCGGCCTCGGCGTCCTCTGGAGTTTGCTGAGCTTCACGATCATCGGGGCGTTCTTCGTGCAGGGCTACATGTTGCTGACGATGGAGCGTGTGGCGCGCGCCGAACCGCTGCCGTTGCCGGAGTGGAACGATTATGGCGGATTGTTGCGTCGGGGCTGGCGGGTCTTCGTCACCAACTTTGTCTACCTCCTCCCGGTGATCCTCCTGGGGCTATTGATCGGCATCCTGACGATCGGGAGCATCATCGCCTTCGTCAGAGTCATGAGTAGTGCTTCAGCCCATAGCATCGGGGGCACTCCGGGACCAAACCCGCTGGTATTCTCTGCATTGACATTCCTAGTGATCATCCCGCTCGGCCTACTTACCGCCGTACTCAGCTTTTTCATTAGTCTGATCATCCCGGCAGCGCAGGCACAACTGGTCCTCCATGATCGCCTCGGCGCGGCGCTCGACCTCAGTGCGGCCCTGGCGTTCATCCGCCGCAACCTGGGCCAATACGCGATCGCGGTGGCGCTCAATTTCGGCGCGGGGTTACTCCTCGGTGGCCTATCGGCTGGTACGCGCTTCACCTTCAATGGGAGCGGCGGGCGACAGTTCTGGTTGGAGCCAATCTTCATCCTGGCGATAGTCTTGCTCGTGGTTTTCTTCGTGCTCCGCCTGATCGCCGCTTTCTTCACACAACTCTGCTTCTCCCATCTTCTCGGCCAGCTTTGCTGGTACGATCGCCAGGTCACGGCGCGGAGGGCCGATGGGGATTGAGCGTGCGCGATGACGTGACAACCAGCTTGCCGACGATGATGACGACGAAGGAAACGATGCTCCGCGCGCCCGACTCCCTGTCGAGCGCGCGGAGGAGAGGGAGGGAGCGGGGATGCAACGGTACGATGGACTGACGGCGGCTCTGGCCCTGGAGGACGGGCGGATCTTCCGGGGGGAATCGTTCGGCGCGGCGGTCGAGGTAGGCGGCGAAGTCGTCTTCACCACCTCGATGACCGGCTATCAGGAGGTGGCGACCGATCCCTCGTTCAACGGGCAGATCGTCTGCCTCACCTACCCGCTGATCGGCAATTACGGCGTGACCCCCGCCGACGACGAATCGTTCCAGCCCTGGGCGAGCGGCGTGATCGTCCGCGAATACAGCGACGAGCCGAGCAACTGGCGCTCGGTCGGCTCGTTCGCCGACTATCTGCGCGAGCACAATATCCCCGGTATCATGGGGGTCGATACGCGCGCCCTGACCCGCCACCTGCGCGACCGTGGCCTACTGCGCGGCGTGATCGTGCCGAACCGGCGCGGGCTGGGCGACGAGGAACTGGTGGCGCGCGCCAGGACGGCGAGGCTCCCCTCCGAGTACAACCCGGTCGCCGAGACCTCGATCCCGGCGATCGAGACGACGGGCAACCCGGACGGCGCGCACGTCGTTGTCCTGGACTGTGGCCACAAGCGCAACATCGTCCGCTCGCTCGAACGGCGCGGCTTGAAGGTGACCGTTGTGCCGTGGGACACCCCCTACGAGACGATCGCGGCGCTGGAGCCGGATGGCATCACCACCTCGCCCGGTCCCGGCGATCCGGAGAACGCCGAAGCGACGGTGAACACGGTGCGCCAGATCATCGAGCACGAGATCCCCTTCATGGGCATCTGCCTCGGGCACCAACTCCTCGCGCTCAGCATCGGCGCGGGGACGAGCCGCCTGCATTACGGCCACCGGGGCGGCAATCAGCCGGTGAAGGATCTCCTCGATGGGCGAGTCTACATCACCTCGCAGAACCACGGCTTCAAGGTCGATCCGGCGCACGTCCCGACCGCCGACGGCTGGCGGGTCGGCAAGATCAACCTCAATGACGGCTCGGTGGAGGGGTTGGAGCACGAGACGCGGCCCGCTTTCTCGGTGCAATACCACCCGGAGGGCGCGCCCGGCCCGCAGGACAACCAATACCTCTTCGATCGGCTGGTGAGGATGATCGAGACCTATAAGAGCGATAAGGGGAAGCACGGCTAGGGGAGGGCCGTCCACGTTCACACCGGCACGCGCCGGGGATTGGCGGGTGAGAGGATGCTGGGGGGCACCGCGAGAAAGGGAGCAGGCGTGGCACAAGAGATCAAGAAGGTACTCGTGATCGGCTCCGGGCCGATCGTGATCGGCCAGGCCGCCGAATTCGACTATGCCGGGACGCAGGCGTGCCGCGCCCTCCGCGAGGAAGGGATCGAGTCGATCCTGGTCAACTCCAACCCGGCCACGATCATGACCGACGAAGGGGTGGCCGATGTCGTCTACATCGAGCCGCTGACGGTCGAGGTGGTACGGCGGATCATCGAGCGAGAACGCCCGGATGCCTGTCTGCCTACCCTGGGCGGGCAGACCGGCCTGAATCTGGCGATGGAGCTGCACGCGGCGGGGGTCTTCGAGGAGTTCGGCGTCCGCCTGCTCGGCGCGAATCCGGGGACAATCCGCATGGCCGAGGATCGCGAGGCATTCAAGAATCTGCTGATCCGCATCGACGAGCCGGTGGTGGAGAGCGCGATCGTCCACACGATGGCGGAGGCGCACGCCTTCGCGGCCCAGGTGCCGCCCCCGCTGGTAATCCGCCCGGCCTACACCCTCGGCGGCACGGGGGGCGGCATCGCCTTCACGATGGACCAGCTCGACAGCGCGGTCCGCAAAGGGATCGAGGCGAGCCCGATCGGGCAGATCCTCCTCGAACGGTATCTCAACGGCTGGAAGGAGATCGAGTACGAGGTGATGCGCGACAGCGCGGACACCTGCATCACGATCTGTAACATGGAGAACCTGGACCCGATGGGGGTCCACACCGGTGACAGCATCGTCGTCGCCCCGAGCCAGACCCTCTCCGACCGCGAGTACCAGATGCTCCGCTCGTCGGCGCTGAAGATCATCCGCGCGCTCGGCATCGAGGGGGGCTGTAACGTGCAGTATGCGCTCGACCCGCACTCGTTCCAGTATTACGTGATCGAGGTCAACCCGCGCGTCAGCCGCTCCTCGGCGCTCGCCTCCAAAGCGACCGGCTACCCGATCGCCCGCCTCGCCGCGAAGATCGCCGTGGGGCGGCGGCTCGACGAGGTGCCGAACGCCGTGACCGCGAAGACGGTCGCCGCCTTCGAGCCCGCGCTCGACTACTGCGTGGTGAAGATCCCGCGCTGGCCCTTCGACAAGTTCGTCCGCGCCGACCGCACCCTCGGGACGCAGATGAAGGCGACCGGCGAGGTGATGGCGATCGACCGCTCGTTCGAGGCGGCGTTGCAAAAGGCGATCCGCTCCCTCGAAAATGGCACGCAGGATCTCGCCTGGGAAGCGCCCGAGTGGCAGGAAACGGACGGCGAGGCGCAGATCCTCGATCTCGTCGCCCGCCCGACCGACCTGCGCCTCTGGGCGCTCGCCGCCGCCCTCCGCCGCGGCTACACCCCAGAGGAGCTTTCGACACGGAGCGGCTACGACCCCTGGTTCACCCGCAAGCTCGCCCGCCTCGTCGCCACCGAGCGAGAGATTGCGGCGGCGAGCACCGACATCGGCCCGGCGCTCCTCTGGCGGGTTAAACGAATGGGCTTCTCCGACCGCCAGATCGCCCGCCTCACCGGCCTGCCGACCGAGGAGATCGCCGCCCGCCGCCGCGCCGCCGGGATCGAGCCGGTCTACAAGACGGTCGATACCTGCGCCGCCGAGTTCACCGCCGTGACACCGTACTTCTACTCCACCTACGAGGAGGAGGACGAGGCCACGCCGCTGCCGGGTCCGAAGGCGGTCGTCCTCGGCTCCGGCCCGATCCGCATCGGGCAGGGGATCGAGTTCGACTACTGTTCGGTCCAGGCGGCCCAATCGCTCGACCGCGCTGGCGTCGCCTCGATCATGATCAACTCCAACCCCGAGACGGTCTCCACCGACTTCGACACCAGTGATCGCCTCTACTTCGAGCCACTGGACGACGAGAGCGTGATCGAGGTCATCCGCCACGAGGCAATGGCCGGGAGCGCGACCCCGATCGACACCCCGGCGGTCGTGCAGTTCGGCGGGCAGACGGCGATCAACCTCGCCGCGCCGCTCGACCGCGCCGGGGTCCCGATCATCGGCACCTCGCGCGATGTCATCGACACCGCCGAGGACCGGCGGCGCTTCGAGGCGTTCCTGCGCCGCATCGGCATCCCGCAGCCCCCCGGCGCAGCGACCAATTCTCTCGAAGAGGCGATGCAGACCGCCGAGCGGATCGGCTACCCGATCCTGGTCCGCCCCTCCTACGTCCTCGGCGGTCGGGCGATGGAGGTGGTCCACACGCCGGACTACCTGCGCCGCTACCTGACGACGATGGTCGAGTTCAGCGGCCACCCGATCCTGATCGACAAATATTTGGAAGGGAAAGAACTCGAAGTCGACGCGATCTGCGACGGCGAACAGGTGCTGATCCCCGGTATCATGGAGCACATCGAGCGCACGGGGGTCCACTCGGGCGACTCGTTCGCGGCCTATCCGCCGCAGCACCTCTACCCCGACGAGCGCCAGCAGATCATCGAGTACACGACGAAGATCGGCCTCGAACTCGGGGTGCGCGGCCTGATGAACGTCCAGTACGTCAGCCACGGCGGGCGGATCTACGTGATCGAGGTCAACCCGCGCTCCAGCCGCACGGTGCCGTTCATCTCCAAGGTGACCGGCGTGCCGCTGATCGCGCTCGCCACCGGGATCATGCTCGGGCAGACGCTCGCGGAGCAGGGCTATCAGGGGGGACTCTGGCCGGAACAGTCGCTCGTCGCAGTGAAGGGGCCGGTCTTCTCCCATGCCAAGCTGCGCGGGGTGGAGGTCGGGCTCGGGCCGGAGATGAAGTCGACCGGCGAGGTGATGGGGGTCGATACGACCTTCGCCGCCGCCTTCTACAAGGCGATCCTCTCCGCCAACATGGCGCTGCCGAAGGGGCGCGGCGTCCTCCTGAGCCTCGCCGACCTGGACAAGTCCGACGCCGCGCCGATGATCGAGGCGCTGGTACGCCTCGGCCACCCCCTCTACGCGACCGAGGGGACCGCGTCCTTCATCGATCGCCTGGGGATGCCGGTGCAACTCGTGACGAAGCGGATCGGGCAGGGGAGCCCGGACGTCCTCGACGTGATCCGCAACGGCACGGTGGCGATGGTGATCAACACGCCCGGCCTAGCCTACCTGGAGCAGCAGCAGGGCTTCCTCATCCGGCGCGCGGCGGTGGAGCGAGGTATCCCCTGCCTCACCTCGATCGACACCGCCGTGGCGATGGCCGCCGCGATGACCGGCACCGAGGGGAGCTATAACGTCCGCCCGCTGCTCGACTACCGTCAGGGCAAAGTCGGGCGCTAACCGGGCCGTGCAACGAGGGAGTGGCGGGCCGCGCGGCCCGCCACGTCGGGAGGGGGATCATGCCGACGTGGGACGCCGACCTCTACTTACGCTTCGCCAACGAGCGGACGCAGCCCGCGATCGATCTCCTCGCGCGCGTGGCGCTCGATGCGCCGCGTCGGATCGTCGATCTCGGCTGCGGGCCGGGGAATAGCACGGCGCTCCTGCGCGCGCGCTGGCCGGAGGCGGCGATCACCGGTATCGACAATTCCCCGGAGATGATCGCCGCCGCGACGCGCGATTACCCTGACGGCGACTGGCAGTTGGCGGACATCGTCACCTGGCTGGCGGAGGAGCACTACGACCTGATCTTCTCCAACGCCACCCTCCAGTGGCTGCCGGACCACGCGAGCCTCTATCAGCGCCTCTTCGCCCAGGTCGCGCCGGGTGGGGCCTTCGCGGTGCAGATCCCCGCCTTCCACACGACGGCGCTGCAACGGGTGCTCCTGGCGCTGGCGGACGAGCCCGCCTGGCGGGAACGGCTGAGGGCGGCGACGCGCGCGCTCGTCGCGGAATCACCGGGATTCTACTACGACACTTTAGGGTCGCACGCCAGCCAGATCGCCCTCTGGGAAACGGAGTACGATCACGTCCTCGCGGGGCCGAGCGCGATCGTGGACTGGATCAGCGGCACCCGCCTCCGCCCCTACCTCGAAGCGCTCGACGACGAGACCGAACGCGCCGACTTCCTCGCGCGCCTGCGCGACGGGGTCGCCGAACTCTACCCGCCGCAGCGCGACGGCAAGGTGCTCTTCCCCTTTCGCCGGATTTTCCTGGTGGCGTACCGCTAGATGACGACCGCATCACCGCCGAACGACTTCGATGGTCCGTGGAAGGAAGCGCTCGACACCTACCTGCCGGAGATCGTCGCCTTCCTCTTTCCCGAGGTCCATGCGGGGATCGATTGGACCCGGCAATACGAGCCGCTCGACAAGGAGTTGCAACAGGTCGCGCCGGGCGATGCGGCTGGGCAGGCGGTCGACAAGCTGGTTCGGGTCTATCAACAGGATGGGCAGGAAGCGTGGGTGCTGGTCCACATCGAGGTCCAGAGTCAGCCCGATCGGCAGTTCGCCGAGCGCATGTTCCGCTATCACGCCCGCCTCTACGACCGTTTTCGCCGCCAGATCGCGAGCCTGGCGATCCTGGGGGATGATCAGGCGAACTGGCGGCCCGCGCGGTTCGGATACACCCTCTGGGGGAGTCAGATCGAGCTACGTTTCCCCACCGTCAAACTCCTCGACTACGATCTCGCTATACTTGAGCGCAGCACGAATCCCTGTGCGACGGTCGTCCTGGCACACCGTCTCGCCCAGACGACGCGACGCGACGCGGATGGACGGGCGGCGGCGAAACTCGCTCTCGCCCGCCGCCTCTACGCACAGGGACACACCCGCGAGGAGATCATCCGCCTCTACCGCTTCATCGACTGGCTCCTGCGCCTGCCGGAAGCGCTGGAGACGACGACCTGGCAGCAGATCCGGTCCTTCGAGGAGGAGCAGCAGATGACCTACATCACCACCGCCGAGCGGATCGGTCGCAGCATCGGGTTGGCTGAAGGGCGCACAGAAGGCCTCACAGAAGGGCGCACAGAAGGATTACGCGAGGCGATCGCACTGACACTGACTGCCCGTTTCGGTGCGGTGGAGGAATCGGTCCTGCCCCAGTTACAACAGATCACCGACCTAGGGCAGCTACATACGTTGTTCAGTCGGACACTCACCAGCACGACGCTGGACGAGGCGCGCGCCGCGATCGATGAAGCGCGCGGCTCGATCGAGTAGATACCGTCCAATCGGCACCAGCATGCGCGCCGACACACGATCGCGAGAGTCACACGCACCACACAGGAAGAGGAGTCGCCGTGGCGCAGCAATTCATGGCCCAGCTGCTGGAAGCTGAGGAGGTTCTGCCCAAGAATGTGCTGATGCGCCTGGCGGTCCCGGCCAGTGTCGCGGCGGCAACGACGCCGGGACAGTTCGTAATGCTCGGCAGCGGCGGGCGCGATCCGCTCCTGCCGCGCCCCTACAGCATCATGCGCGCCACCCGTGCCGCGCGCGAGGGGGAGCGGGGGACGCTCGATCTCCTCGTCTTCGCCGGCGGGCGCGGGGGTGAAACGCTCGCCAGGGCACGTGCGGGGGAGCAGTTCCCGACCCTGGGGCCGCTGGGCCACGGCTATACGATCGAGCCGCGCGTACGCCGCGCGCTGCTGATCACGGTCGGGCACGGGATCGCGCCGATCGTCGCGCTGGCGGAGACGGCGATCGCGCGCGGGATGGAGGTCGTCATGCTGGTCGGCGCGCCGACCGTCGCGAGCCTCCTGCCGCTCCCCTATCTCCCCGAAGAGGCGGAGATCGTCATCGCCACGGCGGATGGGACGCGCGGCCATCATGGTGCGGCCACCGATCTGCTGCCGAACTATCTCGAATGGGCCGACGCGATCTATGCGTATGCCCCCGAGCCGACCTACGTCGCCTTGCGCGAGACGCTCCGTAGCTATCGCGGCGCGCGCACCCTGCCACCGGTGCAGGCGGCGATGGAACGCTCGATGGCCTGCGGCATGGGCGTCTGCCTCGGCTGTGTGGTCGAGACGAAGGGTGGGCTGAAAACGGTCTGCCGCGATGGCCCGGTCTTCCCGCTCGAACAGCTCGTCATCGGGTAGGGCGCGACGATGGTAGGATCGGGAGACGCGGCGCTGCCGCGCAGACGGATGGCCGATTGGAGGGGGCGATGATCGAGGCGACGCGCGGCGCGGAGGCCGGGGCCGATCTACGGGTCGATCTCGCCCCGCACAACCCGCGCGAGTTAATCCTGCGGAATCCGATCATCGCCGCGTCCGGCACCTTCGGCTACGGCGTCGAATACGCCGGGACGATCGACATCCAACGCCTCGGCGCGATCATGTCCAAGGGGGTCACCTACTCGCGCCGCCGGGGCGCGCCGATGCCGCGCATCGCGGAGACCCCAGCGGGGATGTTGAACGCGATCGGCCTGCAAAACCCCGGCATCAAGGGGGTGCTGACCAAGTACCCGCCGATCTGGTCGCGCTGGGAGGTGCCGGTCATCGTCAACATCGCCGGGGACTCGGTGGAGGAGTTCGCCGAGATGGCGGCGATGCTCGAAGAGGCGCGCGGCATCGCCGGGATCGAACTGAATGTCTCTTGCCCGAACGTCGCGGCGGGGGGGATGTTCTTCGGCTGCGACCCCGATCTCGCCGCCGAGGTCACCGCCGCCGTCCGCGCCGTCACCACTCTGCCGGTGATCGTCAAGCTCACGCCGAACGTGACCGACATCGTGACGATCGCACGGGCGGTCGCCGATGCCGGGGCCGACGCCCTTTCGCTGATCAACACCCTGCTCGGCATGGCGATCGACATCCGCCGCCGCCGCCCCGTCCTCGGCAACAGCACCGGCGGCCTCTCCGGCCCGGCGGTGAAGCCGGTCGCCGTGCGGATGGTCTATCAGGTCGCGGCATCGGTCGATCTGCCGATCATCGGCCTCGGCGGCATCGGCACCCTGGAGGACGCGCTCGAATTCTTCCTGGCGGGGGCCACGGCGGTCCAGGTCGGCACCGCGACCTTCGCCAACCCGACCGCGATGGTCGCCCTTGTCGACGGGCTGCCCGCATGGCTCGCGCGCGAGGGCTTCGGCTCGGTCAGGGAAATCGTCGGGCTGGCGAATCCGGGCTACCTGGCGCGGCACGGCGACGCAGGCGACGCATGAAGTTCCTCTACCCGCTGCTGGTGCTGATCCCGATCGCCCTCCTGCTCGACTTCGTCTTCCACGCGCCGGGGACGACCATCTTCGTCGTCTCCGGGCTGGCCCTGGTGCCACTCGCCGCCCTCCTCGGGCAGGCGACCGAGCAACTCGCGGTTTACACCGGGCCACGGATTGGTGCCCTGATTCAATCGACCCTCGGCAACGCCGCCGAGTTGATCATCACGATCGTTGCTCTGCGCGCCGGGCTGCTCACGGTGGTCAAGGCGTCGATCACCGGTTCGATCCTGGGCAATGTGCTGCTGGTGCTGGGCGCGAGCCTGCTCCTTGGCGGCGTGAAGCATGGGCAGCAGCGCTTCGACCGCAACCTCGCGGGCACTTCGTCCACGATGATGACCCTGGCGGTCGCGGCGCTGGTGATCCCGGCGATCTTCTCGATCGGCGGCGAGCGGCTCGACGCGACGCGCATCGAGGAACTGAGCGTGGGCGTGGCGATCATCCTGGTCCTTGTCTATGTCTGCTATCTCGCCATGATCGTCTTCGGGGTGGGGCGCGGGCGCGGGACACATCCGGTGCCCGGGGCGGAACCAGCGGAGGAAGAGACACCGGAGTGGAGCCGGAGTCGCGCGATCACGACGCTGGTCCTCGCGACCCTGGCGATCGTCGCGATGAGCGAGACCCTGGTCGGCTCGATCGAGGAGGTGGGGCATACCTGGGGTCTCACCGAAGCCTTCCTCGGCGTGATGATCGTGCCGCTGGTCGGCAACGTGGCCGAGAATCTGGTCGCGGTGCAGGCGGCGCTGGCGAACAAGATGGACCTCAGCCTCAGCATCTCGCTCGGCTCCAGCTTACAGATCGCCCTCTTCGTCGCGCCGGTCCTGGTCTTCGTCAGCCTGATCGCCGGGCATCCGCTCAGCCTCCTTTTCAACGTCTACGAACTCGGCGCGCTGGCGGCGGCGGTCGGCATCGCCTCGTTCATCGCGATCGACGGCGAATCGAACTGGCTCGAAGGGGTGCAACTCCTCGCCATCTATGCCATCATCGGCGTCGCGTTCTTCCTCCTGCCCGGCACAGCATAATGACGGATGACGAATAGGCGACGGAGCGTCGTCGCCTCGGTTCGTACTTCGTACTTCGTCGTTCGTACTTATTCGTCACTCGTCATTCGTCATTGAACAAGGGGGTGCTATGGCTACCGATGTCGGGGCGATTCTGCGCGAGGTGGGGGCGATGAAGGAGGGGCATTTCCTCCTCTCGTCCGGGCGGCACGGCGACCGCTACATCGAGAAGTTCGCCCTGCTGATGCGCCCGCGCGACGCCGCGCAGATCTGCGCGCTGATCGCCGAGCGCTTCGCCGGGGTCGGGGTCGAGACGGTCGCGGGACCGACCACGGGCGGTATCCTGATGGCCTTCGAGATCGCGCGGCAGCTCGGCGTCCGCGCGGTCTACGCGGAGCGCGCCGACAGCGGCACCGAACGCGAGTTCCGGCGCGGGGCGACCTTTCAGGCCGGCGAGCGTGTGCTGGTCGTGGACGACATCCTGACCACCGGCGGCTCGATTCGCGAAACGCTCGCCGCGCTCGCTCCGCATGGTGTGCAGACCGTCGGGGTGGGGGTGCTGGTCGACCGGAGCGGCGGGCGGGTCGATTTCGGCGCGCCGCTCTTCGCCACCTACCAGACCGACATCGCCACCTACGCGCCCGACGATTGCCCGCTCTGCCGCGCGGGTCTGCCGCTGGTGAAGCCGGGGACCACGGTCGCGCCGGGTGGGCAGACGGCGACCGCGTAGCGCACTGCCACGGCCACAGCAGGGAACGGGAGGGGCACTGCCCCCTCTCGTTCCCTTGCCCTCTGGCGTCGGAAAGAACGAGGAGCGTCATGTCGTACGCATTCCCCGAAGGCTATACGCTGCGCCACCCGACGATGGACGATCTCGGCGCGGCCCTCGCGGTGATCACCGCCACCGATCTCGCGGAATCGGGCGAAACCCGCACCGATGAGAGTGATCTCCGTCAGGAATGGGCGGGAGCTGATCTCGCCAACGATGCCTGGCTCGTGACCGATCCGGCGGGGCAGGTCGTCGCATACGCCATGCTCTTCAACCGGGCGGGGGTGCAGCTCGTCGGCGATGTCTACCTCCACCCGCACTATCAGGGACGCGGCATCGGCAGCGCCCTCACCGGCACGATCGAGGCGCGCGCGGCGGCGCTCTTGCTGCTCGCGCCGCCGGACGCGCGCGTGACCCTCAGTTCCTACACCAACGCCCCGAATGCGCGGGCGACGGCGCTGCTGCTCCATGAAGGCTATGCGGTCGTGCGGCGTAATTGGGAGATGGATATCGATCTCATCGCCCCACCGCCCGCGCCGATCTGGCCGAGAGGATTGGTCGCGCGGCCATTCGTGCCGGGCCAGGACGACCGCGCAGTCTACGAGACGATCAGCGAGGCGTTCGACGACATGTGGGGGCACCTGCCCCGTCCCTATGCGGACTGGCGCACGCACACCGTCGAGCGCCCCGACTTCGATCCGGCGCTCTGGGCGATCGTCGAGGAGGGGGGCAAACCCGTCGCCGCGATCTGCTGCTACCGGTTCGGCGAGCGTGGCCACGTCCGCAACCTGGGGGTGCGCCGCCCCTGGCGGCAGCGCGGACTCGCCCTGGCACTGCTCCACCAGGCCTTCGGCCTTTTCTGGGCGCGCGGCGTCACGGCGATCGATCTCGGGGTGGATGCGGAGAGCCTGACCGGGGCGATGCGTCTCTACGAACGCGCCGGGATGCGGGTGGCGCGCGAGTTCCTGCACTGGGAGAAAGAATTGCGCCCCGGCGTCGACCCGAGCACGCGAGCACTGGCCGACTGAGCGCGCCGCCGCCTTGACAGGGTGACAGCGGCTTGCTATAGTTCCGTTCCGTTGCGGGCACTGCCGCGTGGCAATCTGACGAGGCGCATTCGTCTAGCGGCCTAGGACACCGCCCTCTCAAGGCGGAGACCACGGGTTCGAATCCCGTATGCGCTACCAGGAACGAGTGAAGGCCCGCGTCATCTCGGACGCGGGCCTTCCGCTATTTGCGAGAGGGGACGGCGGTTGAAGCGCGAAGAGTTCGAGCAGATGTACATCGCTGAGGACCGCCTCTGGTGGTATCGCACCCTGCGCGATCATGTCGTCGCGGCGCTCGGTCTCGACGTACTCCCGGCGGATGCGCCGAGGCCGCAGATCCTCGACGCGGGCTGCGGCACCGGTGGCATGGCCGAGCGGCTGCGCCCCTACGGCGCGGTCGTGGGCATCGATCGCGCCCCATTCGCCATCGCGATCTGTCGCGAGCGGCGTGGACTGCACGAGACGGCGGTCGCCTCGATCACCGCCCTGCCCTTCGCCGCAAACTCGTTCGATCTGGCCGTGTCGCTCGACGTGATCAGCGACGCCGGGACCGGCAACGATCTCCAGGCGCTGCTGGAGATCGCGCGCGTCCTGCGTCCCCGCGGGCGGCTCTGCCTCAACCTCCCCGCCTTCCGCTGGCTGGCGGGCGAGCACGACGTGGCGGTGGAGACGAAGCGCCGCTACACCAGGGGCGAGGCGCTCGCGCTACTGGCCCGCGCGGGCTTCCTGCCGGAACGCCTGACCTACTGGAACGGCGTCCTCCTCCCGGCGGTGGCCGGGGTGCGCGCCCTGTCGCGCCTGCGCGGGCGCGACGATGCGGCGGTCGCCCACTCCGACATCACCGTCCCCGCCGCGCCGATCAATGGCACTTTGCGCACGATCACGGCGCTCGAAGGGCGCTACCTGCGTCGGCGCGACCTCCCCCTCGGCTCCTCGCTCCTCTGTGTCGCGCGCAGAGCATAATCACGCCAGGGCTGGCCTGCTCACGCCCCTATGACGTAGAGGCAAGCGACGATGCGCGCCATCGACCTGATGAACCAGATCGCGGCTACCGACAAAACATTCTCGCTTGAGGATGGGCGCTGGCGCGGCAAGTGCCTGATCTGCAACGGCTGGCTCGCATTCGACGCGCGCACCGGCTTCGGCGCGAACGTCGAGCACATCTACCCCCGCTCGCTCGGCGGCAACAACGCGCTGACTAACCTCGGCCTGACCCATCCGGGCTGCAACGCGGAGAAGGGGCGCAACTGGGATCCGAAGGGGCGGCATCGCGCGGACCCGGAGCGCTACCGGCAGATCGTGGAGGGGCTGCACCAGCGCCGCACGGAGCGGTGGCGGGAGGCGGAGGAAAGTAGTCGGTCGTCGATCGTCGATCGTCGGTGACGGGATCAGGGGGCCAAGAACGTAAGGTCGAGGCAAGCTCGCCGCTGAGCCCTCTCACGACTCACGACCCACGACTTCGTCGCTACGACCGCGACACCAGCACTACGCCGACACAGATGACGAGGATCCCGGCCCAGCGGGTGAGGCTGATCGGCTCGTTGAAGATCACGCGCGCGAGGAGCGCGGTGACGACGTAACCGAACGCGAGGAGCGGGTAAGCGTAGGAGAGGTTGACCCGCGAGATCACCGCCAGCCAGAAGATCGAAGCCCCGAAGACGAAGATGAAGCCAAGGAGGATCAGCGGCTGGGTGAAGACCCGGAAAAGGGTCGGGAGCAGCGTCGGCAGGCTCAGATCGAGCGTGCCGAAGCGATTCATGCCGTGCTTGAGCAGTAATTCGCCGACTACCGAGAGGCAGATCCCGGCCACGAGCAACGCGATGACCATCGGGATACGTGCCTCCTCTTTGGAGATGACGGTTTCGGCGAGCGCGGGATCGGGCGGGGCACCGAGCGCGGTAGCGGTGACACTCGCTATCGTGTCGCCACTATCACCAAGCCGTGTCGGCTGCTGCCCCACGTCGTCCCGCGCTCGCCCCACCTGAGCGTTTTTCCTTAATCCGCCGCGACCGGCACCGGGATAGCGACCGGCGTCAGCCAGTCGCGGTACTCCGGTGCCCGGCCCTGCACGATGTCGAAGAACTTCTCGCGCACGCGCGCGGTGATCGGCCCCATAACCCCGGTGCCGCCGACCGGGCGATGGTCGACCCGCGTGACCGCCTCGACCTGCACCCCGGTGCCGCAGAAGAACAATTCTTCGGCCAAGTAGAGTTCGGTGCGATCGATCTCGCGCTCCTCGACCGGTATCCCGGCGTCGCGCGCGAGCTGGAGGACCGTGCGGCGGGTGATCCCTTCGAGGATGTCGGCGGTGATCGGCGGGGTGGTCAGCACGCCGCGCCGCACCATCATCAGGTTGCAGGCGCTCCCCTCGCTCACCTTGCCGCGCGAGTTGAGGAGGATCGCATCGTCGAAGCCGTAGCCGACCGCCTCATCCTTGGTGATCGCCGCGTTGATGTACGACCCGGAGATCTTGCCGCGCGCCGGGACGACATTGTCCTGGGTGCGCCCCCAGGAGGAGACCATCACCGAGAGGCCGCTGTCGCCGCCGTAATAGCTGCCGAGCGGCAGCATGTAGATCGAGAAGCTGTCGCTGATCCCGCTGAGGGTCGGGCCGAGATCGAGGCCGGACTTGTAGGCGAAGGGGCGGAAATAGACATTGCCCGTCGGCGCGTTGCGCTTCGTCAGCTCGACCGCCAGGTCGCAGAGGCCCGCGACGTCCATCCCGAGGTCGATCTTGATCAGCCCAGCCGACTGACTGAAGCGGGTCATGTGATCGTGCAGGCGGAAGATATTGATCGTGCTGCCGTCCTGATCGAGATAGCCACGAATACCGGCGAAGACGCCCGTGCCATATTGCAGCGCGTGCGTGGCGATGCTCACCTTCGCGTCCGCGAGGGGCATGATCACCCCCTCGAAGTAGGCATAGGGCAGATGGGAAGCTTCCATGACGGCGACCGTCCTTTCCGTTCCGTGCGGGAGCCACACCGGCAGCGCCCCTGGTGGACGATCTGCACGCCCCTATGCACGCCGCGCAGCACCGATATGGGCGGAAGTATACCACCAGCCCCTGCGGGCGGAGCGACGCCGATCATACGGCGTGCCCTCCCGCCTACGACTCGTCGTCGGCGTATTGCGCCCAGTGCTCGCGGTAGAAGGCGACGGACTGCGCGAGGCCATCGCGCAGCGGCGTGCGCGGCTGCCAGCCGAGCACCTGGCCGATCTTCGTGTAATCGGTGAAGACGTCGCCGATGTCGATCGCCTTGCGCTCGGGCGGGAAGGGAACGAGGCGATAGCCCCCCGCGCTGCCCGCCACCGCCACCAGCAGGTCCACCGTCTCGCGCAGGCTGATCGGCGCACCGCCCAGGTTGAAGACCTCCCCCTCGGCGGCGGGGTTCGTCGCGGCGAGGAGGATCGCCTCCACCACATCGTCGACGTAGTTGAAGTCGCGCCGCTGCTCGCCGTCGCCGAAGAGCTCGATCGTGCGCCCCTCGACCGCCAGGCGGATCAGCCAGCCGATCGCCGTCTGGCGGTTGTGGCGGATCAGCATTCGCGGCCCGTAGGTGTTGGTCAGGCGCAGGGAGGTGGTGCGGATGCCGTACACCCGGTGGTAGAGGATGTGGTACGCCTCCCCGGCGATGCTGTTGATGCCGTTCACATCGACCGGGTCCTGGACGTGGTCCTCGGGGATCGGCAGGGTCTTGGCCCGCCCGTACTGCTGGCGGGTGGCGGTATGGACGACCCGAATCTCGGGATTATGCTCCCGGCAGGCTTCCATCATCGCCAGCTGGGCGCGGCAGTTGATCTCGAGGTCCGCGAAAGGATCGCGCATCGAGTCGATGTGGCTGACCTGCCCGGCGAGGTTGAAGAGGTACCGTTGCCCGCGCACGAGATAGCGGAAGCTGACCGGGTCGCGCACGTCGGAGATGTTGATCTGCACGCGATCGCGGATACCCGCGACGTTGGCGAGGTTGCCGCCCGCGCCAGGCAGCATCGCATCGACGATGGTGACGCGCGCGCCGAGCGCGACGAGGTGGTGGGCGAGCGCGCTGCCGATGAAGCCGAGCCCCCCGGTGATCAGCACCGGCGCGGCGGCGAAAGCTTCCTCGAACGACGGGATAGCACTCATCACGCGCCATCCTGGCGGCGTTCGGTGGCGGAGACGGCAGCCTCGCCGGTCGGCAGGCGCTGCACCCGCAATTGCCACCAGAAGGAGAGGATGTCCCGAAGGGTGCGCGCGATCCGCGGCACGTTGAAGAACTGCGAGCGCCCGTAGGCGCGGTGGTAATGGTGGACCGGCACCTCGGCGAAGACGCACCCGGCGTCCTGCAACTTCTTGACCAGTTCGAGGCAGATCATCCCGGTATCGGCGGTGAGCGCCACGCGGTCGAGCGCGACCCGCCGGAGCAGACGGAAGTCGCAATCAACATCGCGCAGGCGGAAGCCGAAGAGGAGCCGCATCCCCCAGTGATAGATGCGCCCGATGATGATCCGCCCGACCGGGTCGGAGCGACTGATCTTGTAGCCATTAACCACATCCACACCGGGCGTGAGGGCGGCGAGGAGGTTCGGCAGCTCGCGCGGGTCGTATTGGCCGTCGCCATCGGTGTAGAAGATCAGTTCCTTGGCGGCGGTCGCGAAGCCGAGCTTCAGCGCGCCGCCGTAGCCGAGGGGCTCCCGATGCGTCAGCACGCGCAGCTGCGCGAATTGCGGGGCGAGTTCCTCCAACACCTCGACGGTGTAGTCGGTGCTGCCGTTCTCCACGACGATGATCTCGTAGTCATCGGTCAGCGCGCGGCAGGTGCGATCGGCCTCGATCACCATACTGGCGATCGTCCCACCGTCGTTATAGGCCGGGAAGAACACACTGATGCTGGGCTTGCTCACCGCTTCGCACCCCTGCGCTTGGCTACGTATTCTCATGCTCCCATGCGCTCACGGAGGGGGAGTATAGCACAGGGGCCGTGCGTTCCCACTCCGCGCCGAGGAGCAGGCGATAGCCGAGCGGGACCACCACACCATATCCGCGATGATCGCGGCGGGGTGCGATGACCGGCGTGCGCCGGGCGCGCGACAGCATCGTGTATCCCGTGAGTGCCGCACGTTGGGGGCTTTCGCCCCCAACGTGACAGTGCCACGGCGCATCACGCCCGATGCTCGGGCGCGTGCGAGTTTGGCCGCCGCCGCAAGTCGCGCGATGGCCTCCTCGTTGAGTGGGTAGAGCCAGGCCATGACGTGACCGACGCCGGCCTCGGCGAAGCCCCGTAACCCCGCCGCGATCTCGTCGACCGTGCCGCTGAGGAACTTGGCGGGGTCGTGCGCGTCGTCCGGGACATCGCCGAGGTCCGGGAACGCGACGTTGATACTGACCGTGACCTCGAGCGACGCCGGGTCACGCCCGACCTCGGCCTCGGCCGCCTCGAGCGCGGCTCGCTTCGGCGCGAGTCCGTCCACCCGTCCCCCACCGCCGGTATTCCAGCTATCGGCATACCGCGCCGTGAGTTCCAGCATTCGCGGCTTGCTCGCGCCAATCAGGACCGGGATTTTCCGGCTCGGGGCGGGCAGGATCTCGCATTCGATCGCCGACGTGTACCGCCCACGGAAGTCGACCTTCCCTTCCCGGACCAGCGGCGCGATAATCTGCACCGCCTCCTCGAACCGGCCGGCGAGGTGGTCGAAGGGCAGGTCGAACATCGCGAACTCCGGCTCGTGCCAGCCGGCGCCGAGTCCCAGGATCAGCCGCTGGCCGCTCATCTCGTCGAGCGTGACCGCCATCTTGGCGAGCACCGCCGGGTTGCGGAAGGCGGTGCAGAGCACCATCGTCCCGAGCTCGACCCGCCGCGTGGCCTCCGCCAGACCGCTGAGGATCGTCCAACCTTCCCATACCCCCTCGCGGGGCTTGCCGGGGAAGTGGAAGAGCAGGTGGTCGTAGATCCAGATCGAATCGAGCCCGCTGTCCTCGACCGTCCGGGCCAGCTCGCGGATCGCCGCGTAGGGCATTACTTGACCTGCGGTGCCGACCACGCCGACCGGCAACGTCACCCCAATCTTCACAGTTGCTCTCCTTTACTATAGCTCATATACCGTCACGGTCCGCTAGGTGAACCCCCGCCCCGGTGAGGCCCTTGGTGCTCGATCCGCGCCGCCAGCCCGCGATTATCGACCAGTCGGCCTCGCGATCAAGGCTGACTACCCGGAGTACGTTGACCCGGCGGACAACCGGACCTCCGCCACGTAAACCTTCCAAATTCTCGACAACCCTGACGATGCCGACCGCACCGGTTCACGGCGGCATCGCTTCGCCTCGCAGGGCTGAGTGCTACGCCTTGACGACGGCGACGGCCTCGATTTCGAGGAGCCAGTCGGTGTAGGCGAGGCGGCTGACCTCGACGGCGGTGTTCGGCGGCGCGGGGTCGGGGAAGTAGCGGTCGCGCACCGCCGCTACCTCGGCGCGACCGGCCATGTCGGCGAAGAAGGTCGTCAGCTTGGCGACATCGCGCAAGGTCGCGCCGTGTGCCGCGAGGATCGCGCGGATATTCTCGAAGATCTGCTCGGCTTGCTTGCCGACATCGCCCGCCCCGACCAGTTGCCCCGTCGGCCCGATGGCGATCTGCCCGGCGACGAAGAGGAGGCGCGCGACGCCGAGCTCGGCGACTGCGACGTGCAAGTAGTTGCTGGCTGGCGGGGCGACCCCCGCCGGGTTGTCGAAGGTGAGCATCAGCGTCGGGTGGCTCCTTCGTACGATCCTCGCTGCGGCACTGCGGTGATTGCGGGGTCGGGGCCAGGTGTTTCGCCGCGTCCAGGTAGGCTACCCCTGCCCGACCGTCACGGCCAGCGCCTCGAGGATCGCGCCCGGCTCGGTACGAGTGGTGTAGTGCCGGTGCACATCGAGCCAGCGGATCGTCCCGGCGGCGTCGACGATGGCCACGGTCGGCATCGGGATAGTGCTGGTGCCGTCGGCGTTGAGGGCGGTGAGATCCAGCCCGAGCGTGATCTGCGCCGCCCGGACGTCCTCGCTCGGCGCGGTCAGAATCCCCAGCTGGCCGGCGATCTGGTTGCCCGGATCGGATAGGACGACGTAGGTCAGCGCGTGCTTCTCCTGCATCGATAGCGAGCCGTCCGGCTTTTGTGGGCTAACAGCGATCAACGCCACGCCGCGAGCAGCGAGAGCGGGGACCAATACGTCCTGATAGGTGCGGAGCGTGAGGTTGCAATACGGGCACCAGGCACCGCGGTAGAAGACGACGACGGCTGGCTTACCGCCACGAGTCTTCTCCAGGGTTGTGGGGGAGCCGTTCGCGTCGAGCAGCGCACCATCGGGCATGGCGGTGCCCACGGCCATGACACCTCCCGGGACAGCGGCGACGGCGAGATCGGCCAGCTCAGCGCCGAAGACTGCGGCTATCTTAGGCGGTAGCTGCCCAGCCGAGTTCCGTTGGAGTGCAGCGACCTGGTCAGCGATCGTGGTGTCGGTGGTGGTCACGAGATCTCCTTACGTTATCGGATTTCCCATCCGGTCGAATATAACGAAGCCGCTTTCTGGATCAACCAATCCATAGTAGACGACAACAAATGGAGTGTCAAATCCAAAAACTGTAAGTCCGCGCTATCCCGCAGCAGTGACAGGGTCGGTACTCAGTCCAGTACCGTCGATACCGGTACCGCTGCGGGGCGAGCGCGAACCGCCGGATATGTTTGGAGAGGGCGATGACGCCACCCGGGCTATTGCCAGATCACCGCCGCCGTCCCCAGCTGGCGAAGCGCTCGACGCAGGTCTCACGGTGGACCGGCAAGTGCCGGGATGGGGCTAGGAGCAATACCGTTTAGTTAGCGAGATGGGGTGCGCGATGAATTCCTCGCGGTCGCATCCGTACTTGTGAGTTGGCAATAGTGGAGTACCAGACGCGACCTTAACTGAACAGTATTGGGGCTAGGAGGCGCTACCAATTCAGGAAAAGGTCAGCATAGTGCGGGGCGAGGGGCCGATACAGGGCCAGTTACGCTATCGACAACCATGAATAGTGGTCAGATTCTGCCAACCGCGAGGAGACTTCGTTCAGTTAACACTTAGCGTGACGATACTGGCGGCGAGGCAAGTGATGCGATATGCGCCAGCATCGCGTCCAGGGCGGCCTCAAGCGCCGTCGTATCTCGTCGGACCTGGGTGAGCAGCAAACCGCCCTGAACCGCCGCCAGTGTGGCAAGCGCCAGACGGTTGGGGTCGGCGTCGGGGCGCAGTTCGCCGCGATCGTACATGGCCTGGAGCCCGCGTCGGATCGCGGCTTCCCACTGACCAAAACTACCGCCGAGATCGGCGCGCGCCTCGGGCCAGGTCTCGGCGAGTTCGCACGCAAGGGTCCCGATCGGGCAGCCACCCCGACAGTGCCGTTGCCATTGCAGAGCGACGACATGATCGCGCCAGGCACGGAGGGCGTCGAGACTATCCAAATGCGCGAGGTACGGCTGCTGGGCGGCGAGCACTGCCTCGGTCTGGTGGGTGATGACGGCACGAATCAGTGCCTGCTTATTGCTGAAGTAATGGTAGAGCTGCGAGGCGCTCACGCCTGCCGCATCCCGCACATCCTCGGTGCTCGTCCCGGCCACGCCGTGCTGGAAGATTAGCGCCGCGGCGGCGACCACGATGCGCTCGCGGGTCGCTCGGCCTTTATTCGTCAATCTGGGCGCGATCGCATGCGTTTCCATCGTGCAAGCATAGCAGGCTTTTTTGGAGCGGGCATCCCGCTGACTCGCCTCGAAAGGCAGCGGCTAGCAGAGGTACGCCGATCATACTGCAAGAAAAATTGCCGTGGCTCGTTCGCATAACGCCCCCACACCGTCAATTCTTTTGGCATCCGTAGTACAGATTTGCGTGAAAATGCTCCGAGAAGACCGCTTAGCTGTAACGCATGGCACCGGGAAAAGTTTACGACTCGGGCGAGTTGTACGGCAAAACCTTCAGTATCGCTGGCACCGCCCCCACCTTTAGGACACTGGAACAATGCCCATTTGAGCGCCGCGCCGGTGTCCGCTCGTTCTTCATAAGACAGCCCGACCGGACGATTCGGCGCTCCCGGCCACATCCTAGACTTGTCACAGGGGAGCAACAAGGCTCACCGAATCATGAGCGGAAAGGGGTGTGACGATGGTCAACGATGAGTTTGCGGCGATCGTCCACGGGGAGTATCGTCGGCGCGAAATCCAGGAGGCGGTCGCGCAGCACTCCACCACGCCGCGCCACGCGATCACTATCGGGGCACGATGCGCCCAGGCGTTGACGGCCCTGGCGCACCGGATCACCGGACAGGCACCGCGAGTGGTGCTGAACGTCAGGAAGCCGTGATCAGACTCGGGATTCCAGAAGAGGAAAGGCTGTGCAGAACATCTACTACTGCAAATGCTTGCTTGAATTGACCGAACGGGAACGCGCGCAGCAGCAACGGCACGCGCGTCAGTTGCGAGAAGCCGGAGTCGGAGATCGCATCCCAGGCACCTGGCTCGCCATCGCCGCCGCGCTCCTCGCCCTCCTCCGTCTCGGCTGAGGCAGCGCCAACGTACCCCTAACAGCGGAACACGAGTGCGAGGCAGGAGAGTGATCCCCCGCCTCGCACTCGTGCTGTGCCCCATCAGCACAGGTCGCCAACGGCGTTCTACGAGGCGGCGAGCGCCAGATAGATGCGCGCGGCACCGCCGGTTTGTCGACGATTCGCCAGGTTCGTCATCAGATGGACCAGGCGATATTGCCAGCCGTACGCGCGGCGCAACGCCGCCTCGGCGCGCGTGGCCTCGCTCGTATCCTGCACCACCCGACCGCACGCGGCCAGCACCGGGCCGCGCGCCTTGCCGCGCGCGTCGGAGGCGGCGATCTCGACCCGCTCGTTCGCGCGCAGCCGTTTGACCTTCCCGGTCCCATCGTAGGTCGTGATGTAGAGCAATTCGCCCTCGCTCGTGAACCAGACCGGCGTGGTGACCGGCGAACCATCGCGGCGAAATGTGGTGAGGTTGATGTACTTCTGCCCGACGAGCGCGGCGAAGCCTTCGCCCGTTGTTCCACCTGCCATCGCCCTCTCCTCGACGCATGCCACAATGCACGTCACATCATTGCCATGATACCTCTAAACAGAGCAATTGCGCCTGCGTCCAGATACGAACGTATCTGCCTGGACCAACGCGCGTGGCGGCTCCACGACTACCCTCACCCCCTACCTCCTCTCCCTTCCCCTCGGATGGGGAAAGGGGGCATCGCCGCCACCAACACTCCCGGTTGGCACGCTGGTGCGTGCTGTGATGCACGCAGACGCCGGTGTGCCCAGGACGGGCCTCGGGGTCTGGTAGCCGCAACATTTAGCCGCGAGGTCATAATCTGCGGTGCCAAGGTGCTTCAGCCCAACTGTCGCCCGCGTCCATCGGACAGTAACAGGCCGATCAGGCGCGTTGCTTCTTTCACCCACCGGCGGCGTGGCGGAGATCGCGGTAGAGCGCCAAGTACTGCTCGGCGAGGGCGTCCCAGGAGAAGCGTTCGGCGATTAGGCGGCGACCGCGCGCACCGAGCGCGGGCCACTCGGCGCGCGCAGCGAGGGCCGCGCGCAACGTGGCCGCGAGCGCGGCGGGATCGGCGGGCGGGGCGAGGAAACCGGTTTCGCCGGGGACGACCTTGTCCGGCAGCCCTCCCACGGCGGTCGCGACGACCGGGAGACCGCGCGCCAATGCTTCCAACGCCGTCAGCGAGCTCCCCTCGTAGCGCGAGGGGATCAGGGCCAGATCGGCGGCGGCGAGGAGGCTCTGCACCTCGGCGTCCGGCAGGGCACCGACGAGCGTGACGTTGGCGACGAGCCCGGCATCGATGATCGCCGCGCGCAGGGCCGCCGCCTCGCTCCCCTGCCCGACGATGAGCCAGCGCCAACCGGCAGGCAACTCGGCGCGGATCGCGGCCAGCGCGGCCAGCCCATCGTGCAGTCCCTTGTTGCGTTCCAGGCGCGCGACGCTGACCAGGATCAGCGGTGCCCCGGTGAGCCCACAGCGGGCACGCAATTCGGCGGTCAACGCGGGGCGGGCCAGCGCGTCGAGTTCGGCCAGATCGACCCCGTTCGGGATCAGCGCGATCCGCGCGGGCGGCACCCCCAGCGCCCGTTCGATCGGCACGACGAGCGCCCGATCGGTCGCGATCACCGCAGCGGCGGCGCGCGCGACGCGGCGTACGCCCCACCGGAACGGCGCATAGGCCAGCCACTTCGCCCGATCCCGCCGACTGAACTCCTCCAGGCCGTGCGGATTGAGGACGAGGGGAGGTAAAGTCGGCGGTCGGCAGTCGGCAGTCGGCAGAGGGTTATCAATGGCTTCGCGCCCGTCATCGAGCATCGTGCCACTCTTTCTCTCCGCCGACCGCCGACTGCCGACCGCCGACTGCTCCGCGTACCCCAGCCCCGCGAGGCCGTGGGCGTGGACCACATCGACGCGCTCGCGGCGACAGAGGTCGATGATGGCCGCGCCGAGGGTGCGCGCGAAGGGAGGGTAATGGAGCAGGCGATCGGGGATCGCGTTGCGGCGGAGGGGCAGGGTGCGGCGACGATAGGGGACCGTGTGCCAGGTCACCTGACCATCGAAGTCATCCGGCGGTGGTTGAGTGGGATCGGGCGGCTGGGTGAAGACGGAGAGGCGTACGCCGCGCCGCGCCAGGGCGCGCAGATGGTACGCGGTGGCGCGCTCCAGGCCACCGAAGCCGTGCTGCGGGGCGACCGCGCGCCCCCCGACGACGATGTGGAGATCGTCAGCGTCGCGCACGGCACACCCATCCGGCAAATGCGCGACCCAGCCCGGCTCGCGATACGGCTAGGCGATATGTCTCCTGATCCTGGAAGCAGCTTGTATGTGCCATCAACGCCCGCCTTTCGCTGCGATGGCCTCGCGGTACAACGCCTCCACGCGCGGCACCACCACGCGCTCCGCGAAGGTCGCCGCGATGTGGCGCGGCGCGGTGGCGGCCATGCGGTCACGCCGTGCCACATCGGACAGGAGGGCCGCAAGCGCCGGGCCGAGTCCGGCGGGCGAGTCTGCGAGCAGCCCGGTCTCCCCATCGATGATGATGTCGGGCGTCCCGCCGGTGGCGAGCGCGACCGCCGGCAGCCCCACGCTCCCCGCTTCGAGCAGGGTGCGGGTCAGCGGCTCTTCCCAGCGCGCGGGGAAGATCAGTACGTCGGCGGCGCGCATCAGGGTCAGCACCGCGTCGTGCGGGCGCTCGCCCAAAAGTTCGAGCGGCACGCCGCGTGCCGCACAGCCCGCCGCGATCTCCCCCGCCAGCGGCCCGTCCCCCGCCACGACCAGTCGCGCGCCCGGCACCGCCGCCACCGCCGCCGGGAGGAGATCGGCCCCTTTGTGGGGTTCAAGCTTGCCGACGTAGAGGATGGTCGGTGGTCGGCGGTCGGTAGTCGGCAGATTCGCGCGGAGCGATGCAACGGATTCACTTTCCGCCGTTTCCTCCGCCGACCGCCGACCGCCGACCGCCGACTCATCTACCGACTCGTCAGCGATGAAATTCGGGATCACGACCGGCGCGAGGCCGGGGATGGTATCGCGCAAGATCTGGGCGACGGCGTTGCTGACGGCGACGGTGCGGTCGGCGGCCAGCAGGGCGCGCTGACGGCGGCGGAGGTTGGCGGCGACGTAGGGGAGTCCGGCGCGGACGAGCGGGCGCAGCGTCGCCTTGCCCCGCGCGAGGCAGCAGAGTTGGCAGGCGGGCGAGCAGTGCGCGGTCTCGGAGCAGCGTTGCAGGCGCGTCCCGATCGGGCAGGTCGGCCAGTAGTCGCGCACGGTGGCGATCGTCGGCAGTCCGAGCCGTGCGCCCGCCGCGACCGCCGCCGGGATGCTGATCAGGTGCTGCCCGTGGATCAGCTCGGCCCCTTCGGCGCGGGCGAGGTCGGACAGAAAGCGGGCGAAGCGCGGCCAGAAGCGCTCCTGGCGGTTGATGCCGCGCACGAAGGGCAGCGAGCCGCCGCGCGCGCTGAAGCCGAGCTCGTGGACCGGCAGGCCATCGTACTCGGCCCACAGCGTGCCGGACAGCCCCTCGCGCGGGCGGGCGACGATCGGTCGGTGACCGCGCGCGCGCAGGGCACGCGCGAGGTGATAGGTGCTCCACCCGCTCCCCCCACAACGCGGCGGGAAGACATCGGTCGCCAGCAGGATCGTCAGCGCGTCAGACATTGCAGGATCCGATCGAGGCCGCGGCAGTGCGCCGCCCAACTCCATTCCTCACTCGCGCGCCTTCGCGCGGATGCGCCCATCGCTCGCCGTCCCTCCGGCGAATCCAACAGGGCCGTGATCGCGGCGACGAGCCCAGCGCGGTCACCGACCGGATAGAGTCGCCCCTCCCGCCCGTCGCGCACGATGCCATCGAGCGGCGGGATCGCGGGGCAGACGGTCGGCAAGCCCATCGCGCCGTACTCGAAGATTTTCAGCGGCGACCAGTAGAAGCCGAAGTGGCGCAGCGCGGCGTGGCGCGCGGGCTCGAACGGGGCCACGCCGAGATCGGCCACGGCCAGGTAGCGCGGCACCTCGGGATAGGGCAACCGTCCGGTGAAGATGACCCGTCGCCCCAGATCGCCCCACCCCGCAACCCGCGCCATCAGCGCCGGGCGCTCCGCACCATCGCCGATCAGGATCGCGCGGAGAGCAGGGCGGGCAAGCAACAAGGTTTCCAGCGCATCGAGCAGCGTTTCCACGCCGTGCCAGGCACGGAAACTTCCCGAGAAGGCGAGGACGGGCGCGTCGGCGGGGATGTCGAGTTCGGTGCGCGTCGCGGCGACGAGTGCCGGAGCGAGGCGCGCGGGATCGAAGAGATCGGCGTTGGCCCCCCACGGCAGTTCGACGATCGTCCCCGGACGCGCCAGCGCGCCCGCCGTCGTCGCCAATGGTGTGACGAGGCGATCGGCGGTGCGGGCCTGCCAACGCGCCCAGCGCCGCAACGGGCGACCGAGCGCCCGATCGAGGCGATCCTTGCGCGAGCCGGGCGGGTCGTAGAGGGGCGCGTTAATCTCCAACAGGCTCGGCAGGCCGCGCAGCCTGGCATAGATCAGCCCCGCCCCGGCGAGATTGTAGTAGCGCTCCATGATCGCATTGGGGCGGAAGCGCGCCGCCTCCCGCGCGATCACTGGCAAGAGGGCCAGCCCGAGGGCGGGCGAGCCGGGGGTGTTGACGATCCGCACGCTACCACCGAGGGTGCCATCGAGATCGGGCGGCACGCCGTCCGCCGGGCCGACGATGGCGAGGACGTGGTGGCCGAGCGCCGCGAGGCCGCGACAGACCTCGATCACATGCGTGGAGCCGCCGACCGAGCCGGGGACGGGGATCCCCGCCGCGACGTAGAGGATCCTCATCGTTCCGGCCCGTCCATTTTCCGCAGCAACGCGAAGAAGGGGCCGCTCCGCAAGCGCCCGAAGAGGGTGATGTCGAGCTGCATGATCGCGGTCAAGGTGCGCAGCCCCGCCCCGACGAGCGGGCGACGGCTAACCGCCTGCCGCGCCGAGAGGTCGGGCGCGGACGCGGTGGGCTGCGCCTTTGGCACAGCAGGCGCGGAGGTGCGCTTTCCCCTACGGCGTAGCAGCAGCCCCTCGCCGAGGCGCACCAGCACGTTGTCGATCAACCCCTGGAAGACGCCGTTCCAGAAGCGGACCTGCTCGACCCGCAGGCCGTGATAGGCGGCGAACGCGGCGACCTGCGGCCACGTGGTCAGCACCTTGACGTGATCGCCCTTGCGGATGTCGTCGGTGTGGAAATCGCCGATCGCGCGCCGCCGCAGGAGGAGACTGAGGCGATTCCAGAGGGCGATGATCGGCCAGAGGCTTGAGCGCTCCCGCGTGTTGGAGTAGAGGTAGAAGAGGCCGCCCGGCTTGAGGACACGCACCGCCTCCGCGAAGAAGCGCTCCAGGCCTGGCGCGTCAAGGTGTTCCATCACGTCGATCGAGTAGGCCGCGTCGAAGGTGCCGTCCGCGAACGGCAGGGCGCGCACGTCGCCGAGCGCCAGATCGAGCCGCGAGAGCGCGTCATCGGCGAAGAACGGTGCCGCATCGAGCGCGACGATCCGCGCGCCGTGCGCCGCGCCCCAGAGGGCGAAGCGCCCATCGCCCGCGCCGATGTCGAGGACAAGCCGACCGGGACCGAGCGGCACCCAGCGGCGCAACCAGCGCTCGCGGACCGCCGCACCGAGGAGCGGTGGCCCGACCGCGCGGTAGTCAAGACTTGCCGCGAACTCGGCGGCGGCGGCGGTGTAGTGCGTCTCGCGCCCATCGAGGCCGCCGGGCGGGCGGAGATCGAGGAACCCGTCGCCGAGCGGATAGGAGGCCGCGCAGACCGGGCAGACCAGCGCCGCCCCATCGCACACGGGCACGGGCGGGGGGTCGGTGGGCCGATCGAGGAGGCAGCGCGGGCAACGCGCCAGGGCAATTAATTGCTCCGAGATCACCGGCACACCGTCACGATTTCCTCCCACACACAGCCGCATCCCCTATTCATAGAACGAGCCAGGATCACGTAAAAACTGACGGATAATCCCCGGCAAGCGGAACGGTAGTTCGAGCTGATTGATCAGCACCCTGGGCCATTCGAGGAGTTGGCGATTCATCATGTGGGTCACGAACTGGACGATCAGCCCCCCGTTCCAGAAGATCGCCAGCAGGGTGAGGGCCGGCACGAGCGCGCGCCAGACGATACCCCGCCCGCGCGCGGCGTCGAAGAGCCCCTGATAGGCGTAGGCGAGCCCAACCACGAAGATCGGCGTGCAGTTGAGGAAGCGCCGCGCCCCGAATGACCCGGCGGTCGTCCAGGTCTTGATCGCGCCGTTGATGTACCACGTCAGCAAGAAGCCGACGATCAGGGCGAGGCCGAGGCGGGGGTCGCGGCGGATCAGGAAGCCCATCCCGATGAGCGCCACGATCACGATCGGGCTCCAATAAGGGAGCGCGTGGGCCGGATCGGTCATCACCTGGAGGAAGAAGGGGGCGACGATGTTCATCTTGTCGGAGACATCTTTGTTCGGGCTCGGCGATCCGTTGAGGATCTGATAAGTGAGGAGTTGCGGTAGATAAGTGATGACCGCCGCGAGCCCGATGGTCGCGACCCGCCCGATCGTCGCCAACGCCGTGCGCCAGCGGCCCGCGCGCAGGGCCGTGAGGACGCCGAACGCGGCGTAGAGGACCGGCGTGACGAGAAAGAGGGCATCTTGCTCGCGGATCATCGCGATCAGTCCGCCGACCACGCCGAGCCAGATCGCGCGCGGGAGGGTCAGCGTGTCGCGCCAGCGCGCCCAGAGCAAGAGGAAGAGGGCGACCGCGAAGAGCGAGGCGGCGTGCGAATAGCCGGGCGCGAGGTGGCTGTAGAAGATCACCGGGGTGCCGAGCCAGATCGAGAGGGTTGCCCAGAAGGCGGCCAACTGCCCGACGAGCGCGCGACAGATACCGTAGGAGAGGAGCAGGCCGACCAGCGCATAGAAGGCCGAGCCGAGGGTGATCGCCCAGAGATACGGCTTCGAGTAGCCGTCCGCCACGACGTTCAACCCGGCACCATGCCCGATCAGGGCGATGAGGTGCCCGACCAGGTAGAAGGGTGCCCAGAGGATGGCGGTGCCGATCGGCCCGAAGTTCGGGCGGAGGCCGGTCGGGGTGGCCGTGTCGATGAACGTTTCCTTGAACTTCTTGCAGGCAGGTGGTCCCGAACCGGGCGGGCAGGCGTACTTCTCCGGGAAACGGTTCAGGAAGTAGGTGTACTCGTTGAGGAAGTTGAGGTCGCGATCGAAGACGAGCGAGCGGAGATAGGAGAAGTACTCGATCTCATCCGCCGCGCGGATATCGTGCGTCATCAGCGGCAGCGTCAGTAGGTAGAGGGCGATCAGGACCAGCACGGCGCGCTCGCGCAGGAACGAGCGCGCGGCCAGGGCCGGGCCCGGTCGCACCGCCGCGCTCGTCGCCGCACCGCGCGCGGGCGTCGCCTCCGCCTTGTCCAACAGCCTCAAACCAGACTCCCAGTCGCCGTATCACCGGTCGCGCTCGCGATTGCCGCGTCCGCGATTGCCGCGTTCGCGAGGGCCAGGATCGTGGCGGCGCGTGCCCGATAGGTAAACGCGGCAACGCGCGCTTGGGCGCGCGCGGCCATCGCGGCGGCGGCCTCCGGGTCGTGACGGACGTCGCGGAGCGCCGCGCCGAGCGCCGCCACATCGCCCGAGGCGAAGTAGCGCGCGCCGTCATCGCCAAGAATCTCGCGCACGGCGGGCATGTCATCGGCGACGATCGGGCGGGCCATCGCGGCGTACTCGAACATCTTCAGGGGTGAGGCGTTAAGTCCGTTGATCATCCCCGGCACCACCAGCACGTCGGCGGCGGCGACCCAGGCGACCACCTCGTCTTGCGGGCGCTGTCCCGGCAGGCGCACCGCATCGGCGATCCCGAGTTCGGCGGCGAGCGCGGCCAGTTCGGCGCGCTCCAGCTCCCGCCCGCCGACGAGCGCCAGGACGCTGTTCGGCTCGTCACGGTGCAATGCGGCGAACGCGCGCACCAAGCGATCAAGGCCGCGATAGGCCCACGTCAGTCCTGCGTAGGTTACCACAAACGCCCCCTCCGGTAGCCCGCATGCGGCGCGCGCGGCGACGCGGTCGCGCGGATACCAGCGCTCCGCATCGTAGGCGTCGGGGATCGTCGCCGTCCGCGCCAGCGGCTTCAGGCCGACGCGATCGAGCCAGGTGCGGAAGCCCTCGGTGAGCGAGACGACCCGATCGGCGCGGCGGATCGCCAGCGCATCGACGAGGCGCACGAACGGACGCGCGAGCGGCGAACGGGCGCGCGAGGGATTCCAGGCTTCGAGCGCGTGGCATTCGTAGATCAGCCGTGCGCCCACCAACCGCGCCAACCCGGCACCGAACCAGGCGGCGCAGATCGCGTCGCGCACGTAGATCACGATCGGCCCGCGCCCGCGCCGCCGCGCTAGCCAGAGGGTCGCGCGCAGGGCGAACCAACTCCGCTCGAGATAGCTCCACGCGGTGGTGCGCCAGAGGTGCGAGAAGACGTTGAACGGCAGCCGCAACAGGTGGTGCGCACCGATGGTCCCGAAAACGCTCTCCCGCCGCGCCCAGCGCGGGATCAGCACCGCCACGCGCGGATCGAGCGCGCGCAGCTCGCGCGCGGTGCTATAGGTCTGCACCGCGTTCGCCGAACGCAGCGTCAGGCTTGACGGGTACGCGACGTAGACCAGGGTTAGTGGGGAGTGACGAATCCCCCGAGGGGAGCCACTGACGAATGACGAATCGGGCGCGGGGGCCATAGCCTGACCCTCAGCATCCGTATCGCCGCTCGCGTCCGCTATCGTCCCGAGCGTGGGGGACTGCGGATTATTCGTCATTCGTCACCCTTCATTGCCTCGTCGTAGGCCGCAAGCACCCGCCCGACCACGGCGGGCCAGGAGAAGCGCGCCGCGACATCGCGACGACCGGCGGCACCGTAGGCGGCGCGGCGCGCGGGATCGGCGAGGAGCGCGTCGATCGCGGCGGCGAGGGCGACCGCATCCTGCGGCGGGACGAGGAGTCCCGTCTCGCCGTCGCGCACGACCTCGCGGAAGCCGCCGAAATTGGAGGCGATCACCGGGCGCTCGCAGGCCAGCGCCTCGCAGAGGGTGATCCCGAACGTCTCGTTAACGAAACTGGTGCCGAGGACGATGTCGACCGCCGAGAAGAGGGCGGGCATCGCCGCGTGGGCCACATCGCCGAGGAAGAGGACGCGGTCGGCCACCCCGCACGCCGCCGCCAGCCGTTCCAATTGCGCGCGGTAGGGACCGTCCCCGGCCAGCGCGAGGATCGGGGCGGGCGCGGCACGCAGTCGCGCCAGCGCCTCGATCGCGTACTCCGCGCCCTTCCAGCGGACGAGGCGGCTCGCCTGGAGGAGGACGGGACGCTCCTCGCCCCCGATCAGGTGACTTCGCCACGCGTGGGTCTCCGGATCATCAGCGCGGCGCGGCGCGAACCGGTCCACGTCGATGCCGTTGTAGATCACGCGCGGGGCGAGGCGGTAGTGCTCCGCGACCTCGGCGGCGTTCGTCGCGCTACACGAGACGGTCACATCGACCGCGCCGATCCAGCGGCGGTCCCCCGCGAAGAAGTCCCGCCCGTGACAGCCGAAAACGAGGCGCGTGCGCCCGCCCGTCAGCCGCCGCGCGAGCGCGCCGACCGGCAGATCGAACGGCTTCTGGATGTGGAGGATGTCGTACCCGCCGCGCAGCAGCCAGGGGAGGGTTGTCAACCCGAAACTGAGGCGTTCGAGGAGCTTGGTCGGGCCGTAGAGGCGACTGACGACCGGGAGGCGACGCAGCCACTCGCGCCGGATGAAGGGCGCGCGGCGCACGCGCACGCCGGGGCCGGGTGCGCCGCGCAGCCAGCCACCACCGATCCCGCCGATCAGATCGACCCGGTGCCCCGCCGCGCCGAGTTGCCGCGCCAGTTCCCAGACGAACGTCTCCACGCCGCCGTGCTTCGTGGTCGTCGTCACATTATGGAGGGCGATCCGCAGCGGTCTTGGCGGCGCGGGGCGGGGCGGCTGGCCCGCCTCGGCGGCGGGCGGGGCGATGGCGGTGGTCATCCGCGCGCCCCCGTGCCGAGGGGCGCTATACGGGTCAGATGCACCTCGAAGGTGCCGAGGAAGAGCGTGCGATAGGCGCGGTAGGCCAGCGTGGCGAGTCCAAGACGCCGCAACGCCGCGATCGGGCGCGCGAAGCGAACCTTGCCACCGAGCGGGCCGGAGCGGACCCGCCGCTCGCGGGCGTCCTCCGTCGCAAAGCCGAGCGCGCGACAGCGCGCGGCAAACCCGCCATAGGTGACGTAGTGCATGGCTGACAAAGCCTGACGATCGGTGAACGCGGCGACGTCCTTGCCGCGCCCGCGCCGCCGGATCAGCGCCTCGGCCCAGGGGCGGGGCAGCCAATTAATGCCGCGCAGATGGTAGTGCGGGTCGCGGAAGACGAAGCGATTGGTGGCGGTGACGATCGCCTGCCCGCCGGGTGCCAGCACGCGCGCGATCTCGGCGAGCGTCCGTTCCAGGCTACCGGCATGTTCGAGTACATCGAGGCAGACAACGATGTCGAACGCGCCATCCCGGAAGGGCAGCGCCTCGCCGACCGCCGCGACGAACGGCAACGACAGGCCGTAGCGCGCGGCGCGCAGGGTGCAGATCGCCCCATACGCGCGGTTCGGCTCGTGCCCGACCACCCGCGCGCCCGCCCTTCGCAGCGCCACGGTCAGGCCACCCATGCCGCAGCCCAGATCGAGGACATGCCGCCCCGCGACCGGGCCGCAGAAGTCGGCGAGCTGTTGCAAACGCTCCGCCTGGTAACGCTCCTGCCAGAGGCGGCGGTCCCGCCAGCTGACGAAATCGGCCCGCCAGCGCATGTGCGCCGTCCAGCGGTCGATCAGCGCCGCGAGGCGGGCCTCGCGGACATCGTCGGCGATCATCGTGCGCGGCTCATCCGCCGTGGTCGTCACCCTGGCTCCACCCCATCGCAATCGGCATTCGTCATCGAGCGAGAAGTGTACCCGATAGGCCGTGGCGTTGCTGCTCCATACCGCCAACCACTGGTCAAACGACGGACCATACAGCGCTGTTGTGGTAGTAGACGAAGACATCGGCACGAATCTTTTTTACCTTTACAAAGATGCGGGCGCTGATGCTATAATGCGGCGACTCCATCCCGGCGTGCGGCATAACAAGTGGAGTTGTAAAACGGTGAATCACCGCTTACGGCACCACACCTCCACCCCCAATGTAGCGGGTGATGCAAACCGAGCGTTGGTCAGATATCCGTTCTGACCACAGGCATCGTGTGGGTCTATTGTGGGGTTTCTGAAGGAGGATGAACACGGTGGATGATCGACGACAACGTTTTGCCTTACTCGGTGAGCAAGCGGGGGAGACGGCACTTTCCCGGCGCGGTCTGTTGAAGGGCGCGGTCGCCGCCGGGGCGTTGGCGCTGCTCGCCGCCTGCGGCAGCAGTTCGTCCGGCGGCACCGGCAGCGGCACCTCCGCGACCTCCGTCCCGGCTGGTGGCGCGAGCAGCGCCCCCGCCGCCAGCACCTCCCCCGCCGCCTCGTCCAGCGGGGCGAGCGGCACCACGACGGTTGTCTGGTTCGCCGCGCGCGACACAACCGGCTACACCGCCAAGCAAGTGGAAGCATTCAACACGGCGAGCAAGACGCTCAAAATCGATTATCAGGAACAGGGCGCGACGACGACCGATCTGCACGATAAGTTCGTGACGGTCGGCTCGTCCAAGGATCCGTCGGCTGATATCGTGTCGTCCGACGTGCCGTTCGTGCCCGAGTTCGCCGCCGCCGGGTGGACCATCCCGCTGGACGACGCGTTCCCGCAGTCCGACCGGGCCGGATTCTTCAAGGGCACGCTCGACGGCGCGACCTATAACGGCAAGATCTACGCCTTCCCCTGGTACAACAACGGCCCCGGCCTCTACTATCGCAAGGATCTCTTCGACGCGAAGGGCCTTCAGGCACCGAAGACATACGACGACCTGCTCAACGCCGCGAAAGCGTTGCAGACGCCCGATCTCGCCGGGTTCGCGATGCAGTTGCCGCAGAATGAGGGTGGCATCATCAACTGGATGGAGTTCCTCTGGGGCTACGGCGGCGATCTGGTCGACGATAAGCTGCAAGTCGTCGTGGACAAGGGCACCGCCGGCGTGGACAGTATGCAGAAAGTCGTCGACTTCCTGTACAAGGACAAGATCATCCCCGAGGCGGCGCTCCAATTCAAGCTCGGCGCGGACGTGATCAACCTCTTCCGTGGCGGCAAGGTCTCGATGATTCGCCTCTGGTTCTCGAGCATCGGCGAGTTGTACAAGCCCGATTCCGTTGTCAAGCCCGAGCAGTGGGGGGTCGTGCCGTTGCCGTCGAAGGATGGCACGAAGCCCGGACCCGGCTGCCTCGGCACCTGGAACCTCAGCGTCTCGCAGTTCTCCAAGAAGCAGAAGGAGGCGATCGAGGCGATCAAGGTCCTGACCAACCAGGACAATCAGAAGCAGCGCATGCTCAACGGCGGTTTCCTCTCCGCCCGCCCGGCGGTCTTCGATGACGGCGAGATCCAGGCGAAATTCCCGTGGGCGAAGTCGGCGCAGTCCTCGCTCGACACCCTTAAGCCACGCCCGGTAACGCCCTTCTACCCGCAGATGTCCGCCGACGCGATCCAGCCGGCCTTCGGCCAGGCGATGGCGCAGCAGCTCAAGCCCGACCAAGCGATCAAGCAGATGGCCGACAAGATGCGGACGATCCTCAAGGCATAGGCGAGCGCTGGCCGGGGGGCGCGGGGCGAGCCCGCGCCCCCCATTCGATATATGGCCCGACTGGGGGCCTCTGTGCGGTCAGGAGTGGGGATGGCAACGACAGAACGCCTCATCACCGGGGTACCACGCCGCACCAGGGTGCGGCGTAGCGCCCAGGCGCGCGCCGACTCCCGTCTCGGGATGATGCTGGCGGCTCCTTCGGTTCTCTTCATCATCGGGGTCGCGCTCTTCCCCTTGCTCGGGACAATCCGCGACAGCATGTTCAAGATCAGCCTGCGCTTCGCCAATCAGGCTCAGCCATTTGTCGGTCTGGAGAACTACGCCACTGTCCTCCAGGACGAACGCTGGCAGAACGCCATGCGCGTCACCGGTACCGTCGCCGGGCTGTCGGTGGCGGTGGAGCTGGTACTCGGCATGATCATCGCACTGGCGATCAATCGTGCATTCGTCGGGCGTGGCATCGTGCGCGCGGCGGTGTTGGTGCCCTGGGCGCTCACCACGGTCGTCTCGGCCCGGATGTGGGCCTGGATTTACGACGGTCGCTACGGCGTCGCCAACGACATCCTGATCCGCCTGCACATCATCGAACAGCCGCTGATCTTCCTCGCCAAGCCGAACCTGACGATCTGGGCGATGATCGGCGCGGAGATTTGGAAGACGACACCGTTCATGGCGCTCCTCTTGTTGGCCGGATTGCAACTGATCCCTAGTGACATCTACGAGGCATCCGCGATCGATGGCGCGACCGGGTGGCAAGCCTTCTGGCAGATCACCCTGCCCCTGCTGAAGCCGACGATCCTTGTCGCACTCCTCTTCCGCACGATCGATGCGGTCCGCATGTTCGACCTCCCGCGCGTCCTCACCAACGGCGGTCCGGGACAATCGACGGAGACGCTGGTCCTCTATGCCTACAATACCCTCTTCACCAGCCTCAATTTCGGCTACGGCTCGGCGCTCGCGGTGATGACCTTCCTAACCGTCCTGATCATCAGCTTCATCTTCATCAAGGTGCTGGGCACGCCGACGCAAGGAGGACGATCATGACCGCTCCGGCGAAGAGCATGACGACGCGCGAGCGCGCCGCCAACGCGCACACCGCGCAACGGCAGCGTCGTGAGTTCCTCAGTCAAACCGGCTTCTATTTGTTCATCGCCTTCTTCGTGATCTTCTGCCTCGCCCCGTTCATCTGGACGTTGCTAACTTCCTTTAAGGGCACGACGACGATCTTCAATGTGCCGATCAACTACCTCCCGAATCCGTTCGATCTGGTCAATTACGCCCAGATCTTCCAGTTGGAGCGTTTCCGCTGGTCGCTGCTGAATAGCGCGATCGTGGCGACAAGCGCCACGGTGATCTCGCTGGCGATCGGCTCGTTCTGCGCCTACGCGATCGCCCGCCTCGACTTCCCCGGCAAGAATCTCCTGTTGGCGCTGGTCCTGGCGATCTCGATGTTCCCCGGCATCGCGATCATCGGGCCGCTCTTCCGACAGTTCAACGAGTGGGGGCTGACGAACAACTACCTGGCGCTGATCCTGCCGAACGTGACCTTCACCCTGCCGATCTGCATCTGGACGCTGACCGCTTTCTTTAATGGGATGCCGATCGAACTGGAAGAATCGGCGCGCGTCGATGGCTGCACACGGATGCAGACCTTATTCAAGATCGTCGCGCCGCTCGCCGCGCCGGGGATCTTCACGGCGGCGATCCTCCTCTTCATCCAGGCCTGGAACGAATTCCTCTTCGCCCGCACCTTCATGAGCCAGCCGAACCGGCTGCCCGCGACCGTCGCGATCGCGCAGTTCGAGGGGGCCGACGCCGCCGCACAATACCCGTGGGGGCAGATCACCGCCGCCTCGATCGTGATCACCCTGCCGCTGGTGATCCTCGTGCTCCTCTTCCAGCGCCGGATCATCTCCGGGCTGACGGCGGGGGCAGTCAAGGGCTGAGCAAGTACGAATGACGAATGAGCCGCGCGGGGTGCGGCGAGGGCGGGGCATCCAAGCGGGTGCCCCGCCCTTCTGTTGAGTGGAAGTGCTGGCCGCCCGCACAGAGACATTCGTGGCACGGCGCGCGACTCCCACCGCTCGGGCCGACGATGCGCCACACCGACGCCGCGCCGATCGACACGCTGACCCTGCGCTGCGTCCTGGTCGGGCGCGACCGCCTCGATCTCCCCGAAGCGGACGACACGATCGCCACGATCCGCCTCAACGCCGAGGGGCGCGAGGCGATGATCGTCATCGCGGGAACATTGGCGCGGCGCTACCTCCTGCGATTGCATCTCGACGGCCTCGATCTCGCCGTCACCTACACCGCTGATATGCTAGAGGTCGGGACGCCGGTGCTGCGCGGTGGGGCGATCACGATGCGGTGGTAAAGGAATACCCGAAGAACCTTTTGGTTGACTCTTGCATGAAGTACAACCATGTCGGTATCGCGCTAAACCGTGCGATAGATAGGCGCTCCAGATCGGTTTACGCTGAGGAGGCCGTGGCGTGTAGAGCCATGCCCTGGTCCGCGGCCCGGTTCGTCACCTTGCGCGCCACCTTCAAGCGCTAGGATGTCGCAGTCCTTGCAGCACTAATTGCATCACCTGCACCATAAGCTGTTCGGCGTTCTCCGAAGAAGGGGCCGCATCGGGTACCGCAGATTTTTTGTCTACCAGGAGATTGTCCAGGAGCAGTACGGTCAGACCGTGCATCGTCGACCAGAGTGTCAGTGCCAGAATCTCTACGGGCGTCTCCGTCCTCAGCGCTCCCACCTGCTGGGCAGCATCGATACCCCGCAGTAAGACTTGGACGGTCGCGTCGGCAGCGTGCTCGACCGTTTCATCCCACCCCCCGCCATCGCGGGATGATTGGCGCAATTCAGGGCGAAACAACAGGCGAAATACCGCCGGATTATCGAGGGCGAAACGGAGATAGGCCCCGCCAATCGCCAAGGTTCGTGCCATCGCGGTTCCCTCGGTTTGTTCATAGGCCGAGCGTAAGGCCCGTTCCAGCGTCTGGAAACCGTCAACCGTGAGGGCGACGACGAGTTCGGCCTTATCTGCGAAGTGATGATATGGCGCGTTGTGGCTCACCCCGGCCTGCCGCGCGACCTCGCGCAGGGTGAGAGAGGAGAGGCCACGCGCTGACACGATCTCTAACGCCGCATCCAGCAACGCCTGTCGAAGGTCGCCATGATGGTAGGAGCGCTTCCCGCTTTGTTGCATCACTGATGTCCTTTCCGGATCTTGACACCGTCCAGACTTCAGTATACAATGGCCTAATCTTGGCGCTGTCCAAATCAGGCGGGCAGCGATTCGGAATGATTCATCGCGATCATAAAAGGGGGATGTCATGGATCTGTACCGGGATAAGACCGCGCTCGTCACCGGTGCCTCGTCGGGTATTGGTGCCGCATTCGCTGCAAGATTGGCGTCTGTTGGTGCCCATCTCATCCTCGTCGCACGGTCGGAGGATAAATTGCACGCTCTTGCCGATCGGTTGGCGACCCAGCACGCGATCCGCACCGAGGTAATTGCCACCGATCTCAGTCACGCAGACGCGGCGCACAACGTTTTCACGGAAGTGCAGCGGCGCGGACTGACGGTCGATATCCTGATTAATAACGCAGGTTTCGGGACGTATGGCCCGTTCGAGACACTCGATGCGGAGCGCGAGCAGCAGGAAATCAGGCTCAATGTGGCCACGCTCGTCGATCTGACCCATCGCTTTTTACCGCCGATGGTGGCGCGTCGCCAGGGCGCGATCATCAATATCGCGTCGGTCGCCGCATATCAACCATCACCATACGCGGCGGTGTATGGTGCGAGCAAAGCGTTTGTGTTGTCATTCACGGAGGCACTATGGGGAGAATATCGCACCAAAGGCGTGCGGATTCTGTCCGCTTACTACTCGTTGCATAACTCCCTGCTGTGGCGGCGGAGTGCCTTGAGGCAGATCAGCGCACAGGCGAGGTCGAGGAACGCCTGGTGCAATTCCTCGCGACGTTCGTAGCGGATCGCC